>Ga0335083_10003982_pt1 | contig 18960 bp, 20 predicted proteins | sample Lox_Sample_42_FD_206716 | JGI IMG/M metagenome (GOLD analysis project Ga0335083, IMG submission 206716) | Soil microbial communities from Loxahatchee National Wildlife Refuge, Florida, United States - Lox_Sample_4.2 | ecosystem: Environmental > Terrestrial > Soil > Wetlands | place: USA...
TATTTCCTTGCCTTTTCACACTTCCGGTCCACGTCAATAACTGACTTGAAGATTTTCCATCTCCAGTGCTTCTTTTGGCTTTGAAATTCATTTTGATTTTTAACTTGCTCGGCCTGCGTTTTGAATTCTTCCGTAATGGGAAGAGCCCTGATATAGCAGATGGGGCCAGCCCATCGATGTATAAATGGACGACCATCACGCACAAATTGAGGCACCTCATCTAACCGATTCGTTTCCGAATTCCGCAATGCCAAAAAGCCGCAGTCCCGACACTTATCAATTTTTTCCATAGCGCACCCCTTTGAAAAGTGCGCCAAATTTATCGAAACTTTACACTTGTGTCAAGTATACAATCCCGAAAACAATCAACCACCACCAACCGCCCACCGGGTCGCAGCAATCGGTGCATTTCAGCCAAAGCCAGCCGCATATCGGCCGTTTGACAAAATGTTTCCACGCCGAACGCCACGTCAAAGGCCTCGTCGGGAAAACCGAGCGCCTCGTAATTCCCCTGCAAGTATTCCACATTTGCCAGGCCATCGGCCGCTTTCCGTGCTGCCGCCACATGTTGACACGTCAAATCCACACCCACAAAGCGACACTGCGGATGCCGACGTGCCAAATGCAGCGTGTTGAAACCATTGCCGCAGCCGGCTTCCAAAATTCGCTGGGCCGCACCCGCTGTGGCGGACTCGATGTGCCGCTCCACAAATTCCGCTTGGGCATAGTAACCCGCCGGATCGAAGCTGCCGTTGCGGTTTAGCGCTAAGTGCAAAGCGCCGTCGCTGCAGTGGAACAGCCGATAAGCGTCATCGCTTTGTTGGTAATACTCCACCACGTCCGCCAGCGCGATGTTTTTCTCGGCAATCCGCTCCAGGTCGAACGCCAGCTGCAGCGTGTTCAAGCTTTCCGCCAGCGAACGATCCGGAATGTCAGCCGCGTTCACAATGAGTTTCCTTACCACTGCTCTACGGCACGCATATCTTGTCACGTGCCCTACACACTTCACTACTCACCCCTCACCACTCACCTGCTCACCCTCTGGCCAACGCATCCGTCTGCTTCACAAACTCGTCCCCTTTCCACTCACTGTCGGCGCGAATGGCCTTGCCGTCTTTCGTGGCCGCCGCTTTCGCCTTCCGCGCTTCCGCCTGTCGGGCCACCAAATCGTAATGCGTGGTGAAGTATTGCAGCGAATGCCCTTTGAAATCGGCGATGGTTTTGAAATTGTGCTTATCCATAAACGCCGACAGCTCCTTGCACATGTCGTGAATGCAGCGGTAACCCACCTTCATCACGTACGTGCAAACCTGCACCGTGTCGCTGCCCAGCAAAATGAACTGCGCCGCATCGCTCCCCGTTTCCACGCCTCCGATGCCCGACAGCGTGCGCCCCGGAAACTCCTTCTTAATCACCTGCGCCACTTCCATGCACATCCGCAGCGCGATCGGCAGCACGGCCTTGCACGAATACCCGCCGGGCGTGGTGTAACCCTCCACGCTCGGTTCCGGCCGGAGCGTTTCTAGGTCGATGCCAATCACACTGCGAATCGTATTAATCGCGCTAATCCCATCGCAGCCGGCTTTCAACGCAGCCCGTGTCGGGTCTTCAATGTGCGTGACGTTGGGCGTCATTTTCGCCCACACCGGCACTTTGGCCGCGCTCATCACCCAGCCGCAAACCTCGGACAAAATTTCCGGGTTCTCCCCCATCGCCGAGCCCATCCGCCGCTCCGGCAAACCGTGCGGGCAGGAAAAATTGCACTCGAAAGCATCCACGCCCACGTCCTGGCAGCGTTCGACAATTTCCACCCAGGCGTCTTTTTTGAACTCCTCCATGATAGAGCAAATCAGCACGCGGTCCGGGTATTTATCTTTCACCTGCTTGAACTCGTCGATCCACGTGTCGAACGGCCGGTCGCTAATCAGCTCGATGTTTTCCCAACCGATAATTTCCTTCGACTCCGCCGTGCGCAACCGCCCATACCGCGGCTGCACGTTAATCACCTTCGACGAATCCAGGCTAACTGTTTTGCAAATGACGGCCCCCCAACCCTCGTCAAACGCTTTGCCGATAACATTCGCATTCGTCCCCGGCGGCCCGGAACCAATGACAAAAGGATTGGGCAGTTTCAAACCGTTCACAGTGGTGGATAAGTCGGCCATGGCGAGTGAGGGTGCTTGAGATTTTGAAATGGTGACTGTAAATGTAGCGGCGGCTGTCCTCAGCCACTGCAGCGCCAAACGTGCTCCATGACGGCTGGGGACAGCCGTAGTTACATCATCATAATCTTTCGATTTTCACAATTTCACCCTGATATGGCCAATCCTCAGAATTGGCAACCAAACCAGCGCGAACCGGATTCAGGCGCACATATTCCCATTTTTGCTCGTAACTTTCGGCATTCCGGAGTAAATGATCGAAAAATCCCGGCTGCCAATTTGATTCGACATTGTTCTCGGTTTCTAAGGCGGCCGACATCGCACGCTTCAATCCTTTGATCCATTCGCCGAGTTTGATATTCACAACATACACAAAAAGATGAACATGATCGGGCATAATCACTTAACGTCCGATAATTGCCGCTCGCATTTCAACGCCGCGAGTGCAATAGTCACGAAAGGCAGCATGGACTTCGTCCCTGGCGAGGATGGGCTGGCGACGGATCACGTTAAAAGTAACAAAGAAAAGTGGCGATTCGTAATTGGGAAATACCTCATCTAATCGCGGCGGCTTCCCGGGATAGTTCTTGGCCTTCATAAATGTGTGACCCAATACAATGTAGCGGCGGCTGTCCCCAGCCGCTGCAGCGCCAACTCGCACTTCCTGACGGCTGAGGACAGCCGTCACTACATTTTTTCAATTGGTAGTCACCCAATCCAGAAAATGTAGCGGCGGCTGTCCGCAGCCGCTGGAGCGCGTTTCGGTTTCAATTACTCAAGTAGATCTCGTTTGCGAAGCAAAACACGTCGTTTCTTACTGGCGCTACGCTTACCTCGCTTGCGACTGACAGCAGGCAACTTGCCCATCATACTATCGCCCCAAACATGCAAGCGATTCGGACTGGTTTCGCCTTTTCTTGACATTTCAAAAGCCCTCACACTTCACCGTCAAGCAAATTGCTCTTGCCGCCGTTACATGTCTTACAGAGTGTCTGTAGGTTGTCGAAAACGGTTTCCCCGCCTTTGCTCCAGGGAAGAATATGATCGACTTCCAAAAGCACTCCCGGAGTTGTTGCTGGGCTCGCACCACAGCAATGGCATTTGAATCCATCTCGACGCATCACGAGAAATCGTAGCCGCCATGAGACACTGCGTTGAGTCTTGTGTTCGCATCTCTGTAGACCCGCCGCCGGCAGCAATTGCTTGTGGATTTCCAAATTCCCATTGGATTCGCACTCGTTTGCTGAATTGGCGGAATCAGTGTTTATGTACTCTACGAAACTCTCGAGCGCCTTTCGCCAGGAACCGAATCTACGGCAATACGTTTCAACACAAATCGCGGAAAGTGGTTTTCGTATGTCCTCATATCTTGGTTGTCTTCCAAGAGCTTCCCAAACTATCTCAAGGTTCCTATACAGTTCTTCAATGGACCTGCGCGGTGAATATTTACTTTCATCTTTAAGACCCGCAGCGATGATAGCAGCAGCCCAGCTTCCAAAGTTACGACGGAAGGCCTGTTGGCTGTATTTGCCGAGCTTTTTGTATTCTTCAAACGTGAGATAATCTTTGTTTAGCCGGCTCGCAACATCAATGAGATCGGCTACACAGTCCTGCTTCGGAATGTTATTGCGTTTGCGAACCTGTAAGCCTGCTAATTGAACTGCTTTGTTCCAGCTTCCAAACCTCCTAACAAAAGTGGCGGGATGGAGCCTCCCTGCTTTCTCATATTCCTCAGTTGAAAGCGACACTTTGCTGAGCTCTGCGGAAACTCTCTTGAGGTCCGCCAATAGAGCCTCATCTGTCAAGCCACGATTGTCTGGAGCTAACTCAAATTTCATCGCTATTTACACCGATCGCCTATGAATTTAGCTGCCACCTCCCTCCTCATGACGGCGGGGGAAAGCCGTCGCTCCATTGTCAATTCTTCCGCCCCTCAATCTCCCCCAACACTTCATCCAAGCAATCCACCATAAAATCGGCGTCGTCAATCGTGATGCACATCGGCGGTTTGATGCGCAGCGTGTTGCCGAACAGGCCGCCCTTGCCGATCAAGAGGCCGCGGTGTTTGCACAATTCCAGCACGTCGGCGGCTTCGGTGTTGGCCGGCTCTTTGGTTTTGCGATCGCGCACCAATTCCACGCCCAGCATCAGGCCCAGGCCGCGTACTTCGCCAATCAGCTTGTGCCGCTCCTGCAATTCTTTCAGCCGTGTTTTCAAATGCCCGCCGACTTTTTTGGCGTTCGCTTGAATGTTCTCCTGATCGATCACTTCCAGTGTGGCCAGTCCTTGCACCATCGAAATCGGGTTCCCGCCGTAGGTGTTGAAGTGGATGCGGTTCTTCATCATCTTGGCAATTTCCATCCGCGTGGTGCAGGCGCCCAGCGGGGCGCCGTTGCCGATGCCTTTGGCCATGGTGACGATGTCCGGCGTAACGCCGAAATTTTCGAAGCCCCAAAAATGATCGCCGGTGCGGCCGAAGCCGGTTTGCACTTCGTCGGCAATGCACAGCCCGCCCGCTTTACGCACAATGTCGTACACAATTTTGAAATACTCCGGCGGCGGCGTAACGGCGCCCCCCACGCCTTGAATCGGCTCGGCAATGAACGCCGCCACTTGCCCGCTGGTTTCGTACTTGATCACATTCTCCACATCGTGGGCACACTTCAGCCCGCAACTGGGATATTCCAACCCGTATGGGCAGCGGTAACAGTACGGGGCCAGCGCGTTTTTCACGCTGATCGTGGGATTGGTTTTGAACTTCCACGTGCTGTGGGCCGTCAGCGCCATCGTGGCCTGTGTGCCGCCGTGGTAGCAGTTGCGCAGACTGATGACTTCGCTGTTGCCGGTGAATTCGCGCGAGGAAAGAATCGCAATTTCGTTGGCTTCGCTGCCGGAATTCGTGAAGTACGTGACCGAAAGATTGCTCCCTTCCGGAAAATGCTCGGCCAGCTTCTTGCCGAATTGCCCGATGGTGGGATGCAGATAAATGGTCGTCACGTGCTGCAACTTGCCGACCTGCTCCTGCACTTTTTTGACAATTTGCGGGTGGCAGTGGCCGACCGAAACCGTGACAATGCCGGCAAACGCATCGAGATATTGCTTCCCCTTCTCGTCCCACAAGTACTGCATTTTGCCTTCGACCAAGAGCAGCGGCTCTTTGTAGAACGTCAAAAGGCCAGGCGTCAGATATTGCTGCCGCAGGGCCAGCACTTCTTCACGGCTGGGGCCCTTGTACGGCGTGGGCTTATGATCCGAAATCGGCAGCGAAGCATGCGTTTGCGTAGCCACGGACAACCTCCAACTGTATTTGCTGTTTCCGTTTGATAGTTTGACATTTGATTTTACCGGTTGCTGGCCCCCTTCGCTATGCCGTTGAGCAGGGTAAGCGAATCGCAGCCGCCCGCATGGACACGAAACATTTCCACCGCCCCTCCTTTTGGCGGCATCGTTGTTTCTCAGTTTCCCAAACAGAGGGGTTTTGAATTGCTCAGTTCGATTTCGATCAATGAAATTCATACCCATCGGACTTGCTTGACGCGATTCCTTCGCCCAGCTATATTTCGGTAATTAGCGAAATATCGAATTAAGCGACAAACAAGCATCAGCCGCCGCCAGTTCGCAAAAAATTCCAGCCATGAACGCCGTTTTCCAAGCCCTCAGCGATCCGACCCGCCGCGAAATCTTGCGCCTGCTCCGCAAGCGCGATCTCACTGCCGGCGAGCTGGCCGAAAAATTCCCGCTCGCCAAATCGACCCTGTCCGGCCACTTCAACATTCTCAAACATGCCGGGCTGATCGTGGCCGAGAAAAACGGCACCAGCATCAGGTACAGCCTCAATCTGTCGGTCGTGGAACAAACGATGGCCGCCGTGATGGAACTGTTCGACGTCGGCAAATCAACCAAAAGGGGACAATCATGAAACCGACCTGGCGCACCGAATTACCGCAATGGATCGCCATCGCTGCCATGTTCGCCGTGGCCGCTTGGGCCTGGCCGCGGCTGCCGGAAACCATTCCCATTCATTGGAATTTGAAAGGCGAAATCGACGGCTACGGCAGCAAAGGCGTCGGGCTGCTCTTGCTGCCGCTCGTGGTGCTCGTGCTGTATGTGTTGATGCGGCTGCTGCACCGCATCGACCCCGGCAAGCAAAATTACGCCGTATTTACCGGCGCATTTACGGCCATTCGCATGGCATTCACGTTTTTCATGGCGGCACTGTACGCCGCTTGCACGCTGGCGATATTCGGCCACAAACTGAACATCACCACGTTCGTGTGCTTCGACATCGCCGCACTGTTCCTCGTCATCGGCAACTTCATGAGCAAAATTCGGCCCAATTGGTTTGTCGGCGTCCGCACCCCCTGGACCCTGTCCAGCAAATTATCGTGGGATAAAACTCATCGGCTCGCCGGCTGGCTGTTCGTGCTGATGGGTGCGCTGGTCGCCGCGCTGGGCCTCGTCCAAACCGGCTGGATGTTGATGGTCATGCTCGCCATTGACGCCGCCTGCCTGGCCTGGATGTTCATCTATTCCTATCTCGTCTACCGTGACGACCCCAACCGCACTTCCCCCGCCGGCGTTTCGCCCAGTGCTGACGACACAGAATCGGCCCACATTTCCCGCTAATTCCAGGCGTTTGGCGTTGACCGAACGCTCACGGCTGCTTTTACTGGAAGGGCCTGCAAGCCGTGCTCGTCTGCCGCCGCATCGAAATCGATCTTCCCGTGTAATCTGAAAGTGCATTCATGCAGCCAACTGCTTCTTCCTCCGACGGCATTGTCGAACTGGCCGAATATCCCTTCGGGTCACCCTACTTCAGCCCCGATTTGGCCCCCGTCAACCGCGCCGGCCGACGCTGGGGAATGAAAGATATTGCCGTCCTCTGGATCAGCATGTCCGCCTGCATTCCTACGTACATGCTCGCCTCCAGCCTGATTGACGGCGGCATGAATTGGTGGCAAGCAGTCCTGACGATTTTTTTGGGCAATATCATTGTACTCGTGCCCATGATCCTCAACGCGCACGCCGGAACGAAATACGGAATTCCGTTTCCCGTGTATTGCCGGCCGAGCTTCGGACTGCTAGGAGCCAATATCCCAGCCTTGCTACGAGCGCTGGTCGCCTGCGGCTGGTTCGGCATTCAGGCCTGGATTGGCGGGGGAGCGCTGTACAGGATTGGAACAGTGTTTTTTCCACAATGGGAACAGCTACCCAAGCTGTTTGCCGACCCAAGTGTTCACTTCGCCGGTGTGAATGCCGCCGAGCTTGCCTGCTTTTTTGTCTTTTGGCTGATTAATATTTGGGTGATTTACAAAGGGATTGAATCGATTCGCATTTTGCTGAACTTCAAGGCGCCGCTATTGATTTTGTTGGGCCTAGCGTTTTTAACCTGGGCGTATGTGCGGGCGAACGGATTTGGCGAAATGCTTTCTAAGCCCTCGGAGTTTTCCGACGGTGGAGCGAAGGCGGGGCAATTTTGGGCATTCTTTTTCCCCGCGCTGACGGCGAACGTTGGCTTTTGGGCCACCCTTTCGCTCAATATTCCGGACTTCAGCCGATACGCTTATTCACAACGCGATCAAGCGTGGGGCCAAGCCTTGGGCTTACCAACCACAATGGGGCTGTTCTCGTTCATCGGCGTGGCCGTGACCAGCGCCACCGCCGTCATTTACGGCAAGCCGGAATGGGACCCGGTTGTCGCGCTTAGCCGGTTCACCAATCCCGTGGTTCTGATCTTTGCCATGGCGTCGCTCTGCCTGGCCACCTTGGCCACGAACATTGCCGCAAATGTCGTCAGCCCGGCAAACGACTTTGCTCACTTGTGGCCACGAGTAATTAACTTTCGCATTGGCGGATTTATCACGGGCATCATCGGCATTTTAATGCAGCCGTGGAAACTGATTGCCGATCCAACCGGATACATTTTCCGCTGGCTAGTCGCTTATTCGGCTCTCTTGGGTGCCGTCGGCGGCGTGCTGATTGCCGATTATTTTGTCATTCGCCATGCCCGGCTCGATCAAGCGGGCCTTTATCGCAAACACGGTCCCTACTGGTACCGCGGCGGATTTAACCCGCTGGCCGTCGTCGCGCTGTTGGCTGGAATTGCTCCCTGCGTGCCAGGTTTTTTGGCCACGGTCAACGAAAAAATCCAACTGCCTGCGATCTGGACAGATTTGTATCACTATGCGTGGTTCATCAGCTTTGGCATATCGTTCGCGCTTTACATCGTGCTGATGATGCTGTTCAGCCGAAACAATTTGGCCGCGAATGAACGCAGATAAACGCGAATAGCAATTGGCCAGAAAAATCGCCGCTTTCAAATTGCGTTCATCCGCGTTGATTTGCGGCTAATTGTTGCCCAAAAGCGCGACCAACGGTCGCGGCTTGATAACCCGCGTCCATCCGCGCAATCCGCGGGCAATCGCCGTGCCTCACGGCGCGGTAATCGCCCCGTACGTTTCCGGCCGGCGGTCGCGATAAAACTGCCACGTGTTGCGCACTTCGCGAATCATGTCGAAATCTAAATCCGCCACCACAATCTCGTCCTTGTCGCGGCCGGCCACCGCAATCAACTGCCCGCGCGGATTGCAAAAATAGCTTTGCCCGTAAAATTCGCCAATCCGCCACGGCTCTTCCCAGCCGGGCCGATTAATCGCTCCCACCCAGTAACCGTTGGCCACCGCATGCGCCGGCTGCTCCAGCTTCCACAAATATTCGCTCAACCCCGCCACCGTCGCCGACGGATTGAAAATAATTTCCGCTCCGGCCAAACCCAAGCACCGCGCCCCTTCGGGAAAATGCCGGTCGTAGCAAATGTAAACACCCACTTTGCCAATCTGCGTGTCGAACACCGGATAACCCAAGTTGCCCGGCCGAAAATAAAACTTCTCCCAAAAGCCAGGGTTCACCTGCGGAATGTGGATTTTGCGAAACTTGCCCAGCCACTTGCCGTCGGCGTCAATCACGCTGGCCGTGTTGTAATACACGCCGCTCATGTCTTCTTCGTAAATCGGCACCACCATCACCATGTTGTGCTTTTTCGCCAGCTCGCACATCAGCTTGGTCGTGGGCCCGTCGGGAATTTTTTCCACCAGGTCGTACCATTTGGTCTGCTGCTCGGCACAAAAATACGGGCCGTAAAACAGCTCCTGCATGCACAACACTTGGGCCCCTTTGTCGGCGGCGGCGGCAATCATCGCCACGTGCTTGTCGACCATCGATTTTTTAATCTTCGCCGGCGCCGCGGTCCCCGGCTCGCTGAGCGTGGCCTGAATGAGTGCCCCCCTAACCATGCGTGCCATGAAAGGTCTCCCGATAGCGATTTCTCGTTAAATCCTGTATAATAACGACCTTGGTGAGACGACAAAAGCCCTTGGGTTTCTCAATATGCGCAGATCAGCCACCAAGTTCGATCTAGCTCATCGTGAGGTGACTTATGTTTCTCACACTTCTTGTGGTCACGTTTCTGGTTGCCAGCGCAGTTTCGACCATTGTCATTGTTTTGTTTAGGAAGCCGGCGCGTCTGATTCTCCAGCGGATCATTGCCGACACGATCAGTACGGTTTGGCTGCGCTATCTGATGTTTGCGCTGTTCGTTGTTGGTATTTCCAGCGGAGTACGGATTCGCGATTTAGAGAAGTACATCACTAAGCCGGCGGGGGAACACACGGAGATTACCCCACTAACGGCTGAGCGCTGGGTATTGGAAGTTTACCGAACCATTGTCGAGACGTTACAGGGGTTAGCATGGGCCTTGCTCGTGTTCTTCATTTGCACCTTGTTTGCATATATGATTGTGCGAGTGTTCGAACTAAAGCGGCCAAAGGCCGAAGCAAGCTAACTTGAGGAGCTCTTGATGGCCACCGCCGAAACAAAAAAATCCACCCCATCTGCGGCCGCCGCAAATACATCCACCGCCGTACCCGATGTCAAACTCCTCATCGGCGGCCAATGGAAATCGTCCAAAACCACCCGCTGGGGCGAAGTCTTCAATCCCTCCCGCGGCACTCTCATTGCCAAAGTCCCGCTGTGTGCCGCTGACGAAATCGATGCCGCCGTGCAGGCCGCCGCCGCCGCGCTGCCCAAATGGGCGGAAACACCCGTCGTCGAACGCACCAAGGTCATGTTCCGCATGCGCGAGCTCATGACCAAACATTTCGACGAACTCGCCGCTCTCGTCACCCGCGAGCATGGCAAAACCGCCGCCGAAGCTCGGGCCAGCGTGGAACGCGGCGTCGAAATGGTCGAATTCTCCTGCGGCATTCCCAGCCTGATCATGGGCCAGCAGCTCGACAACATCGCCACCAATGTCGATAGCGAAACCAGCCGCCACCCGGTCGGCGTCTGCGTCGGCATCACGCCGTTCAACTTCCCCTGCATGGTTCCACTGTGGATGTTCCCCGTGGCCATCACCTGCGGCAACACGTTTGTGCTCAAGCCGTCGGAAAAGGTGCCGCTCAGTGGCGTGCGCCTGGGTGAACTGCTGATGGAAGCCGGCCTGCCCCCGGGCGTGTTCAACATTGTCCACGGCGATAAAGAATGTGTCGACGCGCTCCTCACGCATCCCTTGGTCCGCGCCATTTCCTTCGTCGGCAGCACGGCCGTCGCCAAGCACGTGTACGAAACCGGCACGAAGCATGGCAAGCGCGTGCAGGCAGCCGGTGGCGCAAAAAACCATCTCATCATCATGCCCGATGCCGATCTGGGTCAGGCCGTCAAAGCCATTCAGGCTTCCGCCTTCGGCTGCGCGGGCGAACGCTGCATGGCCGGCAGTTTGGCCGTGCCCGTGGGCGGCATTGCCGATTCGCTGGTCGAAGGCCTCGTGAAAGTTGGCAACGAAATGAAAGTCGGCCCCACCGACGGCGACGCCACGGTCGACATGGGCCCGGTCATTTCCTCACAGCACCGCGACAAAGTGGCCTCGTATCTCGATGTCGCCGCCAAGGAAGGCGCCGCCGTCGCGCTCGATGGCCGCAAGCGCGATCTGCCTGCCGATGGTTTTTTACTCGGCCCCAGCGTGGTCGATCAAGTGAAGCCCGGCATGCGGCTGGCGAAGGAAGAAATTTTCGGCCCGGTCCTCTCGGTCATGCGGGCGAAAAACCTGGACGACGCCCTGGCCATGGGCCGCGATTGCGAATACGGCAACGGGGCCTGCATTTTCACCAGCTCCGGCCACGCCGCCCGCGAATTCAAGCGGCACTTCAACGCGGGCATGATCGGCATCAACGTCGGCGTGCCCGCCCCGATGGCCTGGTTTCCCTTCACCGGCTGGAACAAATCGTTCTTCGGCGATTTGCATATCCAGGGCACCGAAAGCATCGCCTTCTACACGCAGCAAAAAATGACGCTCACCCGCTGGTTCAAATCCGCCAGCGAAGACACCGCCGACCCGGTGTGGAAGACGAAGCGGTGACGGTTCAATTAGCTCAATAGCGTGCAATTCTCGCGCGGCCACTTATCGGTTTCTTGTGAGACACTCAGTACATCGCGCAGCGAATCCTAACGATAATTCTGGTTTCACTTCCGATAGGTAAGATGGTAGTTGAATAATTTCCATGTGGGGGGTATACTCCTGAATTGAACCCTCATCTGTCAAGGAGCTTATCGGCATGAACAGAATTCTCGAGTACTTCGACCTTGGTTCCAAATTGCGACCAATTCGTGCTCAAGCAACGGCTGCCGGCGAGAAACCTCGCACCATTCATTTGATACCGCAGTACTTGGCGCTAATCTCCGGAATTGTACTACAGCCGTTCTTTCAGAAATACATGTCAACAGGCACGTGGGATTTTACCGGTATTTTGGGATGGCTTATTGCTTCTGTTGTGATATCGCTAATGGCATTTCCAGCCGTGTATAAACACGCCTTGGACCCCGAACAGCCGATCTTTGTCCAATTCTGTGTTATTTTTACTTCCGGTACCGGATGGCAGACAATTGTGACAAGTGCATTAAAGGCTGCCGGTGTTGTTGCTGGAGGCAACCCTCATGCTTGATGAGCTCTTGAATTTATCAGATGGCTTACGAAGCGAATTGTACGAGCAGCTCCGCTCGATATTTCCGGAAGATGTGATTCAAGGGGCCATACTCGAATGCGATCAATACTGGTTTGAGACTGCTCGAATAGATGCGTATTGCCAACATTTTCCCTTTTTTGCCCGTTACTTTTATGACTGGCCCTACGATGGACGTTACCCGAAATTCTTTCAAGGACTGTTGAGTGCTTTCAAGTTGAAATTGGATTTTAGATTTCGTCCTCCAGAGTGGGATACCCATTGCAAAAATATGGGGTATCCGGAAGGGTCGGGGCCTTTTATTATTCGAGCAATTCTGCGTGCGTCCGCACGAGCCATAAAACCACAGTATATCGACACGAGTCAAGGAATTAGGGTTTTTGAAGGATTATATCCCATCCTATTTGAGTATCGTCCGCCATGCCGAGCATTACTAGGCGACCGGTTTAAGCGAAGTCTGGGTCTAAATTCGCTAAAACGAATTCTTGGCATAAGGAAGCAACCAGCAATAAGCGTGGGTCAATTGAACCCACGGACAGCCGGAACATTAGGGGGTTTGCTGTCTTGCCGAGCGAGTGGTGAGACCTTTATTGCCAGCTGTGCGCACGTCTTGGGAACCACTGGCACATCTTCATACCGCCATGGAATATTTGCAAATCGAAGTCGTCTTGGCACTGTCCAATTCTCGAAACTCGCCTCATTGAAACCGAATGGTGCCAAGTGCAATCCCGTTGCATATCCGAACGCCGAATCACTGGATGTTTCAATCACGAAGCTAGATGAGGGAATTGAGACGCTCCGTGGAACCGGCGAAGTCTCGTCTGTCCAGCGAGTGAAGCCAATTCGCGAAATGCAGCCGTACGACCAAGTACATTTTCGGGGACAAGCGAGTGGCTACGTAAATGGTCAACTTGGAGGTGTTGTGATTTGGTATCAGATCGAATTCAATGATGGCCCTCGTTGCTTTGGGCGTATCTTCGAAATAAAATCGACGCCACCACGCTACATTTTTCACGAACTCGCAAGGCCGGGTGATTCTGGGGCGTGGATTTTCAGTATGCTTGGCGAAGCTACTGAATGGAATGGAATGTTGATAGGCTGCGATGGAGCAAATGCGTATGCATGCTTTGCCGAAACAATTCTCGGCGAGTGCAATAGTTCTTTTCCCGGCGGTCTTACACCGATTTGAAAGTACGAGTGCCATGCCCACGGTTCGACGTGGGCATAAAGAGCTGTGAAAAAACATGGCCACTCCGAGCAGTCTCGGCGCGCCGGGATGGCACCCTTTGCCCGCCACAGCCGTGTAGATAATCTAACATTGGCCGCTAGCTCAAAATCTCCCTCTCCCCTTGCGGGAGAGGGCCGGGGTGAGGGGTAGCAGCTCGCAAGACGATGGCTACTTAACAATGTAGATAGACAAGAGGGCAGGAAATCCACCATGAACAAATCGCTCCCACGTGCCAAAAAACTACGCCGTTCGCTCACCGACACAGAGCGATTCGTTTGGTCGCGCATGCGCGGCCGCCGGTTTGCTCAATTCAAATTTCGCCGACAAGTGCCGCTGGGCGAATACATTGTCGATTTCGTCTGCTTCAAACAACGGCTGATTATCGAACTCGATGGCGGGCAACACAGCGTGCAGCAATCGTACGATGCCCAGCGGACATGCTGGCTGGAATCGCAAGGGTTTGCGGTCCTGCGATTTTGGAATCACGACGTGCTGCAAGATTGGGACACCGTGGCCGAGGTAATTTGGCAGAAGTTGCAGACCGAACCGCCAGCCACTTCTTCACGAAGAACCCCTCACCCCCGACCCCTCTCCCACAAGGGGCGAGGGGAGAAAAAACGAAACTAACGCGCCCGGCTGCCACTGGCTCTGCCAGTGCTGCGTGCCGCACAGGAAACCACTGGCAAAGCCGGTGCCACCCAGCCAGTCCTCTGCGTCTCCGCGCCTCCGCGGTTCCAGAAGAATTCGACCCGCAAACACTCTCAATTGGTGCGGCTGCCAAAAATCGTCTATAATTGTTGCATGAGCACCGCCGAACTACGACGCGAAATCAAGCAATTGATCGATAAGCTGCCGCCCGATCGGCTGGAGTCGTTGGCCGGTTTCATCGAAACCATGAACCGGCCGCTCACTCGGCGAATCAAACAAGCGGAACGCTCCATCGCCAAAGGCAAGGGCACCGCCTGGCGCAAGGTCCGCAAGGATGTTTGATGTCATCCTGTCGCCCGAAGCCACGGCGTTTTATGCCGCGGCCCAACTCCCCTTGGCGAAGAAATTGGCCCGCTGCTTTGCGCAACTGGAGCGTGATCCTCGTCGACACAACAACATCAAGCGGTTGACTGGAAAGTTTGCCGGTTACCTACGGTATCGTATCGGCGATTGGCGAGTGATCTATCGGATCGACGACAGTACAACTCGGGTATTCGTGCTGTCGATTGCACATCGGCGTGAAGTTTACGAATAGTAGCTGCGCATTATGCCGGGCGCCGGGTGCCATGCCCACGGTTCGACGTGGGCATGAAGTGCTGCCAAAAAGCATGGCTACTGCGAACCGTGGCCATGGCACTCAGCGGTGTAGGGTGCGTCAAGGCCGCTACAGACGCACCATGAGCGACTTTGCGGTTTATCACCATTTCTCGGTCCGAAACCACGTGATTTGTGATATAATCCAGTTGGAGGCCCCCATGTCCGACTACGATTCCATCCTGTCCGCTGCGTTCAACATGGCCATTGCCGACCGGTTGCGGCTAATTGACGAATTGGCCGCCAGCGTGCCGGACGATCAACCTCCCACGCTCTCCAAGCAATGGCTGGCCGAAATCGAACGCCGCTCCGCGGAAATCGATTCCGGCAAAGTCACACCGCAACCCTGGTCCGATGTCCGCCAGCAACTCTTTTCGCAAGTGGGCCTGAAACGTGCGGATTGATTTTCATCCCGCGGCCACGGAAGAATTGACCCATTCGGCTGATTGGTATCAACAGCGCAGCCAAACGGCAGCCCAGCGATTCGCGGTCGCCATCGACGAGGCCATTTCAAAGATTGCCGCCGTCCCCGACCGATTTCTGGCGGTCGATTCACGCCACCGCGCATGCAGCGTGCGTGATTTTCCGTTTCAAATTGTATTCCGACAAGAAGGCGATCGAATTTATGTGATCGCCATCGCCCATGCCAAGCGCCGGTCTGATTATTGGAGATCTCGCAAGTGAGCCACGCCACCGTGCTTGACGCAATCAAACCTCTGCGTCCTCTGCGGTTCCAATTTGCCGTCGCCTAAACCGTGTCGTGCTGCAAATCGCCGGAGCGGTATTTGAAGTTCGGATCAATCGTCTGCGAGCCAAAATCGTTGCCCATTCCGGAAATGATTCCATTGGTGCCGTCGGTGTCGGCAAACGTCGCGGTGCCCGCGGTCGATTTCACCACACTCACGCTGTCCATGTTCCCGCCTCCCACGTCCACGTTAATCGCGTCGGTTTTCACTTTCGAAAGAGAAACGGCATCCCGGCCGTCGCCGGTATTCACCGTCAATGACGACGTTCCCGGCTGCAGCGTCGAATTCATCACGTTCACGCTGTCCATGCCCGAGCCGGTATAAACACGCATGTCCCAAGCGCTTAAATGATTGGCAATCACCGTATTGTTGCCGTCGCCCAGATCGAACACCGAATAATAAATGTGGTCGATCGCTTCGACGTTCACGTTAGTGGCCATCACCACGTCGTTGCCGGCGTTGCCATACACGCCCAGCCCGTAACCGACCTTCACGTTGTCAAGCGTGGTTGTGTTATTTCCGTCGGCGCCAAACACGTTCAAAATGTGCGGCACCGTAGCGTTTTTGACGGTCACATTGTCATTGCCACCGTTCATGTATAACTGAACGTCATGAGTCACGGGCCCGGTGGTGACCGACGATTTGCCGTCGATTTTCGTTCCTGCCAGCCCGGTAATCTTCCAGCGATCGCCGGAAACTTCGGTCAATTGCAGCATGTTGGCGGCATTGTCGCCGTTCACGGTCAGACTGCCTCCGACCACTGCCCAGGTCACATTCCCCGCCAACAGTTCTCGTGTTTCCAAGCGTTCAAACGATCGCACCGGTTTGTTCTTGCCCTTCATTGCCATGTTCCCTGTTCACAAAAGTTATGGAGGGGCGAAAACGCCGTTCGCCGAAAAAACAACTCGCATCAGGACCGCAAAGTTCGTCTTTCCCTTGGAAGAACCAATCCATACTGCGGGATCGCACGAGCCGAATACCCGTGTTTCGACAAGCAACCGCCCGCCCCAGCCTTTCCCAAACGTAGCTCATCCGCTTGCGCGCAGCGGCAAACAAACATCAAATTCCCGCGCCGACCATAAAAAGCGTTGCCAAAAAACGACATCCCCATTCAAATGAATCGACCCCCGTTTCCCCCTCCGCCTTCTACCCCCTGCCTTCTGCCTCCTTCTTTCTGCCTCCCGCTTCACCCCTCACCCCTCACCCCTCACTTGCCCCCTGGCCCAAAAACTCCCTTGCCTTCTCCGCAGAAAGGCTTTGTCCAAGAAGTGACGCGCTAGGGCGTTCTGTCCAGAAAGTCGCGCGGCTGTCCAGAAAGTTGGATTTTGACGCCAATTCACCAAAACCAATTTCTGGGTTTGCGCCGCCAAAGATAGATTCCCAACGCGAACGCCAGCGGGCATGGCCAAAAGCAGTAGAGAAACCCGCCCCAGTCGAACGGTCCGTGACCATTCACGACAGCGATTAGGTATTCAGTCGCGATCATCCAGGCCATCGCGATTGCGAGAGCTATTAGGCATCCGCCGCCGAGTTTCATGCCCCGCATTGTAGCAGAGGGGCGGCAATATTTTACCGCCGTTTCGTAGCGGCCAGCGCTGCCTGCTTTGACCGGTCAAGAATTACAGACTGCGCGGCACGAACGTACTCTTCCGGAAATGGAACGAGAACGATCTTCACTTGGGCAGCTACTTTGACCGAATCGGTTTTAGCGCATTTTTTCTGTCCAGCAATTTCGACTGCCACGTAAATCTCCTTAGTGCCTGGAAGAATCGTAGGCTGATCCAAGAAACGTTCCTAACGTGTCAGCAAACAGTGCGCCTAGATGAAATGCTGGTGTCTTGTGCAAGGCGTCAAGATATTCTGCGGGACGCTCCACATAATTGAATATATCAGGAATTTCGGGGAATGCATTTGTTTTGTGGGAGTCGAACGCCAAAAACCCGACGTTTCCCATCAATGTGCCAGCCGTATTTTGAGCATATCGTAATGGAAATACAAGAACCGAGTGGTAGTATTTTGACCAATGTGGCCTTGTGCAGTGAAATTTTGATCCGTATTTCGCCAGATCGTTACACGAAAAGCATGTTAGCCCTTCCGGCCAATGCGTTTCTCCGTCAAAGCGACCGGTTAGCGCGCACCAAACGGAATTCTCATCGACTAAATGGGCCTGATCATCATCAAGGTCTTGCGGCCTTCCATCGGTAGGCGTTGAGCGACCCCAGGTTCCGACGCGCTCGCTGCCACCGTCTATCTGCGGCAGTACGACTTTCAAACAACAGTGTAATTGATTTGGGCTTAAATTAACTAGGCCACCCATTCCCATTCTGCATGCGGTGCATACATCAACAGCTAAATTTGCGGCGATAGCATGGTGGCGGTCCCATTCTTGATGCATTTGGCAGGAAAGTCTGCGGGCCGCGTGAAGGAAGCCATGATGCAGTGGCGTCAACAATTTTAATTTCGACTTGTCACTCCACCGCCGAACAAATTTCCTTCGCGCTATCCATCGACCAACACCCCATGTCCACTTTGCAGCAACTATCGCATCGCCTGGGTCCATAATTGTATCCATTGCTATTGGGGGAACGAGAAATCACGTTGCGACAGCATTATTCAACCTGTCGCTTAATAAATTCGTGCATTAGCGGAACAGCAAAGGCATATTTGCCATACCTGTTTTTGTATACCAACCCGATCTCTGACAGTTTGCTGAACATTTGACTGACATGACTTGGGCTAAAAGGCTGATCCAAAAGTTCAGCGGATTTCTCGGACACCTCTTGCAAAGTGAATTCACTTGCGCAGTTATGCAGCGAGGCAACAACTTTCAATAATTGTCGCTGCCGATCCGTAGCTTTTGACCACCGACCAGAAAAAAAATCGGTATCAAGTTTGCGCATTACATCAATGACAAAAACACTCGGCTGGTCAATTCCCGCTTCTTTTTGCTGCAAAAACGAGTCATACGTTTCTTTGCAAATGAACTGTATAAAATAGGGATAACCACCAGATTCATGGATTATCGTGTTGACCGCCTCGGCCTTTAGTTTGATTGGGCAATGATCAGTTTCGATTGGCTTTACAATCGCATCTCGACTTTCATCTTCACTAAGTCGCTCAAGTGTCATGACGCGAAACATTCGTTCCGAAAAAGTTCGTGCTTCGACAAGCTTAGGAAATAGAGTTGGCAATCCAGTCATCGCCAACATAAATGGAATCCCCTTTTTTTGAATTGACTGGAAGCAGTCAAGCATCAAAGATAGCGGATACTCACTTTTCGCTGCATGGTCCATCATGTTTTGAGCTTCGTCGTAAGCGAACACGATGCCCTTCGTACCCTTTCCCTTCAGGCACTCCCAAACGAATTCCAGCACCGCTCGAATTTTGTCGCTCACCAAACCATTGGTTTGGCCGAACACCGCCGTTAGGGTGGAATAATCAAGCCGCTTGTCGACGAGTTCCTTGCCGAAACCGATTGCCTTTGATTCTTCCTTTCCGATTACAACCGG
>Ga0335083_10003983_pt1 | contig 18959 bp, 17 predicted proteins | sample Lox_Sample_42_FD_206716 | JGI IMG/M metagenome (GOLD analysis project Ga0335083, IMG submission 206716) | Soil microbial communities from Loxahatchee National Wildlife Refuge, Florida, United States - Lox_Sample_4.2 | ecosystem: Environmental > Terrestrial > Soil > Wetlands | place: USA...
GAAATTGCTTGGGTAGACGGGTGAGGAATAAGAAGCCATGAGCAGCATTGTCTCCAGCACGCCCTCGACCACGAGCTCAACGTCCAACATCGGGCAGACGGCGCTCACGGACCTTGGCGCCCAGGGCACCATCACCTCGACCGGCCTCGGTTCGGGTCTTGACATCAACAGCATCGTCCAGCAGCTGGTGGCGGCCGAGGGCCAGGGCCAGAAGACGCTGCTGACCAACCAGTCGACCGCGATCCAGACCAAGATCTCCGCCTATGGCCAGCTGGCCGCGGCGATCTCGGGCGTCCAGGCGGCGTTGGCGGCGCTGTCGACGCCGCAGCAGTTCGAGGGCACGCTCGCGAGCGTCGCCGACACGACCATCGCGAGCGCGACCACGGATTCCTCGGCCGCGGCCGGCACCTACACGCTCGGCGTCACGCAGCTCGCGACCGGCGCCAAGCTCGAATCGGCCGCGCTCGGCGCCTCGACCAGCGTGGTCGGCACCGGCACGCTCACCGTCAACGTCGGCTCGAAGTCCTTCAACGTCGTCATCAACTCGACCAACAACACGGTCGCCGGGATCGTGGGCTCGATCAACGCGGCCGCCGCCGGCACCGGCGTCACGGCCTCGATCCTGACCGCGAACGACGGTGCCCACATCGTGCTGAGCTCATCGACCACCGGCGCCGCGAACGCGCTCTCGGTCAGCCAGACCGGCGGCGACGGCGGCCTCGCCGGGCTCGCGTACGATCCGAACAGCACGAGCACCACGCAGCTCGCGAAGCTGCAGCAGGCGAGCGACGCGATCGTCACGCTCGACGGCAACACCTACAACAGCGCGAGCAACGTGGTCACCGGCCTCCTGACCGGCGTGACCCTGAACCTGAGCGCGCCGACCGCGAGCGGTGCGACGACGACGCTGACCGTGTCCTCGGACCAGTCGGGCGCGCAGCAGGCGGTCTCGACCTTCGTCTCGAGCTACAACACGCTCGTGCAGACGGTCAATTCGCTGTCGAGCTACGACTCGACCTCGGGGACCGCGGGGCCGCTCCTCGGCGATGCGCTCCTCAACACGTTCCGCAACCAGCTGAACGAGACGATCGATGGGAGCGTGAAGCTGCCGAGCGGCAGCCCCTTCAACACGCTCGCCGGCCTCGGCATCGTCGCCAACGCCGACGGCACGCTGTCGACGAACTCGACGCTGCTCAACAACTCCTTCAGCAACAACTTCGCCGCGGTCGCCCAGCTCTTCTCGGGCACGACCGGCATCGCGACCAACCTGTCCTCGATCCTGAACACCTACACCCAGGCCGGGGGCGTGCTGGCGACGCAGAACGCGGCGCTGCAGCAGAACCTGAGCAGCATCGCCGACCAGACGACGGCGCTGAACCAGCACCTGCAGAGCGTGCAGACGACGCTGCTCGCCCAGTACAACGCGATGGACGTGCTGGTGCAGCAGCTGAAGAGCACGGGCACCTCGCTGCAGTCGCAGCTCGATGCGATCTACTACCCGGGCAAGGCGAACACGAACCTGTAATTTCTGTCGGACGGAGTTGAGAGACCATGAGCGTTGCCGCACAGCAGGCATTGAAGAACTACCAGTCGGTCCGGGCGCACGCCTCCGTCGCGGCTGCCGACCCCTTCCGCCTCGTGCAGCTCATGCTCGACAACATCCTGCAGCGCATCGCCGCCGCACGCGGCCACATGGAGCGCAACGAGGTCGCGCGCAAGGGCGAGCAGATCTCCAAGGCGATCGCCGTGATCGGCGCGCTCAGGGACAGCCTCAACCTCGAGGCGGGCGGCGAGATCGCCAAGAATTTGGACGCCCTCTATGAATACAGCACCGTCCGGCTCGTGAAGGCGAACGCCAAGAACGACCCGGCCGGATTCGACGAGGTCATGCGCCTCATCCGCACGATCAAGGAAGGCTGGGACGGCATCGGCGCCGCGCGGCCGGACGCGGCGGGAGCCACGCCATGAACGCCGTCGTCGCGACGGCGCCGGTGGCCGCGGGCGACGACCTCGAGCGCCTGCTCGAGATCACCCGGCAGCTGCGCGCGGGCTTCGAGCACGACGAGTGGGCGGGCGCGGGCGACCTCGAGGCCGAGCGTCGCGCGATCATCGAGCGGGTGTTCGACGAGCGCCCGACCGCGGCGGAGCTGCCGCGCCTGACGGCGACGCTGCGCGAGGTGGTGCGCCTCAACGAGGAGCTCATCGGCCTCGCCGAGCACCGCCGCCGCGCGCTCGGCCGCGAGATCGACACCGCCCGGCTCGGCAGCCGCGCGGGACAGGCCTACCGCAGCCACTCGCCGGGATCCTTCCGCGGCCCGCGGTTGTGAGCCACCGGTTCGAGGGGATCGGCTACGCGGACGCGCTGCCGCTCGGCTTCGAACCCCTCGACAAGCTTCCCGACGGTGCCGCGCTCGCCGGCATGAACCAGGAGACCCAGCAGGTCCTGGTCGCCGATGCCTCACTCGACGAGCAGCGCCCGCACACCGACAAGAAGAGCGACGAGGAGCACGAGCTCGCCGAGGACCTGCAGCGGGTCGAGTTCAAGGTCAACGTGCTGATCCAGCTGGTCGCGCGGCTCCTCAACCGCGAGGGCGAACTGCCGCCGGTGCGCAGTTTCCGGCTCTACTCCGCCGGCGTCGAATGGCTCGCGGCCGGCGAGGCGGCGCCGTCCGGCGCGGGCCTCGTGTCGCTGCACGTGAGCCGGAATTTTCCGCAGCCGCTCTTGCTGCCGGGCCGCGTGCTCGGGCAGCACGCCGACGGCGAGGGCAGCTGGGTACGGTTTGTGTTCGAGGGGCTCACGCCCTCGGTCACCGACGCGCTCGAGCGCCTCGTGTTCCGTCACCACCGCCGTCTCGTCGCCGGAACCCGCAGCGCGCCACGGGGATAGGACGCGGTCGCGTGCAGCGTTTTGACGGCGTTCACTTAAGGGTGCGTACCACCAGTCATTAAGGGCTTCCCCGAAATCAATTCCGGGGAGCTGACCTATATCGAGCGAGCCCCCCGATTCCTTAGCATTTGTCGCCAAGCCGAGACAGCTAAATTTTTTCAGGCGGTTACGGCGAGAACCTAGAACGCGACTGCAATGACTGCAGCGCGAGGGCCGACGGGCGAGGGGACAGCGCCGGGTGGGGGATAGAAAGGTCTTAGTGATCGAGCCGGATGCGGCCCGGGCGCTTGAATGGCAGGCGGCCTTACGCATCCTCGACTGCGACGCCGAGACGGTCGCGGACCCGCGCGACGTCGACTGGCCGCTTCCCGCCGCCCTTGCCTGGTCCGCCGTCATCGTCGGCGCCGGCCTCACCGCCTCCGCCCGCCAGGAACTCGCCGAACGCAGCTGCGCCTACGCGGCGCCGCTGCCGCTCCTCGTCTCGGATCCCGAGGTCGAGCTCGCGAGCCTCGGCAACGCGGCCGGCGTCCGCGTCGCGCTGCCGGTGCGCGAGCGCACGCTCCGGGAAGCGCTCGCCGAGGCCGCGCGCCTCGCGGCGCGCCCGCACGTCGTGCCGCCGCTCCTCTCGATGTTCCGGCCGAGCGGCAGCTCCCAGGCGGTGCGCGCCGTGCACCGCCTCGTCGAGCAGGTCGCGCCCTTCGACACGAACGTGCTGGTGCTGGGGGAGTCCGGCACCGGCAAGGAGATGGTCGCCCGCCACGTGCACGAGCTCTCGGCGCGGTCGGGGAAGCCCTTCGTGCCGGTCAACTGCGGCGCGATCCCGGCGGACCTTCTCGAGAGCGAGCTCTTCGGCCACGAGAAGGGCGCCTTCACCGGTGCGATCGCCGCGCGGGTCGGGCGCTTCGAGCTCGCGGCCGGCGGCACGCTCTTCCTCGACGAGATCGGCGACATGAGCCTGCATATGCAGGTGAAGCTCTTGCGCGTGCTGCAGGAACGCACCTTCGAGCGCGTCGGCGGCAACCGCACGATCCGCGCGGACGTGCGCATCATCGCCGCGACCCACCGCGACCTCGAGGCGGCGCTCGCCGCCGGCCAGTTCCGCGAGGACCTCTACTACCGGCTCAACGTGTTCCCGATCCAGATGCCGCGGCTCGCCGACCGCACCGAGGACCTGGCGGCGCTCTCAGAGCAGCTGCTGACGCGCCTCGAGCGCCTGACCGGCACCCGCATCGCGCTCACCCCGCGCGCGCTCGCGGCGCTCGAGAGCTACGGCTGGCCGGGCAACGTCCGCGAGCTCGCGAACCTGCTCGAGCGGCTGGTGATCCTGCACGGTGGCCGGAGCGTCGACGTCGAGGACCTGCCGGAGCGCTACCGGCCGGCGCCGAGCGCGGTCACGCGCCTGCCTGCACCGGCGGGCGGTGCGATCCCGCTCGATGGATTCGACCTCAAGGATCACCTGACGCAGCTCGAGCTCAGGTTCATCCGCGAGGCGCTCGCGCGCGCGGACGGCGCGGTCGCGGGCGCCGCACGCCTCCTCGGCATGCAGCGCACGACGCTGGTCGAGAAGCTGAAGAAGCACCGGCTCGCGACCGCCGACGTCGCCTGAGGCGTCAGCGCGCCGACGCCTCCGCCGCGGGCGCACCTCCCGACGCGCCGGGAAATTGACGTGACGGGCCCGGTGTGGTCCTAACCCCCTGATTTATCGAGGCAGAGAGAGCGGGCACAGAACTTGCTCTATCTGCGGCGGGACGGTGTCTCTGGAACCTCGCCATGGCTGCCATGCTCGATGAATCGAAGCTGACCGACGCCTTCCAGGCGTTCAACACGCTCTCGGGCGCGCTCGAGGCCTCCTACCGCGACCTCGAGACGCAGGTGGCGCGCCTGAACGCCGAGCTCGCGGAAGCCCGGCTCGAGCGCCTCCGGCAGGAGCGGCTCGCGACGCTCGGCGAGATGGCGGCCCGGCTCGCGCACGACGTGAGGACCCCGCTCTCGGCGGCGCTCCTCTACGCCTCGCGGCTTGGCCTCGACGGCGTCAGCGACGAGGACCGGCGCGAGATCGCGACCCGGATCGTGCAGCGCCTCAAGCACCTCGAGGGCCTGGTCGCCGACATGCTCGCCTTCGCGCGCGGCGGCGGCGGCATCCTTGCGCGCTGCGACGTGAGCGCGCTCCTCGAAAGCGCCGCGCAGAGCCTCGCCTCCCGGCTCGACGGCCGCGCGCGCCTGACCATCCGTACCCTCGCGCCCGGCGTCGCGGTCGTCGGCAACGCCGAGGCGCTCGTCGGCGCGATCGTCAACCTCGCGACCAACGCGCTCGACGCGGCGGCGGGCGCGGCGGCCCCGCTCGTCGAGATCGAGGCGAGCCGGGCGGCGGGCTCCGCCTGGATCCGTGTCCACGACAACGGCCCCGGCGTGCCGGCCGCGCAGCGCGCGCGGATCTTCGAGCCGTTCTACACGACCCGGCCGGGCGGCACGGGGCTCGGCCTCGCGGTCGTCCGCGCGGTTGCGCTCGCGCACGGCGGCAGCGTCGCGATCGAGGACGGTCCGGGCGGTGCGACGTTCGCACTCGAACTGCCGGCCGTCGGGGAGGACGCATGAACGCGGTCACGATCGCGCGGGAGCCGACGGCGAGCGCCGCTCCGGATCTCAGGCACGTGCTGGTGGCCGAGGACGACCCGGCGCTCAGGGACGCGCTCGCCGACACGCTCAGGTTCGCGGGCTTTCGCGTGACCGCGGTCGCCGACGGCGGCGCGGCGCTCGCGGCGATGGAGCGCGAGCCACCCGGCCTCGTGCTCACCGACGTGCAGATGGCGCCGGTCGACGGGCACGAGCTTCTGCTGCGCGCCCGGGCGCGCTGGCCGGAGATCCCGGTCGTGCTGATCACCGCCTACGGCTCGATCGAGCGCGCGGTCGGCGCGATGCGCGACGGCGCCGCCGACTACCTGGTCAAGCCCTTCGATGCCGATGCGCTCATCAGCCTCGTGCAGCGCCTCGGCCGCTCGCCCGAGCAGGCGGACGGGGAGGCGGACGCGCCGGTCGCGGTCGATCCGCGCTCGCGCGACACGCTGAGCCTCGCGCGGCGCATCGCGCGCACCGACGTCACGGTCCTGATCACCGGCGAGAGCGGCACCGGCAAGGAGGTGTTCGCGCGCTACCTGCACGCCCGCTCGGCCCGGCACTCCGGGCCCTTCGTCGCGATCAACTGCGCGGCGATCCCCGAGAACATGCTCGAGGCGATGCTGTTCGGGCACGAGAAGGGCTCGTTCACCGGCGCGAGCAGCGCGCACGCCGGCAAGTTCGAGCAGGCGCAGGGCGGGACGCTGCTGCTCGATGAGATCTCGGAGATGGGGCTCGGCCTGCAGGCGAAGCTGCTCCGGGTCCTGCAGGAGCGCGAGGTCGAGCGCATCGGCGGCTCGCGCACCATCGCGCTCGACGTCAGGGTCATCGGCACGACCAACCGCCAGCTGACCGCCGAGGTCGCGGCGGGTCGCTTCCGCGAGGACCTCTACTACCGGCTCAACGTCATGCCCCTGAGGCTCGCGCCGCTCCGCGAGCGCCCGCACGACATCGTGCCGCTCGCCGAGCGGGTGCTCGCGCGTCTCGCGATGCCCGGGCAGGCGCCGCTCGCGCTCTCGGCCGAGGCCGCGCTCGCGCTGCGAAGCCACCACTGGCCCGGCAACGTCCGCGAGCTCGACAACGTGCTGCAGCGCGCGGCCGTGCTCGCCGCGAGCTCGACGCTCGGCCCCCAGGATCTCGTGTTCGTGACCGAGGGCGCCGAGGCGGTCGCGCTGCCGGCACGCGCCGAGGCGCCGTCCGTCGCGCCGCCGGCCGCGCTCGAGGACGGGCTCAAGGACCGCGAGCGGGCACTGATCCTGGGCGCGCTCGAGGCGACCGACGGCAGCCGCAAGCTGGCCGCGGTCAGGCTCGGCATCAGCGCGCGGACGCTCCGCTACAAGCTCGCGCAGCTGCGCGCCGACGGCGTCGTCGTTCCCTAAAGACTAAAGACGAGAGAAGAGGACCCCATGGCTGCCATCGACTCGACCCGGCTCCTGATGGAACTGCGCTCGCTCGCCCTCGAGGCGAAGCGGCCGCCCTCCCTCGGCGAGATCGGCGCCGGCGGCGCGAGCGGTGCCGGCCAGGCCGACTTTGCGACGCTGCTCAAGAACTCGCTGAACCAGGTCAACGAGATGCAGCAGAACGCGACCGACTTGGGTACCGCGTTCGAGCAGGGCAAGCCCGGCGTCGACATCACGCGGGTCATGGTCGAGGCGCAGAAGGCGCAGCTCGCGTTCCGCGCCATGACCGAGGTGCGCAACCGCCTGGTGAGTGCGTACCAGGAAGTCATGAACATGACGATCTGACGGGTCGCCCTGAAGGACGGAGACAAGAATGGCTGAAGCGATCGCCCCTCGCGGCGTCATGGACCTGCCGGGCCTAAGGCAGCTCCTCCTCCTGGTCGGGCTCGCGGGCGCGATCGCCGCGGGCCTCTGGCTCGTGTTCTGGTCGCAGGGCCAGAACTACGCGACGCTCTACAGCCAGCTCTCCGAGCGCGAGACCGCGCAGGTCGTCGATGCGCTGCAGGCGGCCGGCATCCCGCACAAGCTCGACGGGCCGAGCGGCTCGGTGTCGGTGCCGGAGCCGCAGCTGCGCGATGCGCGCATGCGCCTCGCCGCGCAGGGCTTGCCGCAGTCGGACGCGCAGGGCGTCGAGATGATCCAGAAGGACACGGGCTTCGGCACCAGCCAGTTCATGGAGAACGCGCGCTACCAGCTCGCGATCGAGACGGAGCTCGCGCGCACCATCGTCAAGGTGCAGGGCGTCGAGAGCGCGCGCGTGCACCTGGCGCTCCCGCGCCCCTCGGCGTTCGTGCGCGAGCAGCGCCATGCGACGGCCTCGGTGCTGCTGCAGCTCTACTCCGGCCGGCGCCTCGAACCCGGCCACATCGCCGGGATCGTGCACCTCGTCGCCTCGTCGGTGCCCGACCTCGAGGCGGGCGACGTGACGGTGATCGACCAGAACGGCACGCTGCTCTCCTCGCCCGACGGCAACGACGCGCTCGCGGCCTCGGGCAAGCAGCTCGAGTACACCCACTCGCTCGAGCAGGACTATGCGCTTCGGGTCGAGAAGATCCTGACGCCGCTGGTCGGCGAGGGCCGGGTGCGCGCGGGCGTCACGGCGGTGCTCGACTTCACCGAGACCGAGGAGTCGAGCGAGAACTACGACCCGGCCAAGCAGGTGGTCAGGAGCGAGCAGAACGCCAACGACCAGCGCATGGCGGGCGACATCGCGCTCGGCATCCCGGGCGCGCTCAGCAACCAGCCGCCCGCGACGACGCCGGCGCCGCCCGCGCCCAAGCAGCAGGCGGCGGTCACGGGCGCGCAGACGCCGCCACCGCAGCCGGTCGCGACCTCGACGCGCTCGACCAAGAACTACGAGATGGACCGCAAGATCACGCACCGCCGCCCGTCGACCGGCGACATCAAGCGGCTCTCGGTCGCGGTCATCGTCGACAACAAGATCGCGGCCGGCGGCGACGGCAAGACGACCGAGCCCCTCAGCAAGGAGGACCTCGACCGCTACACCGCGCTCGTCAAGGACGCGATCGGCTTCGACGAGGCGCGCGGCGACAAGGTCGAGGTCATCAACGCCTCGTTCTCGCCCCCCGCGGCGCCGGGCGAGGCGCCGCCCGCCGAGCCCTGGTACGCGAACCCGATGCTGAAGCAGGTCGCGCGCCAGGGCATCGCGGTGCTGCTCGTGCTCGCGCTCGCGATGGTGGTGCTACGGCCCATCATGAAGAACCTGCTGACCCCGGGGCACGGGCCGATCGCGGGGGCCCTCGCGGGCCCGAACGGCGACCTCCCCCGGGACAAGGTCACCCTGTCGGGCGGGTCGACGCCTTTGCCCAACTATGAGGCACAGGTCGCAGCGGCCCGCAGCCTCGTGACGCAGGATCCGAAACGGGCAGCCCAGGTCGTCAAGGAGTGGGTGAGCACCGATGGCCGATAGAGGCGGGGACATCTCGGGGCCCGAGCGGGCCGCGATCCTCCTGATGTCGCTCGGCGAGCAGGACGCCGCCGCGGTCTTGAAGCACATGGACCCGCGCGACGTGGAGGCGGTCGGCCTCGCCATGTCGCATCTCGCCGCCGTCCCCAAGAACCGCGCCGAGGTCGTGGTGCAGTCGTTCGTCGAGAAGATCGACTCGGGCGGTACGTTCTCGGGCGACAAGTCGGATTACGTCAAGAAGATCCTGGCCGCGTCCTTCGGCAAGCAGCGCGCCGAGGTCATGGTCGACCGCATCCTGTCCGGGCCCGCCGGCGGCGCCGGCATCGATGCCCTGAAGTGGATGGACCCGCGCGCGGTCGCGCAGCTCGTCGGCGAGGAGCACCCGCAGGTCATCGCGAGCCTCCTGGCTCAGCTCGACGGCAAGCTGTCCGCGAAGATCGTGCCGCTGCTGCCCGAGAAGATGCGCGCCGACGCGCTGATGCGGATCGCGACGCTCGAGGAGCTGCCGCAGTCGGCGCTGCACGAACTCGACCAGATCGTCGGCAAGCGCGCCGCCAGCAACACCCAGGTGGCCTCGCGCCGCATCGGCGGCACGCGCACCGTCGCCGACATCGTCAACGCGATGGACCGCGAAACGAGCGGCGCGGTGCTCGCCGAGATCGAGCAGCAGAACGGCGAGCTGCACCACAAGATCAAGGAGCTCCTGTTCGTGTTCGACGATCTCGTCGACGTCGACAACAAGGGCATGCAGGCGATCCTGCGCGAGGTGTCGAGCGACATCCTCTCGGTCGCGCTCAGGGGCGCGGACCCCACGGTCGCGGACCGCATCTACACCAACATGTCGAAGCGCGCGGCCGAGATCCTCAAGGAAGACATGGAGGCGCGCGGCCCCGTCAAGCTCACCGAGGTCGAGGCGGCGCAGCGCGAGATCATCACGATCGCCCAGAAGCTCGCCGAGGACGGCACGATCATCATCGGCTCGAGCGCGGGCGAGTATGTCTAGGGTCATCACGGCGGCCGAGCTTGGCGAGGTCGCGCCGTGGGGGCCGCCGGCCGTCGATGCGCCGGGCGCCGCCAAGGGCGGCGCGGTCACCGCCGGGGTGCTCGAGGACCTGCAGCAGGAGGCCTACCACGAGGCCTACCAGCAGGGCCTCAAGGAGGGCGCCGCGGCCGGTCGCGAGCAGCTGCGCGCGCGGGTCGAGCGCATCGACCACCTGCTGACGGACCTTTCGCGGCCGCTCGCCGAGCTCGACAGCGCCGTGCAGGACGAGCTGCTCGCCCTCGCCATGGCGCTCGCGCGCCAGATCGTGCGCCGCGAGCTCAAGCAGGACCCGACCCAGATCATCGGCATCGTCCGCGAGGCCGTGGCGCAGCTGCCGATCGCGGTGCGCGACGTGCGCGTGCAGCTGCACCCGCAGGATGCGGCGATCGTGCGCGAGCACCTCGCCCCGGCCGAGCGCGAACGCGCCTGGACGCTGGTCGAGGACCCGATGATGATGCGCGGCGGCTGCCAGGTGCTGTCGGCGAGCTCGCGCATCGACATGCGGCTCGAGACGCGCCTGGGCGCGCTCCTGAGCGAGCTCATGGGCGGCGAGCGCGAAGCCGACGTCGCGCGCGGAAGCTAGCGCGTTGGCCCCGACCCCGGAACTCGCGGGACTGCAGCAGGGCTGGACCGCCGCGCTCGGCGCGGTGCGCGAGCGCGTCGCGACACTGAGGCCCCTGCAGGTCGAGGGCGTGCTGTCGCGGATGGTCGGCATGACGCTCGAGGCGGTCGGCTGCGAGGCCGCGGTCGGCAGCCGCTGCCTGATCGAGGCGGCCGAGGGCCGCACGGTCGAGGCCGAAGTGGTCGGGTTCTCGGGCGAGCGGCTCTTCCTGATGCCGACCGGCGACATGCGTGGCCTCATGCCGGGCGCGCGCGTGCTGCCCGCGCACGCCTCCTCGGGCGTGCACGTCGGCGATCAGCTCCTCGGACGCGTGCTCGATGGCACGGGACGCCCGCTCGATGGCCTGGGTCCCGTCGAGTGCCGCGACACGCAGCCGCTGATGGGCAGCCCCCTCAACCCGCTCAAGCGCTGGGCGATCAGGGAGCCCCTCGACGTCGGCATCCGCTCGATCAACTCGCTCCTGTCGATCGGCCGCGGCCAGCGCATCGGCCTCTTCGCAGGCTCGGGCGTCGGCAAGTCGGTGCTGCTCGGCATGATGACGCGCTACACCAACGCCGACGTCATCGTCGTCGGCCTCATCGGCGAGCGCGGCCGCGAGGTGCAGGAGTTCGTCGCCAACACGCTCGGTCCCGACGGCTTGAAACGCGCGGTCGTCGTCGCGACGCCGGCGGACACGCCGCCGCTGATGCGCCTGCACGGTGCCTGGGTCGCGCACGCGATCGCCGAGTACTTCCGCGACCGCGGCATGAAGGTGCTGCTGCTCCTCGACTCGCTGACCCGCTTCGCACAGGCACAGCGCGAGATCGCGCTCGCCATCGGCGAGCCGCCGGCGACCAAGGGCTATCCGCCCTCGGTGTTCGCGCGCCTGCCGCAGCTCGTCGAGCGCGCCGGCAACAGCGACCGGGGCCCCGGGTCGGTCACGGCGTTCTACACCGTGCTCGTCGAGGGCGACGACCAGCAGGACCCGATCGCCGACGCCGCGCGCGCGATCCTCGACGGCCACATCGTGCTGTCGCGCTCGCTGGCCGAGGCGGGCGTCTACCCCGCGGTCGACGTCGAGGCCTCGATCAGCCGCGCGATGCACCTGGTCGCCGACCGGGAGCTCATGGCGCTCGCGGTCCGCTTCCGGCAGATCTACGCGCTCTACCAGCACAACCGCGACCTGATCAGCGTCGGTGCCTACCGCCGCGGCAGCGATCCGCGCATCGACCAGGCCATCGAGCTCTGGCCGAAGATGACCGAGATACTCCGCCAGGACATGTACGAGGCGGTTGACTTGAGGACCGCGCGCGAGCAGCTCCGGGCGCTGCTCGCGACGGCAACCCACTGAGCGCGGCAGCGCCGCGCACCCACCAGGACCCGGCTGAACGATGACGCGATCGAAACGGATGGCGCCGGTGAAGGATCTCGCCGACGAGCGCGAGCGCGAGGCGGGCGCGGCGGTCGCGGTCGCGCGGCGTGCGCTCGAGGACGGCGAACGCAAGCTCAAGCAGCTCAAGGACTACCGCGCCGAGTACCTGAGCAAGATTTCCCAGGGCGCCCCCGACGGCGTGCGCCTCGCGAACTACCACGCGTTCCTCGGGCGCCTCGCGAGCGCGATCGAGACGCAGGACGGGGAAGTGACGGGCCTCCTCGCGACGCTCGAGCGCGCGACCGATGCCTGGCGCGAGCGGCGCATCGAGGCGGCCTCGATCGAGCGCGCGGTCGAGAAGCTCGCGAGCGGCGAGCGCCGCGCGGCCGACAAGCGCGCCGAGCGCGAGGCGGACGAGCGCTCGATCCAGCGGGTGATCCTGAACCGCGAGACGCGCTAGCCCCGGGGCGGCGGCCGTGGCTGGCACGGCGCTTGCAACTTTCGGGGCATGGCCAACATCAATCCGACCCCTCCGCCGGCAACCCCGGCCGCTCCCGCCTCGTCCGCGCACCCGACGGGAGTGGCCACCGGCCCCGCCGACGCCCCCGCGCACCGCTCGTTCGCGACGACGCTGTCGCAAACCGAGCGGCAGCGCACGAATCCGGTCACCCGCGGCTCCGGCAGTGGCGCCACGACGGCCTCAACGAGCGCGCCCGCGTCGACCCCGCGACCCGTCGCCGCGCGCCCCGGCAAGAAGCCGACGAACCCGGGCGGCGATGCGGCGCCGCCAGACGGCAGCGCCTTGCCGCCGGCATCCGGCCTCGTGACGCCGGTCGTGAGCATCCTGCCGGTGCTCCCGAGCGCGCCCGCGAGCGGCGCCGAGGCTCCGACGCCCACGACGCCCGCGAGCGCGGCGGCGCTTGCCGCGGCGGCGGCCGCGGCCACCGCCCCGGTGACGCCGGCGGCGGCGACCCCGCCCGCCGACCCGGCCGCCGGCACGAGCCCGCTGCCGCTCTCGGCGGCCGATCTCGCGCGCCTCGCCGATGCGGCGGGCGCCGCGGGCACGCCGGCTGCCGCCACGCCCCCGGCCGGCGCGCCGCCGACCGCGGCGCCCGCGACCGCCGACGCCCCGGCGGCGCCGTTCAAGGCCGTCACCGCGGACGCCGGCAACACGCCGGCGCCGATCCCGACCACCGTGATCCCGGCACCGAACGCGGCGTCGGTCGCGGCGGCGACGCCCGCGCCCGTGACGGCACCGCCGGGCCCGAAGGTGACGCTACCCGCGCAGGCGCACGCCGCGCAGCAGAACGCCGCCAGGGCGGCGCCCGCCGGAACCGAGGTCGTTGCGACGACGGTCGAGACGCCGCGCGCCGTTGCGCCCGTGCTCGCGAGCGCGACGTTCGCGGATGCGGCGCACGCGGGCGCGGACGACGATGGCAAGGTGGACGCGACGACGGCGGCGCCGGCGGCATTCGCGGCGAGCCCGGCGACGCCCGCGAGCCCGACGGTCGCGCAGGTCGCGGCGCCGGTCGGCTCGCCCGAGTTCGCCGCACAGCTCGGCGATCGCCTCGCGGTGCTCGTCAACCAGAACCTGACCAACGCGCAGATCAAGCTGTCGCCGGCGCACCTCGGGCCGCTCGAGATTCGGATCGCGCTCAGCGACGGCCAGGCGAGCGTCGCGATCACGACGCACAGCCAGGTGACCCGCGAGGCACTCGAGGCCGCGGCGCCGAAGCTCAGGGACACGCTCGGCCAGCAGGGCTTCGGCAGCGTCAGCGTCGACGTGTCGCAGCAGCAGTTCCAGGACCGGACGCCGCAGACGGCCCAGTACGAGCCGGAGTTCTCCTTCGCGGCGGGCGCCAAGACCGCCAGTGTCGAGGTCGCGGCCAGCGGCGCGCGCACGGCGTTCGCGACGTCGCGGCTCGACGCCTACGCCTAGGAGCGAGGGAAGGGCGCACGGCGTGCGCCCGACGGGTCGTGCGACACGACCCGGTTGCGGCCCGGCAGAACCGGGGCGCTAGCGCTGGGCGCCGACCGCGAGCCGCGGCGCGAGCGCGGCCGACTGCAGGTGGTCGCCGTCGTGCTCGTTGCGCAGCAGACCGCTCTGCAGCGCGAAGCGCGTGACGTCGGCGACGTTGTGCAGCCTCAGCTTGCGCATCAGGTTCGAACGGTGCTTCTCGATGGTCTTGACGCTGCGCTTGAGCGTGATCGCGATCTGCTTGTTCGAGCGGCCGCTCGCGATCATGCCGAGAATCTCGCGCTCGCGTCCCGTGACGCCGGCGACGACGTCCTGCACCGGCGGCTTGCCGCCGAGGTAGCTGCGCATCACGTGCGCGGACGAGCGCGGACACAGATGACGCTGACCGGAGAGCAGCGTTCGCAGTCCGTGGATGAGTTCGGCGCGGGTCGCGTCCTTCAGCACGTAGCCCTCGGCGCCCGCCGAGAGCGCGGCGCGAATGTACTCTTCCGTGCTGTGCACGGTGAGGACGAGGAGGCGTGCGCGCGGACAGCGCTGGTGCAGCTCGATGATGCCCTGCACGCCGGTCGCGCCGGGCAGCGAGATGTCGGTGATGATCAGGTCCGGATCGAGCGACTGCGCGATCGCGACGCCTTCGGCGACCGAGCCCGCCTGGCCGACGACCTGCATGTCGGACTCGAGTTCGATCAGGGCCGACAGGCCTTCGCGAAGGATCGCGTGGTCGTCAATGAGTAAGATTCGCGCTCGCGTTGCGCGCTCCCCCGTCGCCGGCATCGCCTCGCGCGATACCTCGGTGGAAGTAGTCGTCCCTACAGCGTGACCCTCTTCCATATGTCCCCTGCTGAGCTTATGGAGCGGATGCGACATCCCAGACGCTTCCTAGTGGCCACATAGTAATCAGAAAAATCGGTGGAGCGGCGGTCTTTTGCAACATAACGCACGCCCTGATTGCGGACCCTAGACGCGCGCACGCTTGGGCGGCGGCTCTACCCGATCACCCTACCTGTCGCCCGACGCCGCTCGCCGTAGAGTCCGCTGATGCTTGGGCGCGTGCTGGCGGTGTCGGCTTTCCTGTCTGCGAGCGCGGCGCAGGCGGGCTCGGCCGATATATTCGCCTTCACCGACGCGACCGGCGTCACCCACTTCACCAACGTGCCGACGAGCGACGTCTACCGCCTGGTCGCCAAGGGACCGGTCGATGCCGCGCCCCCGCCGTCCGCGTCCGTGGGGCCGATCAACTGGACGGCGCGCGGCGAGAGCTACGCCCGGCTGATCGATCGCGCCGCCAAGAGCGCCCGCTTGCAGCCCGCGCTGATCCGGGCGGTCATCGCCGTTGAATCGGCGTTCAATCCGCGGGCCGTGTCCAGGGTCGGCGCCCAGGGCCTGATGCAGCTGCACCCGGACACCGCGCGTCGCTACGGCGTGGGCGATGCGTTCGACCCGGAGCAGAACGTCGGCGCCGGGACCCGGTACCTCCGCGACCTGCTGATCCGGTACCACGACAACCTGGAACTGGCCCTCGCGGCCTACAACGCCGGCGAATCGGCGGTTGACCGGCACGGCGGGCAGATCCCGCCGTACCGCGAGACGCGCGAATACGTACCGGCGGTCCTGCGTCTCTATCGAATTTTCCTAACGCAGGCCGCCTGAACTACATAGAAGCCCCACCTCGGCGTACCGGCTAGCTCGCAATCGCACCCCGGTGCCGGCCGACTGGCCCGCCCCGCGTCCGGGGCGGAGCATCGATCCGGATCTTGGGTCGGACCGGGAGCGGCCTTGCGACGCCTCGTCGAACTGATCGGTGCCATTACGCGCGGCTGTCACGAGGCGGTGACGGTCCGCGACGCCGCGCGTGCGGCGGCCCAGGCCTTCATCGCGCAGTTCCCCGACTCGTCGGTCGTGGTCTTCGAGCGCGAGCCCGGTCACGACACGATGCGCGCCGTGACCGGCGCCAACATCCCCACCGCCTGGCACATGCGCGCGGTCGGCATCGACGAGGTGCCCCTGCTCGAGCGGGCCGTGCGCCGGCCGCGCGAGCTCGCGCGCGCCGCCGCCGTGCGGCAGGCGCGACCCGCCGGAGTGGATACGCAGCGCGCCGTCTTCGCCGCCGTGCCGGATCCGGCCGAGACCCGCTACGTGCTCATGTTTCTCGGGCCGCAGCAGCCGGGCGATGAGGACGAGCGCGACCTCGCGATCGAGGCCGTCCGCCATCTTCTGAGCGCAAGCGCGGTCGTCGCCAACGACGGCGAGCGGCCGCGGACCCTTGCGGCGATCCAGCACGCCAAGACCGAATGGCAGCAGACGGTCGATGCGCTGCCGGAGGTCGTCGGCCTGCTCGACGGCCGCGGCCGCATCGTGCGCATCAGCCGGGCGCTGCAGCGCTGGGGTATCGCCAATATCGGCGGCGCGATCCGCCGCGACCTGCACACCGTCTTCCATCCGGGCTGCGCGGCCGCCGATTGCCCGCTTGCGACCTGCATCGCGACCACCTGGCGCGAGTTCTCCGCCGACCGGCCGGCCCGGGCCGAGTGCAACGACCCGATACTCGGCCTCGACCTGATCGTCGAGCTGCAGCCGGCGGGCGCGGAGCTGCCCGGCGCATCCGCCCCGAAGCGCGTCGCGTTCATCGTGACGAACGTGACCTCGCTGCGTCGTGCCGAGCGCGAGCTCACGGCCATCAACCGCGAGCTCGAGCAGCGCGTCGAGGAGCGCACCGAGCAGATCATCGAATCCAACCGCGAGCTCCGCAAGGAGGTCGCGCGGCGGCGGGAAGTGGAGCGCTCGCTGCGCAGCTCTAAAGTCGAGCTGCAGGGACTGTCCGAGCGGCTGATGAACGCCCAGGAGGAGGAGCGCAAGCGCATCTCCCAGGACCTGCACGACACGGTCGGGCAGTCATTGAGCGCGATCAAGTACTCGCTCGAGCGCGCGCAGGAGCTCGTGCGGCGCAACGACGGCGCGCAGGCCGGCGAGACCGTCGGCGCGGTCGTCGAGCGCGTGCAGCGGGTGCTCGACGACGTGCGTCTGATCTCGACCAACCTCAGGCCCGCGCTGCTCGATGACCTCGGCGCCGCCTCGGCGGTCCGCTGGCTGTGCCGGGAGTGGCACGACGTCTATCGCGAAATCAGCGTCGATGCCGACATCGCCGTCGCCGACCAGGACATTCCGGCCATGCTCGGCACGAGCATCTTCCGCTCGGTGCAGGAGCTCCTCAACAATGTCGCGCGGCACGCCGATGCGCATGCCGTGCTCGTCAAGATGCGCCTCGAGTCCGGCACATTGCGCGTGACCGTCGCCGACGACGGCACCGGGTTTGCGGCGAGCGGCGAGGGCGCGAACGGCGGACGGCCCCGGCCGCAGGGACTCCGGGGTCTCCTCGAGCGCGCCGAGCAGACCGGCGGTCGCTGCCACGTCGAGAGCACCCCGGGGCGCGGTACCCAGGTGTGGCTCGAGTGGCCGGTGGCGCCGGGCCTCGCCGCCCGCGAGGCCAACGTCATCATCAATTAGCCGGGTTCGGGGGAAGGGGATCACCGCGCATCCGCGGTGGCAGAAGACGTCGCGCCACGGTCCGGGGCACCCGCTCCGGACCGTGGGGCCGACGCGTCCCGGACCCGAGCGCGGCGCGACGGGCGCATCGGCCGGCGGCGCGCCCGATGACGGCGTTCCGGCCGTGTCACCCCTGCCGGCCCCCGACCCCTGACCGCCGGCCCGGCCGCGGGAACCGGGCCCGGATGCCCGCGCGGGCACCGCCTTCGTGGCCGCGTCGCGCCGCGGTCGTGTGAGGGCCGTCACAGAGGACATAATCGGCGCCGCGGGGGAGGCGCGGTGAGACGTCCGCCGGTGCCCGCGGGCCCTGTTGAGTGCCATGCTGGCGGACAGATCACCATGAGGATCGCCGCGGGTGCTCAGGCGTACGCGAGGGTCGAAGGGGTATTCCTCCACGTCCCGCGCGGACGGGATCGGAGCCGCGCGGGTTCGCTGCCGGCGCGCCAGTGCGCGTGGTAGCGTGCCCTCCAAACGCCGCGCACACCGCCCGCTGACGTCCCGCACCTGAACGCGGAAAATCTATATGTCGTATTCCAACGCTCTCACTAGGCCGGGCTGGCTGCTCGGACTGGTCGCCGTCGGGATGACGCTGGCCGCCTCGCCCGCGTGCGCCGACCCGCACGAGCACGGCAGCGACGGTGACTGGCTCGTCTTCCTGACGGGCGAGGCCCGTCTCCGTTCGAACGCCGACATCGCGCCCGGCGAGGACTACGACTTCGCGAGTGCAGACGTTCTCTATTCCCACTCCAGCGGGCCGTTCCGCGTGCTCGGCGAGGTGTTCGCGGCCTCCCCGGAAGTCGACATCGAACGGCTGCAGGTCGGCTGGGAGTTCGGCGAGAACAGGCTTCTCTGGCTCGGCCGATTCCATCAGCCCTCGAGCGCCTGGAACACCGAGCATCACCACGGCCAGTACCTGCAGACGGCGATCACCCGCCCCAACATCGAGCGCTGGGAGGACGAAGGCGGGGTGATTCCGCAGCACGTCGCCGGCGCCCTGCTCGAAACGCGTGGCGCGCTCGGCGACCGCGCCGGGCTCGCGCTCGCCGTCGGCGGCGGCGCGGCACCGGTGATCGCCGGGGGCGTGATGGTCCCGATCGGACCCTTCCACATCAATCCCGGTGGCTACCGGCCCTCGTGGACCGCGCGCATCGGCCTCCTGCCGGAGGCGCTCGGCGAGGACACGGTCGGCATCGTGCTGGCGCGACACGACGTCAACATCCGCGACCCGGCGGTCGTCACGCTGCTGAACGCGGACGATGCGCTGCTCGACGTCACCGGGGCGTTCGCGCAGCTGAGCCCGCGCGGCTGGCACGTCCAGGCGGCCTATTACGATGTCCAGATCGCGCTCAGCACGGGTCCGCAGCTGCGCCACGAGCACTTCGGCGCCGGCTATGCACAGCTCGAGCACGTGCTGCCCCATTCGTTGACCGCGTTCGGCCGCGTCGAGACAACGGACGGCGCCGGCAACGTCAGCTACGTCACCTACCAGCGCCAGGAGTTCACGCTGCGCCGCGGGCTGGGCGGGCTGCGCTGGGA
>Ga0335083_10003984_pt1 | contig 18958 bp, 11 predicted proteins | sample Lox_Sample_42_FD_206716 | JGI IMG/M metagenome (GOLD analysis project Ga0335083, IMG submission 206716) | Soil microbial communities from Loxahatchee National Wildlife Refuge, Florida, United States - Lox_Sample_4.2 | ecosystem: Environmental > Terrestrial > Soil > Wetlands | place: USA...
TGTGCAGATCTGAGAGGCTATCAGGGTGAGCCCGCAGAGCCGACGTCGTAGCCAGGCAGGTGGTGGCGGCGCGCCCCCTAACGCGCTGTTCGATGAACTCCTGCAAGCGGCACGTGAGCTGCTCGCGGTGCGCAGTCCGCTTGACGCGGAACTGCTCGTCAGCGACCTGCTCGGTACCTGGTGGCCACAGCGGCACCGCACACTCGGCGGCGCCGGCGTCGAGCAGATCGTCGGCGAGGGCCTCATCGAGTACGCCGCGCAGCGCCGTTCGCCTGCCGCGCTCGCGCTGCTGTCAGGCATCGCCTGTCTCGGCACGTCACGGCAGGCCGCCGCCGCGGAGCAGGCGGCCATCGCGCTGATCGACGACGGAGTGCGCGCGCCGCGGTGGGCCGAGTACCTGGGCGCCGTCTCTCCGGCCGAGTGCTACGTGAACCCGGACGAATGGGGCGATCAGGACGAGGTCATCTGCGTGTTCAGCTACGCCGGCGAGGAGCCGCACGCGCTCGTCTCGGTGATCGACTACAACGCCGCGGGCATGATCAGGGACGGCTGGGTCAGCTCACAGGTCGACAAGCTGCTGGATCATTGCCGCCGGGCCTCCGCCCGGTCAGGCACCCGGCCCGAGGAGGGCTTCAGGGAGATCGACGCGCCCCAGGCGAGGAAGATGCTCCAGGCCGCGCTCGCCGCCACCGACCAGGCGGAGGACCCGCCGGTGAGCGAGGCATTCGGCGCCAGGCACGCCTTCATCCGTGCCCGCATTCGCGCCCTGCCGCCGGCCGCCGGCCGCGCCGCGCGGCCCAAGCGGGCCTGGCCCGACGAGCGGCGGGCACTGCTCGCCGCGGAGTTCCTCGCCTCCGACGAGGCCGAGGAACTGTCCGACAGGCAGGCGGCGAGCCGCTGCGCCGACCTGATCATCGATTTCGGCTGCAACCAGGACAGCGGGCGGCCGCAGCGGATGTCGCCAGCCAAGGTGCAGAACTTCATGCTTGGCTGGCTGCCGCGCAAGGTACTGCTCTCGGTCGCCGACCAGAACGCGATGCCGCACGTCGTCGGCGCGTGGATTCGCTGGTCGGGACGGATTCGCGGGCTGTCGGACGCGGCCGTCGGCCAGACGCTCGACACCCTCTTCGACTCCATGGCGACGTTCTCGAGGATCTACCGGGACCCGGCCGAGTTCGGCCTCGACGAGAAGCTCGTCGCCAGGCTGCTGCCCGACTCCGACCTCGAGGCGCTGCCCAGGCGCGCGTTCGCCTTCCCGATCCTCGAGGGCAGGCACGGCGGCGTCGACCTGTCCAAGCTCGACCCCGCCGACCCGTCCGACCGGCGGCTGCTGCTGGCCGCCGACCACGACACGCGGACCGGGTCGCCGAGCGCGGCAGGCGTCGGCAGGCACATCGACCGCCACCTGGCCCTGGCGGACCGGCTCTGGCGCGGCTCGCCGTCCGCGCTGTGGGACGCCGCGCAGCGACTGCTCGACACCGGCGAGGACAGGCACATGGTGCTGCACGCGCTGATGGACGTGCTCGACGCGGCCGGCGGCGACGAGGCCGCCCTGGAGACCGCGCTGCGCGAACTGGCGACCGGCCTCAGCGACGACGACCTGAACGGCCTCACCAACCCCGACGCGTGACCGGGGGCACGCAGTAACCGGGCACGCAAAGGATTTCACCGGCGCGCGCGGAAAGTCCAAAACCGCTCATCCCGAACGGGTGCGGACTGCTCTGGCCGGCAACCGGTGACACTGAGGGCATGGCGGGCGAGTCCGGCGGGAGTCACGCAACCGTTCGGCTGACTCGGCCCGGCGATCGGTCTGCGGGGCGGGGGCGGAGCACGCAACCGTTCGGGATGATCATTGTTTTCCGAAGCCGCCGCCGCCAGGGGTCTCGATGACGAAGACATCGCCCGGGGCGAGGTCCGCGCTGTCGCAGCCGGCCATCGGGATGACCGTGCCGTCCGGGTGCTCGACCCAGTGGCGGCCGAGTGCGCCCGCGCCGCCGCCGTCGAGGCCGAAGGCCGGGACCCGGCGGTGGCTGGCCAGCGTGGTGACGGTCACCGGCTCGAGGAAGCGGATCCGCCTGGTGACGCCGTCGCCGCCGTGCCAGCGGCCGCGGCCGCCGCTGCCGCGGCGGATCGCGTAGGACTCGAGGCGGACCGGGTAACGCCATTCGAGCACCTCGGGGTCGGTCAGCCGCGAATTGGTCATCTTCGTCTGCACCGCGCCGGTGCCGTCGAACCCGTCGCCCGCCCCTGAGCCGCTGGCGACCGTCTCGTAGTACTGGTGCCGCTCGTTGCCGAACGTCACGTTGTTCATCGTGCCCGAGCCCTCCGCCATGCTGTTAAGCGCGGCGTACAGGGCGCCGGTGACCGCCTGGCTCGTCTCGACGTTGCCCGCGGCGACCGCGGCGGGGTATTCCGGTGACAGCATCGTCCTGGCCGGAATGATCACGGTGAGCGGCTCGAGGCAGCCCGCGTTGAGCGGTATGTCCTTGTCGACCAGCGTGCGGAACACGTAGAGGACCGCGGCCATCGCCACGCTCGACGGCGCGTTGAAGTTGCTGCTCAGCGTGCCGCTTGTGCCGGTGAAGTCGATTGTTGCCCGCCGTGCCGTGCGGTCCACCGTGACCTTGACCTGGATTACGGCTCCGCTGTCCAGTTCGTAGCGGAAGGCGCCGTCGTGCAGCGCGGTGATCACGTTCCTGACCGCCTCCGCGGCGTTCTCCCGCACGTGCCCCATGTAGCCGCGCACCACGTCGAGGCCGTACCTGGCCACCATGCGGTGCAGTTCCCTGGCGCCCTTGGCGTTGGCGGCGACCTGGGCGCGCAGGTCGGCGAGGTTCGTGCGCGGATCACGCGACGGGTGTTCGGCGCCTGTCAGCAAGGCCAGGGTCTCTCTTTCCCTGAGCCTTCCCTGGTCGACGAGGAGCCAGTTGTCGATGAGGACGCCCTCCTCCTCGATCCTGGTGCTGCCGGCCGGCATCGAGCCGGGGGTGACGCCGCCGATCTCCGCGTGATGGCCGCGGGAGGCGACGTAGAACCAGATGTCTGGGTTCTCGTTCCCGCTGTCAGGCGCGAACACCGGAGTGACCACGGTGACGTCGGGCAGGTGCGTGCCGCCGTGATACGGGTCGTTGAGCGCGTAGACGTCGCCCGGCCTGATGCGCCCCCTGTTGCGGCTGATCACCATCTTGATCGACTCGCTCATCGAGCCGAGGTGCACAGGGATGTGCGGTGCGTTCGCGATCAGGTTGCCGTCGGCGTCGAAGATCGCGCAGGAGAAGTCGAGTCGCTCCTTGATGTTGACAGAGTGCGCCGTCGCGCGGAGCCGCTCGCCCATCTGCTCGGCGACCGCCATGAACAGGTTGGAAAAGACCTCGAGCAGCACCGGATCCGCCTCGGCGGCGGCCGGCGTGGCTTGCTTGGCCGTCGTGGCTGCTGCGGTTGTCGTGGCTGCCGCGGTGGCTGCCGTGGCTTGCCTCGGGGCGACGCGGGTGAGCAGCAGGTCGAGGCGGCCGGTGACGAGCGCGCGCCAGCCGGGCTCGACGACGGTGGTCGCCAGGTCCTCGGCGATGATCGCCGGGCCGTCGAGGGCCTGCCCGGGTGTTAGCGCGCTGCGCCGGAATAGCGGGACAGTCAGCCAATTCCCTGCGGCGAACAACCGGACGTGCTCGTGCGGGCCGGCCGGTGACGGCGCTGGCTCCGATGGCTCCGCTGGCCCCGATGGCTCCGCTGGCTCCGATGGGTGTGGCACCGATACGGCTATAGGCGTATCGGTGCCACACCCATCCGGGTTAGGGGCAGTTGCGGCGACGGCTTCGACGGAGACTGCTTCCACGACGATGGGTTTGTCTTCCATCAGGAAGGAGAAGCGGGTCCGGTAAGCGCGCTCGAAGGCTTCCGTCATCTCCTGGGACGTGCCGAGCCTGACCTGGACCGGCGTGTCGGTGCCGTCGTAGCGCAGGTGCACCCGGCGGGTCACCCGGATGCCCGTGCCGTCCTTACGGTGGGCTGCCAGCTCGGCGCGGGCGGATTCTTCCAGGTCACGGAGGATGCCGGCCTCCAGGCGGGTCGGCAGGTCCGCGGTGAGCGGCGCCTCGACGGCGCTTTCCCGCATGGCGGTCACGTCGGCGAGTCCGATGCCGTACGCGGACAGCGCACCCGCGAGCGGATGGATGAGCACGCTGGTCATCCCGAGCGCGTCAGCGACGGCGCAGGCGTGCTGGCCGCCCGCGCCGCCGAACGTGGACAGCACGTACCCGGTCACGTCGTAGCCGCGCTGCACGGAGATCTTCTTGATCGCGTTGGCCATGTTCTGCACGGCGATCTCGAGGAAGCCCGCCGCGACCGCGGGCGCTTCCCTGGCGTCCCCGGTCTCCGCGGTGATCCGCGCGGCCAGCTCGTTGAACTGCCGTGCCGTCGCGGCGGCATCAAGGGGCTGATCGCCCGACGGCCCGAATACCCGCGGGAAATGCGCCGGCTGCACCCTGCCGAGCAGCACATTGGCGTCCGTCACGGTCAGCGGGCCGCCGTGACCATAGCACGCGGGACCCGGTGCGGCGCCCGCCGAGTCCGGGCCCACCTGGTACCGGCCGTCGGCGAAATGAAGGATGGAGCCGCCGCCGGCCGCGACCGTATGGATGGACAGCATCGGCGCGCGCATCCGCACCCCGGCGACCTGCGTCTCGTACTGCCGCTCGAACTCGCCAGCGAAATGCGACACGTCGGTGGACGTGCCGCCCATGTCGAAGCCGATCACCTGGCCGAAGCCCGCCGCGGCCGCGGTCCGTGCCATGCCGACGATGCCGCCGGCCGGCCCGGAAAGTATCGAGTCCTTGCCGCGGAACGACGCGGCGTCGGCCAGCCCGCCGTTGGACTGCATGAACAACAGGGGCACCCCGGCGAGTTCGCCCGCCACCTCGTCCACGTAGCGGCGCAGCACCGGGGACAGGTAGGCGTCGACGACCGTCGTGTCGCCCCTGGACACGAGCCGCATCAGCGGGCTCACCTCATGCGACTCGCTGACCTGTGTAAACCCGACCGCGCGGGCCATCTCGCCGGCCCGCCGCTCGTGCTCCGGGTAGCGGTAGCCGTGCATGAACACGATCGCGGCCGACCGGAACCCGTCGTTGTACGCCTGGCGCAGCGCGTGTTCTGTCGCTTCGGCGTCAAGCGCGCGGATCACCTCTCCGTCCGCGGCCACCCGTTCCGTTACCTCGATGACGCGGTCGTAGAGCTGGCTTGGCAGCACGATGTGCCGGTCGAAGATGCGCGGGCGGTTCTGGTAGGCGATGCGCAGCGCATCGCCGAACCCTTCGGTGATCAGCAGGACGGTCGGCTCGCCCTTCCGCTCGAGCAGTGCGTTCGTCGCGACGGTGGTGCCGAGCCGGACGGTCCCGATCCGGTCCGCGGGGATCCGGTCTTGTGGTGCGATGCCCAGCAGGTGCTTGATCCCGGCCACGGCGGCGTCCCGGTAGGCGTGGCTTTCTGAGAGCAGCTTGTACGCCTGAAGAGTTCCGTCGGGGCGGCGGGCCACGATGTCGGTGAACGTCCCGCCCCTGTCGACCCAGAAGTCCCACAAACCGCCCACGGTCCAAGCCTAACGAGGGGCACCGGGCACTCGCGGGCCACGGTCCGACCTCTTTGCATAGCTGGCGGCTAGACATTTGCCGCGAATCGGCGCGAAAGTGGTCATCAGCTATGAAAAGACGCAGATTGTGGTCACGAGCTATGCAAAGTGGAGATGTGGGTGGGCGCGGTACGCGCGGGCGGGGTGGGGCCGAGAAGGGCGGGCCGTGGCCGGTCCACTTTGCTTAGCCGGTGACACGACGAACACCACATTGCTTACCCGAGCGTGCGACATTTGCCGCAAATCGGACGTGATCATGGTCGCCGGTTAAGCAGAGTGGATGATTTTTGGTCGCCGAGTAAGCGAAGTGTGGTCGCCGGGCAAGCAAAGTGGGGGGATGGTGGACGCAGGCGGCGCGGCCGGGGACGGGTAGGGCCGCACGGCCGACGTGGGCCGCACAGCAGGCGGGGCGGGGTGGGATACCGGCGCCTGGGCGGCTTGGGGCGCCCGTGGAGCGGGGTGGGCGGAGTGGCGCTGGGTTAGACGGTGAGGTCGGCGTAGGCGCCGCGGACGTCGTCGGCGGTGAGGGTGGTGAGGTCGGCCGCCGTGGCCGACTCTTTCAGGCGGTCCACGCGGACGTCGCGGCAGGCGCAGGCGCGCTCGAACAGTGAGCGGGCGAAGCGGCCGTTGCCGAGATCGTCGATCCGGCCGGCCCGTTCCGCCTGTGCGAAGATCTGCTCGAGCACCCGGACCGCCTCCGGCTCGAAGACGTCACCCGCCCGCTCGGCGTGCATCTCGGCGATCCTCGACAGCTCACGGGCGGTGTAGCTGGGGAAGGTGACCCGGGTGCTGAACCGTGACGCGAGGCCCGGGTTGGAGCGCAGGAAACGGTCCATGTCGCCGGGATAGCCCGCGAGGATGATCACCAGCCGGTCACGGTCGTCCTCTACGCGCTTGAGCAGCGTCTGCACCGCCTCCGCGCCGAACGCGTCGCCGCCGGAGTAGCCCTCGTTGTGCAGCGAGTAGGCCTCGTCGACGAACAGCACGCCGCCGAGCGCGGAGTCGACCAGCCGGTTGGTCTTGATCGCGGTCGAGCCGAGGTGCTCCCCCACCAGGTCGGCGCGGTGCGCCTCGGTGACCTCAGGGCGGACAAGCAGGCCTTGCGCGGCGAAGATCCGGCCCAGAATTCTCGCCACCGTGGTCTTGCCAGTCCCCGGAGGTCCGGTGAACACGAAATGCCTGGCCGGCGGCTGACTGGTCAGGCCCTGGCGATCACGGAGCCTCGCCACCCGGAGCTGGGCGGCGATCGCGCGTACCTGCTGCTTGACCGGCTCAAGCCCGACCAGTTCGTCGAGCTCGGCAATCGCGGACTCCACGGTCGGGGTGTCCTCGTAGCCGCGCAGCCGCGAGGTCAGCTCGGAGTATGCCTTCGCCAGGTCCGTGCCGCCGATGGTGAGCAGGTCCTCGGCCCGCGGGTCGCCGCCTGCGCCCATCACCCGGACGTCTCTCGCCTGGCCCGCCTTCTCGAGCAGAGTCCTGACGAACCGGCCGTTGCCGAGCTCGTCGGTGATGCGCCGCCGCTCCACCTCATCGAGCGTCCGCCACAGCACCCGGCGGGCATCCGGGGTGAGGCCTTCCTGCCGGGCGCTCAGTTGCGCCTCGGCCAAGACGAGCAGTTCCTCGGCCGAATAGGTGGGGAACTTGATCCTCGTCGCGAACCGCGAGGCCATGCCCGGATTGGTGGCGAGGAACGCCTCGGTCTGCTTCTCGTAGCCGGCCAGGATGATGATCAGGCTCTCCCGGTCATCTTCCGCGCGCTTGAGCAGGGTCTGCACCGCCTCCGCGCCGAACCGGTCGCTCTGCCCGTCGCCCTCGTTGACCAGACTGTAGGCCTCGTCGATGAACAGCACCCGGCCGATCGCCGAGTCGATCAGCTCGTTGGTCTTGATCGCGGTCGCGCCCAGGTACTCGCCCACCAGGTCGGAGCGCTGCGCCTCCACCACCTCCGGCGTGTCGAGCAGGCCGAAGGAGTAGAAGATCTTGCCGATCACGCGGGCCACCGTGGTCTTGCCGGTACCCGGCGGGCCGAGGAAGACGAAGTGCCGCATCGGCCGGTCGGCGCCGAAGCCTGCCACCGCCCGGCGGCGCGCCGCCTCGATGGACACGGCGATCGAGTGGACCTGCTCCTTGACCGGGCCAAGGCCGATCAGCGCGTCGAGCTCGGCGAGCGCCTGGTCCCGGGTGATCACCGGCTTGGGCGCCGCGACGGCGGGCTGCGGCTCGCGGGCCGCGTGGTCGGCGAAGACCTGGGCGACGCCCTGTGCCCTGGTGCTGTACTGGGCCGGCGAGTGGCCGCCGCCGGCCCGCGGCAGCGGGCCGGACCGCCGGTCGGGCAGGCCGCCCGCCGGGCCGGGCGGCGCGGGGGGCGGCGCGGCGGGGGAGGCGCCCGGCGCGTGCGCGGCGAGCGGCCCGTCCGGGCCGAACATGCGGGCCTCCTGCGACCCCTTGGCGGCCCGCCAGCCGATAAGCGCGGCGGCGATCACCCAGATGGCGATCACCGCGAACATCGTGTTCTGCGGCGAGGCCTGCACGATGAAGAAGACGACGGGCGACGACCACAGCAGCGACCAGGCCACGGTGCGGCACGAGATGAACCAGCGGGACAGCGGGCGGATGTTAGCCAGGCCCGCGACGAGGAACGGCGTCACGAGCATCGCGAGCAGCCACCCAGGCGGCACGGTGGCCACCGTGCGGGCGGTGGGCGCCGCCGTCCGCGCCGCGTGGGTGTTCAGCCGGTTGGCGCTGATGAGCACGTAGAGCCAGGCCCAGAAGGCCGCCACGTACACGGAGGCCATGACGGTGCGCACGCCGCGGATCACGCAGATCGGCGCGAGCAGCCACGGCAGGAAAACCACGGAAAGCGCCGCTAGCACCGGCCGCATCAATACGGGAGCACGCCTGATCGCCGCGTGGACGCTGTCGACCACCGGCACGGGCTCTTGCCCCGCTGTTCGGACCCTAACGGGTGGCAACATCGTGCTCCCTCGGACAGTGGTAAATCCCTGTATAGCGCATTGACCGGGGCCGGCGACAGCACGCACACGGACGCGTTGCGTGAGGTTGGCCTGCTGAGCGGCTTTCCAGCGCCCAAAGAGCGCTGGTGGGGTGTGAGAGGCAGCCGCACACGTTCGGGATAATGATTTTGATTTTCTCTTTACTAGACAGGACAGCTGAGATCGATTTCGTCACGCAACGGAATGCCGAAATCGCCAGTTCGCGGAATCTCCGGCTTGTGCTCACGCGAACGGTCCACCGCGCCGGGCCGGAGGGCGGCGAGCCGGAAGCCGCGGCGCTGGTAGAAGCGGAGCGCGCCGATGTTGTCGTTGGTCGTGGTCAGCATGACCTCATGGCAGCCAAGGCGCTTGGCCTCGACGCGGACCGCCTCGATCAGCAGCGTGCCGATCCCCTGGTACAGGTTGAGCGCGTTGATCGTGACGATTTCCAGCACGCCCTGCCGCACCTCGAAGGTGACCAGGCCGGCGATGCGGCCCGCGTGCTCGGCGATGAAGCCGGGCAGATCCGCCGGGTGGAAGACACCATCGTGCACGACAACCTCAGGAGCACCCCACAGCTGCGTGGTCAGCCATGCCACCGTGGGCCGGTCTTTCTGCTCCACCGGCCGGATCGCCACGTCCCGCGGGTACACACCGTCCATTATCGCTACCGCAGGCCCCGGGCGAGCCGGCGCGCCCGGCCGGCCACGGCGCGCAGGTCGCCCTGGTCGAGCGCGTACGCGACAAGGCCGAAGGCGAGCACCGCGAACGCCGCGGCGAGCGCGCCGTCGCCCGCCTGCGCGAGCTTTCCGCTGGCCGGCGCGACCAGGATCACCGCGAGGCCGGCGGCCGCGCCCGCGGCACTCGCCGCGATGCCTGCCGCCGCCGCGTGACCGACGCCAGCCACCGCGGCACGGCCGCGCAGCCGCCTGGTGACGATCACCATCGGGATGGCCACCGCGAGCTGGCCGACCGCACCGGCCAGCGCGAGCGCACCCACCACCATGCGCGGCGGCGCCAGGTAGACGAGCGGCACGGAGAGCGCCGCCTGCAGCAGCGGGCCCGCCACCAGGCCGATCCCTGCCGCCTTGAGCTTGCCGAGCGCGAAGAGCACCCGCGACTGGCAGGTGATCAGGGCGAGCCCCGCCACGCCTGGCGCGCACAGCAGGAACGCCTGCGCCAGCTGGGTGACCTGATCCGGCTGCTTGGCCAGGATGTGCGCCGCGGGGATCGCGACCGCCGCGATCACCGCCGTGCCGAGCCAGGACATCAGCATCACCGCTCGGGTTGACCCGGCGCTCGTGCGGTCGAACGCGTCGCCGTCGGCCGCGGAAAGCACCGGGAAGGCACTGGTCACGATCGCGATCGGCAGCACCGAGCAGACCGAGGTGAAGACGAGCGTCTCGTAGTTGAACAGGACGATGGCGCCGGTATCGCCGTGGCCGTTGGCCAGCGTGATCGTAGCCACGCTGTAGATGTCGCCCGCGACGAACTCGAGCAGGCCGACCAGGGCGAGGCCGCCCGCCCTGCTCAGCACGCCGGCCGGGAACCTGAGCGTGGGCCGCAGCCGCAGGCGGAGCCGCCAGACTGGAGGTACCGAGACGATGACGAGCATGCCGATGTTCAGCGTGGTGCCGATGGCTAGCACGAGCTCTGCCGCCAGCGGGGTACGCGCCAGCGGAGCGCCATGATCGAGCGACGCGAAGACCAGGTACGACGTGATCATCACGACGTTGGCGACCACCGGCGCCAGGCTGTAGGCGGTGAATCGCCGGTACGCCTGGAGCAGGCCGAACAGCACCACCGAGAAGCCGTAGAGCAGGATCTGCGGCGCGAACACGACCAGCATGTTCGCGGTGGCGTCGATCATGTCGCCGCGGGGGCACGCGGCGTTCGGGTTGACCGGGTTCAGCAGCCCGGCGATCGGGCGGGCGGCCACGGCGATGACCGCGGTGAGCGGCAGCAGGATCACGACCGACCAGGTCAGCAGGGCCGAGGAGACCTGCCCGACATGGCTCTTGGCCGCGGGGTCAGCCGACGAACGGGCGGCGGACCTAGCCAGTACCGGCACCATGGCGCTGGTCAGCGCGCCGCCGATGGCGAGCTCGTAGATCAGGTTCGGCACCTGGTTGGCGGTGACGTAGGCGGTGCCGAGGCAGCCGGAACCGACCGTCTGCGCGAACACGACGGTGCGCAGCAGGCCGAGTATCCGTGAGCACGTGGTGAGCACCGCGATGATGAGCGCGCCGCGCGCGATGCCCGACGCTATCTTGCTCCGGCCCGTCCCCGTCTCTGGTTCGGTCTCCAGGAGTTTCGGACTCGGCACGGTTTCCAGCCCGGCGTCGAACTCGGACCGCGGCTGCGGTTCACGCTCGGTCGCCTGGCCCGTTCCCTGCAGGTGCCCGACAGGCAAGCCAGCGCTGCCGGCTTGCCTGTCGGGCACCGTCGCCCTTCCCGACCTGCCCCGGAGGCTGCGGGGGATCCGCCCCCCGGAAGAAAACTGCACCCGCTCGGTTGACCCTTCGCCCGACGACATGGCCGCTTCGCTCAGGCTACGGCCTCACTGCACTTCTTGACGGACTCATCACACCGTTTCGCGCGATCGTTCGCGCAGGGTGTTATCACGCTGCGCTACCGCACCACGGGCGTCACACGGGGCGCAGGCGTGCCGCTTCCCTGGTGGCGTTCTGGTTGAGCTGGCCGCCGCGCGAGCCGGCGAGCTTGGCGGCGAGGTGCTCGCCCACCGTCACCGGCTCGTACCTGGCCGGGTTGTCCTCGGTGACGCAGCTCGGCAGGCACTCGATGACCGCGTCGACGTTCCCGTCGTGGAAGTAGGCGGCGGACCGCCGCGGCACAAGCCTGCCGTCGATCCGCGGGGCGGCGACGCGGTGCAGGGTGGAGATCCACTCCTCGTTGGTCCAGCGGGCCGTGGCGTCACCCAGGTTGACGAGCAGGGCGCCGTCCGCAGGCAGCACCGGGTGCCAGTTACCGTCCACGCCGTGGATCTCCAGGCCGGGCACCTGGTCGGCCCAGAGCACGGTCACGATGCCGTAGTCGGTGTGCGCGCCCATGCCGAGCTGGTCCTTCTCCAGCGCGGCATCGGGCGTGGGCAGCCGGTAGTTGTTCATCCGCAGCACGTCGATCGAGTGGTCGGTGAACCGCTCGAAGTAGTCCTCGCTGCCGCCAAGCGCCACGCCGAAGATCCGCACCATCGTCCTGGCCACCCGGCCCGCCGCCTCGAACCAGGCCGTGACTGCGGCCTCGAAGCCGGGAACCTCGACGGGGTACACGTTGGGCGCGTAGACGTCTTCCGGCAGCCCGAGCCCGGGGAACTCCGCCGCCGAACAGCCGACGTTGATCGCCTCGAACAGGTCCGCGGCCGAGACGAGGCCGAGGCTGTTGGCGAGCGATTCGGCCCTCGGCGGGGTGTAGCCGCGGTTGATGCCTGGCGGACAGCGGTACCCGGCCTTGGCCGCCGTGTCCAGGGCGAAGAACGCGTCGGTGGCCCTGGTGAAGTCGCTGAGCGTGCTCTCCGGGATGCCGTGCCCGATGATCTGCATGAAGCCGACCGTGCGGGCGGCCTCGTCAACCCGGCGGACGACCTCGGACCGCGCCGCGGGGTCCGCGTACGGCATGCGGAAGCTGGAGATGTCGATCACGGGCACGGCGAGGATGCCGTCGCGCAGGGCGGCTGATGACACGGGGGGTTTCTCCTTGCTGAGAGTCGCCGGTGGCCGGTTATGTAGCTACCAGCCATGACAACAGTCAATATGAGCAGCTCAGATAACACCAGTGTGCCCTGCCCGTTACGGTGCCGGGAACATCTGCCCTCAGTCACGCCAGTCCGTCAGCGGACGATTACCCTCATGCTGTCCTCGCCTGTGTCGTGAAGTAGCTACATCTGATTCGACGACGAACCGCCGTGGATGGCCAATAAAGATTCAGGCAACGGCCTCGAGGCTGCGGTACAGGCGCGACCGCGTCACACCCGGCCCGCGTAGTCCCACACGTAGAAGTCCGTCGTGCCCGAGTGCACCGTCGCGACGAGCCGGTACCCGCCGGCCGCCTGCAGGTCCATGGCTATCGCGTAGTCCATCGGCAGTGTCTGGTTGAAGCCCAGGATCACCACCGAGTAGTAGTGCCGCTGGATCGCCCGCTGGTAGTACGCGGTATCGGTGCTGCGGGTATCCGACCACTCTCGCCACGTCGTCTGCGGCAGGTAGTACTGGAGAACGTCCGTGGTCTCCACCAGAAAACGGCCGCCATGGGCGGTCAGCGGGCGCACGACCTTGACGAGCCCGGTCACGTCCGGCCAGTCGACCATGGCGCGCGCCTGCACCGTGCCGAGCGCGGCGACGGGCACGATGGCGGCGAGCGACGCCACGAGGAAGACCCGCCGCCTGGACAGGTCGCTCAGCAGCCAGCCGGCCGCGATCACCGCGAACCAGGCGCCGAAGTCGAGGTGCTTGTTGAGCGAGGTCACGGTCTCAAGGCGTGCCTGATCGGCGGGCGCGAGCAGTGCGGTGAACGCCAGCACGGCAAGCAGCAGCGCCAGCGGCCAGCGGCGGCGCACCGCGCAGACGACGGCGGCGGCGACCGCCGGGACCAGCACGACGGCGGTCCACGACCACGCCTCACCGAAGGCCAGCCAGGCTGAATCGGTGCCATGGGCGCGCCCGGTCGTGGTCACCCTGATCCCGGTGAGGTAACTGGATCCGCCGAGTGCGAGCAGCACGCCGAGGAGTACGGCAGTGGTACCGGCGAGGACGGCCGCCAGCCGAACGGCTTGTTTCCGGCCCGCGTCCGGCCATGCGCTCAGGAAAGTGACGGCGATGACGGTGGGGTCGTACAGGGCGGTCGCGTACTTGGTCGCGTTGGCCAGCGCCAGGACTATCCCCGCCGCGATCATCCGCCGCGTCACCTGCCGGCTGCCGCGGACGCCCACGGCACACCAGGTCGCCGCGGCAAGAAACAGCAGCGCCGGGGCGTCGTAGGTCGCGTACGAGCCCAGGTGCAATGTGGGCGCGATCGCGGCGAACAGCGCGGCGGCGAAGAAGGCGGCGCGCTTGTCGTCAAGCAGCCGGCTAGCCGTGGCCCAGATCAGCGACGTCACGCCGAGCATGCAGGCCAGGGACAGCAGCCGCGCCGCCGCCAGCCCGCCGAGGCTGCTGGCGATGGCGCCGACCGGCGGGTAGATGACCGGCGCGCCGGAGAACCAGGTCTGATACGCCGGAATCGGGGTGCCGTGCAGCCAGTGCGCCCATTCGAGATGCCCAGCCGACAGGTACAGCGCCTCGTCACCGAACGCGGTCTTGTCCCGCAGCATGCTGGCCGACAGCGCCGTCTGGATCGCGAGCACCGCGAGCAGCGGCCAGCGCATCCGCACGTCCCTGATCGACCACACACTCCGAGAGTAGGCACGTCGCCCGCCCCAGCCGGCCACCTTAACCATCCACTCGGCGAACTCTCACCTGCCTCGGAGGCAGCCGTCAGCCTAGTCCCCGCCGATGATCTTCGCGCGTCCCGCCGCCCGCTCCTCGGCGCTGATCACGCCGCGCTCGTGCAGGTCGTCGAGTTCAGCCAGGCGGTCTTCCATGCTCTTCGGGTGCTGGGCGGGGACCGGTGTGTCTCTTTCCCCGAGTTTCTGTGCGAGCCGGGCTTCCAGTTGCTCCCTGGCAACGAATGGATTGAGGCCGCCCCTGCTGAGCACCACGGCACGCCAGATCGCTCCGCCGATAGCGATGACCGCGACAATGACGAAGAGCGCGATGAAGCCGCTCGGAATCCCCGGCGAACCTGGATCTGGCACCTTGTCTCCGTGCTGCGCTGGCTGGGATGAGAATCTTACGGCCTGGTGCGAGTCTCCGCTATGCTCAGCCTCGCGCCCACGGGCACCGAAGTCACGGCGGCGGCGGCGGCGCCGGCACAGCCCTGTCCCCCGCTCGCCGACGTCGAGGTCCCGTTGCTGGCCGGCCCGTCGACGACCCTGGCGGCGATCAAGGCGGCACAGCACAACCACGCTGCCGTCCTGAAGGCCGATGCCCTGAGCAAGCCGGCGATCCCTGCTGCCATGCGGACCATCGCGGCACAGTGGGCCGCCTGGCTGAAGAAGCAGCACACGACCGGCGGCACCAACGCCACCCCGGACTACGCCAACCCGGAGCAGATGAACCGGTACGACTGGTACGTCACCTCCGGCTGGACCAAGCCGTACCCGGGTGACAGCAAGATCTACGCCCCCAGCAAGGTCCCCGGCGTGTACCTCGCCTCGTCCGACACCGAGGGCTGACAAGAGTAGGCAACGGGAACAGCGGCCCCCGCCCGGCGATCACGCCCGGGCGGGGGTCGTCCGCTGTTGCCTGAACACAGGGCATGGGTCCCGGCCTCCCCCGCCCGGGCAGCACGCCTGAGCGGGAGAGGCCCCCGGGGTTCTTCTGGAAAGCTAACTGCAGCCGCTGGTGGAGCCGCAGCCTTCGCAGACGTAGCAGCTGCCGGCCGGGCGCATCTTCGTGCCGCAGGTGAGGCACAGCGGCGCGTCCGCGGTGCGGCCCTGCTGGAACTCGATCAGCTCGGCGGTGGAGTGCGGGGCGCTCAGCCGGGCGGAGCCTGCCGGCGGAGTTGCCCGCGGTGCCGGGGTTGCCGGCGCCTGGGCCGCCGGGGCGGCGGGAGACTGCGCGGCGGGGCGAGTCTGCTGAACCCGTTCGGTGGCGGCATTGTTCTCTACCGCGGCGGACTGGGCCAGCTCGACCGGGTCGAGTTCCCCGCCAAGCGACGCCGGGTCCTGGCCTGCCAGTTCGGCGGCGCGCTCGGCGGCGGACTTGATGCCGAGCTCGGCGCGCTGGTCGTAGGGCAGGTGGTCGAGCGCCAGGCGACGGAAGATGTAGTCCATCACCGAGGTCGCGATGCGAATGTCCGGGTCGTCGGTCATGCCGGCGGGCTCGAACCGCATGTTGGTGAACTTGGCGACGTAGGACTCGAGCGGGATGCCGTACTGGAGGCCGACCGAGATCGCCATCGAGAACGCGTCCATCACGCCCGCGAGCGTCGACCCCTGCTTGCCGAGCTTGAGGAAGACCTCGCCCACGCCGTCGTCCGGGTAGGTGGAGGCGGTCATGTAGCCCTCGGCACCGGACACATCGAACCTGGTCACGGTCGCGGACCGGGTCTTGGGCAGGCGCCGCCTGACCGGCCGGTGCTCGCGCGGCTCCGGTGCTTGACTTGCGATAGCCGGAACGGGTGCGGCTTCCTGTACTTGCGGCTCGGTCTTCTTCTTGGCGACGGAAAGCGGCTGCCCGACCTTGCAGTTGTCGCGGTAGATCGCCAGCGCCTTGAGGCCGAGCCGCCAGCCCTCGAAGTAGATCTGCTCGACGTCCTCGACCGTGGCGTTCTCCGGCATGTTCACGGTCTTGGAGATCGAGCCGGAAAGGAACGGCTGCACCGCGGCCATCATCCGCACGTGGCCCATCGGGGAGATCGACCGCTCGCCCATCGCGCAGTCGAACACCTCGTAGTGCTCAGGCTTGAGGCCTGGGGCGTTCACCACGTGGCCATGCTCGGCGATGTACTCGGTGATCGCCTCGATCTGCTCGGCCTGGTAGCCGAGATTCTTCAGCGCGCGCGGCACCGTCTGGTTGACGATCTGCATGGAGCCGCCGCCGACCAGCTTCTTGAACTTGACCAGGGCCAGATCGGGCTCGATGCCGGTGGTGTCGCAGTCCATCATGAAGCCGATGGTGCCGGTCGGCGCGAGCAGGCTCGCCTGGGCGTTGCGGTAGCCGCCTGCCTCGCCGAGGGTGAGGCACTCGCGCCAGGTCTTGTTCGCCAGGTCGAGTATGGCCTTGTCGAAGCTGACCACCGGAACGACGATGTCGCTGGCATCGGCGTGCATCCGCATGACGCGCTTGTGCGCGGACGCGTTCTTGGCGTAGCCGTCGTACGGGCCGACCACGCCGGCCATCTCGGCCGACGTCTTGTACGCGCTCGCGGTCATCAGGCTGGTGATCGCGGCAGCGATGGCGCGGCCGCCGTCGGAGTCGTAGGCGTGTCCGGTCGCCATCAGCAGCGCGCCAAGGTTGGCGTAGCCGATGCCGAGCTGGCGGTAGGCCTTGGTGGTGTCGCGGATCTTCTCCGTCGGGAACTCACCGAAGGTGATGGAGATGTCCATCGCGATGATGATCAGCTCGCACATCTTCGCGAAGTGCACCGCGTCGAAGGTCTCATCCGCCTTCAGGAACTTGAGCAGGTTGAGGCTGGCGAGGTTGCAGCTCGAGTTGTCCAGAGAGAGGTACTCGGAGCACGGGTTGCTCGCGGTGATGCGGCCCGTCTCCGGGTTGGTGTGCCAGTTGTTGATCGTGTCGTCGTACTGCAGGCCGGGGTCCGCGCACTCCCAGGCGGCCTGGGCGATCTTGCGGAAGAGCCCCTTGGCGTTGACCTTCTCGATGGTCTCGCCGGTGAGCCGCGCGTTGAGCCCGAACTCCTTGCCGCCGGAGACCGCGTTCATGAACTCGTCGCTGACCCGGACGGAGTTGTTGGCGTTCTGGTACTGAACGCTGATGATGTCCGCGCCGCCGAGGTCCATGTCGAAGCCGGCGTCGCGCAGGGCCCGGATCTTGTTCTCTTCCCTGGCCTTGGTCTCGATGAAGTCCTCGATGTCCGGGTGGTCCACGTCGAGCACGACCATCTTGGCCGCCCTTCTCGTGGCGCCACCCGACTTGATAGTGCCCGCGCTGGCGTCCGCGCCGCGCATGAAGCTCACCGGACCGCTCGCGGTGCCGCCCGAGCTGAGCAGCTCCTTGCTGCTCCGGATGCGGGACAGGTTGACGCCCGCGCCTGAGCCGCCGCGGAAGATCAGGCCCTCTTCCTTGTACCAGTCGAGAATGGACTCGATCGTGTCGTCAACGGCGAGGATGAAGCAGGCGCTGACCTGCTGGCTTGCCGCGGTGCCTACGTTGAACCAGACGGGGGAGTTAAAGCTGAAGATCTGGTGGATCAGCGCGTACTTGAGCTCGTGGTCGAAGATCTCCGCGTCGGCGTCGGTCGCGAAATAGCCGTTGTTCCTGCCGGTCTCCGTGTACATATTCGTGACGCGGTCGACGAGCTGCTTGAGCGACCATTCGCGCTGCGGCGTGCCCACCGCGCCGCGGAAGTACTTGGTGGTCACGATGTTGCCCGCGTTGACCGACCAGAATTCGGGGAATTCCACGCCGTACTGCTCGAAATTGACCGAGCCGTCGCGCCAGTTCGTCATCACGACATCGCGGCGCTCCCAGGTCACCTGGTCATAGGGGTGCACGCCCGCCGTCGTGTTAATGCGCCGGATCTTCAGGCCCTTGCCGCGCTTGCCCTTGCGCGCCGCGGGTCCGCTCACCGTTTCCGTCATAACTCCCTTTCCCCCTTGCGTTATGGATCCACGCCGGATCCCCTGCTCAGCGCCGTCCCTTGGGTGGCCGCCTGCCTTGCGGCCAGCCGCCGCGACCGTCACGGTCGCCGCGGCTCATCGCTGCGGTGCTTCCGGTGGTTAATGCCGGTTGCGCAGCTCGGAGATCGCCTTCTCGAAGTCGTCGAGTGACTCAAAGCCCCGGTACACGGACGCGAACCTGAGGTAGGCGACCTCGTCGAGATCGCGCAGCGGCCCGAGGATGGCGAGACCTACCTCGTGCGAGGGGACCTCAGCGAGGCCGCGCGCCCTGATCGTCTCCTCGACCCGCTGGGCGAGCATCGCGAGCTGGTCCTCGTCGACCGGCCTGCCCTGGCAGGCCCGCTGCACCCCGCGAATGATCTTGTCCCGGGTGAACGGCTCGGTCACCCCGCTTCGCTTGGCCACCATCAAGATGACCGATTCCTGCGTGGTGAACCGCCGCCCGCATTCGGGGCAGGAGCGCCGTCGGCGTATCGCGGTGCCGTCGTCGGCGACCCGGCTGTCGATAACCCGGCTGTCCGGATGGCGGCAGAACGGACAGTACACGCGATCACCTCCCGGAGCGCCGTGTCGTGTTCATCCCGAATGTGAATATCCACAACTTCTTGAAGAACGACATCGGTGTAACTACTAGATGTTGTGGTTAACCGTAGTCCAGAGCGCACCGCTAGGCAAGCGGAGACGGTCATCGAAGCCAAAAAACCAGGCAGGCGGCAGGCGCTCCGGTTGCACGCGCCGGCGTGTCGCGGCGCGGGTGCTTCGCGGTGGAGCCCGCGCGGCCAGTCGCAGGCCCGGCGGCCGGTCGCACGGCACGGCGACGGCCTGTCAGCCGCGGGGCACCCAGAGCACCTCACCGGGCCGCACCTGGTCTCCTGATAGCGAGTTGAGCTGCTGGATCTGCTGAATGACCAGCCGGGTGTCCGC
>Ga0335083_10003985_pt1 | contig 18952 bp, 17 predicted proteins | sample Lox_Sample_42_FD_206716 | JGI IMG/M metagenome (GOLD analysis project Ga0335083, IMG submission 206716) | Soil microbial communities from Loxahatchee National Wildlife Refuge, Florida, United States - Lox_Sample_4.2 | ecosystem: Environmental > Terrestrial > Soil > Wetlands | place: USA...
TGGCCGTTCGTAATTTGAAAGGACGCGGCTATGGAAGCAGAATCAATGAGCCCACCACTTCAGGTCAGCCAATGCAGCGCCTTATCTGGCCTGCGAAGCTGAGCAATATTTCATTCTGGCCAGATCGGAAGTTGCGTTGTGTCTCGCAAAAAGGCAAGAATTCTCTGCATTGACGACCACTGGAATGGGCTGATCGGGCGAAAGATGCTGCTCGAGAAGAGTGGATATGAAGTGCTGGAGGCGAGTGGCGGGGACGAGGGGCTGAAGCTGTTCCGGACCCATGCGGTGGATGCCGTGGTCGTCGACTACCAGATGCCGGGGATGAACGGCGACGTGGTTGCGGCGAAAATGAAGAGCATCAACGCTCGAGTGCCGATTATGTTGTTGTCGGCCTACGGGCCGCTGCCGAAGAGCAAGCTGAAATCGGTGGACTCGTTCGTATCGAAATCGCAACCGGCCACGATTCTCTTATCCACCCTGCATGAGTTGCTGAACCACGGCCACCGAGCGTTCTTCTACCGTTGGCTCGATCACTGGAAGAATCGAAACCCAGGGGGTGCGGATTGAAATTCCTGAGAAAGCTTTTTGGGCAAGGGTGTACGCACCGCTTCTCATGGCCGCGAATCGACGAAAACGGCCGCTATTATCAACGATGCCTGGGTTGTGGAACGGCGTACGAATACGACTGGGCTTTGATGCGGCGGACGGAGCGGCTGCTGGCGGCATTGTCCGCGGTGAAATAGGCGAACCGGAAATGACTTACGTTCCTCGAATGCGGCCGGGAACGCGTTCTCCGCGCGTCAGCGTGCAAGGCAGAATTACGGCCGTCCTTCAGCTTGAGAACGGGCGGCGGATTCCCGCCAAGTTGCAGAAGTTTTCTGTTACCGGCGGGCTCTTGGAACTCGCGACCTATCTTGAGGAACGATCGAAGGTCAAAATATCGATTCCGGTTGGAACCGTCATGGTGCGGCCCCAGGCCGAGATGCTTTTTCCAATGTGTGCTGTGAAAGGCTATCTGCAGCCGTTCCGATTCACGAGTCTCTGGGCGGAAGAGCGGCAGATGCTGGAAGCAGAAATTACGGAACTCTTGAAACAATCGTCGACACGGCCCGCCAAGGGCCAAGGAAAACTTGCTGCTCCCGGGCCCTTCTACCTGGAGTCGTTCTAACCTCGTTTTCAATTCGGTAGTTGGTTTATCCTTTGGTGCGTCCCTGGGAGAACGAAGGACTGTGATTCGCATCACAGACCGCGAACGCCCTCAACCCTCATGATGCGAGACGCTGGTTCGCGGCCTTCCCCTAGACACTCGAGCCAGGAGATCGAAAAGGCGATTAGTTTGGCGGGATTCTCCCGTGCTGAAAGCGACGCTTGCCGCAGGCGGCTTGCTTCGGAGGGAGGAGTCCCATTTGCAGACGTTCACAGGTTCGACCCAGGGAATCCTAAGCGTGAAAGGTTGGCCATGAGTTCTGCCGATCGAAGGACGGCTATTGGAGCGTCGGGGTACCGGCTGTATACGGGATCGCAGCGATACGGGTTCGCGTTCGTGGCGGTGATCGCATCCGGTCTGGCGCGCTACGGTCTGGATAGGGCGCTCGGATTCGCGCATCCATTCGTCTTGTTTCACCCTGTCATCATGCTGGCCGCACTGCTCGGCGGGCTCGGCCCGGGCTTGTTGGCGACACTGCTTTCATGCGCCATTGCGGAGTGCTTCTTCATGCAGCCCTTGAATTCGCTCGCGGGCAAGAGCCCACGCGATGTCGTGGGTCTTTTGTTGTTTGCTGCGATGGGAATCACCATCAGCTGGCTGGGGGATTTATTCCGGCGCCGTGCGAAGAGGCTGCAAGAATTCGAAGAAGCAGTGGAAGGGCTGGAAGAGATGATCGTGGTGGTGGACCGCGACTACCGGTGTGTCATCGCGAACCGCGCCTACCTGAACTATCGTGGAATCAGAAAAGAAGATTTGATCGGCCGCCCCATTGAGGAACTATTGACCGCCGGAGTCTTCGAAACGACCGTAAAGGAAAAACTGGACGAGTGCTTCCGGGGCAAGATCGTGCAATTCGAACTGCGAAGCACTTATCCCTCTCTGGGGGAGAGGGATATCGCTGTGTCCTACTTTCCAATCCCAGGGCTGGGAGGAGTCGACCGGGTCGCAAATGTCTTGCAGGACGTCACGGCCCGGAAACGGTCTGAGCAGTCTTTGAAGTTATTCCGTACGCTGATTGACCAATCCAACGACGCGGTCGAGGTGGTGGATCCGGCTACGCTTCGATTTCTGGATGTTAACGAGAAGGCATGCCAGGCCTTGGGCTACACCCGGGAAGAACTCCTGACGATGACGGTGTTCGATGTCAATCCCGATCTCGATGAATCCACTCGGAGCAAAGTGATCGAGCGACTGCGTGAACCGGGCTCGGTTGTGCAGCAGGGAATCCACCGGCGTAAGGATGGCTCAACCTTTCCGATAGAAACCAGCCTGAGATGGGTGGAGGCGGACCGAAGTTATGTGGTTGCGGTTACGCGGGACATCACGGAGAGGAAGAAAGCGGAGGAGGCGCTGGCTGCAAGTGAGAGACGATTCCGGGCGGTGTATGAGAGGGCGCCCGTCGGCATCGCTCTGGTCGATCCGGCCAACGGACGTTTTCTCGAGGTCAATCCGAAGTTCTGCGAGATTCTTGGGCGGAGGGAAGAGGAAGTGTTGACGCTGGATTTTACGAGCGTTACTCATCCCGACGACGTGGCAGAGAATCTATTCAGGAAAGCAGAACTTGCGCAAGGGAAGTCCACTGGATTCGAACTGGAGAAGCGCTACCTCCGGCCCGACGGCGAGGTGGTGTGGGCGAATGTGAGTGTTGCACAGCTGGTGCGGGAGGAGGAACCGCGTAGAGCGAACCTGGTCATGGCCCAGGATATTACGAAGCGCAAGAAAGCGGAGGCAGAGTTGCAGGCGAGCGAAATGCACTTCCGCCTGCTGGTAGATCAGGCGTCGGACGGGATTTTCATTGCCGATGCCCAGGGAAATTACGTTGACGTCAACTCTGCGGGTGTTGAGCTGCTGGGGTACACGCGAGAGGAGATGCTGCAACTCTCCATCATGGATATTGTTGCGGCTGAAGAGGTCCCTCGAATCGCGGCCGAAGTGGCCCGCTTTGCAGGAGGGGCCATCGTCCTGAGTGAGTGGAAGTTCCAGCGTAAGGACGGAACAGTTTTTCCTGGCGAGGTGTGCGGAAAGCAACTGCCCGACGGGCGACTGCAGGGCATTCTGCGTGACATTAGCGAGCGGAGAGCGGCGGAAGAGGCGATGAGGCGGAACGAAGAGCGGTTTCGGGTGGCTTTGAAGGATTCTCCCATTACCGTTTTCAATCAGGACGACGAACTGCGTTATACCTGGATCTACAACCCACAGCTCCATTGGCAACACGAGGTTCTTGGCAAGACCGATGCGGAGATCCTTGGACCGAGGAGGGCCGCGAGCCTGATGGAACTCAAACGCCGGGTGCTGAAGACCGGAATCGCGCTGCGGGAGGAGGTGGTGGTTCCGAACGAGGGCAAGAACCACGCTTTTGATCTGACGATTGAACCCTTGTTCGATTCTGGCGGGAGGGTAATTGGAATTACGGGCGCAGCCATGGACATTGCGCGATTGCGCGAGATGACAGACCATCTGCAGGACGCGCGAGACAAGCTGGCTCAGGAAAAATCGTACTTGGAAGGCGAGATTCAGGCGGAACTGGGTTTCGAAGAAATCATTGGACGGAGCCCTGTGCTCCGAGAGGTATTGAAAGATGTGCGAGTGGTGGCGCCGACCGATTCGACCGTACTGATATTGGGGGAGACTGGCACGGGGAAGGAACTGGTGGCCCGATCGGTGCATGGGCTAAGTGCCCGGCGCGACAAGACGTTCATCAAGCTCAACTGTGCGGCTGTGCCTTCGGGATTGCTGGAGAGCGAACTTTTCGGACACGAGAAAGGAGCGTTCACGGGTGCGGTCAGCCAGAAAGTCGGGCGCATTGAATTGGCGGACAAGGGGACACTGTTCCTGGATGAGATTGGGGAGTTGCCGCTCGAACTGCAGCCCAAGCTTCTACGAGTGCTGCAGGATCGGGAGTTCGAGCGGCTGGGCGGAGTACATACTCTGCGCGTCGATGTGCGGATTATCTCCGCCACGAATCGCGATTTGCGTCAGGATATTGCGGACAAAGGCTTTCGCGAAGACTTGTTCTACCGGCTGAATGTGTTCCCCATTACTTTGCCCGCGTTGCGGGAGAGGCGCGACGACATTCCGATCCTGGTACATCACTTTGTACTCAAGCATGCGGCCCGCATGGGAAAGCACATTGACATCTTTCCGCAGGAAACGGTGCATGTTCTGCAGCAGTGGAGTTGGCCAGGCAATATCCGCGAACTGGAAAACATGATCGAACGTATGGTTATTTTGACCAAAGGACGTGTACTGGCCGCACCACCGGCGGGATTGGACGTCCCCCAGGATGTCACCGATGACAACCTTACGGAAATGGAGCGTGAGCATATCATCCGGGTCTTGCGAGAGACTCGCGGGATCCTGTCGGGAACAGATGGCGCGGCGAGCCGACTTGGGGTCAAGCGGACGACGCTGCAGTCGATGATCAAGAGGCACCGGATTGACCTGCAGGATTACCGGCGAGGGAATGGGACGTTCGGACCGAGCTAGGTCCGGATGCGTGACCTTCTGCTTTTCCAGAGAGTCAAAAGCCCATCCCTTTGACTGCTTAGCAGGCTCTCTTGCACAATCCGCAAGAAGGAGTAGGTATCCCCTGATTACTTTGCCAGGCGGTTGTATTTCTTCAGGGCTTCGCGGAGGCGATCGTGGGGCAAGGCGATGACGGTGTGATCATTGATGCCGGTCATGGTTTCCGCGGCGACCATGGCATTGACGACGGCTTCTTCGGTTGCCTGAACCGTGGCAAGAAAAAGTGGGTCAAGCGAATCGTTGGGGAGCATGGTGAGCTGGTGCAGTCCCTTGGTACCGACCGCGCCGGGATTCGCAGTGGAGAAGGCGATGAAGATGTCTCCCGAGCCGTCCCCGGAGTAACTGCCATCGCGACCCAACCCGAGAGATATTTTTCGGGCGATGCGCTTCAGTTGTGTGGGGATCAACGGAGCGTCGGTCGCCAAAACGACGATGATAGAGCCGACGTCTTCCTTCCAGATGGTGTGTTCGGGAATTTCGCGGCCGACATTGATGCCGGCAATGCGCAATTGTTCACGCGATCCATAGTTGCATTGCACCAGGACACCGATCGTGTAGCCTCCCGCTTTCTCGCTTAGGACGCGCGAACTGGTTCCGATCCCGCCTTTGAATTCGTTGCAGATCATTCCTGTGCCGCCGCCGACGTTGCCTTCCTCCACGGGACCGGTATGGGCGACATCGAGGGCATGCCATGCGTCTTCGGGTTTGACGTGAAATCCGTTGATATCGTTGAGATAGCCATCCCATGTCTCGGCGACGACGGGGAGCGACCACCAGTAGCCTTCCATGTCGGGCGAGCCGTGCTTGACCTTCCAGGCGATGACGGCGTCGCGAACCACGCCAACACTGTGCGTGTTCGTGATCATGACCGGGCCGTTGAGGAAGCCGGAGTCGTCGACCCAAGTGGTTCCGGTCATTTCTCCGTTGCCGTTGAGCGTGAACCAGGCGGCGAAGACGGCATCATTCGAATTCTTGCCGCGGGGATGGATGGCGGTGACGCCGGTGCGCACCGGGCCCTTGCCGATTTCGAGTTTGCCTTCGCCGGAGATGAGCGTGGTGTGTCCGACCTCGACTCCCTTGACGTCGGTGATGGCGTTGTTCGGGCCAGGAGTGCCGTCGAAGGGGACGCCAAGATCGCGAGCACGCGGCTTGGTTTGGGCGGCCAAGGCTGTGCCTAAAGCCAGAGTCAGAGCGAACACTCCTCGACAGACTTGCGCAGGGGTCATGAAGCCTCCAACGAACTTGGAAGTATAAAGGAAGCCAAGGCAATGAAGGAGTCGACGTTTGGTGCCTGCGGTGGACGCTGCGTTACAATCGCAAGCAAGAGAGCTTGCTTAGGGGGACGAACTATGGACGGGTGGCGGAAAGCGGTAGTTCTGGGCTCGATTGGTGCAGCGGGAATCTTGTTCATGAAGAAGAAATATCCGGCGGGTGTACTGGCGACAGGCGTTGGCTTGGCAGTGCTGGCGGCGGAGTATCCGGATACGTTCGAGAAAGTACGTCAATCGCTGCCGGAGTACTTCGAGCGCGGCATGCGCGTGATGGAAATGGCGGGGCAGGCCGGCAAGCGGATTACAGAAGCTGCGGGGCGGAGCGCGGTGGAAGCATGGGAAGAGATCGGGGGGTAACCGACCTCCGACCTCGGACCCCAGACGTCAAAAACACAGTGCACATTGGGATATCTGGGCGAGGTTCTGCGCCCAAGCTTGCACGTATTAAGGGTTTACTCGATACCCAGTTGCTTCTTGGCGTCGGGGCTAAGGCGCTCGGGGGTCCAGGGCGGGGTCCATACCACATTCACAGTGCAGTTGCTGACACCAGGCAACTGCTCGACGCGTGATTTTACCTGCGCGCTGATGTTCACGTGCTCGGGGCAACCTTGCGCCGTCAGCGTCATTTCGACCGTGACGTCCTGCTTCGGTTCCTCGGGGTTGTCGGCTGGAACTGGAGCGAAGTCCACCTTGTAGATCAGGCCGAGGTCGACGATGTTGACCGGTATCTCAGGATCGTAGCAACTCTTCAGGGCACTCATCACATCTTGTTCGGTAATCGTCGGCATGGCAAAACCCCCGCTTCCAGTTTACAACGACCAAGAAGTGAAGGCGCCTGGGTCGCGAAATGACGGCTATCCACTGGGTGATGCATCTTAGGGTGCGCGCTGGATGGGCGCTGAGCGGCTTATCTGGTAGAGTTTTGCGCATGATTAGCCCAGAGGCGAAACAGAAGATACAACTCGCGCTCGTATTGGCGGTGGTCGTTGCCACCCTACGCGCGGGCTACATTCTGTACCAACGCCATGAAGACAAAGTCGCCGCCGACAAGCAGAAGCAGGTGCAGAACGTCGGATATGCCAATCCCGACTATTACGTCCATCCGAAAAAGCTCTATCCCTACGATGTGAAGAGCGCAAAGCAACTGACCCAGCAACCTGTGTGGGTCAAGGAAGGCTATCGCTACACCTATTACCCGTACGACGCAGCGCGAAAGCACGTGGATTTCGCACACGATGCTGGGCTGCTGCTGCCGATTGAAAAACTGGAAATCAAGGATGTAGTAACGGCGACACCAGAGGGAAAAGGGGAACGGCAGCAAGTGGCGGCGGTGTTCCAAAAAGATGGAAAGACATATGCGGTTCCGATCGGGTTTGAAGCCGACCAGCAATATACGATTTATTCCGACGAGATGTTTTTCGTGGAGGATCCGCATGATCTGTACAAGCACTGGTCGCCCGATGTGTGGCAAGCAGTGGAACAGCATGAGGTGAAGCCGGGCATGAACGAGATGCAGGCGGATTTTGCGATCGGCATGGGCGTGCCGGATGCCGGCGGCGGCTCCGAGAAAACCGTGCATTATCCCAATGGGGGCAAGCCGCTCGTCGTTGTTTACGAAGACGGTAAGGCGGAGCAGATCAAGCCGGGTTCGCCGGGATCCTAGGCTCCGGGCTTATGGAACCGGAATTAGCTGTTTCGCTAGATTCCATCCCCGCAGCGCAACTTGCGCCGGTCCGTTGGCCGATTTTGCGGGATATTCGATTTCGATTTCGCGGGTTTCTCCGGGAAGCAGGGATACATAGTTGTCGCTGTAATAGGCGGGAAGAATTCGCGAACCGTCGGCGGTATTGAGCAGGGTCAGCTTCGTGGCCAGAGAGGCGGCGGCTCCCGTGTTGTGCAGCTGCACCCGAATATGAATAGCGTCGCCATTGCGGGTGGACTTGGCCATCGCCGAAAGAGCCGCTCCGGGAAGTCGATTCAGACGTCGGTACGAAGCATTGTCCGCTCCAAGCCAATAGAAGTTCCTCGATACAATTTCGCCAGCCGAATTGCGCAGCTCCAGACTTACGAATACCACTGTTTCCGGGGATAGCAGGGGGGCGAGATCCAGCTTGAACCCGTCGGTGAGCGCGTCGGCTGCAGCGTCTTTCTTCTCTTCCTTATGGAGCAGCAGCTTGTTCTGGATTGAATACACACTTGCGCTCAGCAACAAGCCCGTCTGCGGATCGTTGGTCGTGTTGACCACGGCGAGGTTGTAGTCCGAGAGATCCAGTTGAATGTGCAGTGGCTCACACGCCTTCTTCACCGCGTAGAAGGAAGATTGCGTGTCATAGTCCGCGTTCAGGATTTGCCACGTATTGCTGGGCCATGCGGGCTGAGTCATCCAAAGCAGCCGGCCGCTGTTGGGGGCCCAAAGGTGGGCATTCATACCTTCGAAGATTGCCCGGTGGTCGACGTAATCGAGCATTTGCGCCTTCCGTTCAAAGTCTTCCAGGCTTGTGGGTGCTCCGAACTCGGCTTGCATTTGTGCCATGAACGGAGCCATGTCGCCGTTTCCGCTCTGATGCCAGTCGTGATAGGCCCAATCATCGCCGATCGGCCACTGATCTTCTCTCGGAATCCAAGCGCGGAAAGATTCCAGCGTCGAGAATGACGGGGTTCCGGTTTCCACGGAGAAGCCGTGGTTCAGCGTTGAGTAGTAGAGAGTCGGGTCCATGTATTTGTATGGGCCGCTGTTCTGAAGGTTGACCTGGTTGGAACTCGGGAAATAGTAGCGAGTTCCATCAAGTGAGTCGATTAATCCGATGAGGCCTTCGTTGATGATAGGTTGGGGAACACCTTCGTTGCGTCCACACCAAACAACAATAGACGGATGATTGCGGAAGCGCAGAATGGTGTCGCGGGCGTTATCGAGAAACAGCCCGGGATCCTCGGCCTCGACGTTATAGTTCTGGGTGGATTCCCAGAAGTCGTTCCAGATCATGAGTCCGTATTCGTCGGCGAGGTCGTAGAAAGTTTGCTCTGTGTCTTGTCCGACCCAGTTGCGGATGATATTCAGGTGGGCGTCGCGATGCAGGCGGAAGTAGGGCTCGAGGCGCTCCCGCGAGACGCGTTTGCGAGAGTCGTCCATGCCCCAGTTGCCGCCGCGGGCGGCGATGCGGACGCCGTTCACTTTGATGACGAGGTAGGGCGCAGTTTTTGTGTCGTCGAGCACTTTCACAGACGGTGAGTTCTCTCCGCCTGGCATAAGCGACGCAACCCAGGATTTCCATCCGTCACGCCACTCCGGAGGAAAGCTGGAGGGAAAGGGATCGGCTGCGGGGATCTCGCGCATGCCTTGGTGGCGGACATCGACGACCTGTTCAGGTTTTAGCCGCGCGGTGGTCGGAGAGTATTCCAAGCGACGGAGATGTCCGGCAGTATCGAGCAAGCTGAGTTCGTAGGTGATCTCACGAATTCCGAAGCGCAGGGTCTTGCTGTCGGATTCGGCGTTCCCGGTTGCGAGGCTCAGGTGCAGGGTATAGAGATCGGGTTTGCCATAGCCGTTCGGCCACCACAGGTGGGGGTTCCGGAGCGTGAGTTGAGCGAATTCGGATGGCGCCAGCTTGATTGAACTTCTTCCCGCTGGCAACGTGACTTCCTTGGTCACGACCGTATCGGCGAAAGAAGCCTTCAGTGTCCCGGATACCGACGAAGCGGAGAGATTCTCCAAGGGCACGATGATCTCGACGTCGGCGCGGGTTGTGTCCGGCAACGGAAGGGAAGTCACAACCTGCGGATCGCCAATTTTCACAGTGCTGGTCGCGGTAAGCGTGACTGGTTGCCAGATTCCCGTATCGCGGTCGCGGACGGCTGGAATCCAATCCCAACCTTCGGTGGCAACGAACGTGGGGCCATCGAGGCACATGATGCCGCCGTTTTCTCCAGGCCCACCCCTGACGGATTGCTCATGCGGAATTCCAGGATGCGGAGGAGGAGAGATGCGGACCGCAAGAACATTCGCTTTTTCTGGCTTTATCACATCGTTTACATCGAAGGTACCTCGGATGAAGGCTCCTTTAATCGACCCAATCTGCTGACCGTTGAGCCACACAGCTGCTTGGTAGTTGATGCCTTCGAAGGTCAGCGTGAGACGGCGTCCGCGAGAAGCCTTCGGAGCGTGAAATTCCACACGGTACCAATAATCCTGTTTATTCAGGCTTTCGGGGATCGCGAGGTTGTTGAGGCCGTAGTCAGGATCGGGATAGATACCGCGATCGACCATGGTCGTGAGTACCGTGCCGGGAACGGTCGCGTACATCCAGTCTTTTGCGTTGAAGCCCGGTTGCGAGATGGCGGCGCCGTCGGCGGTTGTCTTCGGCGCAGGAGTCATGTGCCAGCCGGCGGCCAGCATCCATTGGCTTTCGCCTTGCGGTTGAAGAATTTCCTCGGTGCGCGGGGTCTTGGCGACTGGTCCGGCAAATGGAGCTCTGCTGTGCGGCATCGTCGAGGGGTCTTGCGGCGCCCGGTATCCAGCCTGGCCGCGCGTCTGTACCGGCCATGGCTTTGAGCCTTCCTCGAATTCGAGGCTTGCGAAGTCTTCGGGCTTTTGCCCGAGCTGTTGGAGTGCATCATGGCTGAGCGCGCTTCGAGCTAAGGTGAGAGATGCGATCATTCCGCCGAAGTGATGCCAATCCTGCGTCGGTGGCGCCGGAGGGGCGATCTCTAGACCTGCGGACACACTTCCCAGATCAAGTTTGCCGCTTGCGACCTGGGTGCCGTCGCTGTAGAGACGGAACTGTTCGCCGTCAAAAGTCGCGGCGAGGAAGTGCCATTTTCCGGGCGCGACTGCGGCGGGGCCCGAGAGGCTGTTGCCTTTGCCCATCCAAAGAATCACGTGGTCGCCATCGAACGCCAGATATCTTGAGAATTCCTCCGTTGGATCGCCAAAGCCTGCGACGAGAGTCAACGCAGTGATTCCTTCCGCTGGTTTTACCCACATGTAGAGCGACCAAGGAGAATTTGCGAGCAGGACCGAGTCAGTCTTAAGGAGAGCCTTCTTCAGACCGTTGCCGTCAGGCAGGAAGACGGCATTGAAAGGTCCATAGTTGGGGGGATCGTTCGTGACGATTGTCTGAGAGTTGCCGACAACGGCGCTTGCCAGTAGACATATTGCGATGGTCGCACCTGAGACTAAGGGGCGAAACGCAGAAAACGAGATCTTCATGAAAGCTCCCGACGAAGGAGATGATTGCCGACGGTCAAGGGGGAATCGTAGCAGGACTTGGGGGAGCATTCTAGGCGAGGATCGAAGATCTCGATTTGTTGTATCTGAAAAATCGTTCGGACCAATGGGTTCTATGGATTGACCGGGATGCACTGCTTTCGTAATCTATTTCGCAGATGCAGTCTCATTTCCATCATCACCACCATCACGCGCATAGCGCGACGGCGGCGATGTGCACCTGAGAATGCAGACTTGAGATAACAGCAATTTCAGGAGTTCCGGCCCGCTGAAGCGACATCGCTTAGCGGGCTTTTTGTTTTTCTGAGGAGGAGTACAGAGATGAACGCGGAATTCGATTTCGAGAAAATGGGCGGCCTGCTTCCCGCCGTCGTTCAGGACTCGGCAGACGGTGAAGTGCTCATGGTGGGATTCATGAACCGCCAAGCGCTGAACCACACGCTCGAGGGTGGATATGTGACATTCTTCAGCCGTACTCGGCAAAAACTCTGGATGAAGGGCGAAAGTTCGGGGAACCGTCTTCGGGTCGTCTCGGCACATACCGATTGCGACCGGGATACTCTGTTGGTGCGCGTTGAGGTAGAGGGCGAGGGGCTCGTGTGTCACCGAGGGACTCGATCTTGTTTCACGGAGTCGATTCCAGCGCGGGTACCGGAAACGACTAGGGCGCCAAAGGAGACGCGATGAAGCTCCGCATCGGAATTCCCAAGGGGAGCTTGCAGGAAGCGACATTACAGTTATTCGCACGGGCCGGCCTTCCGGCGTACACAGACGGACGATCGTATTTCGCGAGAACTTCGGACCCAGACATCGATTGCATGTTGATCCGGGCGCAGGAAATGGCTCGGTATGTAGAGCACGGAGCGATCGACGCAGGGTTGACGGGGTTCGACTGGGTGGTTGAGAGCGGACTGGAAGTGGCCACCGTGAGCGATTTGATTTATGCCAAGCGGAGCCGGGGCAAGGTGCGATGGGTGCTGGCGGTGCCGGAAGATTCGTCGGTGCGACACGCGGAGGATCTGTCGGGGAAAATCATCGCCACCGAATTGGTGAAGGTTACGCGAGACTATTTTGCCAGGAAAGGTGTCGAAGTGAGCGTGGAGTTTTCGTGGGGCGCGACCGAAGTGAAGCCGCCGATGCTCGCTGACGCCATTGTTGAGGTGACCGAGACGGGCAGTTCTCTCAAGGCCAACCGGCTGCGGATTCTCGAGACGGTTTTGGAGTCGAACACGCAATTGATTGCTAATAGGTGTTCATACGCCGATCGCGACAAGCGACGAAAGATCGACAATCTGGCTCTGATGCTGCAGGGCGCGATGGAAGCGCAGGACCGCGTGGGGTTGATGCTCAATGTAAAGAAATCCGATCTGGCGGCAGTGCTGGCGGTGCTGCCCGCGCTGCAGAAGCCGACCATTTCTCATTTGAGTGACGAGGATTGGCTCGCAGTGAATACGGTGATTGATGAAGGCGCAGCGTGGGATGTGATTCCGCGGCTGAAAGAGGCGCGGGCGCAGGGCATTGTGGAATATCCGCTGAATAAGGTGGTGCTGTAATGCGGATTGTCTCTGGACGCGAGGCCGCGCTACTTGTGAAGCGTCTTGCCTCGCGGGGCACAAATCTCGATCGCTTGGAGCCTCGAGTGCGGCGCATCGTCCAGGACGTGCGTGGCGGCGGCGATCCGTCGCTCCGTCGATATGCGCAGCGCTGGGACGGACTTGCGGCGAAACAGTCATTGCGGGTTCCGGGCTCGGAAATGGCGGAGGCTCTGACGGCGATTGCTCCGCGGTTGGTCGGGTCTTTACGTCAGGCCGCGCAGAATATCCGTCAATTCTGTAAATGGCAAAAACCTCGTGACTGGATGAAGACTCGCAACGGAATTTCCTTGGGACAGATGGTTCGGCCTCTGGAGTCGGTGGGCTGCTATGTGCCGGGAGGGAGATATCCACTGGTGTCGACTCTCCTGATGACGGTGATTCCCGCGCAGGTTGCGGGTGTGAAAAATGTTCGCGTGGTGTCGCCGAAGCCGTCGGTGGAGGTGTTGGCTGCGGCTGCGATGCTGGGTGTGAGCGAGTTCTACCGCGTCGGGGGAGCGCAGGCCATCGCAGCATTGGCTTATGGGACCGACAGCATTCCGCGGGTGGACAAGATTGTGGGGCCGGGAAATACGTACGTGACGGTTGCGAAAAAGTTGGTCTCGTTTGACTGCGCCATTGACTTTCTCGCTGGGCCGACCGAGGCGGTGGCACTGAGGGATTCAGGCGTTCCGGACTTCATTGCGGCGGATCTGGTAGCGCAGGCGGAACATGATCCAGAGACGTTGGTGGTGTTGATCACAACCTCTCGCGGGTTGGCGAGGGCCGTGAAGGCGCGTGCGGTGGAACTGGCGAAAGGGAATCCGATTGCGCAGGCGTCCTTGCAAGATCGCGGTGCGATTTTCATTGCAGGGTCGCGCGCAGAGGCGCGGCAGTGGGCGAATGAGCTTGGTCCCGAGCACATCACCGTGGGTGAAGAGGATTTGCCCTTTATTCACAACGCAGGTTCCATATTTGTGGGAGATTACTCAGCGCAAGCCGCGGGCGACTACGCTTCCGGCCCGAACCACGTTCTGCCCACTTCCGGGCAGGCCCGGTTTCGTGGCGGCCTCAGCGTGGCCGATTTCGTGAAAGTGATTACGGTGCAGCAGCTTTCTGCCGGAGGGTTGAAGCGGATCGCGCCGGCTGTTGAATGTCTTGCCGGCGCCGAGGGATTACCGGCTCATGCAAGCTCGATCCGAGTGAGGTGTGAACATGCTTAGTGCACGAGAGGCCGTGCGGACGATCCCTTCGTATCATCCGCCGCTCGCAGGGCGAGATGGGCTGCGGCTGGACTTCAACGAAAACACTGTGGGGTGCTCGCCCCGAGTGATCGAACGGTTGCGCCGGTTGAGCGCGGAGGAACTTGCGCGCTATCCCGAGCGAGAGCCAGTGGAAGCGACGGTGGCCGCCTGGTTGGGAGTCGCAGCGCAGGAGGTCTTGTTAACGAATGGGGTGGATGAAGCGATCCATTTGCTCTGCGAGACCTATCTTGAGCCCGGCGACGAAGCTCTGATCGTGGTGCCGACTTATTCGATGTATCGGATTTATATGACGGCGGCGGAGGCGCAACTCATCAGCGTCCCGGCGGGCAAGAATTTCGCGTTCCCGATCGAAGATGTCTGCAACAGGGTTACCCCAAGGACGCGAATGATTGCGATCGCGAACCCAAATAACCCAACGGGAGCGGTCGCATCGGCGGAGGACTTGCGGCGCATCGTATCCACCGCTCCGGAAGCGGCGGTGCTCGTGGATGAGGCGTACTTTGAGTTCTACGGGCAGTCCATCCTGGCTGTGCGTGGTGAACTTCCTAACCTGTTTGTCGCGCGCACGTTTTCGAAGGCGTACGGTCTCGCGGGGCTGCGCATTGGAGCGTTGATTGGCGATGCAGAACAAATGCGCTCGATTCGACGAGCGAGTTCCCCTTACAACGTGAATGCGGTGGCGCTGGCTTGTCTGCCAGAGGCGCTAAGTGATCAAACCTTCATTCAGCAATATGTCAGCGAAGTGCGCGACTCGAGGTCGCGTCTGGAGCGGGCTCTCGACAGCATTGGAATCCAATTCTGGCCAAGCCAGGCGAATTTCGTGTTAGCGCGCGTGGGTGCGGCAGCTTCGTTTGTGGAGCAAATGCGCCGACGAGGCATTCTGGTTCGCGACCGGTCGGGCGATCACGGCTGCGAGGGTTGTGTGCGCATCACACTTGGTCCGCGTGTGCATGTGGACCGCCTGCTCACAGCACTACATGAGACATGTGAAGAACTCGGGATTGCGCAAGGAGCCTCGCGACAATGAGAAGAGGAAGCATCAAACGGGTCAGCAAAGAGACACAGGTTCAGATTTCGCTCACGATTGAGGGGCACGGGCGTTACCAGGTATCCACAGGGATTCGGTTCTTCGATCACATGCTGGAACTATTTGCGCACCACGGCGGCTTCGATTTGAAACTCAAGGCGCACGGCGATCTCGACGTTGATCAGCACCACACGGTGGAGGATGTGGGGATCGTCCTGGGGCAAGCGTTTGATAAGGCGCTGGGCAGCAAGCGCGGCATCTTGCGAGCAGGATATTTTCTGATGCCAATGGACGAAACCATGGGAATGGCCGCGGTGGATTTTTGTGGGCGCACCGCTGCCGTGGTCGATACGAAGGTGCGCACGCGACTGGTTGGGGACTTGCAGTCAGAGTTGGTCTATGACTTTTTTGAGGGATTCGCACGGGGTGCAAAGGCCAATGTTCATGTGCGAACGCTGTACGGGCGATCGAACCATCACAAGATTGAGGCGCTGTTCAAAGCGTTTGCAAGGGCGCTGCGGGCGGCTTGCTGGCGAGATCAGCGCATGGCGCGGTTGCTGCCCAGTACCAAGGGAGTGCTGTGATGATCGCGATTGTCGATTATGGAGCAGGCAATCTGGTTTCGGTGAAGAAGGCGATCGACTGGCTGGGACAGGAATGCATTATTACGTCCGATCCTGCGCAGGTTGCGGCGGCCACAAAAGTAGTACTTCCGGGTGTCGGTCACTTTACTTCAACTGAATCTCTGGAGCGAACGGGTCTGAAGAAGGCTATCGCAGATTCGATTGAGCGGGGAACTCCGTTCCTGGGGATTTGCGTTGGGATGCAGTGGATGTTTGCCGGTAGCGAAGAATCAACGTCGACCCGCGGCCTAGGTCTGTTCGCGGGGGAATGCGAGCGTTTTCCGCCGAGTGTGAAATCGCCGCATGTGGGATGGAACCAGCTTCAGATCGATTCGTCGTCGCGGCTTTTGCATGGAGTTCCGTCGGGATCGTTCGTGTATTTCACGCATTCGTTTCGAGCACCGGTTAAGGAAGCGACTGTGGCCTGCTGCGAGTATGGTGGGCAGTTTTCCGCTGCCGTGGAACGGGATCTTGTGTTCGGAGTGCAGTTTCATCCAGAAAAGTCCGGAGAAGTTGGTTTGAAGATGCTGGGTAATTTTTGCGGGATCTGACCATGCTGACGAAACGGATTATCGCTTGTTTGGACGTGGACGGCGGGCGCGTGGTGAAGGGCGTGCAGTTTGAGAACTTGCGCGATGCGGGCGATCCGGCTGAGTTAGCCAAGGCGCACAGTGATTCGGGAGCAGACGAGATCGTCCTTCTCGACATTTCGGCGGCGCACGAACGGCGGGCTACGCTGCTCGAAACGGTCCGGAGAGCCGCGCGGGAGTTGTTCATTCCTTTCACAGTCGGGGGGGGCATTCGCACGCTAGAGGACGCCGCAGCGGTGTTTTTGGCGGGGGCGGATAAGATCAGCATCAATTCGGCGGCGCTTGCCGATCCGGATCTGATTACCCGCATCGCGCAGCGATTTGGCTCGCAGGCGGTGGTTGTCGCGATCGATGCCAAGCGATGCGAGGAGGGTCCACGCTGGGAGGCATATACACATGGTGGACGCACGACAAGCGGGCGCGATGTGGTCGCATGGGTTCTAGAGGCGGAAAAGTGCGGAGCCGGAGAAATCCTGCTGACGTCTATGAACCGCGATGGAACCGGCGTTGGCTTCGATTGCGAGTTGACCCGAGCCGTCGCAGATTCGGTGCGAATTCCTGTCATCGCCTCCGGAGGCGCGGGTGGAGCGCAACATTTTGTCGAGGTCTTCCGGGACGGGCGTGCGGATGCAGCGCTCGCTGCCTCGATTTTTCATTATGGATTCAGCCGCCTCTCAGATCTTAAGCAGGAGATTGGCGCGCAGGGCATTCCGGTGAGGTGGCCATGCTGATCCCCTCCATTGATCTGATGGGCGGCAAGATTGTCCAGTTGGTGCAGGGGCGGAAGAAAGCACTGGAGTTCGACGACTTCGACGTGTGGGTAGAACGCTTCTCGAAGTTTCCGCTGATACAGCTCATTGATCTCGATGCCGCCATCGGCACAGGCAACAACGTCGCACTCGTAAAGGAGTTTGCTCGGGAGTTGCCATGTCAGGTGGGCGGCGGCATTCGTAGTGTCGAGGCAGCTCGGGCTGCACTCGCGGCCGGAGCCCAAAGAGTGATTCTCGGGTCGTCTTTGTTTGCGAAAGACAAGGTGGACCTGCAATTTGCCGAGACGATGGCGGACGCGGTCGGGATCAGCAGGCTGGTTTTTGCGCTCGATGCGATTGGCGGCCGAGTGGCGATTCACGGATGGCGTACGGTGACTTCGGTGACGCCGCTCGAAATGGTGCAGGCGCTGGAGCCGTGCTGCGGTGCATTTCTCTATACAAACGTAGACACGGAAGGGCTGTTGCAGGGATTCCCGCAGGATGTGATCCGTCCGTTGCGGGAGTCTACCGCGCGGCAATTGATTGCGGGTGGCGGGATCCGGAGTCAACAAGAAATTGATGCACTCGACGCCATGGGTGTCGATGCGGTGGTAGGCATGGCGATTTACCAAGGATTGCTTCCGGGTTTCGTCCTTCCGTAGAGTTTTCGGCCATTAAAACTTCAGTCCGACAGCGCTGCTCAGGAATGCGGTGACCGGCGACATGGTGCGGCAGGCTTGAACAAAGATCGCCATGAACTTGGGGCTGCACACTTGTTTGTCGGTGAAGTTGATAGCTGATCCAAGATCGCGCAGCTTAAGGTCTGCAACGAACTCGTGATCTGCAGGGAAGCCACGGGGTGGTCTGCTGAGCCTGCTGGCGTCGTCCCAATTCAACAGTTTGTGGACGGCACGCCACTCCTTGGGGCGCGAAACGATGGCGTTGCGAACATTCAATAGCGTCGGTGCCTCGGGATGCCACAGACCGGAGGCGGCAAAACAGCCGCCCGGTTCAAGATGCAGGTAGAAACCGGGAGAGTGAACGTCCTTACCTTGATGAGAAAAGCGCATGGCAACGTGCGTTTTGTAAGGCCGCTTATCATTCGAGAACCGTGTGTCGCGGTAGATGCGGAACATGGAACCACGCGACGGCCGGGGATCCGCGAGCAGGTATGGCGAGATCTCATATAAAGGTGCGGCGAAGTCGGTGATGAAGCGAAGTACCGGCTGGCGCACATGACCTTCCCATTCTTCCTGATGAGATTGAAACCATTCGCGCTGGTTGTTGCGTTTGAGTCGTGTGAGGAACTGGAAAAGTTCGGCGGTGAAGTAGGCGGGCATTCAAGCTACGTTAAGAAGGGTCTAGAAAAAAGTCAAAGCGCCCTTTAGCGGATTAAATCGCTATTTGACGCCAGCTGAAGAGCCATGTTTCGATGAGAAGTGCCGATGCGCAAGCCTGCTCTTCCGGTCGATCTCATTCTGCCGGAGATTCTTGATTCCTCAAAAACCCAGCCTAACCTGGTGATCGTGGCCGCTCCAGGAGCGGGAAAAACCACTCGAGTGCCTCCTGCGCTGCTTGGCACGGTGAACGGCGATGTGGTCGTGTTGGAGCCACGCCGCATTGCGGCCCGGCTCGCCGCACGTCGAGTCGCGTCAGAGCTTGGCGAAGCTGTGGGCGAGACGGTTGGATACCAGATCCGGTTTGAAGAAGCGATTGGCCCACGCACGCGGCTGCGATTTGTCACGGAGGGGGTACTTACCCGGCGTCTGCTCTCGGACCCGCAACTGAAGGGCGTCGGGGCCGTCGTGCTGGACGAGTTCCACGAGCGCCACCTTGAGAGCGATCTCGCTCTGGCACTGCTGAAGCGATTGCAGCGGTCACGGCCGGATCTGTGGATCAT
>Ga0335083_10003986_pt1 | contig 18950 bp, 18 predicted proteins | sample Lox_Sample_42_FD_206716 | JGI IMG/M metagenome (GOLD analysis project Ga0335083, IMG submission 206716) | Soil microbial communities from Loxahatchee National Wildlife Refuge, Florida, United States - Lox_Sample_4.2 | ecosystem: Environmental > Terrestrial > Soil > Wetlands | place: USA...
CCCGAGAACGATGTACGGGTCGATGTGCAACGGGTTAGTTCAGGTCGGGGCTCGTGGGCGGGTCGCCGGGCTGAGCGGACGCCCCGTGCGCGAAGGCTATGAGGTCTGACGGCACTCCTCCGGGCAACACCCACGTTTCGCCATCGGTCCGGATCAGCCCCCGTCTGGTCAGCTCCGACAGTGCGGTGGTCACGGTCGGACGCCGGGCGGCGACCAGATCGGCGAGCACCGCATGCGTGAGGCGCAATCGCAGCACTGTCCCGTCGCTACGGACCCGTCCCCAGCGCGAGGCCAGGTGCCAGAGCAGCAGGTGCAGGCGGATGTCGACTCGGGCCTGGTGGACGATCGCCATGTTGACCGCCAGGCTCTTGGATCGCTGGATGGCGCGCTCGATCAGCGACCGGGCCAGCTCGGGATACTGCGAGAGGCGCTGCTCGAATCGACCATCGAGCGCGGCGAGGCGGGCCGGCAGCAGAACCGTCCAGTCGGTCGTTACCGGCAGCAGCGGCGAGACGTTCTGATCGCTGGGGCGGAGCAGGTCGCCCTCGCCGATCAGCTCGGCTCCGTAGCGGCCCTCGATGCCGACGCGGCGGATCATCAGCCCGCTGAGCACGAGTACTCCGATTCCCCCGCGGAAGCCCAGCGAGCCGTTTCTGCTGACGGGACCGGACCCGATCCGCAGCTCCGGGGCCGTACAGTCCTCGATCGCCCGCTCCCGGCGCTCCGGGGGGATCGCATCGGCGAGCTCGGGATCCTCTCTCAGGACGTGACAAATGGACGACGGGCTAGGCACGGCGCGAACTCCCACGCGCACACTGTGTCAAAGGCTCAGACGACAACGCGCTCACCCGTGAGCGCTAACAACTCGACCAGCGCGCGAGTCACCTCGTCCGGCCGCTCGAGCGGGGTCATGTGTCCGGTGTCGGGCATGATCGTCAGGCGGCGGAGCTGTGGCAGTTCGCCGGCGATGCGCCTCGCGTGCGAAGGCGGGGTCAGGCGGTCCTCGGCGCCGGCGATCACGATCGTCGGGACCGTCAACCGCGGCAGTGCGTCGTGGAGCTCCATCCCGGACATCGCGATGCCGGTCTTGGCGCGAGCATCGGGAGGGGAAGTCACCAGCATCCGCTCGTAGAACGCCACCTGGGCGGGAGACGCTGCGGGGCCGAACGCGACGTAGCGGATCATCGCGGAGCTCAGAGGCGTCGAAAAGCGGGGCAGGGGTGCCCTGTTCCCGAGGAACCCGCGAGTGGCGAGCGTCCGATTGAGCGCTTGAGCGATCTGCGGCAGCGGGAACAGCATCTGCTCGGCGACCAGGTCTCCGACGCCAGTGTTGAGAAGCGCGGCTGCCCCGACCCGGCGCGGCACGTCGTGGTCCGCGGCCCAGGCGACGATCGACATCGCTCCGAGCGAGTGGCCGGCGACGACCGCTTGCCGTCCGGCGGGTACGCACGCCGCCAGCACCGCCTCGAGATCCTCGCCGAAGCGTTCGAGGCCGTAGTCGCCGCCGGTGGCCGGCTCGCTCTTGCCGTGACCCCGCTGGTCGTACGCGACCACGCGAAGTCCGCGCTCGGACAGCGCCTTGATGATGTATATCCAGAACTGAAGGGCTTCGGTCCAGCCGTGCGCGAGCACGACCGTGTCGCCGTCCTCGGGGCCGAACACCTCCGCGTGGAGGATCGTGCCGTCGGCGGAGCGGACGAGCCGCACCTGTCCTTGCGGCGGCGCCCCGAGCGGCTCGTACTCGGGGTCGTGCGAGATCCGGCGCACGTGGACCGCCTGCATCGCCGCGCCGGTCGCGAGCGCGCCGAGGCCGACGCCGGCCCACAGCCAGCGGTCCCGGTCATGGACGTGGCGCGTGACGGACGAGAGCTTCATGCTGGGCCTCAAGCTACCCGCATCGCCGGGCGACCGTACCGGCAGTTTCCGGGACTTCCGCACGCGGCCGCGCCCGCGGGCGCGGGATCCCTAGGATTCCGGCGGATGCGCATCGGGATGCTCACCGGCGGCGGCGACTGTCCAGGGCTCAACGCGGTCATCCGCGCGGCCGTCCGGAAGGGGATCGACGGCTACGGCGACGAGATCGTCGGATTCCGCGACGGCTGGCGCGGGGTGCTCGAGGACTCCCACAGCGAGCTGACGATCGAGTCGACGCGCGGGATCCTGCCCCGGGGCGGCACGATCCTCGGAAGCTCGCGCACGAACCCGTACAAGCGCGATGACGGCGTGGAGCGGGTCCGCGACAACCTCGAGAAGCTTCGTCTCGACGGCCTGATCGCGATCGGGGGAGAGGACACGCTGGGCGTGGCGAACCGGCTCAACCGGGACGGCGTCAAGGTGATCGGCGTTCCCAAGACGATCGACAACGATCTCGGTGGCACCGACGTGACATTCGGGTTCGACACCGCGCTGCACATCGCCACCGAGGCGATCGACCGGCTGCACACGACTGCGGAGAGCCACAACCGGATCCTCGTGGTCGAGGTGATGGGCCGCACCGCGGGTTGGATCGCGTTGCATTCGGGGGTCGCCGGCGGCGCCGACGTGATCCTGATTCCCGAGATCCCGTTCGACATCGACGAGGTCTGCCGGCTGATCCGCCGACGCCACGCCCGCGGCCGGTATTTCTCGATCGTGGTCGCTGCCGAGGGAGCGATGCCGAAGGAGGGCACGATGCCGGTCGCGCAGACCGGCTCGGTCGACGAGTTCGGTCATCCTCGGCTCGGCGGGATCGGCTACGCGCTCGAGCGCGAGATCGAGAGCCGGACCGGGTACGAGACCCGCGCCACCGTCCTCGGTCACGTTCAGCGCGGTGGCACTCCTACCGCGTTCGATCGCGTTCTCGCGACGAGGCTCGGGCTGGCCGCGATCAACGCGGCGCACGAGGGTGCCTGGGGCATGATGGCGGCGCTGCACTCGACCAACGTGGTGCTGGTGCCGCTCGCGGACGCGGTCGCCCAGGTGCGGCACGTGCCGGTCGAGGAGTACGAGCACTTCGACGTGCTGTTCGGGTGATTTCACCGGACGTTTCTTTCCGGCATGGTGATCGGGTTATGCTGCGCCCGTGACCGCGACCGATACCGCGACCGAGCTGGACCGGCTGTGCGTCGACACCATCCGCACGCTGTCGATGGACGGCGTGCAGAAGGCGAACTCGGGTCACCCGGGAACGCCGATGGCGCTGGCGCCGGTGGCGTACGTCCTGTACGCCCGGGTCATGCGCCACAGCCCCCGCCAACCTAAATGGCCGGACCGCGACCGGTTCGTGCTGTCGTGCGGGCACGCGTCGATGCTGCTGTACTCGACCCTGTACCTCGCCGGCTACGACGTCAGCCTCGAGAACGACCTTGAGCGTTTCCGTCAGCTCGGCTCGATGGCCGCGGGGCATCCCGAGTACGGCGACCTTCCCGGGATCGAGGTGACCACCGGGCCGCTCGGCCAGGGAATATCCCACGCGGTGGGGATGGCGCTCGCCGAGCGGATGCTGGCGGCTCGTTTCAACCGGCCCGGCCACGAGATCGTCGATCACCGGACGTTCGTGATCGCCTCCGACGGCGACCTCGAGGAAGGGATCTCCGGCGAGGCGTGTTCGCTCGCGGGACACCTCGGCCTGGGGCGCCTGATCTCGTTCTATGACCAGAACCACATCTCGATCGAGGGCGACACCAAGCTCTCGTTCACCGAGGACGTCGGCAGGCGCTACGAGGCGTACGGCTGGCACGTTCAGGACCTCGAGGAGGACATCGGGCTCGACAACCTCGAGCGGGCGCTTCAGAACGCGATCGCGGTGCAGGACAAGCCGTCGCTGATCATCGTCCGGACCCACATCGCCCAGGGCAGCCCGAACAAGCACGACACCGCCGGCGCGCACGGCTCGCCCCTCGGGGAGGAGGAGGTCAAGCTCACCAAGGAGCACATGGGCTGGCCCTCGCTCGAGCCGTTCTACGTGCCCCAAGACGCTCTGGCGCACTTCCGCCGCTGCGTCGAGCGCGGCGAGGTGCTCGAGTCCGATTGGCGTGAGCGATTCGACGCCTACGCACAGGCGCACCCCGAGCTTGCACCAGAGCTCGAGCGGATCATCGCCGGCCGGCTGCCGGACGGCTGGGATCAAGAGGTGCCGAAGTTCCACGCTTCGGGCTCGATGACCGCCACGCGCAAGTCCTCGGAGACCGTGATCCAGTGGGCCGCGGCCAACGTGCCCGAGCTCGTCGGCGGTTCGGCCGACCTCGCGCCCTCGACACTGACGCTGATCGCGGACGGCGGCAGCGTCGAGCCCGGCGCCTACGGCGGTCGCAACTTCCACTTTGGGATCCGCGAGCACGCGATGGGCGCGATCGTCAACGGCATCAACCTCCATTACCTGCGTGCTTACGGGGCCACGTTCTTCACGTTCAGCGACTACATGCGAGGCTCGATCCGGCTGGCCGCCCTCATGCACCTGCCGTCGATCTTCGTCTTCACGCACGACTCGATCGGCCTGGGTGAGGACGGCCCCACCCACCAGCCAATCGAGCAACTGGCCGGACTGCGGGCGATGCCGGTGCTGCGAGTGGTGAGGCCGGCCGGCGCGAACGAGACCGCGCTCGCCTGGCACTACGCGATCAAGGCCGAGGATCATCCGACGGCGCTCGTGCTGTCGCGGCAGGGAATCCCCACCTGGAACCCGTCCGCGGTGCCGGCCGACGCGATCGACCGGGGAGCGTACGTGCTCCGGTACTCGTTCAATGAGCCCGAGCCGCCGCAACTGATCCTGATCGCAAGCGGCACCGAGGTCCACATCTGCGCCCGTGCGGCCGACGCGCTCGAGGCCGAGGGGATCGCGACTCGGCTCGTGAGCATGCCGTGCATGGAGAACTTCGCCGCCCAGGACGACGCGTACCGCGACAAGGTGTTGCCGCCGGGCGTCCGGGCCCGCGTGTCGCTCGAGGCGGCCGCCACGTTCGGCTGGCACCAGTGGGTCGGCGAGGTCGGCGAGGCGATCGGGATGGAGGGATTCGGCGCGTCCGCGCCCGCCGGCGCCCTCTACAAGCACTTCGGCTTCACCCCCGAGCGCGTCGCCGACGCCGGCCGCGCGGCCGTCAAGCGCGCGCGCTCGAGCGAGGCCGGCTAAACGAAGGGACCGACCGTGAGCACCATCACCGAGCTCAATCCCCGGTTGTTAGCGATCACCGAGGCGGGCGTGAGCGTGTGGCTGGATCAGATTCGGCGGTCGATGGTGGAGGGGGGAGAGCTCGCGCGGATGGTCGCGGTGGAGTCGCTCCGCGGCGTGACATCGAACCCCGCGATCTTCGAGAAGGCGATTCTCGGCTCCGACGACTACGACGACGACCTGAAGGCGCTGGCGCGGGAGAACCTCGATTCGGTGGCGATCTACGAGCACATCGCGATGCGCGACGTGCAGCTGGCCGCCGATGTGCTCGCGGGCGTTCATCGCGACACCGGCGGGCGCGACGGGTTCGTCTCGCTCGAGGTCGCTCCGGAGCTCGCGCACGACACCGAGGGCACGCTCGAACAGGTGCGCTCCTTCTGGCAGCGGGTCGACCGCGCGAACGTGATGATCAAGATTCCGGGGACGCTCGAGGGAGTGCCCGCGATCGAGCAGGCTCTGTACGAGGGGATCAACGTCAACGTGACGCTGCTGTTCTCGGTCGCCGCATACGAGAAGGTCGCCGGGGCGTACATGCGCGCGCTCGAGCGCCGGCACGCCGAGGGACTCGAGCTGAGCGTGAATTCGGTGGCGTCGTTCTTCGTTTCGCGCGTCGACACGAACGTCGACCGGCGATTGGAGCAGCTCGGGCGGTCCGATCTGGCGGGGACGGCGGCTCTGGCGAACGCGCGCGCGGCTTACTTGCGGTTCAAGGAGCTGTTCTCGGGAGCCAGGTGGGATGCGTTGGCAGCGGCGGGCGGCGTGGTGCAGCGGCCGCTATGGGCCTCGACCGGCACCAAGAACCCCCACTACCCGGACACGATGTACGTCGACGGGCTGATCGCTCCACACACGGTCAACACGATGCCGCTGGCGACGCTGCTCGCGGCCGCGGACCACGGCGAGGTCCGCGGGCCGACCGCGGATCACGACCCGTCGACCGAGCTCGCCGCGCTCGCGGGGGCTGGCATCGACCTCGACCAGGTCACCGACGAACTGCTGGTCGACGGGGTGGAGCAGTTCGAGGAGGCGATGAACCGGCTACTGGCGGGGATCGAGGAGCGCCGCGCCGCCGTCGTGACCGGCCGCCCGAGCCGGATCAACGCGCGGCTCCCGATGCTGCTCCAGCCGCCGGTGGCCGAACGGGTCCGTCACGCCGTGTCCGAGAACGTGGCCCAGCGGGTGTGGCGGCGCGACGCATCGTTGTGGGGCGGCCCGGGCGTCCCCGAGATCGAGGACCGACTGGGGTGGCTGACCGTGTCCGAGCCGATGCTCGAGCACGCCGCCGATCTGCACGGGTTCGCCGATCGGTGCCGCGCCGACGGCTTCACCGACGCCGTCCTCCTCGGCATGGGCGGATCATCTTTGGGGCCGGAAGTCATCCGCCGGTCATTTGGCGACATCCCCGGTGGGTTGCGTCTGGCCGTGCTCGATTCGACGCATCCGGATGCGGTGCTGGCGCTTCGCGAGTCGATCGAACTCGACAAGACGCTGTTCATCGTCTCCTCGAAGTCTGGGTCGACGATCGAGACGCTGTCGCACTACCGGTACTTCAAGGCGCTGGCGCAGCCTTCGCAGTTCGTCGTGGTCACGGATCCCGGGAGTCCCCTCGAGCGGCTGGCTTCGGATGACGGGCTGCGGCGTTGCTTCATCAACCCGCCCGACATCGGCGGCCGCTACTCGGTGCTCTCGTACTTCGGGCTCGTCCCGGCGGCGCTGATGGGCGTGAGCATCGAGGCGCTGCTGCACCGCTGCCAGGTCGCCGAGCAGATGTGCGCGCACTACGACTCCAGCGAGTCGAACTCGGGGCTGTGGTTCGGAGCCGTGATCGGAGAGCTCGCGCGTCGCGGTCGCGACAAGCTCACGTTCCTGATCTCGCCGCCGATCGAGAGCTTTGGGCTGTGGGCCGAGCAGCTCGTCGCGGAGTCGACCGGCAAGCACGGTCGCGGGATCGTCCCGATCGTCGACGAGCCGCTGAGCGACACTGCCGACGTCTATGGGGACGACCGGGTGTTCGTGTACCGGCGCAACCGCGAGCACCCCGAGGAGCGCCTGGACGCTGCGATCGAGCAGATCTCGGCTGCCGGACATCCGACGATCACGCTCCCGGCCCACGGACCGGCCGACCTGGGCCGCATCTTCTTCCTCACCGAGTTCGCGGTCGCCGTCGCGGGATGGGCGCTTGAGATCAACCCGTTCGACCAGCCCAACGTGCAAGAGGCAAAGGACAACACCGCGCGCGTCCTCGGGTCGGGTTCGGTGCCGTCGATTGGCGCCGCGGACGATGACGCCTTGCGGGCGCTGCTGGCCGATGCCAGGCCACCACACTACGTGGCGATCATGGGCTATGTCCCGCCCTCGTCGGCGTTCGAGGAGGCGATAGCGGAGCTGCGCGGCGCGCTCCGGTCGGCCACCGGCGCCGCCACCACGTTCGGATACGGCCCGCGCTTCTTGCACTCGACGGGGCAACTGCATAAGGGCGGCCCGCCGACCGGTCGGTTCCTACAGCTGGTCAGTCCGCCTAAGCGCGACGCGGACATCCCCGGCGCCGGCTACTCGTTCGGGACGCTGATCGCGGCGCAGGCCGCCGGTGATCTCGAGACGCTACGGTCGCACGGACTCGCGGCCGATCGGGTCGAGCTCGAGGGCGACCCCGCCCAGGCAGTGCGTACCCTGACTGCTCGGATCAAAGCAATCCTCGAAGGGAGCTAATGGATGCAGAGCGCAGCCGTCGCCACCGGGGTCGAACAGGACAACCCGCTCATCGAGGGGCTTGAGCGGCTGCCGGTCCGGCCGACCGCGCTCGTGATCTTCGGCGCCACCGGCGACCTCGCGCACCGCAAGCTGCTGCCGGCGCTGTACAACCTGGCCCACGAGGGCGCGCTCCCCGAGCGGTTCGAGATGGTCGGCGTAGCCCGCCGCGACCAGGAGCACGACGACTTCCAACAGATGGCGCGCGAGTCGATCGAGCGCTTCTCACGGCGTCGTCCCGATCCGAAAGTCTTGAACGGCCTGATCGATGACATGCGCTACGTGCCGGGAGCGTTCGACGACGACGAGGTCTATTCCCAGCTCCGTAGGGTTCTCCGCGAATTCGACGAGCGCGCGGGGCAGGAGCTCAACCACATCTTCTACCTGTCGACCGCGCCTCAATTCTTTCCGCTGATCGCGGGAAAGCTCGGCGCGGGCGGCCTCAATCGCGAGCGCGACGCGGAGACGCGGATCGTGATCGAGAAGCCGTTCGGTTACGACCTTGCATCGGCGCGCCAGCTCAACGCCGAAGTGCTCGACGTGTTCGACGAGTCCCAGGTATTCCGGATCGACCACTACCTGGGCAAGGAGACGGTGCAGAACCTGATGGCGCTCCGGTTCGCCAATGCGCTGTTCGAGCCCGTGTGGAACCGGAACTTCATCGATTACGTGCAGATCACCGCCGCCGAGGACATCGGGATCGGCAGCCGCGCCGGCTATTACGAGGGAGCCGGTGCGCTGCGCGACCTCGTCCAGAACCACATGATGCAGCTGTTGGCGCTGCTGACGATGGAGCCCCCGACCGCGTTCGACGCCGACCGCGTCCGCGACGAGAAGCTCAAGGTGCTCGAGGCAATCGTGCCTCCGGCGGTGTCCGAGGTGTCCTCAATGGCCGTGCGGGCGCAGTACGGCCCCGGAACCGTGGGCGGGAAGCGGGTGGTCGGTTACCACGAAGAGCAGGGCGTCGCTCCCGACTCCCGCACGGAGACATACGCCGCGCTGCGCCTGCACGTCTCGAACTGGCGCTGGGCCGGCGTCCCGTTTTACCTGCGCACGGGCAAGCAGCTCTCGCGCAAGATCACCGAGATCGCCGTTACGCTGAAGCCGGTGCCGCACCTCGCCTTCCAGAGCAGCGGGTCGGTGGGCGTCCAATCCAACCAGATCATCCTGACCGTGCAGCCCGACGAGGGCGTGTCGGTCTCGCTCGGAGCCAAGATTCCCGGCACGCGCATGCGGATCCGGCCCGTCAACATGGAGTTCCGCTACGGCACGTCGTTCATGTCCGAGTCGCCCGAGGCATACGAGCGGCTGATCCTCGACGCGATGCGGGGGGACGCGACTCTGTTCACCCGCGGCGACGAGATCGAGGCGTTGTGGGGGATCATCGACCCCATCCTCACCGCCTGGCATGAGGACACCACGACGCCGGTGCCTCAATATCCGGCCGGGTCAGCGGGACCTGTTGAGGCCGACGCCCTGCTTGAAGGCGACCGGAAGTGGCGCCGGTTGTGAGCGAAGACGTCTGGTCTGAACGCGACACGAACCCGGACGCGATCGAGGCGGCGCTCCGGGAGATGCTGCGTGAGCGGCACGCCGCCAACCAGGCGCTCGCACCTGCCCGCGTACTCAACCTGGTGGTGGTGGTCGACCGCTCCTGGAAGGGCGAGATCGCCAACCGGCTCGAGCGGGTCGGCCGCTACCACGCCTCGCGCACCATCCTTTGCGCGGTCGAAGACGGCCGGGACACGCTCGACGCGGTTGCGGTGATGAGCTATGAAGACTCAGCCGGCGGCGGCATCGGCGTGATGCGCGAGACGGTCGAGATCGACATGGGGCCCGAGCACCTGCCCGGGCTAGAGACGATCGTCGACCCGATCGTGGTGTCGGAGCTGCCGACCGTCTTGTGGTGCCCCCACGGCCACGACGATGCCGTCTGTGCGCTGCGGGGGATCACCGATGTCATGTTGCTCGACTCCGACGACCTGCCCGACGCGGACGACGGGCTTGCACGGGCCCAGCAGGAGCTCGAGTCCGCCTACGTCGTCGATCTCGCCTGGCTGCGCACGACGCCCTGGCGCGAGCGTCTGGCGGCGAGCTTCGACCCGCCGGCGCGGCGTTCGTCGTTATCGAGGATCGAGGGATTCACGATCCGCCACGAGGCAGGCTCGACCGCGAGCGCGCTGCTGTTGGCGGCCTGGCTCGCGTCGCGCCTGGAGTGGGACACGCGGCCGCTGGTCCCGGTCAACGGCGCCGGCATGCACGGGCGGGCGTACACCTCGAGCTCGCGCTACATCGACATCAGGCTCGAGACGGCCGAGCAGGACGTGCCGGGACTCGCCGGAGTTACCGTGACCGCCGAGGGCTACTCGTTGTCGCTCGATCGCGCCGAGGGCGGGCTCAGGGCCCACGAAATGATCGAGAGCCATGGCGAGCACAGCTGGCTGGTGCTGGGAGCATCCCGGGGCGAGGGGGGGATCCTCGGGGAAGGGGTCCGGCAGGCACTGCTGCGCGACCCCACGTACGGGCCGGCGCTCGGTGTTGCCAGGGGATTCAGCGCGTATGCCGCTTGAGATAGAGGTCGTTGACGATCCCGGCCGGGCGTGCTCGGCCATGCTCGTAGGGGTGGCGGCCGGGGGAGGCCAGATTGTGCTCACCGGCGGTTCGACGCCTCGTGTCGCCTACCAGGAGTTCGTGGATGCGGTCGATGCGGTCGGGATCGACGTATCCGGGTGCACGATGTGGTTTGGCGACGAGCGGTGCGTCCCGCCAGAGGACGAGTTGTCGAACTACTCGATGGCCAACGAGGCGATGTTCTCGCGGCTCGGCGAGACCCGAATGCCGACCATCCATCGCATCAAGGGCGAACTCGGGCCGGATGACGGGGCCGACGACTACGAGCGTGTGCTGCGAGACGCCGGGTCGCCGCGGTTCGACCTGGTGCTGCTCGGGATCGGCCCCGACGGGCATTGCGCATCGCTGTTCCCCGACCAGCCCTCGTTGAACGAGCGGTCGCGTTCGGTCGTCGGCGTCGAGCACGCGGGCCTGGAGCCGTACGTGCCGCGGGTCAGCATGACGTTGCCGAGGCTGGCTGCTGCTCGACAGGTGGTGTTCCTTGCGACGGGAGAGTCGAAGGCCGATGCCGTGGCCGCGGCGTTCGGCCCCCGAGCCAAGCCGGATCGACACGTGCCCTCGTCGTTGCTAGTGCCGCTGGCCAAGGAGCTCAAAGTGCTGCTCGACCCGGCGGCTGCCGCCGGACTCGGGTCGGAAGCAGGGTCGGCATGAGTTCGGTCATCGGCGTCGACCTCGGCGGCACCAAGGTCGCCGTGGCGCCGCTTGTCGGGCGCCATTTCGGAGACTCGCTGGTCCTCCCGACCGATCGCTCGAGCAGCGGCCTGTTGATCGACCAGCTCGTCGCGATGGTGAACAAGATCCGAAGCGACGACCTCGCAGCGGTCGGCATCGGTGTGCCGTCGATCGTCGAGTTCGATACCGGAACAGTCGTGTCGTCGGTCAACATCCCGCTCAAGGACGTGTCGTTGCGATCCGTGCTCGGAGAGCGGCTCGGCGTGCCGGTATTCGTCGACAACGACGCGACCGTGGCGGCCCTGGCCGAGGCGCACGACGCGGAGCTCCGGTTGGTCGCGCACAACCTCGTGATGATCACGATCGGCACCGGAGTGGGGGGTGGGATCGTGCTCGGCGGGCGGATCTATCGAGGGTCGACGGGCGGCGCGGGCGAGTTTGGACACACGCTTGTGGGCCTGGATCTGTCCGGGTCTTCCGTTCCGGCTCCGACGCACTTCCCGCAGCCCGGCTCGCTCGAGTACGAGGCAGCGGGACATGCGCTCGATCGGCTTGTTGGTCAGGCCGCGGCCGACGATCCGGGGTCCGCGTTGGGGCGCCTGAAGGCTGCAGGCAAAACGGTGTTGGGTCCCGACGCCGTTCACGCGGCCGAGGAGGGGGATGCGACCGCGCAGCGGGTCATCGAGATCTGGGCCGAGCACGTCGGAATCGGCATCGCCAACGCGATCAATACCTTCGACCCGGACGAGGTAGTGATCGGCGGCGGTGCGGCACGGGCGGGTCAGCACATGCTCGAGACCGCCAAGCGGGTGGCGCTCGGGTACGTTGTTCCCGGCCTCGGCAGGCGCACGAGCATCCGCCTGGCCTGGCACGGCGTGCGCGCCGGCGTGCTCGGGGCGGCGTTGCTCGCGGCGCAGGAGATCGAGGCAAGGCCCGGCGTGGGGGAGATCTGCACGCGAGCACAGAATCTTTGAAAGCCCAAAGGAAGTGAGCCGGTCATGACCAAGCGAGTGATCGAATGCAACGTCTGCGGTGAGCCGCTCTCGGCGGCAACCGACGACGAGCTGCTGCGCCAGATGCAGGCGCACCACGAATCAGAGCACGGCGACGCGTCGGCGCTCGAGGAAGAGGAGGCGCGCGAGACGATCGCGCGTGAGGCTTACGACGCCGCCGACGCCTGAGGCTGAGGCGGTACCGGGGTACGGGGAATGCATATAGTCCTGGTTCGCCACGGCGAGACCGAGTGGAGCCTGAGCGGCCAGCACACGAGCCGCACCGACCTGCCGCTGACCGAGAAGGGCCGTGAGCGGGCGACGCAGCTCGGACCTGCATTGTCGGGCTGGAACTTCGGGGTGGTCCTCACGAGCCCGTTGCTGCGAGCGCGCGAGACGTGCGAGATCGCCGGCTACGCCAACCGAGCGGAGATCTGCGAGGACCTGCGCGAATTTGACTATGGCGAATATGAAGGCCTCACCACGCCCCAGATTCGCGAGATGAACCCGGGGTGGAGTCTCTGGCGGGACGGCTGTCCTGGTGGCGAGATGCCCGACCAGGTGGGGGCGCGCGCCGATCGCGCGATCGCGCGCATGAAGGCCGAAGCCGGCGACGGCGACGCGTTGGCGTTCGCCCACGGTCACGTTTTCCGGGTCCTGACCGCGCGCTGGCTGCAGATGGACGCGGCCGCCGGCGCCCGGTTCGCGCTCAGCGCCGGTGCTCTCTGCGTGCTCGGCTACGAGCGCGAGACCGAGGTCATCCAGTTGTGGAATAAAGAGCCTTAGCCACACCGCGTCACCCCGCGCCGCTCGCGGTTCACGCCTTAGCTGCGTCGCCTTACTCCGTGACGTTTGTCATGTCGGAATTCGGTCGTGCACCACTTACGCGACCCGCCTGTGCAACGTACGCTGCCAGGCATGACAACAACCCATACACAGACGAATGGACTCGCCATCGACGTGCGCGACTTGCGCAAGTCGTACGGCGAGGTGGAGGCTGTGCGCGGGGTTAGCTTCGAAGTTGCACGGGGTGAAGTGTTCTGTTTGCTGGGACCAAATGGGGCGGGCAAGACATCGATCGTCGAGATCCTCGAGGGCTATCGCACGCGTACTGACGGTCAGGTCAGGGTGCTCGGGATGGATCCGGCGCGTGGGGAGCGTGAGCTCCACGAACGCGTCGGGATCGTGTTGCAGGAGTCAGGCGTTCAGAACGACCTGACGGTGAGAGAGCTGGTTGAGATGTACGGCCGGTATCACCTGCGCCGGCGTCCCGTCGATGAGGTGATCGAGCTCGTGGAGCTCGGCGAGAAGCGTGACGTGCGCGCCCGGCAGCTGTCCGGTGGTCAGAAGCGGCGCCTTGATCTGGCGCTCGCACTGGTCGGGGATCCGGATCTGATCTTCCTCGACGAGCCGACGACCGGATTCGATCCGGGCGCGCGGCGTCAGGCGTGGACGACGATCCGGTCGCTGTGCGACCTCGGAAAGACGGTGTTCCTCACTACTCACTACATGGACGAAGCACAGCACCTCGCCAACCGCGTCGCGGTGATGAACGCTGGTCTGATCATCGCCATCGGAAGGCCGGAGGAGCTCGGCGGACGGGACCTGCGGCCGGCCGAGATCCGCTTCTCGCTCCCGACCGAATGGTCGCTCGGCGATCTCCCCGACATGCCGTGCGAGCAACGTTCGCTCCAGGGCGACCGGGTGCTCGTCGTGACCAGGGAGCCGGTCGTGGCCGCGCAGCGGATCACCACCTGGGCGCTCGACCACGACGTCGACCTCGGTCATTTCTCGGTCAACCAGCCGACGCTCGAGGACATCTACCTCGAGCTCACCGGAAGCGGGTCCGGCGCTCAGGCCGCGACTCACGCTTCGGAGGAGGTAGCTCGATGAGCGCCGTGGCCACACCATCACTGAAGCGCGACCTTGGTCTGGTCGCGTGGCAGGTCCGGTACGAGCAGCGCGCATACTGGCGCAATCGCGGGCGCGGGATCTTCACGTTCGTGTTCCCGCTGATGTTCCTCGTGATCTTCGGGTCGCTCGACAAGGGAGCGCACATCTCGAGTCGCGGCGGGATTCCATACGACGTGTTCTTCGTCCCGGGGATCCTCGCCTACGGCGTCATCGCCACGACATTCGTCAACATGGCGATCAGCACCGCGATCCTGCGCGACCAGGGAGTGCTCAAGCGCATGCAGGGCACGCCGCTGCCGCGCTGGGCTTATGTCGCCGCGCGGATCGGTTCCACGCTTGTGATCGTGCTGCTGATGACCGTGCTCACGCTGGCGCTGGGGGTCCTCGCGTACAACGTGCACGTGCGTGCCTCAACGCTCCCCGGCCTGCTGATCACGCTCGTGCTGGGGACCGCAGCGTTCACCGCCCTCGGGATCGGGATCACCCGCTTCATCCCGAACGCGGAGGCCGCGCCGGTCGTCGTGAACCTCGTGATCCTGCCGTTGACGTTCATATCGAGCATCTGGTTCCCGACGGACGGGATGCCAAAGGCGCTGATCGACATCGCCAACCTCTTCCCGATTCGGGCGCTCGCGGATGGGCTCCAGCACGCATTCGATCCGAGGACCGTGGGTGCTGGGATCAACGCTCAGGACGCACGCACGCTGGCGATCTGGACGGTCGTGGGTATCTTCTTGATGTTGAGATTCCTGCGCCACCCCCAGGGCGAGGTGCGATGACGGACGAAGGGAACGACTGCGGTTTCGCCGCCGGCCCGCCGGCGGCGGGCCGCTCCTGGCGGCCGTTCAGCCGTTGGACCCCGGTAGACGGCCGCAACCCGCGGGGGATCCGCGCGACGGCCGCGATCGTGTGGCTGGCGTTCATCGTCTTTCCGCTGGCCAACGCGATCGGCAAGAAGGGCACAGCGCTCGAACAGGTCCTGGTGATCGCGGGGGCCGCCGTGTTCGTCGCTTGTTACGTGATTCTTGTGATGCACTGGCGCGGTCACCCCCGGGCCTCGACGCCGCTGCTGCTGTTCGGCGTCATGCTGGCGGTTTCGGCGGCGCTGACGATCTGGCAGGCGTCGGGCTGGGGGTTCCTGTTCACGTACTGCGCCGCGTGTGCCGCGCTCGTGGCGTCGGCCGGCTTCTGGGCGGTGGTCGCGTGCGCCGTGCTCGCGGGTGTGTGTTCGGCCGCCGGCGGCGCGGACGGCGGCACGGTCGTCGGCTTCGTCGCCAGTTCGGCGGGGATCGGGCTGCTGATGCTGGTCATGCGCGACCTGCGCGTCCGGAACTTTGAGCTCCAAGAGGCCCGGGCCGAGCTCGCTTCGATGGCGGTGGCCGAGGAGCGCGAGAGGTTTGCCCGCGACCTCCACGACCTGCTTGGGCATTCGCTGTCGGTGATCGCGCTCAAGGCCGAGCTGGCCGGCCGGTTGCTCGCCGACGGACCGCCCGACGCCGCTAACGAAGTCGCCGAGCTGGAGCAGGTGGCGCGGACCGCGTTGCGTGAGGTGCGCGAGGCGGTCAGCGGCTACCGCCAGCCGACGCTCGAGGGCGAGCTCGCCGGCGCCCGCATGGCGCTGTCCGCCGCCGGCATCGAAGCCGAGGTGGAGGAGGCGCGGGTGGCGCTCGACCCGGCCGTCGAGGCCGTCCTCGCGTGGGCGGTCCGGGAGGGGGCGACGAACGTGATCCGCCACAGCGGCGCTCACCGCTGCACGTTCAAGATCAGCGTCAGCCTGACCGACGCCATGGTCGAGGTGATCGACGACGGCCGTGGCGCCCGGCTGCCGAGCTACGCGCCTGTCCCGAGCTACGCGGGCGTGGCCAGCGGCTCGCGCGTGGCGACCGGTGGCGATGACCGCGGGAACTTCCGGTCCGTCGGCGGGCATGGGCTCGAGGGGCTCGCGGAGCGAGCGGAACTCCTGAACGGCCGGACAGAGTCGGGGCCGCTTCCGGACGGCGGTTATCGGCTCGCCGTCACGGTCCCCGTAGCGCGCGCGTGATCCGCGTACTCCTCGCCGAGGACCAGACGATGGTGCGCGGCGCACTCGCGAGCCTGCTCGATCTCGAGCCGGATATCGAGGTGGTCGCGCAGGTATCGCGCGGCGACGAGGTCGTCGCCGCCGCGACTGGGGCGACGCCCGATGTCGCGCTGCTCGACATCGAGATGCCGGGATCCACCGGACTCGACGCCGCCGACGAGCTCCGCCGGGCGGTTCCGGGCTGCCGGATCCTGATGTTGACCACGTTCGGGCGACCCGGCTACCTGCGCCGGGCTATGGAAGGCGGGGCGGCGGGGTTCCTGCTCAAGGACGCCCCCGCGACCGAGCTTGCCGCCGCGATCCGGCGCGCGGTCGCCGGCGAGCGCGTCGTCGATCCAGGTCTCGCGGCTGCAGCGCTGAGCCAGGGGGTGAGCCCGCTCACCCCCCGCGAGCACGAGGTGTTGATCGCCTCGCGGGAACACGCCACCGTCGCCGACCTCGCTCAGGCGCTTTACCTGTCTCCCGGAACCGTCCGCAACCACCTCTCTTCGGCGATGCAGAAGCTTGACGCCCGGAACAGGGCGGAGGCGGTGCGTGTCGCGGAGGAGAAGGGCTGGCTGTAGCCGATTATGGCCGTGGCCATCGTCCGGATGACCGGGTCGCTTCGATGCGGCTTAGAGTGCGGCTGAGAGTGCGGCTGAGAGGACTCGAACCTCCAAGGGCTTGCGCCCACACGGACCTGAACCGTGCGCGTAGACCAATTCCGCCACAGCCGCGGGGAGCCGAAACTTAGCAGGCTGGGGGCCCGGCGAAGCGGCGAATCCGATCCGCATCTACCGCCCCGGACGCCCGGACGGTAGCCTTGCCGCTACGCTGAATCAGGCCGATCGCGACCGTCGCCGAGCCCGCAGTACGGGAGGCACGGTGATCCTCGGATCAGCCGCGATCAGGTCCGTCTCTCGCCGCTATCGTCTAGGGGACTAGGACGCCGCCCTCTCACGGCGGAAACCCGGGTTCGAATCCCGGTAGCGGTACTTCAGAACCCCCGTATTGACGGGGGTTTCGTCGTTGGTGGCGTCATGCGCCACAGTGTGCGCCACAGTCGGGCCCGTGGTTGGCGGGCGCAGGTAGGTGTCCAGCCGCTCGACCGCCTGCTGTTCGCCGCCCGGCACGAGGTGCCCGTAGCGGTTCCACGTCTGGCGTACGTCGCCGTGGCCCGCCCACGTCGAGATCTGCTTCCAGTCGAGGCCAGCGGCGATGAAGTAGGAGATCGCGCAGTGGCGGGCTTCGTGTGGTGTGATCGGCTCGAGGCCGGCTTGCTTCCAGGCCTTGTTCGCTCGGGCTTGGATCGTCGACGCGTAGAACACCTCAGTCGCGGTCCGGCCGAAGACCAGGTCCGAGCCATCACGTCCTGTCCGCGGCCTCTGTGATCGTCATCGCCGTCGGGGGGCGCATCGTGCCGCGCCGAAGCGCGACCTGGGCGTCCTGGCGCCACAGCTTCGCCGCGCTCAGCGTCGGAAAGGTGCGCCACACCTGCCGGCCTGTGCGCGCGTCGTACGCCTGCGCCTGGTAGCTCGGCGTGCAGTTGCACCGGCCGCCCTCGCGCCAACGACAAGCCCGAGCATGACGTGTGCGAATCCCGGTAGCCATGGGCTGACGATGCTAAGCCCGGCGTGGACGCCTGAACACAGACTCCGCGTTCTCGTTCGCCCAGCGCTCGAGCTCGGCGACCGGCACGAGCCGGAGCTTGCCGCGCCGGATGAGCCGCAGCTCAGGCTGGACGTGGCGCTCGAACGAGTCCAGCGACATCCCGAGCGACATCGCCGCCTCCTGGCGACTTAGCGCAACGCGCGGGACATTCGTGGACGCTGTACTCACGGCAACCTCTGTCTAAGATACTCTAATTGCGATGCGGACGGAAGCGTTGACCAAAAGAGGGAACCTTTGAGCGAGGAAGAGCGCGACACGACGGACACCTGGCTGACGCTCGCTGAGATCGCCGAGGAGCTGCGCGTCAACCCGGCGACGGTCCGCCAGTGGGTGACCAAGGGTCAGTTGAAGGCATCGCGCGCGGGCGTCCGGAAGTGGATCGTGCGTCGATCGGAGCTGGAGCGGATGCTCGCCGCAACTAACGTCGCGGGCGACGCAACGCCCGGGTTGCCTGAACCGGAATACCCAGCGGCTGACGAGCGAGAGGCTGATATAAGGGCGCCGGCGAGTGATGCTCAGTCCGCGATCGCGCTGATGCAGATCGCGAACGACAGCTTCGCAGACGCCGTCGAGGCCAGCGCGTTCGTACCACCGGCTCCGGGCTACGTCGGCCGCGTCCGCCGGCTTGCCGACTCGTGCGAGCACATGGCGTCGACTCTGCTCAACGCCGCAAAGCTCGCTGGTGTTCGATGGTCACCCCGGACTAACTTCGGACACGAGGTCTTTCCCTACGAGGTGCGCGCGGGTGGCAACCGGCCGGGGAGCGGCCAACTATGGCGAGATGTCGACGCGGCTCTTGATCGGCTCGTAATCGCCGTCACGGGGACCGAGGTGAGCGCTGTCGCGCACAGCTTCCGCGAGCTGGGCGAAGCGCTCCTTGAAGTCGCCGACGAGCTCGAGCACGATGACAGCTGGCAGGCCGGATCGAGGGCCGGATGACGGCTTTGAGGTCCTGCGCTAGGTCCAGCGCTATGTGTTTCGTCGAGCGATACACCGGACCCGCCTCCGCCCCTGCAGCCACGGGGTTCTGGGCTCGCCGGGGCGCATGACTACCCGCCCTCCACGTAGTTGGAGGAGAGGAGGAGTGCGGGTAGTAATGCGTCCTTCGAGTTGTGGT
>Ga0335083_10003987_pt1 | contig 18945 bp, 16 predicted proteins | sample Lox_Sample_42_FD_206716 | JGI IMG/M metagenome (GOLD analysis project Ga0335083, IMG submission 206716) | Soil microbial communities from Loxahatchee National Wildlife Refuge, Florida, United States - Lox_Sample_4.2 | ecosystem: Environmental > Terrestrial > Soil > Wetlands | place: USA...
CGCGAAATCCGGGCTGCCCATGAAGGCGAGGCGCAGGCGGCTCACGCCTCGGCCTTCAGCTTCTGCTCTTTGCTCAGCCGGCGCATGATCATGTTGCGTTTCAGCGCCGAGAGGTGGTCGGTGAACAACACCCCGTCGAGATGGTCGATCTCGTGCTGCAGGCAGGCGGCGAGCAGCCCGCAGGCCTCGATCTCGCGCCGGCTGCCCTCCCGGTCCAGATAGGCGACCTTGACCCGCGCCGGGCGCGTGACCTCGGCGTACTGGCCGGGGATGGAGAGGCAGCCTTCCTCGCGCGTCGCCAGTTCCTTGCTGAGCGCCACGATCTCCGGGTTGATCAGTACGATCGGCGCCGGCTTGTCGTCGGGCTGGAGGTCGATCACCGCGAGGCGCAGCAAGACATCCACCTGCGGCGCCGCGAGGCCGATGCCGGGGGCGCGGTACATCGTCTCGAACATGCGGGGGATCAGGTCGCGCACGATATCGGCATCGGCCGCCGCCACGCGCCGCGCCTTGGCTTTCAGGATTCGGTGGGGCGCGATCAGGATCGGGAGCGTCTCCGCCTCCGGTCGCGCGAGTGTGTCCGGGTTCATGCTGCGCATGTAGCTTCGCGGGGGGCGGGGATCAACGGCGCGCGCGGGGGCAAGGGCTTGAACCGGGTGGTTCGGGCGCTTTCGCCCGGAGCCGCCTTTTCCGGCCGCCGCCGATCGCCATATCCGGTGGTGGCTTCACGCCCGCGCGCGGCCCGGAAAGGGGCTTGCAACGCAGGGGGCAGGTAACGATATCGTAAGCCAGCCGGGGTGCCGCTCAGGGCCCCGCGTTGTTGCCCCGCTCCAAGGAGGAGGCTCGCCTTGTCCGCTCGCCTGTTCACGTCGCCGCTGTTCCTCGGGTTCGATCATCTTGAGCAGATGCTCGAGCGCGCCTCCAAGAACGCGACGGACGGCTACCCACCTTACAATATCGAGCAGACCGGCCCGACCGGCCTACGCATTACCCTCGCCGTCGCCGGCTTCACCATGGACGACCTGCAGATCACGCAGGAGGACAATCAACTGGTGATCCGTGGCCGGCAGAACGATGACGGGCAGGGGCGCGTGTTCCTGCATCGCGGCATCGCCGCCCGGCAGTTCCAGCGTGCTTTCGTGCTCGCGGAAGGCATCGAGGTGAAGGGGGCGTGGCTCGATAGCGGGCTGCTGCATATCGAGCTGGCCCGGCCGCAGCCGGAGCCGCGGGTGAAGCAGATCCACATCGGCGTGAATACGCGGCCGCCGGTTCCCGGCCGGGTGGTTGAAACCAACCCCGAGGACGTCTGAGAGCCGCCGGCCCGCCCCGCCCCGCCCCGGCGGGGCAGGGGTGACGAAACGGAACGCAATCGAGGCACGAACGTTGCATCAGTAGGACGGCCGTGTCTGCTGTCAGGAGTTTTCATTCCATGAACATCAACCCGTCCGGCGCCCCCGAGGCGCCCGAGCTGACCGAATCCGGGAAGACCCTCCTGGACATCCGGCACCTCTCCACCGCCGAGTTCCAGGCGCTCGGGGTTTCCCGCGTCGCCTACATCAAGCCGGCCACGGTGGACGGCGTCGCCGCCTTCTCCATCCATGCGGCCGACGGCACGCCGATGGCGGTGGCGGGCAGCATCGATGTCGCGGCCAGCGCCATCCTGCAGCATGAGATGGTGCCCGCCCTGGTTCATTGATTGGGCGGAGCCCGGTTGCGCCGGGGTCTGGGGGGCGGCTCGCCCCCCAGCCGGGTTCGGGGCGGAGCCCCGATGCTCTAACCCACCCCGTTAGACCATGATCGGATCATGGTCTAACGCTTTGTTTTGAGACCGCGATTCACGCTTTCCGACTGTTAGCCTCAAGCGATCGCGTTCTAATGCGCGGCATCCGGATCGATCCAGCCGATATGGCCATCCGGCCGGCGATAGACGACGTTCAGCTCCCCGGTCGCGCTGTTGCGGAACATCATCACGGGTTGGTCCGCGAGATCCATGCGCATCACCGCCTCGCTCACGGAGAGGCGGCTGATCTCGGCCGGCGCCTCCGCGACCACGGTCGCGAAATTCCCGGCCACGTCATGCCCGTGCGGCCCCGGGGCTGTCTCCTCCTCTTCCTGGCGCAGCACGTATTGCCGCGCGGTTTCCGGGCGCTCGCGCTGCGCCAGGTCGCGCGCGTGCTGGTTCACCCGGCGGCGATAGCGGCGCAGACGCTTGGCGATATGCTCGGCGGCGTCGTCCAGGGCCGCGTTGGCGTCCGCCGCCTCGCCTTCGGCGCGTAAGGTGAGACCGCGCCCGGCATGCATGTTGATGTCGCAGGTGAAGAAACTGCGGGCACGGCTGAAGGTCACATTCGCCTCCAGCGCATCGTCGAAATATTTGGTGGCGATCTGCCTCAATTGATGGGCGACGCGCGTCCGCAAGGCATCGGAAAGCTCTATCTGCTTGCCGGAAACCGTAATCTTCATGCTGTCCCCCGTGTTGGGAAACCAGTTCCGCGTCACCCCTCGCCGCGCCGTTGGCCGGAACGGACGGTGGATTGCTGGGGGAGGAGAGGGCCCGGGCGGGGGCGCCGCGTCAGGCCGAGATCGCCTTCTCCCGTTTGCGCTGCACGGAACTGGGGATCCGCAGCGCCTCGCGGTATTTGGCCACGGTCCGCCGGGCGATGTCCACGCCCTCCTTTCGCAGGAGCAGCACGATCGCATCGTCCGACAGAATGTCGGCCGATGTCTCCGCGCCGATCAGCGTGCGGATGCGATGCCGCACCGCTTCCGCGCTGTGGCTCTCGCCCGCGGTGCCGGAGAGCGCGGTGGTGAAGAAATACTTCAGCTCGAACGTGCCGCGCGGCGTCGCGATGTATTTGTTGGCGGTGACGCGGCTGACGGTGCTCTCATGCATCTCCACCTCTTCCGCGACATCGCGCAGGATCAGCGGGCGCAGATGCGCGACGCCGTGGCGGAAGAATCCGTCCTGCCGCCGCACGATCTCGCCGCTGACCTTCAGGATCGTTTGGGCCCGCTGCTGCAACGATTTCACCAGCCAGTTGGCGCTGGACAGTTTTTCCGCGATGAAGGCGCGTTCATCGCGCTGCGCCCGCACATTGAGTTTGGCGGCGAAACCGGAATTCACCAGCACGCGCGGCAGGGTTTCCGGATTCATCTCCAGTAGCCATTCGCCGTTCGGCGCCGCGCGCATCATCACGTCCGGGATCACCGGCATGGTCGGCATGGTCTCGAACGCCGCGCCCGGCTTCGGATTGAGCGCGCGGATCTCGGCGATCATGTCCTGCAGATCCTCGGAGTCCACGCCGCACAGCGTCATCAGCTGGCGCAGATCCCGCCGGGCGAGCAGCTCGAGATGATCGAGCAGGGTCGCCATCGCCGGGTCGAGGCGGTTGCGTTCCGCGAGCTGCGCGGCGAGGCACTCGCGCAGGTCCCGGGCGAACAGGCCGGTCGGATCGAAGCGCATCATCCGCGCCCGCACGGCGGCGACGCGGGCGATCTCGGTGCCGAGCGCCTCGGCGAGCGCGGCGTCTTCCACCGAAACCCGGCCGGCGGGGTCGAGCAGGGCGATCAGATGCGCGCCGATCAGCCGGTCCCGGGGATCGGGGAAGCTCAGGCGGAGCTGCTCGCCGAGATGCTCGCGCAGGCTCGTGGTCGCGGCGATGGTTTCGCCGATGTCACGCTCATCCGCCTCGAAGCTGTGGCTGCCGCCGGCGCCCGGCGCGCCGAAGGAGTCGCTGTCGTAGGTCGCGGCGTGATCGGCGTCGAGCGGGGCGGCGGCCTCGTCCGGGATGGTGGCGGAGCTGACCAGCTCGGCCGTGTCCGCCCCTTCAGGCGGAGGCGACGGCAGGCTCGGGTCCGGCCGTTCCTCGAACCCCTCGCTCCGCTCGTCCCGCTCCAGCAGCGGGTTGCGCTCAAGCTCCTCCTCGACGAAGGCGCTCACTTCCATATTCGAGAATTGCAGCAGCTTGATGGCCTGACGCAGCTGCGGCGTCATGACCAGGGATTGAGATTGCCGGAACTCTAATCGGGGGCCGATCGCCATGGCCGCAGTTTAGAGTGAAAACCTCTCGCCGAGATAGACGCGTCGCACGTCCTCGTCGGCGACCACTTCTTCCGGCCGTCCTTCCATCAGGACGCGGCCGCCGTGCAGGATATAGGCACGGTCGATGATCTCCAGGGTCTCGCGCACATTGTGATCGGTGATCAAAACCCCGATGCCGCGGTGCTTGAGGTGGGAGACGAGATCGCGGATCTCGCCGACGGCGATCGGGTCGATGCCGGCCAGCGGCTCGTCCAGCAGGATGTAGCTCGGCTGGGTGGCCAGGGCGCGGGCGATCTCCAGACGCCGGCGCTCGCCGCCGGAGAGGGCGAGGGCCGGGGCGCGGCGGAGATGGGTGATGCCGAACTCGGCGAGCAGTTCGTCGAGCATCTGGTCGCGCCGGTCCGGGTCCGGCTCCACCACCTCGAGCGTCGCCCGGATGTTCTGCTCGACATTGAGGCCGCGGAATATGCTCGCTTCCTGCGGCAGGTAGCCGATGCCGAGCCGCGCCCGCCGATACATCGGCAGGCCGGTGATGTCGGCATCATCGAGCCGGATCGTGCCGGTATCGGGCCGCACCAGGCCGACGATCATGTAGAAGGTGGTGGTCTTGCCGGCGCCGTTCGGCCCGAGCAGGCCGACGGCCTCGCCGCGATGGACGTTGATCGAGACGTTGTCCACCACCTTGCGGCGCTTGTAGGTCTTGCTCACGCCGGACGCGGAGAGGCCGGTTTCGGTCTTCTCTGCGAGCAGCGGCTCGGGGCGCATCTGTTCGGTCATCACCGCTTTGCCGGCGCGACGCCGCCCTGGCTCTTGTTTTTCTGATCCTGGCCGCCCGCCGGCCCGCTTTCGCCGGGAACGATCAGCCCCTCGACCCGGCCACCCGGCGCCTGGGTCAGGCTGGCGATGCCGGTCTTCATATTGACGATGGCGGCGGCGCCGTTGAGCTGGTTCTCGCCGCGCGTGATGCGGACATTGCCAACGATGCGGGCAATGCCGGTATCCGGCACGTAGGCGCCGCGATCGCCGGTGACGATTTCGGTCGGGGTGCGCACGATGACATGGCCGAAGGCGTTGACCAGCTTGAGCTTGCCGGAGGAGGGGGCGCCCGCCGTCTGGCCGCCGGCCCCGGCCTTGCCCGCCGGCTGAGCACTGTTCCCGGTGCTGCTCGCCGGCTTGCCGGCGTTGCCCTGGTCGTCGGTGTAGCCGACCAGCACGTCCGCCTGCACCCGCCGTCCGTCCTTGGTGGTGACGGTGGCGTCGCCACGACCGACCGCCATGTGCTTCTGCGACCAGTATTCCATCGAGTCGCGGGAGGTCAGCACGTCCTGCGGCGTGGTGAGCTTGAGGTGCTGACCGGTCAGCACCAGCACCGACTGGTCGATGTCATACACGCCGTGGTCGCCCCAGGCCTGATCGGTGGCGGTGAAGATATGCACCTTTCCGATCGCCTCCAGCCGGTAGATCTCGTTGCTGCCGGTATCGTCCGCGCCGCCGGGCGCGCCTGGCGCGGCGCCTTGCGTGTCGGTCGTGGCGGCGGGCTGCGCCGGTTTGGCCGGCGCGGCGGCGGTGCCGGCCTTCTTGCGGTAATGCGCGATCAGCCGGTCGGCGGTCACGGTCACGTCGCCGCGCACCGCGCGGGCGTCGTCATGCGCGGTGACGGTGTGCGCCGTCTGGTCCCAGTCAATGCCGCCGGCGGCGGTGACGGTCACCGGCCCGCCATGCGAGAGGTCGATCTGCTGCGCGCGGGCCGGGGTGGGGTGGCCGGCAAGGGGGAACAGCAGCGCCGGGGCCAGCGCCAGCCGCCGAGGAAAGCGGGCAGTCACCGCTGGGCACCGTTCAACACCAGCCGGGCCGGACCGTGGAACTGCACGACATCGCCCTTGTCCACAAGGGTGAAGCCCTCGGCGTCCAGGGTCCCGAACGGCCCCTCGGCATGGGTATAGTCGTTGCTCGTCGCCGCCCCCTGCTTCAGGTCCAGCGATGCCGTCGCGCTGGTCATCGTCGTCCCGTCCTGGCGGTAAAGGATGACGTCGCCGGACAGATCCAGGAGGTTGGCGCGCTGGATGAAGACGCCGTCGTGCGATTGCACCATGAGCCAGACGCCGTTCGGCAGGATCATGTCGCCCTTCGGGGCATTCAGCTTCACCTGATCCGAGGCGGCCTGGGTGGCCGTGTCGGCGGTGAGGGTGAAGGGGCGGTTATGGGCGTCGAAGCCCTGATAGCGCGGGCCGATCAGCTGCCCGGCCCCGGCCTCCACCGCGCTCAGGCGGTGGAACGAGATCCGCCCGGCATCGAAGCTCCGGTGCAGCTCCGGCCAGACGGCGATGCTCGCCAGCAGCAGCAGCGCCGCCGCCGGCAGCAGCAGCTTCATGGTCAGCAGGAACCAGTACCGCCGGGCGATGCCGCGCGCCGTGGGGAGCTGGCGGTTCCGGGAGAGCGGCAGGCTCATCGTCTGGGCCAGGTTTTCCCGTTGCGGCGGGCGGCCGCCGGGAAGGTGGGGCGAGGCGTTCATGGAACTGCTGATCAAGCCTGTCCGGCCCACGGCACGCGGCGCGCCAAGGCGGCCAGGGCGCCTTGGCGATCCAGCCGCGCATGCGGCGTCTGGACGGCGAGAAGGTCGAGCGAGGCGATGCCTGAACTCATGCTGTAGCGTGCATCCTCCGGAAGCCGGCGTCCTGTATGGACATGTGCCGGAGCGGGGTCAACCAATCGATCATCACCAAGCGTAACCGGCGGACCGGGGCGGTGAGGCCCGGCGGGTCTTTGTGGTGCCGGGGCGGAGGGCGGTCCGTGCTCCGGCGCGGCGGGTCAGTGGGCGAAAATGTCGGGGTCCTCGTAGCCCAGCAGGTCAAGCCGGGTGCGGGCCGGCAGGAAGGCGAAGCAGGCTTCCGCAAGCTCGGTGCGGCCCTCCCGCGCCAGCAAGGCCGAGAGCCGGTCCCACAGCGCATGCAGATACAGCACGTCCGAGGCCGCATAGGCGATCTGCTCGGGCGTCAGCTCGGGGGCGCCCCAGTCCGAGCTTTGCTGCTGCTTGGAGATCTCGACCCCGAGCAGCTCGCGGCAGAGATCGCGCAGCCCGTGCCGGTCGGTGAAGGTGCGGACCAGTTTGGCGGCGATCTTGGTGCATTTCACCGGCGCCACCGTGATGCCGAGCGTGTGTTGCAGAACCGCCACGTCGAAGCGCGCGAAATGCATGAGCTTGGTCACGGCCGGATCGGCGAGCAGGGCGCGCAGATTGGGGCAATCCGCGCCGCGGCCGCCGAGTCCGGGGGGAACGATCTGCACGAGATGGGCATGGCCGTCGCCGGCGGAGAGCTGCACCAGGCAGAGCCGGTCGCGATGCGGGTTGAGCCCCATCGTCTCGGTATCCACCGCGACCACCGGGCCGAGCTGGAGGCCGTCCGGCAGGTCATGGCGATGCAGGTGGATGGTGTTGCCGTTCTGCATGAACTGGGTGATGCCCATGGCAAGGCTTCCTCGATGGAAACGCACGCGCCCGCGGGCGCCGTGCCGGTCCGGCCGACGCCCTTGCGGGTGTATGTTGCATTTCCGATGGTGCCCAGGAGAAGACTCGAACTTCCACGACCTTGCGGCCACAGGTACCTGAAACCTGCGCGTCTACCAATTCCGCCACCTGGGCAGGTGGGCTCCCCGCTTGCCGCTGTCAGCTTCGTGACAACCACGCTCGGGGTGGGGGCGGCATGTATCCCCGGCGCGGCGGCGCGTCAACAGGCAAAATGCAACGCAGGGGCGCATTCCCGTAAATCGTCGGGCCGGCGGGGGGGCGGCGGACATCGTTACGCCGCCATCCCGGCCGCGCGGCGGGCGGTGCTGCCGGCTTGAAGCTAAGGGGGCTTTCCCTTCGGGCGCTTGAGGCGGGCAGGGGGGGCGCCTAGTAAGGAGGCCTGCAACGGCAGGAGCGAAAAAATGGCGACGCGCAGCGTGGCAACGGTGTTCGGCGGGTCGGGGTTCCTCGGGCGTTACGTGGTCAAGCGCCTCGCGGCTGCCGGGTATGTGGTGCGGGTCGCGGTGCGGGACCCGGTGCGGGCGCAGTTCCTCAAGCCGATGGGGCGGGTCGGGCAGATCGTGCCGCTGTTCGCGTCGCTGTCCCAGGAGCCCACGGTGCAACGTGCCGTCGAGGAAGCGGATCTGGTGGTGAACCTGGTCGGCATCCTCTCCGAGCGCCACGCCGGGGATTTCCGGCGCACCCATGTCGAGGGCGCCGGGCGGGTGGCACGGCTCGCCGCCGGGGCGGGGGCGCGCAAGCTCGTGCATATCTCGGCGATCGGCGCCGATCCGGCGAGCCCGAGCCTCTATGCCCGCACCAAGGCGGAAGGCGAGCAGGCGGTACGTCAGGCCTTCCCGGCCGCGACCATCCTGCGGCCCTCCATCATGTTCGGGTATGAGGATAACTTCTTCAACCGGTTCGCCACCCTGGCCCGGCTCTTGCCGGTGATGCCGGTCATCTCGGGCGATACGCGGTTCCAGCCGGTCTATGTCGGCGACGTCGCCGACGCGGTGATGGCGGCGCTGACCCAGGCCGAGACCGCCGGCGCCATCTATGAACTGGGTGGCCCGCGCGTCTGGAGCTTCCGCGAGATCCTGGCGTTCATCCTGCGCGAGACGCGGCGTCACAAGCGGCTGGTCGATGTGCCGCCAGCGGTGGCGCGCCTGCTCGCCGCGCTGCCCGGCGCGCCGGTGACGAAGGACCAGCTTCTGCTGCTCGCCCGCGACAACGTGGTCGCCGAGGGCATGCCGGGGCTTGCCGCGCTCGGGATCACGCCGACGCCGGTCGAGCTGATCGTGCCGGATTACCTCATGCGTTATCGCCCGGGCGGCGGGCGGCGCGAGGAGGTTGGTGAGGTGTTTGGTCCGAATCGGACCTAATATCCGCGACGACCCGGTGGGGTGAGCGAAAGGTGGGACAATGAACGCAAAAAGAATGGCAGCTTTATTGCCCTAATTGTCTATTTTTGCTCGCCAGCAGCCTCGGCGTTCCTTATATCCGCGTCGGATGGTGGAGCCGGCCCTGCGTGCTCCACGTAGGGGAGAACGCCGATGCCGGATCGCATGCTGCAATTCGTTCGCCTGCCGCAGCACCAGCCCGAGAAACGGGAGGCGCGCGAACGGCGCCGCGATTTCGGCGAGATCTATCGGGATTTCCAGGTTCCCGAGGCCGCCGAGCAGGCCAGCCGGTGCAGCCAGTGCGGCGTGCCGTTCTGCTCGGTGCATTGCCCGCTCAACAATAACATCCCGGACTGGCTCAAGCTGGCCGCCGAGGGGCGCCTCGACGAGGCGTATGAGGTCAGCGCCGCCACCAACACCTTCCCCGAGATCTGCGGCCGTATCTGCCCGCAGGACCGGCTCTGCGAAGGCAATTGCGTCATCGAGAAGGACTTCGAGTCGGTCACGATCGGCGCCGTGGAGCGCTTCATCACCGACCATGCCTGGAGCCAGGGCTGGGTGCAGCCGGGGCGGCCGCGCCAGGAGCGGGCGCAGTCGGTCGGCATCATCGGCGCCGGGCCGGGCGGGCTCGCCGCCGCCGACCAATTGCGGCGGCAGGGCTATCAGGTGCATGTCTATGACCGCTACGACCGCGTCGGCGGCCTGCTGATCTACGGCATTCCCGGCTTCAAGCTGGAGAAGGACATCGTCCTGCGCCGCTGGAAGCAGTTCGAGGAAGCCGGCATCCAGTTCCATCTCAACCAGGATATCGGCCGGACGGTCAGCTTCGCGGAACTGCGCCAGCGGCATGACGCGCTGCTCATCGCGACCGGCGCCTACAAGGCGCGCGACATTGGCGGTCCGGGTGCCGGGCTGCCCGGCATCGTGCCGGCGCTCGACTATCTGGTCGCCAATAACCGCACGGTCCTCGGCGACACGGTGCCGGAGTTTGAATCCGGCCTGCTGAACGCCGTCGGCAAGCGCGTGGTGGTGATCGGCGGCGGCGATACGGCGATGGATTGCGTGCGCACCGCGGTGCGCCAGGGTGCCGCATCCGTGAAGTGCCTTTACCGGCGGGATCGGGCGAATATGCCTGGATCCATGCGTGAAGTCCGCAACGCCGAGGAGGAAGGCGTGGAATTCGTCTGGCTCTCCGCCCCGGAAGCGTTCCTCGGCGAGGAGACAGTGACCGGCGTGCGTGCCACGCGGATGCGTCTCGGTCTGCCGGATGCGTCCGGCCGTATCTCGGTGGAGCCGGTCGAGGGCGGGCATTTCACGGTGGAGGCCGATCTCGTCATCAAGGCGCTCGGCTTCGATCCGGAGGAATTGCCCCGCCTGTGGAACGAACCCGGGCTGGAGGTCAGCCGCTGGGGCACGCTGAAGGTGAATCACCGCACCTTCGAGACCTCGGTGCCCGGCGTGTTCGCCGCCGGCGACATCGTGCGCGGCGCGAGCCTCGTCGTCTGGGCGATCCGCGACGGGCGCGATGCCGCCGCCCGCATGCATGACCATCTGCAATCTCAGGGCCGCCCCGTCGCGGCCGCCGCGGAGTGACTTCGATGAGCCATCAGGAAGAAAGCGGCGCCGCCTTCGTGGCGTCCTGGGAGCGGAACCTTGAGGCCCTGCGCGGCAGCTACGACCCGGCGCAGGAGCATGACGCGTGCGGCGTCGGCCTGGTCGCGGCGCTGGACGGCAAGCCGCGCCGCGACGTGGTGCAGGCCGGCATCGACGCGCTGAAGGCGGTCTGGCACCGCGGCGCCGTGGACGCCGACGGCAAGACCGGCGACGGCGCCGGCATCCATATCGAGATCCCGCAGGATTTCTTCGCCGACGCCATCCGCCGCGGCGGCGAGACGCCGTCCGGCAGCCGCATCGCCGTCGGCATGGTGTTCCTGCCGAAGACCGATCTCTCGGCGCAGGAGCGCTGCCGCCAGATCGTCGAAACCGAGATCCTGAATTTCGGCTACACGATCTATGGCTGGCGCCAGGTGCCGATCAATGTCGCCTGCATCGGCGAGAAGGCCAACGCGACGCGGCCCGAGATCGAGCAGATCATGATCCGCAACACGCGCGGCGCCGGCGAGGCGGAGCTGGAGCGCGACCTCTACGTGATCCGCCGGCGCATCGAGAAGCAGGCGATCGCGGCGCAGATCCCGGAACTCTACATCTGCTCGCTGTCCTGCCGGTCGATCATCTACAAGGGGATGTTCCTCGCCGAGCATCTGACGGAGTTCTATCCGGATCTGCTCGATCCGCGCTTCGTCAGCCGCTTCGCGATCTATCACCAGCGCTACTCGACCAACACCTTCCCGACCTGGCGCCTGGCGCAGCCTTTCCGCGTGCTCGCGCATAACGGCGAGATCAACACCGTCTCCGGCAACATCAACTGGATGAAGAGCCACGAGACGCGGCTCGCCGTCGGCGACCTCGATCCGTTCATCGAGGATCTGAAGCCGGTCGTGCAGGCGGGCGGGTCGGACACCGCGTCGCTCGACAACGTGTTCGAGCTGCTGGTCCGCGCCGGCCGCGACGCGCCGATGGCGAAGGCGCTGATGATCCCCGCGAGCATCAGCCAGGACGCGACGATGAAGCGCGCCCATGCCGACATGTTCTCCTATTGCAACGCGGTGATGGAGCCGTGGGACGGTCCGGCCGCGGTCTGCGCGACGGACGGGCGCTGGGTGATCGCCGGCCTCGACCGCAACGGCCTGCGCCCGCTGCGCTACACGGTCACCGAGAATCACATGCTGATCGTCGGTTCCGAAACCGGCATGGTGAAGCTGGAAGAAGCCGATGTCGTCGCCAAGGGGCGGGTCGGGCCCGGCCAGACCATCGCCGTCGATTTCGAAACCGGCCGCTTCTACGGCGATGACGAACTGAAGGACGAGCTTGCCTCCCGCCAGCCCTTCGGCGAATGGGCGCGGCGCATCCGGCAGATCGACCATATCGTCAAGACCGACGCGCCGGAGCCGGTGAGTTTGCAGGGCGAGGAGCTGCGCCGCCGCCAGCTTTCCGTCGGCACCACGCTCGAAGAGCTGGAGATGATCCTGCACCCGATGGTGGAGGATGCCTCCGAGGCGGTGGGCAGCATGGGCGACGACACGCCGATCGCCGTGCTCTCCGAGAAATATCGCGGCCTGCATCATTATTTCCGGCAGAACTTCAGCCAAGTCACCAACCCGCCAATCGACAGCCTGCGCGAGACGCGGGTGATGAGCCTCAAGACCCGGCTGGGCAATCTCGGCAACGTCCTCGACGAGGATGCGAGCCAGTGCGACCTGCTGCAGCTGGAAAGCCCGGTGCTCTCCAACGCCGAGTTCGCGGCCATGCGGGAGACGATGGGGGCCTCCGCCATCGTGGTGGACTGCACCTTCCCGGTCGCCGACGGCGAGGCGGGGCTGCGCGCCGCCATCGACCGCATCCGCCGCACGGCGGAGGAGGGCGTGCGCGAGGGCTGTACCCATGTGATCCTGACGGACGAGAACCAGGGCGCCGAGCGCGCCCAGATCCCGATGATCCTGGCGACCGGCGCGGTGCACACGCATCTCGTCCGTTCCAGCCTGCGCACCTTCACCAGCCTCAACGTCCGCGCCTCGGAGTGCCTGGACGTGCACACCTTCGCCGTGCTGATCGGCGTCGGCGCGACCACGGTGAACGCGTATCTGGCGCAGGAAGGCATCGCCGACCGGCACCGGCGCGGCCTGTTCGGCGACATGACGCTGAAGGAGGCGGTCTATCGCTTCAAGAAGGCGGTGGACAAAGGCCTGCTCAAGACGATGTCCAAGATGGGCATCAGCGTCATCGCCTCCTATCGCGGCGGCTATAATTTCGAGGCGATCGGCCTTTCGCGCGCCCTGGTGGCGGAGTTCTTCCCGGGCATGCAGTCGCGCATCTCCGGCATCGGCCTCTCCGGCATCGCGCGCCGGGTGCTGTCGCTGCACGCCGCCGCCTGGGACAATGACGTGGTTTCGCTCCCTGTCGGCGGCACCTACAAGCTGCGCAAGCGCGGCGAGACGCATGCCTTCGATGCCGGGCTGATCCATACGCTGCAAACCGCCGTCGCGACGGACAGCTACTCCGCCTATCGCCGCTATGCCGACGCGGTGCGCCGCCTGCCGGCGGTCGCGGTGCGCGACCTGCTCGATTTCCGCACCGAGGGGCGCACGCCGGTCCCGGTCGATGAGGTCGAGAGCATCACCGAGATCCGCAAGCGGCTGATCGCGCCCGGCATCTCGCTCGGGGCGCTGAGCCCGGAGGCGCATGAGACGCTGTCGATCGCGATGAACCGCATCGGCGCGCGCTCGGATAGCGGCGAGGGCGGCGAGGACCCGGCGCGGGCGCGGGCGCGGGCCAATGGCGACAACGCCTCCTCCGCGATCAAGCAGATCGCCTCCGGCCGGTTCGGCGTCACCGCCGAATATCTCAACGCCTGCCGCGAGATCGAGATCAAGGTGGCGCAGGGCGCGAAGCCCGGCGAGGGCGGGCAGCTGCCCGGCTTCAAGGTGACGGAGCTGATCGCGCGCCTGCGGCATTCGACGCCGGGCGTCACGCTCATCAGCCCGCCGCCGCATCACGACATCTACTCGATCGAGGATCTGGCGCAGCTCATCTACGACCTCAAGCAGATCAATCCGGAAGCGACGGTCTGCGTGAAGCTCGTGTCGCGCTCGGGCATCGGCACGGTCGCGGCCGGCGTCGCCAAGGCGAAGGCGGATGCGATCCTGATCTCCGGCCATTCCGGCGGCACCGGCGCCTCGCCGCTGACCTCGGTGAAGTATGCCGGCCTGCCCTGGGAGATGGGTCTCTCCGAGGCGCATCAGGTGCTGATGCTGAACCGGCTGCGCCACCGGGTGAAGCTGCGCACCGATGGCGGCATCAAGACCGGGCGGGACGTGGTGATCGCCGCCATGCTCGGCGCCGAGGAATTCGGCATCGGCACGGCCTCGCTGGTCGCCATGGGCTGCATCATGGTGCGGCAGTGCCACTCCAACACCTGCCCGGTCGGCGTCTGCACCCAGGACGAGGCGCTGCGCGCCAAGTTCGACGGTTCGCCGGAGAAGGTCATCAACCTGTTCAGCTTCATCGCCGAGGATGTGCGCCAGATCCTGGCCTCGCTCGGCTTCCGCAAGCTGGAGGAGGTGATCGGCCGCACCGACCTGCTGCAACAGGTCAGCCGCGGTTCCGACCTGCTCGACGATCTCGACCTCAACCCGCTGCTGGCGCAGGCGGACCCGGGCCCCTATGCCCGCTACTGCACGCTCGAGGGCCGCAACGAGGTGCCGGAGACGCTGGACGCGCAGATGATCGCCGATGCCCGGGCCCTGTTCGAGCGCGGCGAGAAGATGCAGCTGCAATACGGCGCGCGGAACACCCATCGCGCCATCGGCACGAAGCTGTCCTCGCGCATCGTCCGCCGCTTCGGCATGGACGGGCTGCAGCCGGGCCACATCACCGTGCGGCTGCGCGGCTCGGCCGGCCAGTCGCTCGGCGCCTTCGCGGTGCAGGGGCTGAAGCTGGAAGTGCTCGGCGACGCCAATGACTATGTCGGCAAGGGCCTCTCCGGCGCGACCATCGTGGTGCGTCCGGCCCCGTCCTCGTCGCTGATCAGCCAGCAGAACACCATCATCGGCAACACCGTGCTGTATGGCGCGACGTCGGGCCTGCTGCTCGCCGCCGGCCAGGCCGGTGAGCGCTTCGCCGTGCGCAACTCCGGCGCGACGGCGGTGGTGGAAGGCTGCGGCTCGAATGGCTGCGAGTACATGACCGGCGGCACGGTCGCGATCCTCGGGCCGGTGGGCGATAATTTCGGCGCCGGCTTCACCGGCGGCGTCGCCTTCGTCTACGACCCGGACGATACCTTCACCCTGCGGGTCAATCCCGACACGGTGCTCTGGCAGCGTATCGAATCCGCCTATTGGGAGGAGGAGCTGCGTCGTCTCGTGCGCCTGCACCAGACCGAGACCAACAGCCGCTATGCCGCGATGCTGCTGCATGACTGGCCGATGGCGGTCCGTTCGTTCTGGCAGGTGGTGCCGAAGGAATACGTCAAATACCTGCCGGTGCGGCTCGGCGAGCCGGAGCAGGCGCTGCGCGCCTGATCCGTTCCTGAATCGTTCCCGAATGGACTCCCATCGCCCAGGCGCGATGGGAGTCCGCATCAGCCCCCGTGAAGGGTTTCCAAAGGGCTACGCCCTTTGGCGGAGGTCCAGGAGGCGGAGCCTCCTGGCGGATGCGGCCCATCTCCCAGAAATCCGCGATCAAGCCTCGTGCAACCCGTTGGCGCATCGCGCGCCGGATGTCATAACGCCCTTCCGATGCGCATCCTTTATCACCTGCCCCTCTCCCCATACGCCCGCAAAGTCCGTCTCGCGCTGGCCGAGAAGCGTATTCCCTTCGAGCTGAAGGCGGAGGAGGTCTGGAAGCGCCGACCGGATTATCTGGAGATGAATCCGGCCGGGACGGTGCCGACCCTGGTGGAGGAAACCGGGCTCGTCATTCCGGACTCGAACGTTATTTGCGAGTATCTGGAGGAAGCCTACCCGGACACGTCGCTGCTCGGCCGCACTCTTGCCGAGCGGGTCGAGGTGCGCCGGCTCGTCGCCTGGTTCGACATCAAGTTCGCTCACGAAGTGACGCGCAACCTGGTGTACGAGAGGTTCATGAAGCGCCAGCTCGGCCGCGGCGAGCCGGATGGCGCGGCGCTCCGTGCCGGCTACGTCAATCTGCGCCAGCACCTGACCTATCTCGGCTGGCTGGCGGAAACGCGGAAATGGCTCGCTGGCAACACGCTCTCGCTCGCCGATTTCGCCGCGGCCGCGCACCTCTCGGCGCTGGACTTCGCCGGTGACGTGGACTGGTCGCTGGAGCCAGCGGTGCATGATTGGTACGCGCGGCTGAAATCCCGGCCGAGCTTCCGGCCTTTGCTCGCCGATCGGGTGCCGGGGATCATGCCGCCGGCGCATTACGCCGACCTCGATTTCTGATCTGGGTGGGGCAAGAGGAAGGCCAGGGGCGGAGCCCCTGGCCTTCCCGCGCACTCCAGCTACTGCCGGCTAGGCCCCGCATCGAGCAAGGCGAGGTTCTGCTGCGCCAGGTCGCCTGTGGCGCTGTCGGGCGCGAGTTCCGCCGCCTTTTCCCAGTCCTCCCGCGCCCCGTCCAGGTCGCCGCGGCGCTGGCGGATGATGCCGCGCTCCAGGAGCGCGTCCGGATTTTCCGGGTCGAGCGTGCAGGCGTGGTCGATATCCTCTTCCGCCTGGTCCAGCTTGCCGAGATGGCGCAGGGCGGTGGCGCGGAAGATCACGGCGTCGATCCGCTTCGGATCCAGCTCCAGCGCGTGATTGAGGTCGTCCACCGCCGCTTCGTAGCGTTCCAGCCCGGCGGCAGCGATGGAGCGGTTGATCAGCAGATCCGGATCGGCGGGGGAGAGGGTGAGGGCGAGCGTCGCCGAGGCATAGGCGCGGTCGGGTTCGCCCGCCATCATCCAGGCCTGGCCCGCCTGGCTGAACACGATGGAGCGGGCCGCCGCCGCCGCGTGGCTGGACTGGGCGAGGCGGTCGAGCATGGCGGCGCCGGTTGCCGGATCGCCGAGTTCGACCCGCGCCAGGGCGTGGCAATGCAGCGCGCCGTCGCCGCCGCCCGTCGCTTCCCAGGCATCCGCGAAGGTGTTGGCGCCTGTGGGGTCGGTCGCCAGCATGTCGAGGCATTTCTCGTAGTCCTCGCCCTCGGCGATGCGCGGCGGGACCGGGGGGATTGGCAGCGGCGCCTCGCCGGGGGACGACGACTCGGCGGGAGCGGCCGGCTCGGGCGTCGTCTCCGGACTGGTGGCGGCCAGGGTGATGCCGGGCGCGCCGAGAGCGTGAGGCCCCGCCCGCCAGGCGCTGGTGCCCGTGGCGACCGCAACGAGGCTGGCGACTCCACCAATCAGCGTAGCGCGTATGATCATGGCGTTGGCAGCTTAGAGCAGATCGCGCGGCGGTGGACACATCTGTTCGGGACAACAAACCGCGCTATGGCGCGCGAAACCTGATCCGGAGCGCGTTTCCAGATCGAAATGAATCAGGCCCCCTGGCCTTGGGCGAGTCCGACCCAAGATTCCGCCGTGAGGGAAGGTAAAGCAGATGCCGGTTTCCGTATGATGTCTCCGACGCTCCTTATTCTGGGCCTGGGCTATTCCGGCGCCGCGGTGGCCCGGGCGGCCGTGCGCGCCGGTTTCACCGTGATCGGCACACGGCGAGACCCGGGGAGCGACCTGGGGCGCGATCCGGGCGGCGCGGCCGGGCAATCCGGCATCACCGTCATTCCGTTCGATTCGGCCGCTCCGGCGCTGCGGGAGGCGACGCATCTGCTGGCGACGGCGGGCCCCGGGCCGGACGGCGATCCGGTTCTGGCCAGCTATGGCGCGGCGATCGCGGCGGCGCCGTGTCTCGGCTGGCTTGGCTATCTCTCCACCACCGGCATTTATGGCGATCGCCAGGGTGGCTGGGTGGACGAGGACACGCCGCCCGACCCCACCTCCGAGCGGGCGCGGGCGCGGATCGCCGCCGAGGAGGGCTGGCGCGCGGTGGCGCGGGGGCGGTCGCTCGACATCTTTCGCTTGGCCGGCATTTACGGCCCGGGGCGCTCGGCGCTGGATGATGTGCGCGCCGGGCGGGCGCGGCGGATCATCAAGCCCGGCCATGCCTTCGGCCGCATCCATCGCGACGACATCGCCGCCGCCGTGCTCGCCGCCATGCGGCAGGCGGAGCGGCCGCCGGTGCGCGTGCTCAACCTCGCCGATGACGAGCCGGCGGAGAGCGCCGAGGTGGTGGCGGAGGCGGCGCGGCTGCTTGGCGCGCCGGTTCCCCCCGCCATTCCCTTCGCCGAGGCGGAGCCGTCGATGAGCCCGATGGCGCGCGGCTTCTGGGCGGAGAACCGCAAGGTGGCGAGCGCCCGCACCCAGGCGATGCTCGGCCTGCGCTGGCGCTACCCGACCTATCGTGAGGGGCTACGCGGCATTCTCGCCGAGCAGCTCGGCGACCGTCCGGCGTAGCAGGGTCAGGTCGCGCGGGCGGGAGAGGCGGTGGTCGCCGTCCTTCACGAGCGTCACCCGCACATCCTCCGCATGCAGCGACTCGGCGATGCGCAGCGCGGTCTGCCAGGGCACGTCGGCGTCGCGCTGGCCGTGCAGCAGGCGGACCGGGCAGGCGAGGGGGATTGGCGCGTTCAGCAGCAACCGGGCGCGGCCATCCTCGATCAGGGCGCGGGTGATGGCGTAGGGCGGCCCGTAAGCGCTCGGCGCCTCGATGGCGCCCGTCTCCAGCAGGCGCGCGCGCCGCGCCGGCGGCAGGGTTTGCCAGATCAGCGTCTCGGTGAAATCCGGGGCGGCGGCGATGCCGACCAGTCCGGCGACGCGGTCCGGCCGGGCGAGGGCGGCCAGCAGGGCAATCCAGCCGCCCATGGAGGAGCCGACCAGCAGCAATTGGCCCTGGGTCAGCCGGTCGATGAGCGTGAGCGCGTCCTTGGTCCAGATTCCGATCGTGCCGTCCTCGAAGCGTCCGCCGCTGGCGCCGTGGCCGGAATAGTCGAGGCGCAGCATGGCGCGGCCGGCGGCGGCGCAGTCGGCGGCGAGCGCGGTCGCCTTGTCGCCGGTCATGTCGCTGCGGAAGCCGGGGAGGAATACCACGGTCGGGCCGGAGCCTTCGGTGAGGATGTAGGCGAGTTCGGTGCCGTCGCCACGGTCCAGGCGTTGCATGGGGGCTCCTGTCGATGCCTGGGGGAGAGTTTAGCAGGGGAAGGGGGGGGGGGGCGGGCCCGGGCCCCCCGGGGGGGGGGGGCGGGGGGCCCCCCCCCGGGGGCGCGCGCGGGGGCGCCGGCCTCCACTTTCCGCCACAAAGGTCGCCTGGCCCTCCAAGACCCACGCCCCCCCCAACGCGAGCGAGCGCAGCGTGGCTCCGCCACGCGAAGCGAGCGGGGGCGCCGGC
>Ga0335083_10003988_pt1 | contig 18943 bp, 20 predicted proteins | sample Lox_Sample_42_FD_206716 | JGI IMG/M metagenome (GOLD analysis project Ga0335083, IMG submission 206716) | Soil microbial communities from Loxahatchee National Wildlife Refuge, Florida, United States - Lox_Sample_4.2 | ecosystem: Environmental > Terrestrial > Soil > Wetlands | place: USA...
CCGAACAGGATGCGGTCGCCGGCCTTCACGTCGAGCGGAACGAGCTTGCCGCTCTCATCCCGGGCGCCCGGGCCAACGGAGACGATCTCGCCTTCCATCGGCTTTTCCTTGGCCGTGTCCGGAATGATGATGCCGCCCTTGGTCTTCTCTTCCTCCGCGACGCGCTTGACCACGACGCGGTCGTGAAGCGGACGGAACTTCATCGCCATGCTGCTGCCTCCATAAACCCTGGTTGAGCCCAATTGCCTTGTCAGCACTCACCGGACGCGAGTGCCAAAGGCGCACGGGATGTAAGGTTGTGGATAGGGGGAGTCAAGGCAGCGGACAAAAGGTTCCGTCGTCTTGTCGTGCACTGCAACAAAGCATTGGCAGCAATCTTCCGGTTCTGCTGCTAACTCATTGATGTGGAACGAATTTTGCTGAATTTCCGTTAAGGGCGCGTGACTATTCCGATACGCGCGACGTGTCAAGGAGTGACAATGGACCGGAGTTTTGTGGCTCAGCTTAACAACTACCGCATCACCACCGCCGAGATCCTCTACTGGATGCCAGACCACAAGCATGTCCTTCAAAGCTACGTTTGGCAGAATCTCGACTTGGCCCCCCGTTTCCCCAACCTCAGCAAGTTCCTGGATTTCTGGGAGAAGAACCTGGACGGCAAGCTGCACCGCGTGAAGGTGGCCTCCGCCCAGCTCATCAAGCCCGCGGAATTCGGCTTCGCCTCGGGCCTCTATCATCTGAACTGATTGACGGGGTCGCCGCGGCGGTCTCCGCTGGCGGGCATGAAACGGAGGAAGACGCTCGGCCTGCTGGGCAGCGCCGCGCTTTGGCCCGGTGTCGGTCGCGCCGAGACGCCCTGGCCCAACAAGCCGGTGAAGATCGTGGTGCCGTTCGGGCCGGGCGGCTCGGGCGACATCGTCTCGCGCATCGTGGGCCACGAACTCGAGAAGCGCGCGGGCCAGCCTTTCATCATCGAGAACAAGCCCGGCGCCACCGGCATGGTCGGCGCCGCCATCGTCAAGAATTCGCCGGCGGACGGCTACACGCTGCTGCACGGCTCGACCTCGAGCCTGGCGGCCAATCCCAGCCTCTACAAGCAGATGACCTACGATCCCGACGAGTTCACGACCGTCGCGGTCGACGGCACGATCCCCTGCTTCATGCTCGTGGGGAAAGACGCGCCGTACAAATCGGTGAAGGAGTTCGTCGCCTGGGCGAAGGCGCGCAAGGAGCCGATCTTCTCCGGCTACGGCAACACCTCCTCGCGCGTGCCCTCGGCGCTGTTCGACGTGCAGAGCGGCGTCAGGCTGGAGGAGGTCGCCTACAAGGACGCCGTGCCCGCGATCCAGGACCTGATCGGCGGACGCATCCACGTCACCTTCCCCGACCTGGTGATCGGCGAGAGCTATGTGCGCTCGGGCCAGGTGCGGGCGCTGGCCGTCACCTCGGCCGAGCGCGCGCCGCAATTCCCCGATCTCGAGGCGATGGCCGAGACCTATCCCGGCTTCGAGGTGATCGCGTTCCTCTCTTTCACGGCGCGCAAGGAGGTGCCCGTCGAGATCCAGAAGAAGCTGAACGGCTGGATCATGGAGATCCTGCATATGCCCGAGGTGCACAAGCGCCTGATCGAGATCGGCATCACGCCGCCGCCCCGCGACTGGGACGTCGGCAAATGCGACGCCTTCGTGAAGCGCGAGCGCGTGCAGTGGGCCAAGTACATCAAGCTCGCCAGGATCGAGCCGCAATAGCGATCAGCGCAGGATCGCCAGGACCGCGATGCCGGCCGCGACCAGCGACGCGGCAACGATCCTTCGCGGGCCGAAGCCTTCCTTGAGGATCAGCGTGCCGATCAGCGCGCCGAAGATCACGCTGGTCTCGCGCAGCGCCGTCGTCGGGCCGAGCGGCAGCACCTTCGCGGCGACGAGGAAGGCCACGAAGCCCACCACCGACATCAGCCCGGCCAGCAGGCACGCGATCCTGTTGCCGGCGACGTAGGCTGCAAAGGAGCGTGGCCGCGTGGCGAGCGCGAAGCCCACCATGCCGACGCCATTCACGATCTCGAGGCAGGCCTGGAAGCCCAGCACCGTGCCCGCCGCGCGCACGCCCATGCCGCCCAGGAAGCTGTAGGCCGCGACCGTGGCGCCGGTCGCGAGCGCAAAGCCCACCGTCTGCCCGCTCGCGCCCGCCCGGAACGACAGCACCATGATGCCGAGCGAGATCGACCCGACCGCGATCAGGTGGCCTGCGCTCAAGAGCTCGCCTGCGAACAGGAAGGCTGCGAGCGTGGTCAGCACCGGCGCCACGCCGCGCGACAGCGGATAGACCACGCTCATGTCGCCCAGGGCATAAGAGCGGATCAGCAGCGCGTAGTAGGCGAACTGCACGACGGAAGTCGCCGCCAGCCACTTCCATCCCGCCGCGTCGGGCCAGCCGACGAAGGGAAGGGCCGCCAGGCCGATCGCAAGGCCCACGGTACGGATGGCGACCATGGTGAGCGTACGATCGCCGGCGGACTTCATCATCGCATTCCACGTCGCGTGGGCGATGGCCGACAGGATCACCAGCCCATAAAGAACCGCCGCAGACATCATGCCCATTGGCGGGCGCGCCTCTGCGGCGGTCAACAAGCTTCAAGGCGGCAGGCCGCCGTGCGAGGTCAGGCGTCGGGCGCGCGTCATGCTCTTCCGGACCGCGGAGCTCCAGCTCCGCTCATGAGCGGGCCTGGAGGCCCGCGGTCCAAAAGACAAAAGAAAAGGCCGCGGGCTCATCGCCCACGGCCTTCCTCAATCGATCAAACCGATCAGACGGCGCCGGCGAGGCCTTCCTGCTCGACGGTGCGCTTGACGGCAGGCCGCGCCTTCATGCGCTCGTAATGGGCGGCGACGTTCTTCGGGAGCGGCATCTTCATGCGGCCCGAGGCCCAGAAGGTGACGTAGAAGAGCGCGGCGTCGGCGATCGAGAACTTGCCGGCGACGTACTCCTTGCCCTCCAGCGCCTTGTCCATGATCTTGAGGCCGCCCTCCATGATCTCCTTGCCGCGCGCCTTGACCTTGTCGTGGTCGGCTTCGGTCGGCGCGTAGTTGGCCGGACGGAACATGCGGCTGAAGCCCTGCATGTGCATGGTCGAGACGACGTAATCCATCGCCTCGAGCGCCTTGGCCTCGCCGTCGGCGTCGGCCGGCAGCAGGTTCTTGTCGGGGTTCTTGCGCGCGAGCCAGGTGGCGATGGCCGGGAACTCGGTCAGCACCGAGCCGTCGTCCTTCTGCAAGGTCGGCACCTTGGACTTCGGATTGAGCTTCACGAAGGCCTCGCCGTACTGCTCGCGATTGGCGCCGTCGACCTTGTGCAGGTCGTAGGGCTTGCCGATCTCCTCCAGCAGCACGTGGATGCCGATCGAGCAGGCGCCGGGCATGTAATAGAGCTTCATCATTCTCTCCCTTGAGAAAGTTCGTCCAGACGGCGAACGCTAGAGCGGCTTTCGATCAAAGGGAACCGCCAAGGCGGTTCCCTTTGATCGGAAACGCGTTGCTCGAAGCGCCTCGACCAGATGCGTATTCCGTCCAGCTGGTTACAGCCGGACGGAATACGCTCTAGAGGCTCCGCCCTACCGCATCAAGACGCCTGGAATGTCCCTAGTTACCGGAGGGTCACCGGCAGGCTGCGAATGCCGCGGATGAAGTTGGAGTAGAGCCGAACGGGCTTTCCTACGATCTCAAGCCTGACATCCCGCGACAGCATCTCCTCCCAAAGGATGCGAAGCTGCAATTCGGCCAGCCGATCGCCGACGCAGCGATGGATGCCGGCGCCGAAGGCGAGATGATGACGCGCGCGCGGCCGGCCGACGCGGAAGGATTCGGGCTCCTCGATCGCCTCTTCGTCGCGATTGCCCGAGACGTACCACATCACCACCTTGTCGCCCCGGGCGATCCTCTTGCCGCCGAGCTCCGTGTCGCGGGTCGCGGTGCGCCGCATGTGGATCACCGGCGTCTGCCAGCGGATGATCTCCGACACCAGGCTCGGCAACAGGCTCCGGTCGGCGCGGACCTTGTCGATCTCGGCCGGGTTCTCGAGGGCGGCGATCAGTCCGCCGGTCATCGAATTGCGCGTGGTGTCGTTGCCGCCCACGATCAGGAGCGCGAAGTTGCCGATGAACTCGTTGAGCGGCATGGCGCGCGTCGCCTCGCCATGCGCCATCATCGAGATCAGGTCGAAGCTTGGCGGCCGCGCCGCGCGCTCCTGCCAGAGGCCCGCCATGATCTCGGCCATTTGGCGCAGCTCGGCCATGCGCTCGGCCTCGCTCTTCACGACGGCGTCGGGCGCGGCGACATTGGCGATGGCGACGTCGGACCAGTGCGTGAGCTTGCGCCGGTCGGCCTGCGGAAAGTCGAACAGCGTCGCCAGCATCATCGCCGTGAGCTCGGTCGAGACGCGGTCGACCCAGTCGAAGGTCTCGCCGCGCGGCAGCCCGTCGAGCAGGCCTCGCGTGCGCTCGCGGATCGTCGCCTCCATGTTGGCGAGGTTCGACGGCGCCACGATGGGCGCCACGGTCCGGCGCTGCGCGGTGTGGCGCGGCGGGTCCATGCGAATGAAATTGGGCAGTTCCTGGCCCTTGGGCTGGTCGGCGATCTGGATGCCGCCCAGCTCCGAGGCCGACGAATAGGTCGCGTGGTCGAGCTCGACCGCCATGATGTCGGCGTAACGTGTCACCGACCAATAGGCGCCGTAGGGGCTCGCCTCGTGTCGGTGCACGGGATCCTCGCGCCGCAAGCGGGCAAAATGCGGCCGCCAGCCGTCATCGCGGTAGAGCGCGGGATCGCCGACATCGGGAAATTCGGCCATGCGCGAAGCCGGCCCCGGGCGCGCGGCCAAGTCAAGGCTCTTGCCGCGTTGACAGGATGGGAGCGGATTGCCCACCTTGACGCCCTTGTCAGACATGCCTCCCGCGGCCACGCAAATCGGCGACGACGGTCATTCGCCGGCCAGGAAAGCTGTTGCCGGCATGGTGATCGGCGCGCTGGGCGTGGTGTTCGGCGACATCGGCACCAGCCCGCTCTACACCTTGCGCGAGACCTTCGTGCACGGTTCGGGCATGACGCCCTCGCCGCGCCACGTGCTGGGCGTGCTGTCGATCCTGTTCTGGGCGCTGACGCTCACCGTGACGATCAAGTACGTCACCCTGATCATGCGCGCCGACAACAAGGGCGAAGGCGGCGTGCTGGCGCTGGCCACGCTCGCGACCCAGGGGTTGAACGGCAAACGGCGCCTGATCCGACACGCCATCGTGCTGTTCGCCGTGGTCGGACTGGCGCTGTTCTACGGCGACGCGGTGATCACGCCGGCCATGACCATCATGAGCGCGGTCGAGGGCCTCGACGCCGTGGCGCCGGGGCTCACACCGTACGTCTTGCCGATCTCGCTGGTGATCGTGATCGCGCTCTTCACCCTGCAGGCCCGCGGCACGGCGCGCGTGGGCCGGCTGTTCGGGCCGGTCATGCTGGTGTGGTTCGCCGTGCTGGGCGTGCTCGGCCTGTGGCAGATCGCCAGGAATCCGGGCGTGCTCGCCGCGGTCAATCCGGTCTACGGCATCAACCTGATCGCTGACCGCGGCTGGCCGATCTTCTTCGCCTTCGGATCGATCGTGCTCGCGGTCACGGGCGCGGAGGCGCTCTATGCCGACATGGGCCACTTCGGGCGCAAGCCCATCCGGCTCGCCTGGCTCGGCGTCGTCATGCCGGGATTGCTGCTGAACTATTTCGGCCAGGGCGCGCTGATCCTGGCCGAGCCGCAGGCCGTGCGGCAGGTCTTCTTCGCCATGGTGCCGACGGACTACCGGCTGGCGCTGGTGGCGTTGTCGACGCTCGCGGCCATCATCGCCTCGCAGGCAGTGATCTCGGGCGTCTTCTCGCTGACGCGCCAGGCGATCCAGCTCGGCTACCTGCCGCGCATGGAGATCCGCCACACCTCGGAGACCGAGATCGGCCAGATCTATCTCCCGCGCGTGAACTGGTCGCTGATGATCGCCATCGTGGCGCTGATCCTGGGCTTCGGCACCTCCGACAAGCTGGCGGGCGCCTATGGCCTCGCGGTGACGGGCGCCATGCTGGTCGATGTGATGCTCGCCATAGCGGTGGCGATCCTGGTGTGGCGCTGGCCGTGGTTCGTGGCGGTCGGCATCTTCGGCGCGCTCGCCGTTCCAGACGTCTCTTTCTTCATCGCCAACGCGCTCAAGATCCCCGATGGCGGCTGGCTGCCGCTCCTGGTGGCGACGACGGTCTTCTACACCATCACGACCTGGCGCCGCGGCCGCGAGGTGGTGAACCACGAATTGAGCGAGGGCTCGATCCCGCTGGCGCAGTTCCTCGCACGGCTCGAGCCCTCGCAGGATCGCGTCTCGGGTACGGCGGTGTTCCTGACCGCCGATGCGATGCAGACACCGAATGCGCTGCTGCACAATCTCAAGCACAACAAGATCCTGCACGAGCGGGTCATCGTGCTGCAGGTCAAGACGATCGACGAGCCGCGCGTGCCGGCCGCCAAGAGGGTCGAGGTCGAGCGGCTGGGCAAGGGCTTCCATCGCGTGATCGTGTGCTACGGCTTCATGGAGCAGCCCGACGTGCCGGCGGCGCTGCGCGCCTGCAAGCCCTACGGCATCGCCTACGACGAGATGCAGACGAGCTTCTTCCTCGGCCGCGAGACGCTGGTGCCGGGGCAACGGTCGCGGCTCGGCAAGTGGCGGCGCAGCTTCTTCATCACGCTGTCGCACACCGCCTCGGCGACCAAGACCTTCTTCCGCATCCCTCCCAACCGGGCGATCGAGCTCGGCAACCAGGTCCAGATCTGATGGCGCGCCAACCCCTCGTCCTCGTTCCGGGCCTGCTCAACACGCGCCGCCTGTTCGAGGCGCAGATCGAGGGACTCGGCGACCTGGCCGACGTCACGGTGCCGGAGATCTGGCGCCACGACACGATCGGCGCCATGGCGAGGGAGATCCTGGCGACCGCGCCGCCGCGCTTCGCCCTCGGTGGCTTCTCGATGGGCGGCTATGTCAGCTTCGAGGTCCTGCGCCAGGCGCCCGAACGGGTGGAGCGGCTGGCGCTGATGGACACCCAGGCGACGCCGGACACACCCGAGCACACGGCCAATCGCCGCTCGCTGATGGAGCAATGCAAGCTCGGCCGCTTCAAGGGCGTGCAGCCTTCGCTGCTGCCGAACCTGGTCCATCCCGACCATCTCGGCGACCCCGCGATCACCCAGCCCATCCTCGACATGGCGGCCGAGGTCGGCGTCGAAGGCTTCCTGAACGAGCAGAAGGCCAACATGGTGCGGCCCGACAGCCGGCCGATGCTGGTCGACATCAAGGTGCCGACGGTCGTGATCGTGGGCCGCGAGGACCATCCGACGCCGCTCGCGCGGTCCCTGGAGATGGCCGCCGACATCGCCCATGCGAGGCTGGTCGTGATCGAGAAATGCGGGCACATGTCGACCCTGGAACATCCGGGTCAGGTGACCGAGGCGCTGAGGAGATGGTTGACGCAATGAACACGGTCTATGCCCGCGAGGACTATCTCGGTCCCGACGAGTACATCGACATCGTCCGCAAGTCGGGCCTCAACCGGCCGATCGAGGATCGCGGCCGGGTCGAGCGCATGCTGGCGCACGCCAACCTGATCGTGACGGCGCGCCAGGACGGCAGGCTGGTGGGCTTCGCCCGCTCGCTCACCGACTTCTGCTTCTGCTGCTACCTCTCCGATCTCGCCGTCGACAAGGCCTGCCAGGGCCAGGGCATCGGCAAGAGCCTGATCGAGGAGACGAGAACGCAGGCGGGTGGAGCGCAGACAACCACGTTGCTGCTGTCGGCGCCCACCGCCATGACGTTCTACCAGGGCATCAAGATGCCCCAGGCCGACAACTGCTTCCTGTATCGGCGGACGAAGTAGCTATTTCTTGAGGACCTGGCCACGAATCTCGCCCCCCTTGTTGGCGGCGGTGTGGATGTTGAAGTACCACTTGCCCGCCGCGAGATCGGCGGCCTGCGCGTCGGTCAGGGTGGCCTCGCCGCGCAGCGTGTTAGGCGTCATCTCCTTGACCGGCACGACGACGCCGGCATTGGCGCCGGCCGCGGCGGGACCGTGGAAATGAGCCATCGTCGCATTGCCCGTCAGGCCGCTATAGATCACCGCGTAGCTGAGCTTCTTGGTGGCGGTATCGTAGCTCGCGACGAGCTGGCCCGTGCCCGTGCTGGCGTTGGCCGGCACTTCGCTCGACGCCTTGAGGTCGGCGCCATACTCGATGACTGCAGCGAACGACGTGGACGCAAAGGCGAGCAACGCGCTGAACGCAACACCTGCAAGGATTGTCTTCGTCATGGGACCCCTCCCGTTTATGGACCCGGCTTGTACCGGGCGGGAACGATCCTAGCAGTGAACGTGTAATCCCGGTTTCAGCCCGGTTCACGTTGTCTTGAGCGACGTCTCAGCTGCCCGCCACGTCGCCGACCACACGCACCCGCACACGCACCGAGTTGCCCGGCAGGTAGGCGAGCGGCATGTCCTCGCTCTCGATGGTCTTGAGCGAGACGCGATCGGCGCCCGCCGCCACCGCGCGGTCGTTGGCGATGCCCTGCGCGGCCGAGAGCGCGTCGGCACGGGTCAGGTCCTTGAAGATCTGGTCGCATTCGCCCGAGACCTGGGCGATGGCCGCCCCCACGGCATTGGCGCAATCGCCGTGCTCGACATGGATGACCTTGCTGACGCCCGGCAGCTTCTCCGGAATCAGGAAGGCGCCGCCGCCGACGGCGATCAGCGGCACGTCGCCCGCCTCGGTCTTCATGCGGTCGATCGCCTCCTCGGCCATGCGCGCGGCCTCGGCGAAGACCTTTCTGCAGGTCGCCGCATCGAGATGCGCGACCTTGGCCTTGTCGCCGAGCGGCAGCACGCCGGCCGCAACCGCGATATCCGTGGTGGTGAGCTGCTGGCCGCCGAAGGCGATGCCTTCCTTGAGCAGACGATAGCCGACAGATACCGGCCCGACCTTCAGAGGATCGAGCGCGACATGGCTGCCGCCGCCGAGGCCGATCGACAGCAGGTCGGGCATGCGGAAGAGCGTGCGTACGCCGCCGACCTTCACGACCGAATTGGCCTCACGCGGGAAGCCGAGCTTCAGCTGGCCGACGTCGGTGGTCGTGCCGCCGACATCGATCACCATGGCGTCGCTCAGGCCCGAGAGATAGGCCGCGCCGCGCATGGAGTTGGTGGCGCCCGAGGCGAAGGAATAGACCGGCAGCCGCCGCGCCTGGCTCGCCTCGGCGACCGTGCCGTCGTTCTGGGTGATGAAAAGCGGCGCCGCGATCCCCGAATCGCGGATCGCCTTCTCGAAGGCCGCGATCGTGTCGCGCGCCAGATCCGCCAGCGCCGCGTTCAGCAGCCCGGCATTCTCGCGCTCCAGCAGGCCGATGCGGCCGAGGTCCGACGAGCAGGTGACGACGGCGTCGGGAATGACCTTGGCCACGAGCTCGGCCGCGCGGCGCTCATGCGTCGGATCGAGCGGCGAGAAGATCGCCGAGATGCCGACGGACTTGAGCCCCGCCGCCTTCATCTCCTGCGCGGCCTTGGTGATCGCGGCCTCGTCGAGCGGCATGAAGGGCCGGCCGTCATATTCGTGGCCGCCCTCAACCATCCACACGCCGCCGCGCACCAGGTTGGCGAGATCCTCCGGCCAGTCGCAGAACGGCGGCAGCGACGCCGCGGCCGGCATGCCGAGCCGAAGCGCCGCGACCTTGGTAAGATGCCGGCGCTGCACCACGGCATTGATGAAATGCGTGGTGCCGATCATCACGCCGTCGATCTTCTTGCCGGCGAGCACGCCGGTCGAACCCAGGCTCTTCAAGGAATCCAGGATGCCCGTGGTGACGTCCTCGCTGGTCGGCGCCTTGACCGCGCGCACGACCTTGCCGTCCTCGATCAATACGGCGTCGGTATTGGTGCCGCCCACGTCGATGCCGATGCGTCTCATGACGAAAACACGCTCCTGTAATCGAGGTCGTAGCCGAAGGCGCGCGGGCCGACATGCTCCAGGCCCTTGGGCGTCAGGAAGATCTCGGGCGGCGGCAGGGCGATCACCGTGACCCGCTGGCCGTAGCGGATCGTCTCGCTGCCGACCGCTTCGCCCGACACGGAGTCGAGCACGCAGATCAGGTCGGGCGTCATGGCGAGCGGCTGCTCGTCGCGCCAGGCGACGATCCATTCGTTCTGGAAGTTGATGCGCATCGCTGCGCCGCGGAACTCATCGAGCCCATCGATGCGCAGCTCGCCGCGCAGATAGCCCTCGGTGACGCGGCGCGCCACGTCGACCACCTTGCCCTTGAACAGCAGCACGCCGGGCTCGACATTGAGGATCGCCGCCACCGCGTCCTCGTGCAGGCGCTGGGCGCGGCGCACCGCCTCGCCGATGCGCACGGCCTTGGTCGTGGTGCCGTGGATGCCCCATTTCTTGATCTCGGCGCCGGTGCGCGGTGGGGTGCACATCGAGGCGGTCGAGCCGTATTCGACGCAGATCTTGCGCGCCACCCGCTCGGTCCACTTCGCATTGGGCGTGGAGTGCACGATGCTTTCGAGGCCGCGCACGTCGACCAGGCTGATCGGGCTCGGCGCCAGGCCGCCGATCGCGGTCGAGGTCATCTGGCCTTCGGGATAGGCGCGGCCCATCGGGTCGCTGTCGACCACGGGCAGCTTCATCAACGCCGCCGCCATGAACGGCCGCACGCCGTTGCCGCCGCCGATCTCCACGCTCATGAGCGCCGTGAACTTGCGCTTGATGTGGGCTTCCATCGCCCGGACCGCGCGTGTGAGCGTGTAGGGATCGCCCATGCGCTCGATGCCGACCAACGGCGCGCCCATGCCGCCCGCGCCCGCCACCAGGTCGTCGTCGGCGAGATCGGCCGCCTGCATCAAATGCACGCGATGGCCTTCCTTGTAGAGGGCCCGCATGTTGAGCAGCGGCAGATAGGGATTGCCGCCGCCGCCGGTGCCCAGCACCCAGGCGCCGACCGCGAGCGATTCGATGTCGTCGATCGAGAACTCGCGCAACTTCACGCGAACACGCTCTTGAAGTCGATGTCGTAGCCGAAGGCGCGCGGGCCGACATGCTGCAGACCCTTCTCCGTCAGGAACACCGGCGGCGGCGGCAGCGCGATCACCGTTACGCGCTGGCCATAGCGGATCGTCTCCGTGCCGACCGCTTCGCCGGCAACCGAGTCGAGCACGCAGATCAGGTCGGGCGACATGGCGATCGGCTTCTTGTCGAGCCAGGCCACGATCCATTCGTTCTGGAAGTTGAGCTCGAGCTCGGCGCCGCGATACTCGTCCATGCCATCAAAGCGGGTGCGCCCGCGCAAAAAGCCCTCGGTCGCGCGGCGCTCGACATCCATCACCTTGCCCTTGAACAGCACCTTGCCCGGCTCGACGGACAATATCGCCTCGACCGGATCCTCATGCTTGCGCTGGGCCTCGCGCACCGCCCGGCCGATGGCGATGGCCTTGGTCGTCGTGCCGTGGATGCCCCACTTCTTAACCTCGGCGCCGGTGCGCGGCGCCTTGCAGGTCGAGGCGATCGAGCCGTACTCGACGCAGATCTTGCGGCTCACCCGCTCCATCCACTTCCAGGTCGGCACCTTCTCGACGACGGATTCAAGGCCACGCACGTCGACGGTGGTGAGCGGGTACGGCTGGAGATCGCCGACGGCGACCGAGGTCATCTGCGCTTCGGGATAGGCGCGGCCCATCATGTCCGAATCGATGACCGGGCGTTTCAGGTGCGCCGCCGCCATCAACGGCTGGATGGAATTGCCGCCGCCTATCTCGAGGGACATGATCCCCCGGAAGCGCACGCCGATGTGATCTTCCATCAGCGCCACGGCCCGGGCGATGGTGCGGCTGTCGGTCAGCCGCTCCTGGCCCACCAGGGGTGCACCCATATTCGACACAGCGCCGACCCAGTCGTCGTCGGCAAGCTCGGACGCCGGCATGAGCTGCACGCGCAGACCCTCCTTGTAGAGGGCGCGCATGTTCAGGAGGCCGAGATAGGGGCTGCCGCCGCCGCCGGTGCCCAGCACCCAGGCGCCGACGGCCAGCGATTCGATGTCATCCAGACTGATGTCACGCAGGGCCATGGTTTGCTATGTAGCCGTCAGTTACTCCGGGGAGCAAAGGCAATGTCCGAGCCAACCATCAAACTCGCCGCCTTCTGCGGCAGCCTGCGCAAGGCGTCGTACAATCGCATGGCGCTGCAGGTGTTCGCCGAGCGGCTGCCGGCGGGCGTGTCGCTTTCGACGATCGAAATCGGCGACTGGCCGCTCTACGACGCCGACATCCAGGCCAAGGGCTTCCCCGCGCAGATCCAGGCGGCCCAGCAGCAGGTGCTGGCGGCCGACGGCGTCGTGTTCGCGTCGCCGGAGTACAATTACTCGGTCTCGGGCGTGCTGAAGAATGCCATCGACTGGCTGTCGCGCTTCACGCCGCAGCCCTTCGCCGGCAAGCCGATCGCGATGTTCGGCGCCGCGGGCGGCCCGCTCGGCACGGCGCGCTCGCAGTATCACCTGCGCCAGATGATGGTGTTTCTCGACGGCCGGGTGATCAACAAGCCGGAGGTCATGATCGGCGCCGCGCACACCAAGTTCGTCGACGGCAAGTTCAACGACGAGGTCGGCGCCAAGCTGCTCACCGACCTGGGCGCGGCGCTGGCGCTGGCGATCCGCCAGGCCCGCGCCGCCGCCAAAGTGACGTGACGCAGAACGTCTACGACGATCCGACGTTCTTTGCTGGCTACAGCCAGCTCCTGCGCTCGCGCGAGGGGCTGGGCGGCGCGCCCGAATGGCCGACGTTGCGCGCCATGCTGCCCGACCTCGCGGGCCGCAAAGTCGTCGATTTGGGCTGCGGCTTCGGCTGGTTCTGCCGCTACGCGCGCGAAGCGGGCGCCGCCGAGGTCCTGGGCCTCGACGTCTCGCAGAAGATGCTCGCCCGCGCCCGGGAGATGACGACGGATGCCGCCATCAGATACCGCGAAGCCGATCTTGACCGGCTGACCTTGCCGGCCGCCGCCTTCGACGTCGCGTTCAGTTCGCTCACATTGCACTACCTCGAGCATCTGGCGGCGCTGTTCGCGCAGGTTCATGAGGCACTCGTGCCCGGCGGCCGCTTCGTCTTCTCCGCCGAGCATCCGCTCTACACCGAGACGGGCCCCGACTATCTCGACGAAGGCCCGCGCAGCACGGATTGGCTGGCCAAGGGCGTGGTGAAACAGCACCGCACGCTCGCGACCTATCTCAACCTGCTGATCGAGTCTGGATTCACCGTCGGCCATGTCGAGGAATGGGGCCCGACGCGTGCCGAGATCGCGGCCCACCCCGAATGGAAGGTCGAGGGCCGCCGGCCCTACTTCCTGCTGGTCTCAGCCGTCGCCGGCTAGAGTCTCACCCGCGTGAGACCGGTCCGATACCGATGGCATAAGGCTTTTGGCCGCGAGTCTCAGAGTCTCACCACTCCCCCTCGCTAAGGGCTTGATAATCAACAAAAAGAGAAAAGGCCGGTCTAGGCCGCCGGCGTCGTCTGCACGTGTTCGGGCTGGAAGCCGAGCGCCATGAAGCGCGCCGGGAAGCGGCGCATCAGGGGGAACCAGCGGAAGAGCCGCAGGAACAGCGGCACCTTGAGCTCCCCGCCCGAGAGAGCGCGGGCGATGATCCGGTTCTGCAGGAAGACCTGCAGGCCCTGCGTCGCGCGTGTCGGATAGAAGCGGCGCGACTGCACGGCGGCCAGGTCGGAATCCTTCAACGTGCCGGCGCGCAAGGGTGCGGCGAGGATGTTCGAGGCGGCGACAGCGTCCTGGACGGCGAGGTTGATGCCGACGCCACCGATCGGCGACATGGTGTGCGCGCAATCGCCGATGCAGAGCACGCCGGGCTTCCACCAGCGCTCCAGCCGGTCGACGCCGACGGTGAGCAGCTTGAGGTCGTCCATGGTGGCGAGCTCGCCCACGCGATCGGCGAAGGCCGGCATCAGGCGGGCGATGGTGGCGCGCACCTTCTCGATGCCCTCGGCACGCACCTTGTCGGCCGAGCCCTTGGGAATGACATAGGCGCACTGCCAATAGTCGCCGCGATCGATCATCACCAGGATGCTGCCCGTATCGAAGCGGCCCAGCAGCTCGGGCGGGTCGCCTTCCCTGTGGGCGAGGCAGAACCACAGCACGTCCATGGGTGCGCCGATGTCGTGCACGGGAATGCGCAGCCGCTCGCGCACCGTCGAATGGCGGCCGTCGGCGCCGACCACGAGATCGGCTCGGATGTCCTCGGCGGCACCGTTCACGGTGGCGTGCACGCCGACCACACGGCCGCCCTCCTCGATCACGTCATGCGCTTCGGAATGCATCAGGAGCTTGAAGGCCGGATACTTCTTGCCGTGGGCCGCCAGGAAATCGAGGAAGTCCCATTGCGGCATCATGGCGATGAAGGGCGCCGGCACCTTGAGATGCGTGAGATCGGCGATCGGCAACGCCGTGCTGCCGAACTGACCCGTGAACTTCGCGATGCGGTGATGCGGCAGCTTCAGGAACTCGTCGAGCAGGCCGAGCTCGTGCATCACGTTCAATGTCGAGGGATGGACGGTGTCGCCGCGGAAGTCGCGCAGGAAATCGCCGTGCTTCTCCAGCACCACGACCTCGACGCCGGCGCGCGCCAGCAGGAAGCCCAGCATCATGCCGGCCGGGCCGCCACCCACGATGCAGCACTGCGTTTTCACGAGGGCGTCCTCATTCGAGCATCTCGCGCAGCACGCGGCCGGTCGCGGTGATGGCGAGCAGCGCCGGCACGCCCAGCCCTGGTTTCACCTGCTCCTTGGTCGCGGGCGTGTAGCTCATGCAGTCCATCGCCACGAGATCGGGCTTCTTCGCCGCCAGCCGCCGCGCCGCAGCGTCGGCCTCGCGCGCATCGGCACTGGGCGCCAGGGCCTCGGCCACGACCTCGAGGCCCGGCCGCGCCCATTTGGCCGAGAGTTTCTCGGCCTGCTCGGCGAGCGGGATCAGGAGCCCCAGCCGGCCGCGCGGCAGCAGGCCCGCGGCAAGGCCGTTCAGCACGCGCGAGGGGAACAGGATGCCTTCATCGCCCTGCATCGGCGGGAAGTCGCCGGTGCAGGCATAGACGATGGCATCGCAGCCATCGTCGCGCAGCTTCGCGATGGTCTCCGGCGAGCGGGCGATCACGGCCTTCTTGGAAATCTTCACATCGCGCCCGCCGCGCAGACGAGAGTAGAGCGTGTCGGCGCCGCTTCCGGGCGTGAGCCTGTCGACCTCGGCATCGCTCAAGCCATCGAGCGCGCCGCGCAGCACGACCTTGGTCCCGGCCGGTGCGTGCCGGGCGAACAGATTCGCGATGTCGTCGCGCGGCGCCTGGCCGATGGTGATGATTCCGAGGGTGCGAGGCATCATGCCTCCAACGTTGCTTGTGTCCTCATCGTTCCACAAAAGCCCGACCGGGTCACTTCAGAACGGGCGGCCCTTCATCTTGGCCAGGAACTGGATCGTGCGTTCATTCTTCGGCTGCTGGAAAAAGACGGCCGGCGGCGCTTCTTCCACGATCTGGCCGTGATCCATGAAGACGATGCGATCCGCGACGGCACTGGCAAAGCCCATGTCATGGGTAACGACGATCATGGTCATGCCGCCGCGCGCCAGCTCGGACATCACGGTGAGGACCTCGCCCACCAGCTCCGGATCGAGCGCCGAGGTCGGCTCGTCGAACAGCATGATCTCCGGATCCATGGCGAGCGCGCGGGCAATGGCGATGCGCTGCTGCTGGCCGCCCGAGAGCTTGGCCGGATAGGCGTCCCTCTTGTCTTCCAGGCCGACGAGCTTCAGCAGATTCAGGGCCTTTTCGTCCGCTTCCCGGCGGCTGAGGCCGTTCACGTGGATCGGCGCCTCGACGATGTTCGCCGCCGCCGTCATGTGCGTCCACAGATTGAAGCTCTGGAAGACCATGCCCATGCGCGCGCGCAGGCGGTTGATGTTCGCCTCGCCGTCCCGCCGCCGCTCCCCCTTGGCATCCTCGACGAAGCCGACGGGCTGGTCGTCGAGGAACACCATGCCTTCCGAAGGCTCCTCGAGAAAATTGAGGCAGCGCAGCAGCGTGCTCTTGCCCGACCCGCTCGGCCCCATGATGCAGACCTTCTCGCCCGCCTTGACCTCGAGGTCGATGCCCTTCAGGACGTGCGCCTCGCCGAACCATTTGTGCAGGTTCCGGACGCGGATGATCGACTTGCTCATCGATCGGTCCCCGCGATCAGCGAGGTCAGCTCCTGCGTCGAACGGTGGGTCGGAGTCATCCGCTCCAGTCGCGACATCACCAGCGTCACCGCCGAGGTCAGCAGCCAGTACAGCACCGCCACCGTCACGAAGGACTCGGGCGCGGCGAACGTCGTGCCCAGCACGGTGTTGAACGCCATCGAGAGCTCGGGCACCGAGATGATCGACAGCACGGCGGAGTCCTTGATCAAGCCCACGAGCTGATTGCCGATCGACGGCAGCACGTAGCCCATCATCTGGGGAAACACGACCCGGCGCAGGGTGAGCGGATACGACATGCCGGTCGCACGCGCGGCATCCACCTGCCCCTTCGGCACCGACAGGATGGCACCGCGGATCGATTCCGAGAAATAGACGGCGCCGTGGATCGTCAGCGCGAGAATGCCGGCGGCTGTCGACGACACCGGCAGGCCGGCCGCGGGCAGGACGAAGTAGATGACGAACACCTGCACGAGAAAGGGCGTGTCCCGCACGATCTCGACGATGACCTTGGCCGGCAAGCGCCAAGCGAACGATCGCGAGAGCTGAGCCAGCGCGATCGGCACGGCAAGGCCGAGGCCAAGCACGCTGCTGACGGAGCAGAAGACCGCCGTCGTGAGCAGTCCGGCCATGAACGTGGGCCAGGCCTCGGCGATGATGGAGAAACTGAAGGTCATAGCCGGTACGCCGCGGCCGCCTTTTCCAGGCGCCGCGTGACCGTGCCCAGGGCGAAGCACATGACGAAGTAGAGCGCGGCCGTGGTGAGCCACACTTCCGGCGACCGCAGCGTCTCGCCGATCACCTCCTGCGCCCGCCGCGTCAGCTCGACCAGCCCGATGACGGACAGCAGGGCCGAGGCCTTCAGGAGGCCCGTGAACTCGATGGTCAGCGGCGGCAGGATGAGGACCAGCACTTGCGGCAAGGTGATGCGGCGCCAGATCAGGCTGCTCCTCATGCCGAACGCCTTCGCGGCATCGAGCTGGCCCTTGGGGATCGCCATCAGGCCGCCCCGGATCATCTCGGAGATATAGGCGCCGCTGTTGAGGCTGAGCGCGATCACGCCCGATTCGAAGCGGGGGATGTCGAGGCCGAGCCCGGGCAGCGCGTAGTAGACGATCAGGATCTGGATGAAGAGCGGCGTGCCGCGGACGATGCTGATATAGGCCGCGACGAAGCCCCTCAGCGCCTTGAACCTCGATTGGCGCCCCAGCATCACGAAGATGCCGACGATCAATCCCAGAGCGACGGCCAGCAGGGACGCCGCGATGGTGATGAGCGTGCCTTCCAGCAGGAAAGGCAGCGCATGCTCAACGTACCGCCATTCCAGGGTCATTCGGACGCCGGGCGCCCTACTTGATCGCGTCCGGCGGCAGGTAGCCCGAATCGGGGATCGTCATGGCCTCGCCGAACCACTTCTTCTGAAGGACGCCAAGTTCGCCGCTGTCGCGCAGCTTGCGGATCTCGACGTTGATCGCATCGCGCAGGTCGAGGTCCTCGGGCCGCGTCACCCAGCCGACCCAGAACGGCTCGCCGAACGTGCCGACGACCTCGAACTTGCCCGGATATTTCTTCATCGCGCCCAGCATGACGGGCGTGCTGTCGACCAGGGCATCGACCTGTCCGTTGGCGAGCGCCAGAATGGTGTCGCCGGAGCTCGAGAACATCTTCTGTTCCTTCGCCCCCTTGCCCTTGGCCTTCAGGTCGTCGTTGTAGTGCATGAAGATGACCGTCGGGCCGGCCGGCGGCGTTCCCGACGCGATCGTCAATCCGCTGAGATCGTCGGCGCTCTTCACCTTGGGATCGCCCTTGCGCTTCAGGAAGCCGACCTTGGTCTGCGCAACCGGCATGGTGAAGGCATAGCGCTTGGCGCGCTCGGGATTGACCAGAAGTGCGGTCGCCACGAAGTCGAACTTCTTCTGCAGCAGGCCCGGCAGGATGCCGGCGAAGGGCAGGTCGAGCTGCTCCATCTTGTAGCCCCAGCTCTTGATGATGGCGTTGAGCACATCCTCGTCGTAGCCGACGATCTTGCCGTTCTCGATGAACTCGAACGGATAGTAGGCAGCCTCGGTGCCGACGACGACCTTTCCCCGCTTCTTGATGTCGTCGAGCGTGCCGGCCGACACCGGCTTCAGAACGCCACTCACGCCAAAAGCAACGACGGCCAGGGCGGCCGCCGCGAGGATTTTGACTTTATTCGATCTCATTGCCGTTCCCTCCCACTTGCCTATTCCAACCGTGCGTTCAGCCGATAGAAAGGCTGGCCTCCGAAATCCTGCGATGCATATCTCTCGACGATCTGCGATCTGAGCAGCCGGGTAGCCGGCGTCAGCCTCCATTGGCGCTCGCCTTCATGGGCCTTGCTCTCGATCTCCTCGCGATTCCGGAGGACGTATCGGCCGTCACGCACCATGACCTGTCCGCCCACCAGCACCTGATCGATATCCGGCTGACGCACCCAGTGGATCACGCTCGCCGCGATGTCGTGCCCATGCTCGAACACCGCGCGATCGAACGACCGGCTGTGAACCATGACCAGGTCCGCGGGGCTGCCCGGCCCGAGCGAGCCCAACCCTTCGATGCCCAAAACCTTGGCTCCTCCCTCGGTCGCCCATTGCAA
>Ga0335083_10003989_pt1 | contig 18933 bp, 13 predicted proteins | sample Lox_Sample_42_FD_206716 | JGI IMG/M metagenome (GOLD analysis project Ga0335083, IMG submission 206716) | Soil microbial communities from Loxahatchee National Wildlife Refuge, Florida, United States - Lox_Sample_4.2 | ecosystem: Environmental > Terrestrial > Soil > Wetlands | place: USA...
AGCCCGGCTGATCGGACGACCGCACAGGCGCTGCGCGACGCGATCTATCCCGAGAAGAGCTATACGACCGGCCTCAAGGACGGCGCGCTGACTGGGCAGATCACGCTCTCCTACAAGGTCGCGCGGGATGTGCTGAGCTATGCGACCTATTCGCACGGCAGCAAGTCCGGCGGCCTCAGCCTCGGCGACCTTCCGGCCGGCGTCTCTCCGGTCGTGAAGCCCGAGAAGGTCGATGCCTGGGAAATCGGCGTCAAGAGCCAGTTCCTCGACCGCGCCGTGACGCTGAACGTCGCCGCCTACTGGACCGAGGTTCACGACTATCAGGCGGCCATCACCCAGCAGATCGGCAATACCAGCTCGTCGATCCGCTACATCTCGAACATCCCCGGCGTGCGCTCGCGGGGCGTGGAGGCGGACCTGACCGTGGCGCCCACCCGATGGATCAGGCTGGGCGGCTCGGTGGCCTATGACGATGCCGTCTACGAGAACTATACGGACGCGCAGGTGGCGCCGGAGAACCGCAACGTCTCGCAGGTCCAGGACCTGACCGGCGTCCAGCTCGCGAATGCACCACGCTTCATCTACAATGTCTCGGCCGATCTGGTGCAGCCGGTCACGGTGCTCAGCGCGCAGGACGAGCTTTACGCCCGGCTCGACTACAACCATCGCTCGTCGAACGACACCAGCGGCAGCAACTCCATCTATACCCGCATCCCCGGCTACGGCCTCGCCAATGCCCGCATCGGCATACGCTTCCTCGACGAGCGCTACGATCTCGCCGCCTGGGTCACCAACCTGTTCAACACGCGATATTATGAGGCGCTGAGCGCCTCCAACCAGGGTCTGATCACCGCCAATCTCGGCAACGACCGCACATTCGGCGGCACGCTGCGCGTGCGGTTCTGAGGGAGTCACAGCACATGTACGACAGACGACATATTCTTCGCGGCGCGACGGCGCTCGGCCTTGGCGGCATGTTCATGGGCGGCGTCGCCTGGTCGCGCACGACGGCGCCGGTGCGGTCGATCATCCCTTCGGCAAGTGCTGACGCGCTGGGGGTCAAGGTGCTGCTCGACACGCCGCCCGCCCATCCGCCGCGCCTCACCATCGACGGGCGCGCCGTGCCGGCCGAGAAGCTGGATAGCGACGGCTATGGCTGGGGTTTCGTGCAAAAGGGCCTCAAGGGCGGGACGACGCATCAGCTCACTCTGACGGACGACACGGGCGCCCCCCTGCGCGAGCCATGGACACTGAAGACCCTGCCGGCGGCGGACCAGAAGCCCGAGCGGTTCCGCATCCTCTTCTTCACCTGCGCCGGCGGCGACGAGGCGAACGACTTCCTCGCCTTGCCTGCCCGCCGCGCCCTGCTCGACCGGGCGATCAGCTTCGCGCCCGATCTCGCGGTCGCCAATGGCGATCATATCTACTGGGACCTCAACACCGCGCTCAAATGGCGCGGCGACGCGGCGAGCCACGCCAAGACCGAAGCGCTCTATCACAGAATCGCCTGGATCGATCAGGACACGGCCTTCGATTCCGACACCAACCGCCGCTCATTGAACACGATCATCGGCCGGCAGATCGCCGCGCTCTATGAGGATCGTTTCGCCTCGGTGCCGCTGGTGTTCGTGACCGACGACCACGACTATTTCGAGAACGACAATGGCGGCACCTGGGGCTATTCCTTCCCGCCGCGGCCGTTCACGCTAGGCTTGCAACGGCGAACAGCGTCGATCGTCTATCCCTATGCGTTCGGCCGGCCGAAGCTGAAAGGCGGCGCGCTGACATCCGAAACCGTCGAGGCCGTGAAGATCGGCAATCTCGCCGAGATCGCGCTGTTCGATTGCCGTCGCGGCTGGGACGTCAAGACGGGCTACGGCGTGCTCTTCCCGGATGCCGAGCAGTTCCTGATCGATCGGCTCAAGACCTCGACCGCCAATCATTATATCCATGTCCCGTCCAATCCCTTCGGCTGGACGGCGGGCAAGATCGGCGAATGGTATGGCGACAAGCCGCCGCCGGAGGTCACGACCAGCGACAAGGACTTCTGGCCCTCGGGCTGGTTCGGCCAGCATCAGCGCCTCATCAGGGCGCTGAGCGAGCAGAAGGGCCGCGCCGCCATTACCATCTCGGGCGACATGCACGCGAGCGGCGCCAAGAGCATCACCGCGAGCGGCGACATCGACCTCTCCGCCAATCCGGTCCAGGCGATCCTGTGCGGTCCGGTCGGCACCGGGTCGAGGGGTTGGCCGAGCCAAGGGCGCGGCATGTTCCCGCGCATCCCCGAGAAGCTGGTCGGCACCGATGTCGCCGCGACCGAGGAGCGCAACGGCTTCACCCTGTTCGACGTGACGCCCGACCATATCGAGGTCCGCCAGTTTCGCTGGCGGCCGCCCGAACCCTTGGAAACAATCGCATCGTTGCAGCCCTATGCGACCTTCAGGATCGCGCGGCGGGCCTGAGGCGAAGCGGACGGTTCAGGGCTTGAGCGTGGCGGCCGCGACAGCGGCGGTCGCCCGCAGCGCGATATGCCCCGCGTCGGGACCGACCGCCGCCTCATAGCTGCCCGCTGCAATTCGCCACTGATGGCCCGCCTTGTCGAAGCGGGCGAGGAGCCGGGGATCGATCGCGAACGAAATGGTCCGGCTCTCGCCCGGCTGCAAGGCGACCTTCTGGAAGGCCAGCAGCCTCCGGCCGAGCTTCTCGGGTCCGGCGGTCAGATAGAGCTGGACGACATCCTGCCCGGCGCGCGGACCGCTGTTGGTCACGGTCACCTGCGCCGCGGGCTTCTTGCCGCCGGTGAATTGCAGGCCGGAATAGCCGAATGACGTGTAGCTGAGGCCATAGCCGAACCAGTAGCGCGGCGTGAGGCCCTGACGCGCATACCAGCGATAGCCGACATCGGCGCCTTCGATATTGTAATCGACCGTGACCGGATCGTTGAGGCCCGCGCCGGTGCCTGGAATGACCGGCCGGGGGAGCTGGCTCTCGTCGGCGGGCCAGCTGAGCGGCAGGCGCCCGGAAGGATTGACCTCGCCGGTCAGCACCCGGACGATCGCCTCGCCGCCGCGCGAGCCGCTATACCAGGCCTGCAGCACCGCTCCGGCCTTGTCGGCCCAAGGCATGCGCACCGGATTGCCGGTCTCCAGCACGACGATGGTGTTGGGATTGGCGGCCGTCACCGCCTCGACGAGCGCATCCTGCCCGAATGGCAGGCTGAGGTCGGGCGCATCGAAGCCTTCGCTTGAGGGTTGATAAACGAAGACGATGGCGACATCGGCGGCCTTGGCAGCGGCAGCGGCGGACGAGAGATAGGCGCCATTGTCGAACGTCACCCGGGCGTCCTTGAACCGCGCGCGCAAAATGGTGAGCGGCGAGGACGGATGGAACAGGACATTGTTGTAGGCACCCATGATGCCGTCGCCGCCGAGCGGGATAGTGCGGATCGGCGTGCCTTCGGGCCGCCAGGGATTGGTGATCTGCGACGAGCCGCCGCCTGCCGGCACGCCGGCATCGGCACTGCCGCCGATGACCGCGATACGCTTGGCCGTGGCGGCGAGCGGGAGGAGGCCATCGCGATTCTTGAGCAGCACGATGGCTTCCTCGGCTTCATGCTGGGCGATGGCCGCGTGCGCGGGAAAGTCGATCGCGCCACCGGGCGCGGGCGGATCGTCGAACAGGCCGTGGGCGAACATGGCGCGCAGGATGCGCCGGGCCGCATCGTCGACACGCGCCGGTGCGATCTTGCCCTCGGCCAAAGCCTGCTTCAATGGCGCATCGAACCAGACCTGCTTGTCGAGCTGCTCGCCGGACTGCTGATCGAGCCCGTTGGTCAGCGCATTGACACCGTGCACCGCGCCCCAGTCCGACATGACGAAGCCGGCATAGCCCCAGTCGCGCTTCAGCACGTCGCCCAGCAGCCAGCTATTCTCGCAGCCATAGACGCCATTGATGAGATTATAGGCGCACATGACCGAGCCCGGCTTGCCGCGCTCGATGGCGATCTGGAAGGCGAGCAGGTCGCTCTCGCGGGCTGCGCCATCGTCGATCACGGAGGTGACCGTCATGCGGTTCTGCTCCTGGTCGTTCAGCGCGAAATGCTTGACCGTCGAGATCATCCCCACCGACTGAATGCCGCGCACCGACTCCCCAGCGAGCGTGCCCGCGAGCAGCGGGTCCTCGCCGACATATTCGAAATTGCGGCCGTTGCGCGGATCGCGGGCGAGATTGGTGCCGCCCGCGAGCATGACGTTGATGCCCTTGGCCCGCGCTTCCGTGCCGACCATGTGGCCGCCCGCAAAGGCCATCTCGGGACTGAAAGTCGCCGCCAGCGCGAGGCTCGACGGAAGCGCCGTCGACATGTCGGCTGCGCCGCGCACGAGGCCCGGATTGGCGACGCCGAGGCTCGCATCACTCTCCTGCAGCGCCGGGATGCCAAGCCGCGCATTGCCGGGAACATAGCCCGCCGAGCCGATCGCACCGTCCGGCACTTTCATGCCCCGGATCGGAACGGCCATCGGCCCATGCAGCAGCGCGATCTTCTCGTCCTGCGTCATCTGGGCGAGCAGGAGATCGGCGCGCTTGTCGGCGCCGAGGCTCTTGTCCATCCACGGGCGGGCGGCGGTGCTTTGGTCCTGGGCCGCCACAGGCAGGGCGGCGAGCAGGAGCGCGACACTGCCCGCGAGCGCGGCGAGGCGAGTCTTGTGCATGGGCTGGCCCGGGTCGCTTATTTGAACAGGCGCGGCGCGAAATCGTTCAGATAGCGCCGCCAGTTGATCCAGGTATGGCCGCCTTCGGTCTCGTTGAAGACGTGCTTGATGCCATATTTGTCGAAGATGCCGCGGGTCGGCGCGACCGTCCCGTGCAGGAAGTCGGCCTTGCCGATCGCATAATAGACCAGCTTCAGGTCCTTGGCGTCGCGCTTCAGGGCCGCGTCATTGGCTTCCTCATATTTGGCGACGTCGTTGCTGCCCGGCTGCATGCCGAGGCCCATCGAGAAGATGCCGATCCAGTGAAACAGCTCGGGATGCGTCAGGCCATAGCGGATGGTGTGCGAGCCGCCCATCGAAAGGCCGGCCATGGCGCGATTGTCCGCCGTGTTCAGCGTGCGGAAGTGGCCCTCGACATAGGGAATGAGGTCCTTGATGAGATCGTCGCCGAAATCATTGTTGTTGAGCATGTCGGCGCCGGGCCGGTCCGGCGTATGACCGAAGGGCATGACGATGATCATCGGCTTGGCCTTGCCCGCCGCGATGAGATTATCGAGAATGTAGTTGGCATGGCCGACGCTGGTCCAGCTGTCGTCGCTGTCGCCGGCGCCATGCACCAGATAGAGCACCGGATATTTGGTGCTGCCCGCCATATAGCCCGGCGGTGTATAGACATGGGCGCGGCGCTTGGCGCCCAGCGTCTTCGACCAATATTCGATCTCGGTGACCATGCCATGCTGGACGTCCGGCTTGTAGGTCTGGAAGTCGCCGCCGGGGCCGGGCACCTCGAAGGTCGAGTTGGTGCCGTTGCGCTCCTCGGACCAGGTCGTGCCCTGCGGATTGGGCACCTTCACCCCGTCGACCTGGAAGGCGAAGCGGTAGTTGTCCGCCGGAGCGGGCTTGGTTGTCGTCACGCTCCACAGGCCCATGTCGTCCTTCGTCATGGCGAGGCCGCGCTGCTGGCCGGGCGTCAGGCCCATGGGGATGACGTCGTCGATATCGTTGCTGATCACGCGCACCTCGCGCGCATCGGGCGCGCAGATGCGGAAGGTGACGCGGCCGTCCGGCAGGATCTCGACGGACTTGTAGGAGGGCGCCGGGGCGATGAAGCCGGTCACCATGCAGGTCTTGGGCGCAGCCGCCGGAGGAGGTGACGGCTGCGCCGCGACCGAAGCGGGCAACATGAGCAGCGAAACCGGCACAAGGTTGTGCAGCCTGGACGTGCGGATAGCGCGGTGAATCATGAAAACCCTCTCCTGAAGTGCTTTCGCTTCGGGCTAGAAGAAGGTCCGAATGAGGTCAAGGTCAAACGACCGACCTAATTTCCCGATTGTGTATTTTCGCTTCGCATTCGATAAGGGCCGCGATGGCACTCAAAGAGGCAACACGCCCTGCGACGGATGCGGCCGAGGACGCGGGCGGTGATCCCGCGAGCACCCGCATGCGGCTCATGATGGCGACGGAGCGGCTGGTCGCGGCGCGCGGCTTCGACGGCGTTTCCGTGCGCGACATCGCAGCCGAAGCCGGCACGAACCTCTCCGCGATCGGCTATCATTTCGTCTCCAAGACCAAGCTCGTGCTCGCGACGCTGGACTGGCGCGGCCGGCAGGGACTGGACATGCGCGAACGCCAGCTCGCCGCTTATGCAACGCAGGACCAAATTGCGGACGTGCGCGGCTTGCTGCGCGCCATCCTCGAGTGCCATTTCAACCGGCCCTCGTCGCCCGGCCAGCCGACCCACATGTTCTTCCTGCGCCTGCTCATGGACGCCACGCCCGAGATCGCTGACTATTTCCGCGAGGCATCGGTCTGGTTCAGGCAGGATGTCTATCTATTGCAGCGCGCCCGGCCCGAGATGAGCTTCGAGGACGCCTGCTGGCGCTATTATGCGATCATGGGCCTCACCCATCTGAGCGATTTCGATGGGGTGCGGCTCCGGGCATGGTCGGACGGGCGCTGCAATCCCGACGACCGCGCCCACGCCTTCGACCTCATCGTCGACAGCGCCATGGCGATCCTGATGATGCCGGGGCGATAGGCGAATTTCGAGAATCTGGAGGCCCGAGCCGGAATCGAACCGGCGTATACGGATTTGCAGTCCGCTGCGTCACCACTCCGCCATCGGGCCTCGGCCGGGTGAGAGCGTGGGCGGCTAGCCCAATTCCCGCCGGCATGCAATGCGCTTTGCCAAAGTGTGGCCTCCCGCCCGCATCGGCGGGTTCTAGGTATGCACCGCATGCGAAATGACTTTCACTGTGCGCCGCAAAAAGACTAGAGAAGCGCCATTGCCTATACTGTATTGCATGAGCAATACAGTTATGTCATGAGGATCACATGACCGACCAGAATTTCACGGCGATGCGGCGCGCGATGGTGGAAAGCCAGCTACGGACCAACGATGTCAACGATCCCGCATTGCTGGATGCAATCCTGGCGGTCCCGCGCGAGGCTTTCCTGCCCGAGGCGCGCCGCGCTTCGGCCTATATCGACCGCGCCGTGCCGCTCGGCAGCGGCCGCGCGCTCAATCCGCCGCTCGCCACTGCCCGGCTGCTGGCCGAGGCGGCGGTGAAGGCCGGGGATCATGTCCTGCTGGTCGGCGCCGCGACGGGCTATGCCGCGGCGCTGCTGGCGCGGCTCGGCTGCTCGGTCGTCGCGCTCGAAGAGAATGCCGATCTGGCCGCGCTGGCGAAGAAGGCGCTTTCGGGATCAAAAAGCGTCACTTTGGTGACCGGACCGCTCGTCAAGGGTCATGCCAAGGGCGCGCCCTATGACCTCATCTTCGTCGACGGCGCGATCGAGCAGATGCCCGATGCGCTGATCGCCCAACTCAAGACCGGTGGCCGCGCCGTCTTCGCGAGTGCCGAGCGCAGCATCACGCGCCTGTGCGCCGGGGTGCGCAGCGCCGGCGGCTTCGGCGCTCGCCCCTTCGCGGATTCCGAGGCGGTTCCCCTGCCAGGCTTCGCCGCGCCGAAGGGCTTCACCTTTTGACCGAAACGGGATTGTTCATGACCGCCCCCAGATTCCCGCGCATCGCGCTTGCCGCCCTGCTGCTTGCCGGGGCCGCCGTGCCTGCTTCGGCAGAAACGCTGCAGGACGCGCTCGCCGCCGCCTATCGTGACAATCCGACGCTGACGGCGGCGCGCGCCGGCCTCAAGTCGACCGACGAGAATGTGGACATCGCCAAGGCGAGCGGCCGTCCCACCGCCAACATCACCAGCGCCTACAGTCAGTATGCTTGGCAGAATGTCGTCAGTCCCTTCAACGCCGACAAGAGCCTGACGACATCATTGCGGGCGACCGTACCGGTCTATCAGGGCGGAACGGTCGCGGCCAACATCAAGGGCGCCGAGAAGCGCGTGGAGGGCGGCCAGTTCGACCTCAAATCGACCGAGCTCAGCGTGTTCAGCCAGGTCGTCGCGGCCTATATGGACGTCATCCGCACCGATGCGATCGTCGGCCTCAGCCAGAAGAATGTCGACGTGCTCGAGGTCAACCTCAAGGCGACCAAGGACCGGTTCGAGGTCGGCGACCTGACCCGCACCGACGTCGCCCAGTCCGAGGCGCGTCTTGCCCTGGCGCGCAGCGACCTCAAGACCGCGCAGTCGCAGCTTATTGCCGCCCGCGAGACCTATATCCAGGTCGTCGGCCACGAGCCGGTCGATCTCCAGCCGCCGCCGCCGCTCCCCGGCCTGCCCGAAAGCGCCGAGGCCGCGGTTGATATCGCGCTCGCCAACAATCCGGACCTCGCATCCGCGCGCAAGGCCGTGGAGGCTGCCGGCTTCTCGGTCCGGGCGGCGCAGGGTGCGCGGCTGCCGACGCTTTCGGTGTTCACCCAGGGGCAGCATCTCACCTATCTGGGCTCGGCGCCCGAATTTCCGGGCCTTCCCACCGGCGACCAGGAATCCGTCACCATCGGCGCCCAGCTCTCGCTGCCGCTCTATCAGGGCGGTGCGCCGGGCGCCCGCGTGCGCCAGAACAAGGCGCAGGAGCAGCAGGCGATCGAGCACGCCACCGGGACGGAGCGCAATGTCGTCGCGCAGACCCGCTCCTACTTCTCGAGCTGGCAGGCCAGCAACGAAGTCATCGAGTCCAATCAGGTCGCGGTGCAGGCCGACGCGCTCTCGCTGCAGGGCACGCGCGCCGAAAATGGCGTCGGCACGCGCACCATTCTCGACATATTGAATGCCGAGCAGGAGGAGTTCAGTGCGCAGGTCCAACTGGTGACCGCGCAGCGCAATGCCTATGTCGCCGGCTTCTCGCTGCTCGCCGCGATGGGCAAGGCGACGGCCGCCGATCTGAACTTCGGCATCGGCCCGCTCTACGATCCGACCGCCTATTACAAGAAGGTCCGCAACGACTGGAACGACTGGCATGACGGCCCCGATCCCAAGCCGATCGCGCCCAGTACGGTTGACTCACGTCCCCAAAACGCGACAGTAAGCGGCCCGGTCGATCCAGCCGGGAAACCGTAATGCTTCGGGGACGTTATGGGAGCCATGCCAAACGAACCGTCGATGGAAGAGATTCTCTCGTCCATCAAGCGGATCATCGCTGACGAGGACCGTGCCGCGCCGAGGGCGCCGCGCCGGGCCCAGGCGGCGCGCGCCATGCCGTTCGAAGAGGATGGCGACGACCAGATTCTCGAATTAACTGAAGCACTTCTGGACGAATCCGACAAAGCGGAGGATGAGGACGTGTCCGAACTGCCGACCGCGAATGCCGCACCGAGGATCAGCCGTCCCGCCAAGCCCGCCCGCGGCCGTGAAAGCGACGTCGCGGAAGCGCCATCCGCCCCGCCGGTGCTCTCGGACAGCAGCGCCAAGGCGGCGCGCGACTCGCTCGACAATCTCTCGAAACTGCTGATTCGCGGCGACGATGGTCAGTCGAACACGCTTGAAGGGCTCGTTCGCGAGATGCTGCGGCCGATGCTCAAGGAATGGCTCGACGCCAATCTGCCGGTCGTCGTCGAGACGATGGTCAAGCGCGAGATCGACCGGATCACCGGCCGAGTATGATGGCCGGCCGCTAAGGCTGGCCTCTCCCCAGACCCCGTTCGTGCCGAGGCGCTGCTGCGCCCGGCTTGCCTCATAGCCTGTCTCGTCTAAAGGCTCCCCGTCATGACCGAGCTCGCCAAGACATTCGATCCGGCCGCCATCGAGGCCAAATGGTATGCCCACTGGGAAGGGACCGGCGCGTTCCGCCCGCATCGCCCGGACGCGCAGCCCTATACGATCGTCAACCCACCGCCGAACGTCACCGGCTCGTTGCACATCGGCCATGCGCTCGACAACACGCTGCAGGACATCGTGATCCGCTACGAGCGCCTGCGCGGCAAGGACGCGCTCTGGGTGGTCGGCACCGATCATGCCGGTATCGCCACGCAGATGGTGGTCGAGCGGCAAATGGCCGAGAAGCAGGACAAGCGCACGAATTACACGCGCGAGGCCTTCATCGAGAAGGTCTGGGAGTGGAAGGCGGAGAGCGGCGGCACGATCACCGGCCAGCTGCGGCGCCTCGGCTGCTCGATGGACTGGAGCCGCGAGCAGTTCACCATGGACCCGCATTTCACCCGCGCGGTCGTGAAGGTGTTCGTCGATCTCTACAATCAGGGCTTGCTCTATCGGGACAAGCGCCTGGTGAACTGGGACCCGGGCCTTCGGACTGCGATCAGCGACCTCGAGGTCGAGACGCGCGAGGTGCAGGGCGGCTTCTGGCATTTCAGATATCCGCTGGCCGATGGCGTCAGGTTACCTGACGGTTCCGACCATATCGTGGTTGCTACGACGCGGCCCGAGACGATGCTCGCGGACATGGCCGTCGCGGTGAATCCCGAGGATGCGCGCTACAAGAGCGTCATCGGCAAGGATATCCTTCAGCCGATCACCGGGCGCCGGTTCAAGGTGGTGGCAGACGAGCATGCCGATCCGGAGCTGGGTTCCGGCGCGGTCAAGATCACGCCGGGTCATGATTTCAATGACTTCGAAGTCGGAAAGCGGGCGGGGATCGCAGCCGCCGACATGCTCAATATGTTCGATGCCGATGCGCGGGTCGTGCAGACGGCGGATGGCTTGATCCCCGATGACTATCTCGGCCTCGACCGCTTCGAGGCACGCAAGCTCGTGGTCGAGCGGATGAAGGAACAGGGCTTCCTGATCCCCCACGTCACGAGGGACAAGGACGGCAACGAGACCGCGCACGACGCCGAGCCGCGCACGATCCAGACGCCCTTCGGCGACCGCTCCAATGTCGTCATCGAGCCCTGGCTGACCGACCAATGGTATGTCGACGCCGCGACGCTGGCCAAGCCGGCGATGGAGGCGGTGCGCTCCGGCGCGATCGAGATCGTGCCGAAGACATGGGAAAAGACCTATTTCAACTGGATGGAGAATATCCAGCCCTGGTGCGTCTCACGCCAGCTGTGGTGGGGGCATCGGATTCCGGCATGGTATGGGATCAGTCTTGATCCGGCGAAAAAGTTCGAGGTTTTTGTCGCCGAGGATGAAGATCAAGCGCTGAAGTTAGCCGCAAATTACTATCAGTGCGAGGGCCCCCCTCTTGGCATTGGCTTTGTTGCCGACGAAGAGGAGGCCCGTCGGGAATTCGCCGAGAAACCCTTTCCTTATTATGGCCTATGGCAAGATCCCGATGTCCTCGACACCTGGTTCTCCTCGGCGCTCTGGCCGTTCGCGACGCTGGGTTGGCCGGACGAAGACCAGACAGAGATCAAGAGTCTCGATTTCGGGCACAGCGCGGTACAATACCCCACCTCAAGTCCTAATCTGTTGGCTCGCCACTACCCCAACGACCTGCTGATCTCCGGCTTCGACATCCTGTTCTTCTGGGACGCGCGCATGGCCATGCAGGGCATCCATTTCATGAAGGATGTCCCCTGGAAGCGGCTCTACCTGCACGGTCTCGTGCGCGCCGCGGACGGGCAGAAAATGTCCAAGTCCAAGGGTAATGTCGTCGATCCGCTCGGGCTCATCGACCGCTACGGCGCGGACGCGCTGCGCTTCTTCATGTCGGCGATGGAGAGCCAGGGCCGCGACGTGAAGATGGATGAGAAGCGGGTCGAGGGCTATCGCAACTTCGCGACCAAGCTGTGGAACGCGGTGCGCTTCGCCCAGGCCAACGGCATTGGCGCGAGCGACAGCCTCGCCGCCCCGGCTGCCACGCTCGCGGTCAACAAATGGATCGTCGGCGAGGTCGTCGAGACGCTGGCCGAGCTGGACAAGGCGATGGCGGAGCTGCGCTTCGACGCCGCCGCCAATGCCATCTACCATTTCGTGTGGGACAGCTTCTGCGACTGGTATCTGGAGCTGGTGAAGCCGATCCTCTCCAATCCTCCCCGGACCGAGGAGGTGGCAGCCGATGCGCCAGCATCGGATGACGGAGGGGGTCGGCAGGATCGCTCGGCCTCGATCGCGAACCCCCTCCACCACCCTGCGGGCGGTCCCCCTCCCCGTGCCGGGGAGGATCCAGCAGCGGCGGAGACCCGCGCCGTCGCCGGCTGGGTGATCGACCAGATCCTCGTCATGCTGCACCCGTTCATGCCGTTCATCACCGAGGAGCTGTGGCACGCACAGGGCGAGCGCGCGAACGACCTCATCCTTGCCAGATGGCCGGAGCCGGATGTGCAGGCCGATCCGCATGCCAAGGCCGAGATCGAGCACATTATCGAGTTTGTTTCGGGCGTGCGTTCGCTGCGCGTGGAATTTAATGTTCCGCCGAGCGCCAACGTGACCTTTTACGAGATCGGAGCCGGGAATACGGAATCCGACTTCCTTCGACGCAACAGAGCCGCGTTTCAAAGGCTGGCTCGAGTTAGTCAAATGCTGCATTCTGCCCGGAGCGGCCCGGACGGCGATCCTGCGGAGCAACAGCCGATGGTCGACGCTGTCGCTGTCCAATCCAAGGGCATCCAATTCGTTGTGCGTGAAAAGACGTATGCTCTTCTGCTTGAAGACCACATTGACATCGCCGCCGAGAAGGCTCGGTTGACAAAGTCACTTGAAGCCGCGACCAAGGAGGCCAACTCGCTTGAGGGGCGTCTCGCCAATCCGGCCTTCGTCGAAAAGGCGAAGCCGGAAGCCGTCGAGAAGGCTCGCGCCGATCATGCCGAGAAAGCCGCTGAAGCGGAACGGCTGGCGGCGGCGCTGGCACGATTGGGATGAGGCATGGCTGAGAGCGAACAGACCCGCATCGACGTCGCCGACGAGGCGCTGCTGGATGCCGCCGGTGCGCCCGAGCGGCCACATCCGCCGGGCCGCGGCGCGTTCGACCTGACAAAAGGCCCGATCACCAAGACGCTGCTGCTGTTCACGCTGCCGACGCTGGCGGCCAATGTGCTGCAATCGCTGAACGGCTCGATCAATGCCGTCTGGGTCGGCCATTTCCTCGGCGAGGCGGCGCTCGCGGCAACCGCCAACGCGACCATCATCATGTTCCTCCTGTTCGCGACGATCTTCGGCTTCGGCATGGCCGCGAACGTCATCGTCGGCCAGTGCATGGGCCGCGGCGATATTCTCGCCGCGCGCAAGGCATTCGGCTCGTCGGTCGGCTTCTGCTTCATTTTGTCGATCCTGCTGGCGGCGGGCGGCTGGTGGTTCGCGCCGCAGATCCTGCACATTCTCTCGACGCCGCCGGATGTCTATGAGCTGGCGCTCACCTACCTTCGCGTCATCTTCATTTCGATGCCGGGCAGCCTCATCACGATCATGCTGATGATGGGCCTGCGCGGCGGCGGCGACGCCATGACGCCGCTGCGCTTCATGATCCTGAGCGTCGTCCTCGATGCCGGGCTCAATCCCTTCTTCATCCTTGGCATTGGGCCCTTCCCCCACTGGGGCATTGCCGGATCGGCAACGGCATCGGCTATCGCCAACTATGTCAGCATGTTCGCGATGATCGCCTATGTCTACGCCAAGGATTTGCCGCTGCGCCTGCGCGGCAAGGAATGGCGTTTCCTCAACCCCGACAAGGACGAGCTCAAGATCATCGTCGGGCGCGGCTTCCCGATGGGCCTGCAGATGATCGTCATGTCGTCGGCGATGCTGATCTTCGTCGGCCTCGTGAACCGCGAGGGCATGGAGACGGCTGCGGCCTACAGCGCGGCGCAGCAGCTCTGGAACTATGTGCAGATGCCCGCCATGGCGGTCGGTGGCGCGATCAGCTCCATGGCCGCGCAGAATATCGGCGCGCACAAATGGGACCGGGTCGAGGCGTCGACGCGCAGCGGCCTGCTGATCAACTTCTTCATGACCGGCGCGCTGATCCTGATCATCCTGGCCTTCGACCGTCCGGTGCTTGGCCTGTTCCTGCAGGGCAATGGCGGCGCGATGGACATCGCCCGGCACATGCAGTTCCTAGCGAGCTGGAGCTTCCTGTTCTTCGGCATGTCGATGGTGCTGTTCGGCACGATCCGCGCCAACGGCATCGTGATCTTCCCGCTCATCGTCCTGGTCGTTTCGATGTTCGGCGTGCGCCTCAGCTTCTATTTCGGCTTCTACCCGTTGCTCAAGGCGGATGCGCTGTGGTGGGGCTTCTCGGCCAGCTCGCTTTTCTCGCTGATCGCGGCCGGCCTCTATTACCGCTTCAGCAATTGGCGGGAGAAGACGCTGCATATTCCGGGCAGCATGCCGCCACCGGCCGTTTCGGCGGGGCACTAGGCGCCGCTGTCGTCCCGGTAAACGCTGGCTACAGCGTGGCGATGTCCAGGAAGCTGACATTCGCTCCCGAACAGGACATTTCCAGCGTATTATATTCAGGGTGGTGCACGGTCATCTTTTTGACGACCGGATTGGTCTTCCCGATCGCGATGGTCATCTCGCCTTGCGGGCTGATCGACATTTTGAAGCTGATCGGCGTGTCATACGGACTGCGCGCGATCGACACTTCCTCGCCGTTCGTCGTCGCGAAAAACCCGACATGATCCTTATAGGCGTAGATGGCGATGCCGTTGCAGCCGCAATCGCCGTCGCTGTAACGGGCGCCGTGCTGATGCGCCAGGATCTTGCCGAGAGAGGCCCATTCCGGACCGATATCCGCCGCATGGAACGAAATCTCCCCGGTTATGCTGGTGGCGGTCGTGGGGACCGGAAAGACGTGACCGTCAAACCGTCCGTTGGGGGCGTCGCACCGGTAGGTTTCCTGCCCGCCCAAGTCGGACGAAGCCGATGGCGTTGCCGCGACGAGGCCGCCGATCGCGGCCAGGCAAGCCGCCAAGCGAGACATCATCTTCAAAGCGATCATGATCGCCCCGCCCCTTAGCGGCCCTGGTTGCGCCAGCGGTTGATGGTGCGCTCGAGGATCTCGTCTTCGCCGCCCATCTGGTTCCAGAGCTCGGAGAAGACCGGGTCGGCGGATGCGGGCCGGCGCTCGGTCTCGAGATTGTCGAACGAGACGCGGATCGGGATCGCGACGCCCTCGCCGCAAACGATGCACTCGCGATTGCGCAACGCAGGGATCGCATCGAGGAAGCCGCGCGAGCCCTCCGGCATCGCCGCCTTCACGAAATTCTGGTCGCGGTCATTGTTGAGGCGCATGGCGATGATCGTGCCGCACTGGGAAAGCACGCCTTCGGCCAGGTCCGACGGGCGCTGGGTGATGAGGCCCAGCGACACGCCATATTTACGGCCTTCCTTGGCGATGCGCTCCAGGATCTTGCGGACCGACTGGCCCTCGCCGATGGTCGTCGAGGGCACATAGCGATGCGCCTCCTCGCAGACGAGCAGGATCGGCTTCTGCTCCTCGTCGCGCGACCAGACCGCGAAGTCGAAGATGAGCCGCGCCAGCACCGAGACCACGACATGTGTGATTTCGGACGGCATGGCGCTGGTGTCGACGATCGAGATCGGCTTGCCGCTCGACGGGAGACGGAACACCTTCGAGAGGAAGCCGCTCATCGAATCCGCGACGAGCATGCCGTTGAACATGAAGCTGAAGCGCGGGTCCGCCTTGATCTCGTCGAGGCGCGTCTTGAGGCGAATATAGGGCAGCGAATTGGTGCCCTTGTCGAGCTTGCCCATCTCGGCGGAGATGATGCTGCTGAGGTCCGAGAGCAGATAGGGTACCGGCGAATCCACGGTGAGGCGCGCAATGCCCTCCGAGGCACGGTTCTTGGACCGGGCGGCGAGCAGGCACTTGGCGAGAATGTCGCAGTCGATGGCGCGCTCGGGGCCATGCGAGGTCACGATCACCTCGCAATGCTCCTCGAAGTTCATGAGCCAGTAGGGCAGTTCGAGATTGGATGCGCTGTAGACCTCCCCATTGCGGGCGAAGGCCGCGGCATATTCGCCATGCGGGTCGATCATGACGATATGGCCCTGCGGATTGGCGTCGCAGATGCGGTGCAGGATCAAGGCGGCGCTGGTCGACTTGCCGGTGCCGGTCGAGCCCAGCAGCGCGAAATGCTTGCCGAGCAGTGCGTCGACCAGCAGCGTCGCGCGCGTATCCTTGGTGGGATAGACCGTGCCGATCTCGACCGTGGTCTGGTCCTTGGCCGAGTAGATTTCGCACACGTCATTGTCCGAAACCGGGAAGAACTCGGTGCCGGGCACCGGGAAGCGCGTGATGCCGCGGCGGAAACGGCAGAGATGGCCGCTCTGCGGATCGAGATCGCCCTCGCCGAGGAAGTCGATGTCGGCCGCAATGTGGTTGGCGCTGCGCGAATCGAGCGAGAGCGTGCGCACGGTGGCAACGATCCAGCGCTCACCGACGCGCATCTTGACCTGGCTGCCGACCTGCCCGGCCATGGCGACGCTGGGATCGGCATCGCCGCCGATCGCTTCCATCGCCGCGATATCGACCATGATGCGCGCGGAGCCGCCGCTGATCGCGGAGACGAAGCCGAGCACCGTCTGGGCGGCCTTGCTGGCCGGCGGAGCTGTCTCCGGCGGGGCCGGCTGCTGCCGATGCGCCAGGGCGTCCGCGAGATGATTGGCCTGGGCGCCCGTCACGGGCTCGCGCTGGCCAAACTGGCCGATGTCGCTCATATAGTTCATTGGGCACATTGCTCCGCTACCCGCAGTTCATCGAACCCTAGCGGCAAAGCGGAAAGAAAATGGCCATGCTCACGGCTAATTTGCCATTAACCATCCGTTTTGGACCATTTTTCGGGACTGGGCAGCCGATGGCCTTTGGCGCGAGCGCGGGATGGCAAGATCGCCGATTGCCTCGACCGATCGGGAGCGGACATCCGCGACTCGACAGAAGCGCGGCCCGGGCGACGAATGTCATTCATGCAATCAATCGGACGGTTTCTGCTCTCTCGTTAATCAATTAAGATGTTGAATCTTATGATATACCTCATCAAAATGCAAATTCGCTATTAACCTGGCTGCATTTGCAGCATAGTGCATAGCGTCGCTTTGCGACTTCTGGGGAATTACCTCCGTTCTGCACGGACCTGGGGACCGAAAAAGGGGACCCGCGCGAACAGGGGAGAGTGCGCCCGGGAAGCCTTCGTGCCTCCCGAGCGGTGGGATACAGTCTTTCGGAGTGGGGAAAATCGATGAAGAAGAGTCTGCTTATTCTGGCGTCCGCTGGCGTTGCCGCCCTGACGGCGCAGTCGGCGATGGCCGACACCTACACATTTGGCGCACAATATTTCGAGCACGACTTCTCGGGCGACTTCCAGAACGAGGCCATGTGGGGCACGTTCACTGATCTCGTCACGAATTCGCTCGGCCCGGATGGCTTGCCGGTGTTCAACACCGGTCATGTCGGCGCGCCGCTGACCGAGCTAAACGGCAGCAACGAGATCCTCTGGTGGACGCCGGGCGCACATGTCACGACTGACGGCAGCGGCACGATCACCAGCCCGTTCCACGACACCACCTTCTATCCGCCGGCAGGCAATGGCGGCGGTGACGGTGACGGCTTCGAGACCGCGATCTTCTCGGGCACGATCATCATTTCCGACCCGAGCACGGTGACCTTCACCTTCGGCGGCGACGATGACGTCTTCCTCTATGTCGATGGTCAGAATGTCGGCCAGCTCGGCGGTGTGCACGGGATGACCTATGCGACGCCGACGACCGGCACGCTGAGCGCCGGCCCGCACACGTTCGACCTGTTCTTCGCGGATCGGCACACGACCGGTTCCGAGGTCTATTTCTCGATCGATACCGAGGGTCTGGTGGTGACGGGCGGCGTCCCCGAGCCGGCGACCTGGGGCATGATGCTCGCCGGTTTCGGCATCCTGGGCCTGGCCATGCGCCGCCGCAAGACGACGGTCAGCTTCGCCTGATTTCAGGTCAGAGCAAAGATAGCGGGAGGGCGCCGAGTCAATCCGGCGCCCTTCCTTTTTTGCGCCGTCAACCGGGCTCAGATACGCCGCGCGACATAACCGGCGCCCAGGCCCATGACGACCGCCATGACGATCGCCGTCAGGCCGTAGGCGATCGCATGCCGGCGTGCCGCCTGGCCGAAAAAGCGCTCGAAGCCTGACTTCCTGACCTCCACGTCGCGCACCGCCGCGGCCACGACATGGCCCTTCTGGATGAGGAAGGTCTCGGCGGTGTAGGTGCCGGTCGTGACGCGGGCCGAAAGCGGCAGGCGCGCGCGATAGAGAACGCCATTGGTGATCTCGACCGACCCGGGCGCCTCGAGATAAAGCCCGTTGCGGGCCTTCAGGTCGTTGAGGCCGCGCGAGAAGCGATCGATCTCGGCGCTGTCGCTGACCGAACTGGGCGAGAGCTGCAGATTGGCAAGCCCAAGCTCGTAGATCGCCGCCGTGCGCTCGTCGACCAGTTGCTGCAAGGGCCGCGACGACGCGATGGCATAGAAGGCCGGAGCCGACCGGAACTGCATGCTGTCGGCATTGATCCATATGCCGGCGATCTTCTGTTTCTCGCGCATGGTGATGGGCTGGCTCGGTCCCTTGAGCACGACGACGATGTCCGCCGGCTCTGTGGGTACGCGCCCGCCGGGATAGACGATCGCGCCGAACAGCAGCAGCTCCGCGCCGGTAAAACTGGCGCGAATCTCGACGTCATGCTGCGAGACATCGGGAACGAGAAGCGGGGCGTTGGTCGCGCCCGGCAGCAGCGGCAGGAACAGGAGCGCGGCACCGATCCGGACGATGCGCCCGCGTTTCATTGACCAGCGACCGTGTAGATTTCGTCGGGGCGCCAGCCGAGACCCAGCGCCATGCGGATCGCCACGACCAGCACGATGAAGGCCAGCACAACCCGCAGATATTCAGGCCGGGCCCTGGTGGAGA
>Ga0335083_10003990_pt1 | contig 18930 bp, 13 predicted proteins | sample Lox_Sample_42_FD_206716 | JGI IMG/M metagenome (GOLD analysis project Ga0335083, IMG submission 206716) | Soil microbial communities from Loxahatchee National Wildlife Refuge, Florida, United States - Lox_Sample_4.2 | ecosystem: Environmental > Terrestrial > Soil > Wetlands | place: USA...
GGAGCGCCATCTCCGGCAACGCGACCAGGTCGACGCCCTGCTCGCGGGCGGCCTCGATCGCGGCCACGATCCGCGTGAAATTGCCGTCCAGATCGCCGACCGTGGGGTTGATCTGCGCCAGGCCCAGCCGAATGACGCGCATGGGACGAGTGTGCGGGGCGAGTCGCGGGCGCGCAAGCGGCCGTGGCTCCGGCGGCCGAACCCCACCGCCACAAACGAAAGCGCCCGGCATTGAGCCGGGCGATCCCGTTCATGCGGAGGGACGCGCACGCGTCCGACCGCGGCGCAAGAGGGATTGGGCACTGGGGCGCTTGTTGCCCCGAGCTTCCGCTCCGACCCGATCGCGGCAGGGGTCTCTCGGACCCGTGTCTTTACTGTTCGCGCTCGGGCTCCTGACGCACCTGATGCGCCGGCTCGCAGGCCGGCAGCAGGGTCTCGAAGCTGCAAGGACCGTTCCTCACGGTCCGGGCCGCCCCGCGACCACGTATCCTATTGTCGGCGCGTCCCCGGCCGGACTCAAGCCCCGTTTTCATTCTGCGACGGGGCAGCCAACCTGCACCACAACCGGTGCGGAACGCCCACGTCGTGGGGCTTTACGACCTCTGGACCGGCGTCCCCTCGGGCAAATGCGCCGAGCGCCGCTGGAGGGCGGCGAGCAGCGTCGCAAGCCCGGCGATCCCGGCGAGGACGGCGTACGCCTCGCGCGTGGCGGCGGCGAACGCCGCGGCGTCGACCGGGGCGCGTGCGCCCTCCAGCGCTCGCCCGGCGTGGCGCAGGTAGCTCGAGGCCACGAGCGCGCCCATGAGCGCCGCCCCGGACGAGAACCCCAGATTGCGCGTCGTGCCCTGGAGCCCGGAGGCGATCCCGAGTTGCTCGCGGGGCACGAGCGAGAGCAGCGCGCTCGCGTTCGGCACCGTGAAGAGACCCTGCCCCGCGCCCACCAGTGCGAGCCCGGTGAAGAGCGTCCCGGCGGCCGGCGCGACGCCCAGGCGCGCGAGGACGAGCAGTCCCGCGGCCGTCATCGCCATGCCCAGCGTGGTGAGCACGCGCGCCCCGATGCGGTCGGCGAGCCGGCCCGAGAGCGGCGCGAAGAGCAGCGCCGAGAGCGGCAGCAGCGCATTCCAGAAGCCGCTCTGCTGCGCGTTCTCGTGCAGCACCTCCTCGAGGTAGAGCGGCACGTGGAGCCCGACCGCGATCGTCAGCGCCTGGCTCAGGAGCGTGAGCGAGACCGCCGCGCCGAGCGGCCCGAGCACGAGGCCGAGCGGCAGCATGGGCTCGCGCGAGCGGCGCTCGATCCGGACGAACGCGCCGAGCGCGAGGACCGCCGCCACGAAGAGTGCGAGCACGAGCGGGTGACGCCAGCCGAGCGCCGGGCCGCGCGAGAGCGCGAGCATGAGCGCGACGAGCGCGGCGCACCACGCGAGCGCCGCCGCGCCATCGATGCGTGGCGCGCCGGGGCGCGGGGCGTCGGCGGGGATCCGCGCGCGCACGAGCGCGAGCGCCAGCATGCCGAGCGGCGCGTTCGCGAAGAAGATCCAGCGCCACGACGCGTGCGCGATCACGATGCCGCCGAGCGGCGCGCCGAGCGCGAGCCCGCCGCCCACCATCGCGCCGAACGCGCCGAGCGCGCGCCCGCGTTCCTCGAGCGGGAACGCCGAGACGAGCAGCGCGGCGCCGTTCGCGGTGACGAGCGCGGCGCCGACGCCCTGCAGCACGCGCGCGGCGATCAGGCCGGCGAGCCCCGGCGCGAGGCCGCAGCCCATCGAGGCGAGCGTGAAGAGCGCGAGCCCGATGCCGTAGACGTTGCGCCGTCCGCGCAGGTCGGCGAGCCGGCCGGCCGAGAGCAGCAGGCCGGTGATCGTCACGGTGTAGGCGAGCACGACCCACTCGACGGTCGTGAACGGCGCCGCGAAGCGGCGCTGGAGCGTCGGCAGCGCGATGCTGACGACGCTCGCGTCGAGCGTGGCCATGATGACGCCGAGCGCGACCGGGGGAAAGACGCGCCAGCGTGCGAACGCCGGCGCGTCGGGAAGCGGCGAGCTCAACGCCCGATCATCGCTGGCGCAGGATGCGCATGATCTCCGGCATGTTCGGCGTCTTGCCGTAGAGCAGCAGGCCGATGCGGAAGATCTTGGCCGATGCGAGCAGCGCCGCGATGGCCGTCAGCGCGAGCAGCCCGATCGACGTCGCGATCTCCCACGACGGCACCTCGGCGCCCGTCACCGAGCTCACCGAGAGGCGCAGCATCATCGTGGTGGGCGCGGTCGGCGGAAACAGCGAGAAGAACCGCGTCACCGGCGCGCGCGGGCTGTTGAGGATCTGCGTGAGACCGTAGAACGGGATGAAGTTCATCATCGTGAACACGATGGCGAACTGCTGGGCCTCGCGCAGGTTGTTCGCGATCGCTCCGAGCCCGGTCATGATGCTGGCGTAGAACAGGTAGCCGAGCACGAAGTAGGTGATCCCGAGCGCCACGAGCACCGGCGAGACCTCGATCTGCATGGTCGCGAGCATCCCGCTCGCGGCGGTCAGTCCCAGCACGAGCCAGACGCCCACGAGCGTCAGGCCGGCGCCGCCCAGACCGATCAGCTTGCCGACCATGAGCTCGCCGGGCGTCACCGTGCAGAGCATCGACTCGAGGATGCGCGTCTCCTTTTCTTCCGCGACGCCCTGGAGCAGGTACTGGCCGCCGGAGACGATCGCCACGCTCAGCAGCAGGGCGATCGCGAACGGGAAGAAGAAGGCGAACAGCTCGCGCGAGTCGTCCTTGAGCTGGTAGTGCCCTTCGCGGTTCGGCACGAACAGATCGATCGGACGGTCGAGCGCGAGACTGCGGTCGATGTGCGTGGAGTCGGTGGTGGGTTGCAGCAGCGAGCGCGTGAGCCAGGTGCGGATCGCGCGATCGTCCGCCGTTTCGGTGAAGGCGCGGGTGTCGTGCTCGTAGCGGCGCACGTGCCCGCTTTCGAGGTAGTTCGCCGCGACGACGACGGCCGTGTTCACCGTGCCCGCGTTGAGCGAGTCCAGCGCCTCCCGCTGGCTCGTGAAGCGTCGCGCGACGAGCGGCACTACCTGCGGGGAGGCATCCGCGGCGCGCGTCGCGGCGGCGCGCGCCGCGGGCGCGTCCGCGGGCACGACGAGGCTGAAGTGCGCGGGCGCGTTCGCGAACACGCCCGAGGAGTCGACGAGCGCCACGACGCGCTCGTGCCGCGCGAGCTTGCGCGCCTCGTCGGCGCCGCCCTTGCTCAGCATGGTCGAGAGGAAGATGAGTCCCGGCGTCAGCAGCAGAGAGAACACGAACATCTTGCGCCGGACCGTCGTGAGGTACTCGCGGCGCGCGATGATGAGGGCCCGTGCGAGCGCGAACTTCATCGCGCACCTCCGAGGAGCGGCTCCTGGTCGATGGTGGGCGGGCCGCTGCGGCCCTTGTCGAGCCCGGCGCCGGTCACGACGACGTTCACGAAGATGTCCTCGAGCGGGGGGATGACGGGCGTGAAGCCGTTGACGGCGACGCCGCGCTCGAGCAGCGCGCGCAGCACCTGGCTCGGCTGCGCCGCGCGTTCGAGCGTGATCTTGACCGAGCCGTTCACGCGCTCGGTCGCGCGCACGCCCGGCACGCCCGAGGGCACGTCGCCGCCTTCGACCAGGAACGCGTGCTCGGCGTGCTGCCGGCGGATGTCGCCGACCTTGCCGTAGAGCACCATGTGGCCGCGGTTGATCATCAGCGCGCGATCGCACTGCTGCTCGACCTTGTTCATCTGGTGCGTCGAGAGCAGCACGGTCGAGCCCGCCGCGCGGCGGCGGCGCAGCACGTCCTCGAGCAGCTGCACGTTGATCGGATCGAGGCCGCTGAACGGCTCGTCGAGGATCAGCAGCGAGGGCTCGCCGATGAGCGCGGTGCAGAGCTGCAGCTTCTGCTGCATGCCCTTCGAGAGCGCCTGCACCTGCTTCTTCGCCCACGCCGCCAGCTCGAACTCCTCGAGCAGCGCGACCGCCGCCGCGCGTGCGTCGCGCGGCGAGAGGTCCTTGAGCTCGCCGTAGTAGGACAGCGCGTCGAGCACGGGCACCTTTTTGTACAGCCCCCGCTCTTCGGGCAGGTAGGAGATGCGCGGGCGGTTCGGCCCCGTCAGCGGCTTGCCGTTCAGCGTGATCGTGCCGCCATCCGGCTTCAGGATGTCGGTGATCATGCGGATCAGCGTGGTCTTGCCGGCGCCGTTCGGGCCGAGCAACGCGAAGATCTCGCCCGGGTTGACCTCGAACGAGACGTCGTTCACGACCGCGCGGGTGTCGTAGACCTTGCGAACCTGGCGGGCTTCGAGCATGGGGCCTTCCTGCGAGGGGACTGCCGATCCGGCGAACCCGGGGCGGCCGCGTTCGCGGTTCGGAAACGTTCGGAGAGCCGGGCGCGAGCGGGGCCCGGCGGCGCTGCACCTCGCGCGCCCGGGCCTCGTCCGGGTAGCGCCGCGCGCCGCCGCGGGGCACCCGATGACAGAGCCTAGGCCCCGCGCGTGGCCCGCACAAGCCACCCGCGGAGAACGGCGGCGGGCGCGCCGGCCGCGAGTGCGGAGGCTGGCCGAAATCACGGTGAGGTGCGAGGCTGGAGCGGCCGATAACCCGTGCGCCGCTCCTCCGGTCGCCCGTCGGGCCGCCGGACGGGCTCGTTTCGATCGTCCGGGCCATCGCGAGGGATCCCGCGCATGCGAGTCGAACGCTTCTTCCGCGCCGCGGCGCGTCTTGCGGCCGCCGGCGCGCTGACTGCCGCGGTGACGCTCGTCGCCGGCTGCAGCACGAAGACCATCGTGCGCGCCAAGGGCGCCCTGTTCTCGCGCGTCACGATCGCGCCGCACGCCGACACGCTGACGGTCGGCGGCAACCACCTCTTCGTCGCGACGGCGTACGACACGGGCGGCGCCGTGGTGGCCGGCGCGGCGATCGCGTGGTCGAGCAGCAACACCAGCGTCTGCAGCGTCGGGCTGAATGGCCTCGCAACGGCGCAGGGCGAGGGCGTCGCGCTCATCATCGCCTCGAGCGGCGGGAAGTCCGACACCGCGACCGTGCTCGTCTACGGCGCGACGACCGGCTGGTTCACGCAGACGAGCGGCACGACGCAGAACCTCTCCGGCGTCTTCTTCCAGCCCGACGGGGCCACGGGCTACGCGGTCGGCGACGCCGGCACGCTCGTCACCACGACCAACGCGGGCACGAGCTGGTCGCCTGCGACGAGCGGCACGCTGTCGGACCTCGCCTCGGTCTGGTTCACCTCGACGTCGGTCGGCTGGACGGTCGGCAAGGCCGGCACGGTGATGAAGACCATGAACGGCGGCTCGAGCTGGACGCAGCAGACCAACGTCGGCACGTCGCAGAACCTCACGTGCGTACGCTTCAGCGACGCGCTGCACGGCTGGATCACGGGCGCGGGCGGCCTGGTCGCCACGACGCACGACGGCGGCGGCACGTGGGTGCGCTCGTTCCCGACCGCGCAGACGCTGAACGGCGTCTCGTTCCCGGATTCGCTCAACGGCTGGGCCGTCGGCAACGGCGGCGTGATCGTCGGCAGCCACGACGGCGGGACGAGCTGGTACGTCGTGCAGCCGGCCGTGACCGCGATCGCGCTCAAGGGCGTGTGGCGCGTCGCCGGCGTCGCGTTCGATTCGCTGGCGCTCGCGGTCGGCGCGCAGGGCACCGTGGCGCGCACGGGCGCGACGCCCGACTCGCTCGCCTGGGCGCTCGGCAACGTCGGCACGGTGAACCAGCTCAACGCCGTGCAGCTCGTCGATCCGTTCACCGCCTACGCCGTGGGCGCGAGCCCCGCGGGGCTGATCGAGAAGAGCGTGGACGGCGGCCTCACGTGGATGCCGCAGACCTCGAACAGCCCGGTCGCGCTGAACGGCGTCTTCTTCCTCGACGACCAGCGCGGGTGGGCGGTCGGCGCGACGGGACGCATCGTGCACACGTCGCACGGCGGCAACTAGACCGCGCGCCGGGCCGTCGCTCGCGGCGTGACGCTCGTTTCAGTCGCCCGGCGGCCCCGCACGTCCCGCTTGACGGGATCGCGCCCGTTCGCCCACCGTCGGGCGCATGAGCGAGCGCACCGTCGTCCTCGATGCCTACAACGTCATCCACCGCACGCCGCAGCTGCGCCCGGGTTCCGATCGCACGCTGCGCGAGTCGCGCGAGAAGCTGCTCAACCTGCTGGCGTGGATGATGGGGGGCGAGACGACGCGCTTCATCGTCGTCTTCGACGGCGCCGAACCGCACGGCCGCGACGAAGCGGAGGGCAGCGGGCGCGTGCAGGTGCGATGGTCGCGCCCGCCCGAGAAGGCGGACGACCTGATCCGCCGGCTGGTCGAGCAGGAGGTGGCGCGCGGGGAGCGCGTCACGGTCGTGACCGCGGACCTCGAGGTCGCGCGTCACGCGCGCGCGATGGGTGCGGACATCGCGCTCAGCGACCTGTTCCTCGCGAGCGCGCTCGGCCGCGCCAAGGACGAGGAGCCCGGCGACGAGAAGCCGACGACGCTGAGCCGCGCCGAGCTCGAGGAGTGGGCGAAGGTCTTCCGCGCGCCGCGGCCCGGCGAGCGGGACGACTGACCCCCGGCCGACCGGCGCCGCTGCGGGGCTCGCCGCTCCCAACGCAACGGGCGGTCGACCTCGCGGTCGCCGCCCGTCACGTCGCGGGCTCGAGCCCGCACCGGATGCCGTCAGTCGCGGCCCACGTCGCAGTACGCGACCCGTGACGCAAAGGGCAGGATCCACGCCTTCGAATCGTACGGCGCCGTGTCGTCGAACAGCGTGCCGTGCGAGAGCGCGTTCACGCCGAAGTGGCGCATGCCCCAGAAGTCCCACGACGGGAACGTGACCGTGTAGGTGTCGTCACCGTTGTTCACGAACCGGCGTCTCATGAAGTCGCGGTAGAGCACCACGACGTCGTTGTTGCGCCCGGTCGTCACCGTGACCTTGATCATCGCGAGCGCCGGCAACAGCATCAGACGCGGCCGGAACCGCAGCGCGAGCGGATCGGTGATGGTCGTGTCGATCGCGCCCGCCTGGATGCGCAGGCTGTTGATCGCGGTCGTCGCGTTGAGCGAGGTCACGACCACGCCCGACGTGCCGAGAATCCGCCAGTGCCGCTGGTGATGGCGGCCATCCGAAGCCGAGTCCGGGTCCACGATGCGCTCGAAGGTCAGCTCGCGGACCCACGAATCGTCGAGCGGCTTGCGGATCAGGCGCCGCGTCGTGTCGGCGCGCATCGAATCGCGCGGCACCGAGTCGGTGGCGGCGGTATCGCCGGCGATGACGTTGAACGTGCCGAGCAGATGGCGGTGGATCGTGACGAGCGCGGCGGTCGGCTGCCCGCTCGAATCCGGGTTCGAGAACGTGATGTCGACCGTGCGTGTGTCCGAGGTGATCGTGCGCCACCAGCGGAACGGCTGGATCGCGGCGAGCGCGCTCGAAACCGGCGCGTCGGCGTAGAGGATCGGTGTCGGATCCTCGTAGAGCGTTTCTTCGACGAGCTCGGGGTGCTGCGAGAGCGTGTCGGTGACCTGCGCGGCGTCGACCGAGCTGCCGCCCGAGATCGAGCCGACGTTAGAGCCGTCGAGCGACGAGCTCGGCTTGGTCGACTTGCCGCAGCCAGCGAGAGCGGCGCCGATCAACAGGAGACCGAGCGCGAGGGCGAGGTGTTTCTTCATGTGGGTCCTCCAGTACGGCGGCCGGTCGAGCGTGACCGTCGGCCTCCTAGGTGTCGAACTCCCGGTGCGACCCTCTGGTTCCCGAGCACTCCATGTGCCAGTTCAGTCAATTCACCAACTCCTTGCGCCGCAACGCGACCGCGAAGCCATCCGTCGCAGCCGTGTACCGACAGGGGCAGCAGCGCCACGCCCGGGTACGGCCCGGGACAGCGAAACGGCGCGGCCGCCCGGGCCGCGCCGTCCGTGTGCCGCTGCGCTCGGGGCGCCGCGTCAGAGCCGCACGTGCGTGTCGTGATCGACGTGGAAGTCGATGTCCTGGCCCTGCGCCACGGTTACCTGGAAGCCCTTCGACGCCGCCACGGCACCGGTCGCCGCGCCCGCGCCGAGCAGGCCACCGATCACCGCGCCCTTGCCCCCGCCGCCCAGCGCCTTGCCGAGCAGCGCGCCCGCGGCCGCGCCGCCCGCGATCGCGCCGACGTTCCGCTTGCGCGTCGAGCCGGCGACCATGCTGTCCGCGCTCGCGCTGATGTCGTGCGAGGTGCCGTTCACCTGGATCGAGGTCACGCGCAGCAGCAGCAACGCGCGACCGCCCTTCGCCGCCGGCGTCGCGCCGTCGACGACGCCCATCACCGTGCTGCCCGCGGGGAACGGCGCGGCGGTGCCGACCGTGATCGCCTCCTTGAGCGTGCCCGACCAGCTCTGGCCCGGCTGCGCGGTCTCGGAGGTGATCGCGGCGCCGAGCGTGACCTTGAGCGTCGTGCCCGCCGGCACTGTGACGCCCGCCGGCTCCGCGGGCGCCTGCGCCTGCACGGCTTCGCCGCCGGACGAACCGGACGAGGCCCGGTGCGTCGTCGAGTGATGCGGGTGCTCGGGCGCCGGTGTCGAGCCGGATTCGGTCGTGGGCGCGGTCTGCTGCTGCGTGCCGCCCGCCTGCGCTCCGGCCTGCGGCTGGATCTGGCCCTGCGACTGCTCGACCGGGTTGCTCGCGAGCGTGCTGTCGCTGGCGACCGTGCCCGTGTTGGTGGCGGTCTTGTTGCCGCAGCCGGTGAGCGCGAGCGTCAGCGCGACCGCAAGGACGGCGAATGGTGCGAGGCGACGAAAGGTCATGGGTCCTCCATGGGAATCGCGGCATCCCTGCCGAGGCGGGGCGATGGATCCCGGAACGGGAACGGTTCGGAGCATGTGCTGGTCCGAAGCCGGCGGCGAGAATGCCGCGCGCCCGCGGCTTCTGCAAGCGCCACGCCCTTGCCTCCGGCGTGCGCCGGCGCGCGTCCTGCGCGGGCGGACGTGGCCGCGCGCCGATGCGCGGCGTATCGTGCGACGACCCCACGCGCCGCGCGCGACCCGGTTTCAGGAGGAGGGATTCGATGGACGTCGTCGTTCGCAAGGCCGATCCCGCGACCCGCCCCGCGGGCCTGCTCGCCGTCGGCGTTGCCGAGCGCGCGCCGCTCGCCGGCCCGGCGCAGCGCCTCGACCGCGCCACGCATGGCGCGCTCGCCGCGCTGCTCGCCACGCGCGATTTCACGGGCGCGCCCGGGCAGTCCGCGCTCCTCTACGCGCGCGGGCTCCGCGCCAGGCGCGTGTTCGTGGTGGGCCTGGGGCGCGGCGCGTCTCCGGAGCGGACCACGCTGCTGCGCGCGGCGGCGCTGGCGGCGCGCCAGGCGCGCGAGCTCGGCGCGGGCACGCTCGCGATCGCGCTGGATGGCACGGCGGCCACGAGCCCCGAGGACATCGCGACGATCGCCGAGGGCGTGCTGCTCGGGCACCATCGCCACACCGCGTACCGCAGCGGATCGAAGGCGCCGCTCAAGCGCGTCGAACTGCTCGTGCCGCGCGCGAGCGAAGCGCTCGTCGCGGCGGCCGGGCGCGGCGTGCGCCGCGGCGAGGCGGTGTGCCTGGCCCGCGACCTGGCGAACACGCCGGGCCAGGACCTCGTGCCGTCGGCGCTCGCTGCGCGCGCGCAGGAGATCGGCGCGAGCACCGGCGCGAAGGTGACCGTGATGGACGTCCCCGCGCTCGAGCGGCTGGGCATGGGCTGCCTGCTCGGCGTCGGTCGCGGCAGCGTGAACCCGCCGCGCTTCATCGTGCTCGAGCACGCACCGCGCGAGACGAAGCGCCGTGGCGGCAGGCCGCTCACGATCGTCCTCATCGGCAAGGGCGTCACGTTCGACACGGGCGGCTATTCGCTCAAGCCCCGCGAGGGCATGAGCAAGATGAAGTACGACATGTCGGGCGCGGCGGCGGTGCTCGGCGTGTTCGCGTCGCTGCCCGCTCTCGATCTGCCGGTGCGGCTCGTCGGACTCATTCCGAGCGCCGAGAACATGGTGAGCGATCGCGCGGTCAAGCCCGGGGACGTGCTTCACGCCCTCGACGGGACCACGGTCGAGGTGACGAACACCGACGCCGAGGGCCGGCTGCTGCTCGCCGATGCGCTGGGCTACGCGAAGCGGCTCGAGCCCGACCTGGTCGTCGACCTCGCGACGCTGACGGGGGCGATCTCGCTCGCGCTCGGACGCTTCGCGGCGGGAATCTTTACGCGCGACGACGCGCTCGCGGCCGGGCTGATCGCGGCCGGAGAGGCCGTGGGCGAGCGGCTGTGGCGCATGCCGCTCTGGGACGATTACCGGGTGGAGATGCGCGGCGGCGACACGGCGGACCTCGTCAACTCATCGGAGCGGCGTGAGGGCGCCGCGTGCACGGCGGCCGCGTTCCTCGAGCACTTCGCGCGCGGCCTGCGCTGGGCGCACCTCGACATCGCGAGCACGGCGTGGACCTACGAAGCGCGCCCGGAATCCGCGCGCGGCCCGAACGCGTTCGGCGTGCGGTTGCTGGTCGAGTGGCTCGGAGCGTTCGCGCGCGCCTGAGGCGGAGCGGCGCGCGCCGCCTGGCGCGCCCGCGCGAGGACTCGCCGGGCGGGTCGCCGCAACGCGCGCGCTCAGTGCGCCGGCGTCGTCGGCTTGCGTCGGCGCTTCGGCACGCTGGCGGCCCTGGGCGGCTCGCGCACGACCGCCATGTCGACGCCCGCGGGCTCGAGCCGCAGCAGCTGGCCCTCGGGCGAGATCCACAGCGTGAACGTGCTCGTCGAATCGCTGAGCACGACGCGCTGGCTCACGATGCGCTTCGCGCCCCACTTCACGGTGTCGGGGCCCGCGTCGCGCGCGGTCGCGTCCACGATCGCGGTCGGACTGCCGAGCGCGAGCATCGAGACCGGCCGCTCGCCGAACAGGTGCCCGCGCAGGTTGCGAGCGACGATGTCGAACAGCGTGTAGACCCCGCCGTCGAGCACGAACACGCGGCCGGGGGGCATGACGAGGCGGTCGGCGGTGCCGCGCCCGTCGACCTCCAGCGTCGCGGTGAAGGTGGTGTCCTGCGGCGTCACCGTGCGGTTGACCTGGTGCCCGTCGAAGCGCTCGCTCGAGGTGTAGCTGCGCATCCCGAAGTCGTCGGAGTCGACGATCAGCCCCATGTCCTTCACGAAGTGCTTGGGCGTGCCGTCCGCGCCCGGCGCGATGTGGTCGGCGTGCGCGGTCACGAACAGCGAGTCATTGCGCCGTTCGTACTGGAACTCCTCGGAACCCATCGCGCGGCCGTGCGCGTAGAGCACGAGGCGGCCGCTGTCGATGACGGTCGAGGTGGTTTCCTGGGCAGGCGCGGCAGCAGGAGCGAGCAGCAGGAGCAGCGCGGGCAGGGTGGGGAGCCGGCGGACGTTCATGGGCGAGAAGCCCGGGCTCCGTTTGGAAACACCGCACGACGCCGTTGCAGGCACCGCCGGAGCGGTCGCAAGGAACGGCGACGAGACGAGAGTTCACACTCGGTCGAGGAGCCATGACGCCGAGAACGGCCCGGCGTTGCCCGCAACCCGGAGGGCGAGCCCGAGAACGGCCGCCGGGCAGCGTCGCTCGTCGTCGATCGTGTGCCCAACACGCATCTCCTCCTCGCTTCTTGCCCCGCGGCCGTTATCGGGCTCGCGGCGTCGCGGGGCGTTTCCAAACGGAGCCTAGCACAGCGTTCCGCCGCCGCCGTTCGCAGATCAGGAAGCGGCGCGTTCGAGCCACGTCACGCACTCGATGTGCGGCGTGTGCGGGAACATGTCGACGGGCGTCACCTCGCCCAGCGCGTAGCCGAGCGCGCCGAAGGCCTGCGCGTCGCGCGCGAGCGTCGCGGGGTTGCACGAGACGTAGACGATGCGGCGCGGCGAGAGCTCGACGCAGCGCGCGACGACGCGCGGGTGCAGGCCCGCGCGCGGCGGATCGACGACCACCACGTCGGGCCGCACCGCGCCCTCGCGCTCGCCGCGCGCCCACTCGCGCAGCACCTGGCGCGCGTCGCCGCAGACGAAGCGCGCGTTCGCGAGCCCGTTGCGCGTGGCGTTGCGTCGCGCGCGCTCGACCGCCTCGGCGACGGACTCGACGCCGGTCACGCGCCCCGCTGCGCGCGCGAGCGCGAGCGAGAGCGTGCCCGCGCCGCAGTAGAGATCGAGCACCTCGTCGCCGTCGCCCAGCGCCGCCGCCTCGAGCGCGAGCGTGTAGAGCGCCCCGGCCTGCGCGCTGTTCGTCTGCAGGAAAGCGTTGCCCACGACCTCGAACTCGAGCCCGAGCAGCCGCTCGACGATCGCGCCGGGCCCGAGGAGCGGGATCTCGCGTTCCATGTACGCGATGCTCGCACGCGAAGCGTTGAGGCCGAGCGTCACGGTCTTCACCTCGGGCGAGAGCGCCGCAACCGCGCGGGCCCACTCGGCGAGCCCGGCGAGCTGTTCGGAGGACGCGATCAGGTGTACCGCACACTCGTGCGCCTGTTCGAGATGTCGCACGACGAGGAAGCGCGCGACGCCGTCGAGCCGCGCCGGGTGGTAGGCGGGCCAGGCGCGCTCGCGCGCGAAGCGTTGCGTGAGCGCGACGACCTCCCCGACGAGCGGCGAGGGCAGCCAGCACTCGCGAAGCGCGAAGACGCGATCGAACGTGCCGCGCTCGTGCAGTCCGAGGATCGGCGCGCCGTCCTCGCCGCGCAGGAAGCTGAACTCCATCTTGTTGCGGTAGTGCCATGCCGAGGGCGCGGGCACGATCGGTCGCACGCGCGGCTCGGCGACGCGGCCGAGGTGGCGCAGCGTCTCCTCGACCTGGCGCGCCTTGAGCGCGCACTGCGCGTCGTAGGGCAGGTCCTGCATCCGGCAGCCGCCGCACTGTGAGGCGTGCACGCAGCGCGCGGCGATGCGTTGCCCGCTCGCCCGCTCGATCCGCTCGAGGTGCGCTTCCGAAAACGTGCGGCGCACCTTCGTCACGCGCGCGACGACGCGGTCTCCGGGCAGGCCGCCGTCGACGAACACGACGCGACCTTCGTGGCGGGCGAGCGCCTTGCCTCCGAGCGCGAGATCCTCGACGTCCAGCGTTAACAGCTCTCTGACTTTCATCTCGTGAAATCGCCGGAGCTTGCCAAGGTCGTGGGAACCAAACGGGTCTGTGCCCTGTCTAATTGGGCATGAACCTGTGATCCCCGCCCAGGATCCGCACGCTAACACAGGGGGAGTACATGCGTAGGAGCACGTCCCGCGGCTGGCTTCATCTGGCTGCGATCGCAACGGTCGCATCGACCATCATGCTGCTCGCGGGCGCGGCGTCCGCGCGACCGTGGCTGGGCGTCTATACCCAGTCGCTCACGGGCGAGCTTCGCGACGGCATGGGACTTCACGATGGCGATGGCGTGATCATCGATCGCGTCGTCGACGGCAGCCCGGCGGATCGCGCAGGACTGCGCAAGGGCGACGTGATCGAGCGGTTCAATGCCAGACACGTGACCGCGCCCGACGATCTCGCGCGGCTCGTCGGCAACGCGCGCCACGACCAGGAGGTCTCGCTCTCGATCCTGCGCGACGGCCAGGAACGCTCGATCGACGTGACGCTCGCCGAGCGTCCGACCGACGAGGACGAGATGGCGCCACCGAGCGCGCCCGACGCGCCGGAAGCGCCCGAGACGCCCGAGACACCCGAGGCGCCGTCCGCGCCCAGGGCGCCGCACGCGATGAAGTTCAAGATCGTGACGCCGGACGGGGACTCGGATGGTCAGACGCACGTCTATCGCATGGACGGCGATTCGCCGGACGGCCAGGGGACGCACGACTGGGCGCAGCAGCTGCCGAACCTGGGCAATCTGGGCAACCTCGGCAACATGCGTTTCCTCGGCATGGGCCGCACGCGGCTCGGCGTGCGCATCGAGTCGCTGAACGACGACCTCGCGTCGGCGCTCGGCGCGCCCGACCATGACGGCGTGCTCGTCGTCGGCGTGATGAAGGACACTCCCGCGGAGCGTGCCGGCCTTCGCGCGGGCGACGTGATCCGCTCGGTCGACGACCACAGCGTGACCGACGCCGAAGGGCTCGTGCGCGCAATCGCCGACGCCGGCGAGAGCGCCTCGCTCGGCGTGTGGCGCAAGGGCGAGCGCCGCACGGTCGAGGCGAAGCTCGACGCGGCTCCGCGCGTGCGGCGCGACGGCGGCTCGGGCGACAACGCTCCGGCGCCCAACTGGACCGGGAAGCGCGTGCGTGACCGCGATTCGTCGGGTGACGATCAGGATCTGCGGCAGCAGCTCCAGGACCTGAAGGATCAGCTGCGCGAGCTCAAGCAGGAGCTGGAGGATCACAAGCACGACTGAGCGCGACGCGCGCAGGCGCGACGCGACCAGGAAAACGCCGTCGCATCCGGGGGCGTCGTCCGACCTGCCGACACCGCAAGGTGAAAGCATGGGGCGAAGTCTTCGGCGGGAAGGTGCAGCGCGGCGCTCCCGATGATGCGGCGGTGAAACGAGGGCCCGGCGGAGCGATCCGCCGGGCTTCGCGTTGGAGGGCGGCTCGGATACGCTGCGCCCCGTCATGCCACCGTTCGAGCCCGCGTACTGCCCGCGCTGCGCCCACGCGCTCGAACCGCGCTCCGAGCACGGCACGACGCGGCCGACGTGCCCGGCGTGCGGCTTCATCTGGTACCGCAACCCCGTTCCCGCGGCGGGCGTGCTGATGCTCGCGGACGGCCGCGTCCTGCTCGTCCGCCGCAAGTACGATCCGCGCGCGGGCGCCTGGTGCCTGCCCGCGGGCTTCATGGAGGCGGGCGAGACCCCGCAGCAGACGGCGCTGCGCGAGCTGCGCGAGGAGACGGGCCTGGAGGCGCGGCTCACGGGACTCTTCGACGTCTACGCAGGCTTCGACGATCCGCGCGTGCGCTCGGTGCTGATCCTCTACGAAGCCGACCGCACGGGCGGCACGCTCGTGCCGGGCGACGACGCGACCGAGGCGAAGTGGTTTCCGCTCGGCGAGCTGCCGCCCGACCTCGCGTTCGAATCGCACCGCCGCGCCCTCGCGGAGCTGGCCGGGCGGCAGGGCCGGAGCGCCTCGCACGGCTGATCGCGCTCGCTGCACGAGGCGGGGACCGGACGCGTTCGAACTTTCCGGCATTTGCGCGTGCGGCGGCCGCGCGGCCCGTGGCCACGCCGCTCCAGCCCGGCACCACTTCAAGTTTACGGTCGCCGACCGAACCTAGAGAGCGCGAACTCTCACGACGCGAAGCGCTTGGCTCGCGTCCCGCAGTCCGCTTCGCCCCCTCGGAGACCGCTCGTTGGCCACCCAACCCACCGCCGTCCGCGCCGCGGCCGGCGGCAAGCACGGGCTCCACGGCTGGTACGCGGCCGCGTTCTGGGTGCTCGCCCTCGGCGCCATCGTCGCGACCCACGCCGCGATCTGGCCGAGCGCGTGCGCGCTGCTCGCCGCCGCGACGGCGACCGCGATCTTCGGCGCGGCCCGCATCGCGTCGGTGCGCCGGCTCGTCGAGCTGGAGCGCGACCACGCGCGCCGCGTCTCCCAGGACGCCGCGCGCCGCGCCGACGAGGCGCAGGTCTCGCTCGTGCGCCTCGCGACCGAGCTCGAGGAGCGCACCGCCGAGCTCTCCGAGACGCAGCGGCACTTCGAGCTCGCGCTGCAGGGCTCGAACGACGGCGTATGGGAGTTCGACCTGCGCACGCGGCGGCTCTACCTCTCGCCCGACTTCAAGGAGCGGTTGGGGCTGGAGCCCGGCGAGGACCACGGTGAGCTCGCGTGGTACGAGAATCACCTCCACCCCGACGACGTCGCGCGCTGGAAGCAGGCGGTCGAGGAGCACCTCGAGCACCACGCGTCGTACACGCTCGATCTGCGCCTGCGCACGCCAACGGGCGAGTACCGGCTGTTCCGCGCGCGCGGCTCGGCGGAGTGGGACTTCAACGGCAAGCCCGTGCGCATGGCGGGCTCGCTCACCGACATCACCGAGCGCCGGCTCGCCGAGGCGCGGCTGCGCGAGAGCGAGGCGAGCTTTCGCTCGCTCTCGTCCGCGTCGCCCGTCGGCATCCTCAAGGCGGACGCGCTCGGCCGCTGCGAGTACAGCAACGAGCGCTGGCTCGAGATCACTGGGCTGGATGCGCCGACGGCATCCGGCACGAACTGGCTCGACGCGGTCGACGACGAGGACCGCGAGCACGTGAAGGCGCTGTGGAGCGACTGCGTGCTGCGCGTCGGCCGCTTCGACGATCAGTTCCGCATGCGCGCCGCGAACGGCGAGCCGCGCTGGGTGCGCGCCCGCGCCAACGCCGTGCGCGACGATCGGGGTGGCATCGGCGGCTTCGTGCTGACGTTCGAGGACGTCACCCCCGAGCGCCGCGCCGCCGCCGAGCTCGCGGACGCGCGCGACAAGGCGATGCAGGCCGCGCAGGCCAAGAGCGAGTTCCTCGCCAACATGAGCCACGAGATCCGCACGCCGCTGAACGGCGTGATCGGCATGACCGAGCTGCTCGGCGCCTCGGAGCTGAGCGAGGAGCAGCGCGACTACGTGCGCACGATCAACACGAGCGCCGACGCCCTGCTCGCGATCATCAACGACATCCTCGACTTCTCGAAGATCGAGGCCGGCAAGATGAACATCGAGCGCGTCGAGTTCGAGCTCCGGCCGCTGTTCGAGGACGTGGCCGAGCTGCTCGCGCCGCGCGCCCGCGAGCGTGGCCTCGACCTGCTCGTCGCGGTCGATCCCGCACTGCCGCGTCACCTGGTCGGCGATCCGACGCGCATCCGCCAGATCCTGCTGAACCTCGCGTCGAACGCGATCAAGTTCACGGACCGCGGCGAGGTCGAGCTCGCCGCCGACGCGGCGAGCCACGGCGTCGCGCACGCCGTCCGCCTGCGCGTGCGCGACACGGGCATCGGCATCCCGCCCGAGCGCCTGGGCGCGGTGTTCGAGAGCTTCACGCAGGCCGACGGCTCGACGACGCGCAAGTACGGCGGCACGGGGCTCGGGCTCACCATCTGTCGCCAGCTGGCGCAGCTGATGGGCGGCTCGGTCCACGTGAGCAGCGAACCCGGCACGGGCAGCGAGTTCTGGGCCGAGCTGCCGCTGCCGCCGGCCGGCCCGGCGCGCGAGAGCGAGGCGATGACGCTGCTGAAGGGCCTGCGCGTGCTGATCGCCGACGATCGCGCCGTCCACCGCCGCATCACGGCGGGCACGCTCGCGCAGTGGGGCGCCGAGGCCGTCACGGTGACGAGCGGCGAAGAGGCCGTCGCGCGCGTCGGCGACGCGCCCAGGGGAACGTTCGATCTCGTGCTCATGGACTTCCGCATGCCGGGCATGGACGGCTTCGAGGCCGCGCGCCGGATGCGGCTGCGCCGCGGCACCGAGGCGCCGCCCGTCGTCATGCTGTCGTCGGCCGGGCCCGCGCCGGGCTTCGCGGTGGGCGAGGGCGAGCCGGTCGCGCTCTGGCTCACGCGTCCGGTGCGCGAGGTCGCGCTCGTCTCGGCGATCGGGCGCGTGCTCGGCCGCGCCGATGCGCCGCGCGCGCGCGCGACCGAGGTGCCGGCGTCCGACGATCTCAGCCTGCTCTCGCTGCTGCTCGTCGACGACAACGAGGTCAACCGCAAGGTCGCGCTGCGCATGATCGAGCGCCTGGGCGCAATGGCGAGCGCGGCCGTGAACGGCAGGGAGGCGGTCGAGAAGATCGCCGCGCGGCGCTACGACGTCGTGTTCATGGACTGCCAGATGCCCGAGATGGACGGCTTCGAGGCGACGCGGGCCGTGCGCGCGCGCGAGGCCACCGAGGGCGGCCACGTCCGCATCGTCGCGATGACCGCGAACGCCATGGAAGGCGACCGCGAGCGCTGCCTCGCGGCCGGCATGGACGACTACATCGCGAAGCCGGTCAAGCTGAACGCCCTCGTCGCGCAGCTCCAGAAGGCGCTCGCCGACGGGCTGAGGCCCGCGGCGTAGAGGCGGGCCGAACCCGGGCGCGTCCGTTCGCGGCGACCGCCCGGGTGACGAGCGAGCGGCCGGACCGCGCGAGGCGGAGGGCTCGGACCGGGACGAGCCGCGCTCGCTCCCTACGCCACTTTCTCCCGCGCCCCGCCCAGCGCCATGGCGAGCACGTGGCTCGCGAGCTGTGCGCGATCGAGGTCGAGCGCGTCGAACGGCTCGCCCGCGTGCTTGTTCGAGAGGTTGAGCACGCCGACGACGCGCCGCCGGTGAACGAGCGGCAGCGACATGAACGAGTCCGAGTTGTAGCGATCGAGCCCGGTCGGCCGCACCGGCGTGGCTTCGGCGCCATCGCGCATCAGCACCGGCTGGCCGTGGTGCGCGACCCAGCCCGAGACGCCCTGTCCCACCCGCACGCGCACGCGCGAGGCGAGCGTCGCATCCATGCCCTGGTGCGCGAGGATCCGCAGATCGCCGGCCTCGTGATCGACCCGCATCAGGCTGCAGCGGCCGGCCTGGAAGCGGTCGCAGAACCACGCCACGAACGCGCGCGTGAACGAGCCGGAATCCGGATCGTGCGCGATCACGTCGAACGCCTCGCGCACGATCTCGAGCGTGCTGCCCATCTCGTCGAGCCGTCCCTGCGTCTCGGCGAGCTTGGCGAACGCGTCGCTCAGGTGCATGCCGGCCGCGGCGGCCTGCTCCTCGAGCGCCTCGGCGCGATCGGCGTGCTGCTGGCCGAGATGCTGGCCCTGCGTCGTCGCCTCCTCGGCCTGCTGCCGCAGCACCTCCGCTTCACGCTGCGTGGCGGCGAGCGTGGCGCGCCGCGCGGCGCTCTCGGCGCCCAGCCGCGCCATCTCGGTCTCGAGCTCGCGCACGCGCTCCTGCAGCGCGACGGTGGCGCGACGCGATGCGAGCTCGGCCTCGCGCATCTCCGGCGTCACGCGCCCGTTCGCGTGCAGGCGTCGCGCGATCGCGAGCGAAGCGAGCCCGCGCAG
>Ga0335083_10003991_pt1 | contig 18926 bp, 23 predicted proteins | sample Lox_Sample_42_FD_206716 | JGI IMG/M metagenome (GOLD analysis project Ga0335083, IMG submission 206716) | Soil microbial communities from Loxahatchee National Wildlife Refuge, Florida, United States - Lox_Sample_4.2 | ecosystem: Environmental > Terrestrial > Soil > Wetlands | place: USA...
TCGCCCGCATCGTCTGGGTGATGACCCACACCGGCGTCGTCGTCTGGAAGAACCGGCGGTTCGGCTATCGGCCGCCGCGTCCCGGGGTCCAGCCGCCGAGCCTCGCGGGGAGCCTCGTCGTCTCGTGGGCGGGCATGCGCGGCATCGTCACGCTCGCCGCGGCGCTGGCGCTGCCGGCGAGCGAGGAAGGGCGCGAGTTCCCGTACCGCGACCTCATCGTCCTGACGGCGTTTGCGGTGGTCGTCGCGACGCTCGTGATCCAGGGCCTGACGCTCAAACCGCTGCTGCGCGTGCTGAGGCTCCGGGACGACGACCCGGTCGGCCGCGAGGTGAGCGAGGCGCGCGCTCGAGCGCTCGAGGCGGCGCTGGCGTCGGTCGAAGGAGACCCGTCCGCGGCCGCCGAAGCCGTCCGGCGGGAATTCACCGACCATCTGGGCCGGCTCGCGAGCGCGGGGGCGGGGGGTTCGGACGAGCCTTCGCACGACGTGGTCCACCGGCGCGCCGTCGACGCCGCGCGGCAGTCCCTGATCGACCTGCGCGACCGAGAGGACATCGGCGACGACGCCTATCACCGCCTCGAGGAGGAGCTCGACCGGATCGAGCTCGGCGCGGGAAGCTGAGGCACCGCCCGTAAAATGCCGTGATGGTCTCGAGCCGCCGCGACTTCCTGCGCCTGGGAGGGGCGGCGGCGTCCCCCTTTCGTTTCGGCGAGTGACGGCGGCGACTCCGGGCGTACGATCGCGCGGTGCGCGATTTCCTGCGGCGCCGGTTTTCCCGCGAAGAGGTCGTCGGCCTCGCGTTCACGATCAGCTTCCTGACGCTCGGCGCCCTCGCGGTGGCGCTCGGCTGGCTCGCCTACGAGATCCGCCGGGAACACGGGCGCCCGAGCCCGTTCGACGTGAGCCTCCGGTCGGCCGTGATCGCGGAGCGGTCCCCCGAGCTGACGACCGCGATGCTCGGTGTCACGTCCGGAGGCGATCAGCGCTTCCTGCTTTTCGCCACGCCGGTCGTGGCGCTGGTCCTCTGGGTCAAGCGCCGCCACGTGTCGGCGCTCCTCTTCGCCGGCTGCGTGCTCGGCGGTTTCGGGCTCTCCTCGCTCCTGAAGATTTCGCTCGCCCGCGCCCGCCCGGACCAGTGGAGCGCGATCGTGCGCGAGAAGACGTACAGCTTCCCGAGCGGCCACACGGTCATGGCGACGGTCTTCTTCGGCGGCCTCGCGGCCATCGTCTTCCATCTGACGAAACGGCGCGCACCGCGCGTCCTGGCGGTCGCCGGCGCGGCGGCGGTCGTCGTCGCGGTCGCCGTCTCGCGCGTCTACCTGGGAGCTCACTGGGTGACGGACACGCTCGGCGGAATGCTGACGGGGCTCGTCTGGGTCGTGGTTTTCGCGGCAACGACGGAGACGCTGGAGCGCGCCAAGGCGCGGCGCGGTTCGCCAGGCTGAGGAAGGGGGAGCGCCATGACGATGCGGGAGATCCTGCTGCGGTGCGTGCTGGCGACTCTGGGCGTGGCCGGCCTGCTGCGCGAGCTGAACGTGCTGCCGGCGCTGCAGGAGTCACCGGTCAAAGCCCCGACGGTTTCCTCGGTCCTCGACCATCGGATCTCCGCGGTCGAGAAGCTTCTCGTGGAGGCCGTCCAGGTCCTCGGGGCCGTTGCCAGCCCGCTGGTTCTCGGGAATCGTCTCGCCGGTAGAAGACGAAGGCCGAGATCGTGAAGTTCCTGAAGGACGCGTTCGCCTACGGCCATCGCGCCGCCGCGTCGCTGACGCCCGAGAACATGGCGCAGCCGCCGCCCGGCAGCAAGTCCTCGCGCCTCCACCTGGTGACCTTCGCGGTAGCGCATTGTTACGACCACTACGGGCAGATGGTCGAGTATCTCCGGATGAGCGGGATCGCATCAGGATCTCGAACGAGTCGCTTGTCGCCGGCCCGGACGCGGTCGATCACGGCTTCGCCGGAAAGGCCCTGTCCTTGCACTAGATGGTGCACGGATCGCTCCTGGCGCGCCGTATCCTCATGCACGGGGCGGCGCCGGCCGAAGAGGTGACGGCGTGTCACCTGCGGCCACCCCTGGACTCGATGGGAGAGGAGGAGGTCGGCATGGACAGACGACTCGACTCGGCCTGGTGGGCGCTCCGGCTGGGGCTCGGCCTGGGGCCGTTCCTGGCCGGGCTGGACAAGTTCTTCGATCTGCTGGCCAACTGGGAGATGTACCTCAGCCCGCTCGCCTTGAAGGTCGTGCCGGTGAGCGCCGCGACGATCATGCGCGCCGTGGGCATCGTCGAGATGATCGTCGGGCTCGCGATCCTGACCCGTTGGACGCGCCTCGGCGCCTACGTCGCGATGATCTGGCTCGTCGCGATCGCGGCGAACCTGGTCACGACCGGGATGTTCTTCGACCTCGCGGTCCGGGATCTCGAAATTGCGATCGGCTGCTACGCCCTGGCGCGCCTGACCGAGGTCCGCGAAGCGGCCGGTGCCGCCTCCGCGGCGCGTCCGATGACGCCCGCGGCCAGGCCCGCGTGATTCGATCCGAAGTAGGCTCTCCCAGAGGAGAAAGGAGAAGGTGATGAAAAAGGTTCTCGGGATCGCCGCCATCCTGGTCGCTCTGCCGCTCGCCGCGAGCGCGGAGGTCTGGAAGAACGTCTCGCTCCTCGACACGATGTGCTCGTCGAAGGAAAAGATGATGAAGACGCCCGACGCCCACTCGACGTCCTGCGCGCTTCAGTGCGCCAAGAGCGGGTACGGCATCGTCGGCGCCGACGGCAAGTACCTGAAGTTCGACCAGGCCGGCAACGACCAGATCCTCGCGGCGCTGAAGGGGACGAAGAAGACGGATCACCTGCGCGTCACGGTGGACGGGCAGCTCAAAGGCGACACGATCGCCGTCAAGTCCGTCACGCTCGACTGACGCCGGCAGTTCTTCTGCCCCGGCCGCCGCGCGCGCCGTCTAGCGCGCGGAGGCGGGCGCGCCGCGGAACCGTCCCGCCGCGCGGTGGATGAGCCACGCGAACAGGACGAGCACGACGCCCTGCGCGAGCGCGAAGGGCGGCTCCTTCCCGTTCGGCGCGAGGGCGTGGAGCGCCGGCACCTTCAGGAACGCCTGGACGACCAGGACGAACACGTTCAGGTACTCGGCGATCATCGCCGTGTAGACGTACGCGCGCCGCCAGCCGCCCTCGAGCCGTTTGCCGTACAGCGCGACGAGCGCGACGGCGAGAAGGATCAGCGACAGGATCCCGACCTTGTGCGACGGCAGCAGGTGATCGAGGCTGAAGGGAAAGCCGAAGCCGCTGACGCTCGTCAGGATCGTCGTCCAGAGGAAGACCGCGTTCCAGCCGGGAAGCCAGCGGTTGCCGAGCAGGCCGAAGAGGACGACGAGGCCCGTGGCGATGCCGATCAGGCTGATGAGGACGTGGAGCGCGGTGAAGGTCCCGGCGGACATCCCGAGAATCATGGAGGCCTCCCGACGTGGCGCGAATCTTACGACGAAGGGAGGGGACGCTCAGGCCTCGACGGCGACGACGTAGGCCTGCATCTTCGCGTCGACGGCCGCCTTCCCGAAGCGCCGCGCGATCGCCGCCTCGGCGGCGGCGACCGCGTCGTCGAGACGGCCCGGGGCGCGGGACTCGATCTCGTGGCGCAGCGGCGTGCCGTAGCAGTAGGCGACCGCGGCGTCGCGGGCCGAGCGGGCCCGGCTGCGGAGGGTCAGCGGTTCGATCCGTGGCGGCGCGGCAAACCCGCCGGCCGCGAGGTCGGCTTCGATGCGCGCCGGGTCGTGGTAGCCGTGCGGCAGCCGTTCCATGAAGAGCGGCGGGTCGTCCGGAAACATCGCGCCGAGGCTTTCCTGGACGGCGTCGGCGAGCTCGTTGTCGGCGAGGGCGTCCCACGCGTTGAAGAGGAACGTCCCGCCCGGGCGAAGGACGCGGCGCGCCTCGGCGAAGCCGCGCGCCCGGTCGGGAAAGAACATGACGCCGAACTGGCAGACGACGGCGTCGAAGCTCCGGTCGGGAAAGGGGAGCTGCAGCGCGTCGGCCTGCTTCCAGACGACGGGACGCGCCGTGCCGAGCGCGGCCGCCTGGTCGAGCATCGGTTGGTTCAGATCCGTCGCGACGAGCGAAACGTTCCGCGGGAGCGCCGACGCCATCGCGCGCGTCGCGGCGCCGGTGCCCGCCGCGACTTCCAGCACCGAGGCCGGTCCGAGGGCGCGGACCCGCTCGGCCAGATCCGCCGCGTAGGGCTCGAAGAGAAGCGGGACGAGGTACGTCTCGTAAGCCCCCGGCACGCCGCCGTCGAAGCTCGCGGCCGTGCCGCAGCCGGTCATGCGTCCTGCAGCGTCTGGATCTCGATCTTCGTCATCTGCATCATCGCCATCATGGCGCGCCCCGCCTTCGCGGGATCCTTCGGCGCGAGGAGCTCGCCCATGTTGGCGGGGACGATCTGCCAGGAGAGCCCGTACTTGTCCTTGATCCAGCCGCACTGGCCCTTCTCGCCGGGCGCCTTGAGCTTGTCCCAGAAATAGTCGATCTCCGCCTGGTCGCGGCAGCTGACGACGAACGAGATCGCCTCGGTGAACTGGAACTGCGGGCCGCCGTTCAACGCCGTGAAGGGCTGGCCGTCGAGCTCGAAGTTCACGACCATCGCGCTGCCCCTGGGCCCGGGGCCGGCGTCGCCGTGGCGCACGACGTTGCCGATCTTCGAGTTCTTGAAGACCGACGTGTAGAACGTCGCGGCCTCCTCCGCCTGGCTCTCGAACCAGAGAAACGGCGTGATCTTCGGCATGGCGGCGGGCCCTCCGGAGACCTGTTTACACCAGGTCGGCGAGGGCGCGGTGTAGTCTTTGTGACCATGGCGAAAGCGGCGACGGTCCGGACGGAAACTCGGGCCGGGGCGGAGAAACGCCTGGCAGGCTTCATCGCGAAGTTCGACGCCGACGGTCAGGCCCGCATTCGCTCGATCCGCCGGGCGTTGCGGCGGCTCCTTCCGACGGCGCACGAGCTGGTCTGGGACAACTACAACTTCTTCGTGATCGGCTACAGCGCGACCGAGCGCCCCTCCGACGCGCTCCTGTCGATGGCCGCGGATGCGAACGGCGTCGGCCTGAGCTTCTACCGCGGCGCCGACGTGCCCGACCCGAAGAAGATTCTGCTGGGCTCGGGCGTCCAGAACCGATTCCTCCGCCTCGAGTCCGCGAAGACTCTCGACCGGCCCGAAGTTCGGGCGCTGATCGCGGCGGCGATCGCGCAGCTTCGCGTGCCGCTCCCCGAGAGCGGGCGCGGGACGCTCGTCATCCGGTCGGTGTCGAAGAAGCAGCGGCCGCGGCGGCGCGCGAAGAAGTAGGCCGGCCTCGCCGCCTCCTTCGAAAATCCGGTTTCCGTGGAAATCCGGCGGCAGGTCGAGCTGTTGCGGGACCTGAACATGCCCGTCACGATCGGAGATCGGGAGCGTCGGGGGGCCGGACTTCGCCTCCGGAGGGTCCCCGGCGCCTGCCTCGCGCTCTTCGCCGCGGCCCTTCTCGGCGCCGGCAAGGCGCCGGAGGCCGTGACCCGCAAGGGCTGGTTCGCCGACCAGAAGTGCTCGACGCAGCGGGTCGCGAACGGCCGCCAGGGTCCTCCGGGACAGACCTGCACCCGGGAGTGCATCCGCAAGGGCGTCCCGGTGGTCTTCATCGACGAGGCGACGGGCGCGCTCTTCCGCGTCGAGAATCCGAAGCCGACGAGGGGGATCGAATGCGACGACGTCGAGATCGTCGGGACGTTGAACGCCGGCGCGAAGACGGTGCACGTCGACTCGGTCCGCGTCCTCGAGAAGTACGCCGCCAAGTGCAGCGTCCAGTAGGAGCAACCCTGGGCAGGATCGTCGCGGCCGCTCTCGGGGTCGCCCTGTCGGCATCGGCGGCGCTGGCCTCGGTCACGGCGGCGGATGCGCGTCAGGCCGCGCCCGTCTTCACGCTCGACAACGCCGCGGGCAAGCCGGTCAGCCTCGAGGAATACCGCGGCCGCGTCGTCGTCCTGAATTTCTGGGCGACGTGGTGTCACGGCTGCAAGCAGGAGCTGCCGTGGTTCGTCCGGTTCCAGAAGGACTACGGATCCCGCGGGCTCGTGGTCGTCGGCGCCTCCACCGACGCCGACGGCTGGAAGGTTGTCACGCCGTATCTGAAGAAGAAGCCGCTCAACTACCCGGTCGTCATCGCCAACGAGGCGCTGACCAGGGCCTACGACGTCCAGGCCATGCCGGTCACCGTGCTCATCGACCGCCAGGGCCGCGTCGCCGCGAGCTACGTCGGCATGATCGACCGCGCGGTCTGCAACAAAGACATCCAGACGCTCCTGCGCGAGACGGAATAACGGCTCGTCCGTGCGATAATTCGGGGAAAACTCCCCGATGACCATCAACACGCGCGGCGCGGCGGGCTCTCAGGATCCCTTCCCCGAGGACGAGATCGAGTCCTTTCACTCGCCGGAGCCCTGGCGGCAGAACGGCCGCTACATTCGCGATGCCAGGGGCGCGATCGTCGTGCGCGGGCGCACGGCCGCCGACGCCCGCCGGATCACGGCGGCGATCAACGCCACCCGCGACATTCCGACGGAGGCCCTCGAGAACTGGCTGGTGCAGGACGTTTCCGACCCGGTCACGCGGCCCGACCTCGAAGTGGCGCTCGAGGAGCCCGAGCCGTCGCCGTTCGCGGTGCCGCCGCCCGACGAGGCGCCGGTTTCGGTTCGGGTCGAGACGCCGGCCAGGGAAGCCTGGCCCTACACGCTGACGCATCCGGAGCGCCGCGAGGGCGACCGCCGCGAGAGCGAGCGCCGCCGCCCCGACTCCGCGCCCGCGCCCGACCAGCTCCTCTTCGACCGGCGCGTCATGGAGCGCCGTTTCGGCGAGCGCCGGTCGAAGTAGGGTCTGGCCGGACTCGGCACGTGGTTTCGGCCGCGCTCTTCCCGCGCGCGCCTTACAGAAGGAGTGACGGATGCAAAGGTTCCTGCGGCTGACGGCCTCATTCGCTCTCTTCGCCTTCGCGACAGTGCCGGCGTTCGCCGCCAGCGAAGCCGCCGCGGCGGCCTCCAGTCCCCAGGCCAAGGTCTACGACGCCCACGTCAAGGCCATGGCCGCCGGCGACTACCAGGGGTTTCGGGCGACGATGAGCAAGACGGCTCTCGCCCAGATGGACAAGCAGAACAAGGACATGAACCTCGACCCGAAGAAGATGATGGAGTTTCTGAAGGCGGCCGCCCCCGTGGACCTGAAGTACACGGGCATCAAGGTGGACGGGAAGAAAGCGACGCTCGACGTGACCGCGAAGGTCGGCGGCGAGCCGAACACGGGCACCGTTGCGCTCGTCCAGGAAGACAGCGGGTGGAAGGTCGAGACGGAAAGCTGGACGAACGCGAAGAAGTAGCGTTCGTCCCCGCCCCTCACCCTTGCCCTCTCCCCCCGGCGGGGGGAGAGGGTTCTCCGTAACCGGCGGGGGAGCGCGATCGCCCTCCGGTCACCGCGCTCCGACGTCGATCATTTCGGTGCGGACGAGCCAGCGGCCGTCTTCGCGGCGCAGCAGCGCCTCGCCGTGGAGGTGGTCGATGAAGACGCTCGAACCGTCGAAGAGCACGACGGCGCGGTCGCCGCGGACGAACCCGCCCGTGATCCGGATCGTCTTCATCAGGGTGTGGACGTCGTGCCACAGGTATTCGACATGGGCGTCGAGGTCGCCGTCCTGGACGTGTCCGTCCCAGCGCCCCTTCGAGCGCGCGTCGAGAAGCTCGCGCACGGCCGCTTTGTCCGCATGTTCGAGCGCCGCCGCGTAGGCGAGGTAGGCCTTGCCCGGCGCGCCGCCGTCCGCGGGAAGCGGGTCTCCCCAGGTCTTCGGCGGGATCGGAACGTCGAACGTGATCTCGAAACGGCGGCCGTCGCCCGCGTCGGCGACGGTGCCGGACAGCCGGCCGGCGGCCGCCTTGACCGTGGACCGGACCGTGCTGTCATAGCAGAAGCCGCAGCCCACCCCCGATTCGAAGTAGTAGGAGAGTCCTTCGTAGCGCCCCTTCGCGTCGAAGTCGAACGTCACGACCTTGACCTCGTCGTCGGCCACGAGCGCGGCGATCGCGTGGCCGCGGTCGTAGTGGTCGTCGAGTGCCTCCGCCACGAGCTCGGCGTTCGAGACCGCCACGTGAAGCGTCGCGCCGCCGTCCTCGTCGCCCCGGTACGCGTAGGCGCCGGCGATCTCGAGCCTCCAGCGCCGGTCCTCGAACGTGCCGGACGCCGTCGCCGGTTTCGCGGCGTCGCCGCCCGAGACCGTCGCCGCGAGCAGCAGCGCCGCGAGGCCCGCGCCGGAGCCCCGCAGAACCGGCGATCTCATCGCGGCGAGCGTCTGGCTAGCCGCGGCGGTTGCGAGAGCCCGGGAAGAGCGTGTCGTAGTTGGGCCAGTCCTCGGCCAGGCGCAGTCCGAAGCCCGACGGGGAGTCGCCCGCTTCGCGCACGACGCGGCCGGTCAGCACGAGCTTCCGGCCGTCCGGGAGGTTGACCGTCAGGCGCAGCGGCGGTCCCGTCCCGGGCGTGCGCGCCGTGCGCACGAACATGCCCCGCCGCGACACGTTCTCGGCCACGCCCGTGCCGTGGAAATCCCCCTGCGAGAACTCGACGGCCATTTCCGACTTCCGGCGCCGCGCGGTGCGGCTGTCCGGTGTGGCGCCTTCCTTCAGGCGCGCCGGCGCGGGCCGCGCCGCCGGGGCGCGCTCGAGCTCGGCGAGCGGCGCGGCGGCGCGCGGGCCGGACGGCGCCGGAACCTCGCGGATCGCCAGCGTGAGGTCGCGCGAGGACTCGACGCCGGAGATCCAGCCGCTGACGAGAGAGCCGTCCACCGGGATGCGGCACTGGAAGGCGACGGGGAAGATCTCGCCGGGCGCCTTGCCGAGGGCGCGCCAGCGCGCGGCCAGGTCCTCGGGATCGGCGGGCCCGTCCGTCCAGAAGTTGACGTGCCCGGACGTCCCGACGATCGCGGGCTGCAGGTAGTCGATCCCCGAGTCGTCGGCGGGGAAGCAGAAGCCCGTGTGGCGGCTGCCGTCGAAGAGCTCGAAGTCGGTCACCGCGAGGAACACTTCGTCGTCGGAGCGCGACAGCGCGTCCATGGCGACGGGGACGACGATCGCCGACGGGCCGGCGCCGCCCTCGTAGCGCCAGACCGGTTCGGACGCGAGGTCCTCGGCCGTCAGGTCGACGAGGCGTTTCACGGGTGGAAGGCTACTGCAGAACGCGGCCGCCGGGGAGCGAGTTTCCGCGGATATCATCCGCGGACCGACCCGAAAGGAGCCGCCATGAAAAATGCCCGCGAGTTCTTCGCCGACAGCTTCCGGTCCGAGAAGCCCCGGTTCGTCAAGGTTCTCCAGGCCGTGCCGGCCGGCCAGACCGCGTACCGGCCGCACGAGCGGTGCAGCACCGCCGGCGACATCGCGTGGCTGATCGCGAGCGAGTGGGAAGACGCGCTCGCGCTGATCGACAAGGGCTCGGTCGACTTCGTGCTTCGCCCGGCGCCGTCCGACGTCAAGGCCACCGTCGCGGCGTTCGAGAAGAACGCGGCCGAGGTCGAAAAGCGGCTGGGCCGCCTGGACGACGCCGCCTGGGATCGCCCCGCGAAGTTCCAGATGGATGGGAAGGTTCTGTGGGAGGCCCCGCTCGGCGACATGCTCTACGGGTTTCTCTTCGACGCGGTCCACCACCGGGGACAGCTCTCGAGCTACCTGAGGCCGATGGGCGGCAGGGTGCCGTCGATCTACGGGCCGTCCGCGGACGACCCGGGCGCGTAGCCGGGGAGCGCGTCAGCTCTTCCGCGGCCGCTCGTACTTCCAGTTCCGCGTCTTGCCGGCGGCGATCCAGGCGACGGCGGTCGCGACGCGCTTGTCGCGCGTGGCGTCGGTCTTCGCCTCGCCGATCCACTCGGCGTAGTCGCGCCGCTGGCTCGCCGAGAACGCCGCGAACTTCGCGCGGGCGCCGGCCCTCTTGCCGAGGGCGGCCGAGAGCGCCGGAGGGACGGGAAGCGGGGCGCGCTTCCTGCGGACGGGCCCGAGCTTGATGCCGCGGTCCACGAGTTCCTTGGCCTCGCGCACGTAGTTGACGATGACGGCGTCGGCCGGCAGGTCGCCGAGGCCCGTGATCCGGCCGAACTGGCCCATCGCGTCCTGCTTCCGGCCGAGGTTCATCGCCCGGTTCCAGAACCCGAACGTGCAGTGCGCCTGGAACGCGGCCATGCCGCAGAACATGCCCTGGTAGGCGAAGTGGGGCATGCCCCACTTGATTTCCTCGACGACGTCCGGACAGCCGCGGTGCACGAGGCTGCGGAGGCGGCGCAGGACCGGCCGCGCAAACGGCGCGGACTTTTCGATGTAGGCGTCGACGCGTGCGTCCTTCTTTCCCATGCGCGGATTATCATCCCCGCCGTGGGCAAGCGCCACCTGCCGGAGATCGCGAACCCGGAAGCGCGGTGGCCGGTCCTCGTCGCGATCCTCGGCGTCGGCGGGATCCTGGTCGCCCTGCCGCACTCCCTGGTCCTGGGGCCGAAGTGGCTGCTGCCGGCGGTCGTCGCGGCGCTGCTCGTGCCGACGACGCTCGCGCATCGGGCGGGCCTCCACGAGGTCGACCGGCGGCTCGGCTACGCGATCAGCGGGGTCGTCACGTTCGCGCTGGTGGCCTCGCTCGTCTTGCTCATCCTGCGCCTGCCGGAGAAGGCCGAGTCGCCGCGGGAGCTGCTTCGCGCGGCGACCCTCCTGTGGGTGACGAACATCCTCGTCTTCGCGATCTGGTACTGGCGGCTGGACGCGGGCGGCCCCCACCACCGCGAATCGCGCGACGCGCACACCGCCGGGGCCTTCTTCTTTCCGCAGATGATGGACGGAGCGCCGGTCGAGCAACCCGAGAACTGGTCGCCGCGCTTCGTGGACTACCTGTTTCTGGCGTTCAACACGAGCACGGCGTTCTCGCCGACGGACACGGCCGTGCTCTCGCGCTGGGCCAAGGTCCTCTGCATGCTGCAGGCCTTGATCTCGCTGTCGATCGTGGCGATCCTGGCGTCGCGCGCCGTCGGGATGCTCTAGAGCCCGGGTCTCACTTCGGCGCGGTCAGTCCCCGCTCTTCCAGCAGCGGCTCGACCACGGGGTCGCGGCCTCGGAAGTTGCGGTACATCGTCGCCAGATCCTCGGAGTGCCCGCGCGAGAGGACCATCTCGCGGAAGCGCTGGCCGTTGCGGCGCGTCATGCCGCCGTTCTCCTTGAACCACTGCCAGGCGTCGTCGTCGATGACCTCGGCCCAGAGGTAGGCGTAGTAGCCGGCGGCGTAGCCTCCGCCCCAGATGTGCCCGAAGTAGGTCGTGTGGTACCGGGGCGGTACCTGCGCGAGGTCGACGTGGAACCGCTCGAGCGCGGCCTTCTCGAACGCCTCGACGTTCTGTTTCGGCGCGCCGGGCGGCAGCGTGTGCCAGGCCATGTCGAGGAGAGCCGAGGCGAGGTACTCGGTCGTGAGGTAGCCCTGGTTGAACGTCTTCGCCTTCTTGATCTTCGCGACGAGCGCGTCCGGCATCGGCTCGCCCGTCCGGGAGTGCTTCGCGTAACGGGCGAAGACCGCCGGCTCGAGCGCCCAGTGCTCGTTGAACTGAGACGGGAACTCGACGAAGTCGCGCGGCGTCGAGGCGAGCGTCGGGTAGTTGACGTTCTGCAGCATGGCGTGGAGCGCGTGGCCGAACTCGTGGAAGAGCACCGTCACGTTCTCGAAGGAGACGAGCGGCTTCTGGCCCGCGGCCGGCTTGACGAAGTTGAGATTGTTGACGACGACCGGCTTCGTCCCGAGAAGGCGGCTCTGGTCGACGAAGGTGTCGCACCAGGCGCCGCCGCTCTTCGACGGGCGCTGGAAGTAGTCCCCGTAGAAGATGGCGAGCGGGCTGCCGTCGGCGTCGAAGACCTCCCACGCGCGGACGTCCGGGTGGTAGACGGGCAGGTCGGGCCGCGGCTTGAACGTGATTCCGTAGAGCTGGTTCGCGGCGAAGAAGACGCCGTCCTCGAGGACGCGGTCGAGGTCGAGGTAGGGTTTCAGCTCCGCCTCGTCGAGGTCGTACTCGGCCTTGCGCACCTTCTCGGCGTAGAGCTCCCAGTCGGCGGCCGTGAGCGCGAAGCCACCCTTGTCGGCGTCGATCTGCTGCTGGAGCTTGCCGGCCTCTCCGCGAGCCTTCGCGGTCGAGGCGGGCACGAGGTCGGTCATCAGCTTCTCGGCGTTCTGCGGCGTCTTGGCCATCTGGTCGTCGAGAACGTAAGCGGCGTAGGTCGGGAAGCCGAGCAGCCTGGCCTTCTGCGCGCGCAGCTCCGCCAGCCGCGCGACGATCGCCCGCGTGTCCGTGTCGCCGCCCTGGTCGCCGCGACGGACGGACGCCGCGAAGAGCTGCTGGCGCAGCGCCCGGTCCGTCAAGGATCCGAGCGCGGGCTGCTGCGTCGTGTTCTGGAGAGCGAGGAGCCACTTGCCGTCGAGCTTGCGCTCTTTCGCGCCGTCGGCGGCCGCCGCGACCTCCGCGGGCGAGAGGCCGGCGAGCCTGTTCCGGTCGTCCACGACCACGGCGCCGGCGTTGGTGGCCGCGAGGACTCTCTCCTCGAAGTCCGTCGTGAGCGTCGACTCTTCCTGGTTGAGTGCCATCAGCGTCTTCTTGTCGGCGTCGGAGAGCTCCGCGCCCGAACGGACGAACCCGAGACGGTCGCGCTCGAGCAGGTACTTCGCCTCGGCGTCGAGGCCGAGCGTGTCGCGCTTGTCGTAGAGCGCCTTGACGCGCGCGTAGAGCTTCGGGTCGAGGTTGATCGCGTCGTTGTGGGCGGCGAGCTTCGGCGCGATCTCCGCCTTGATCTTCTGGATCTCCGGGTTGGTGTTCGATTGGTCCATGTTGAAGAAGACCTTGGAGACGCGCGTCAGCAGCACGCCCGTGCGCTCCATGGCGAGGATGGTGTTGTCGAAGGTCGGCGGCTCGGGGTTGTTCGCGATCGCGTCGGTCTCGGCGCGCTGCTGCTTCATGCCTTCCTCGAAGGCCGGCAGATAGTCGGAGGGCTTGATGCGGTCGAACTGGGGCGCCTGGAACTGGAGCGGGCTCGGCGCGGAAAACGGGTTCGACGCGGGGAGAGCCGCCCGGAGGGGCGCGGCGCCGGGGAGCGCGGCCGCGAGCAGCACGGCGGTCGAGACGAGTCGGGTTCGGGTCATGAAATCTCTCCTCGAAAGTGGGTTCACGGTTTGCCGCCGTTGACGAAGCGCTGGTACCGGGAAAGCTGGGCGCCGAGCACCGCGTCGACGCCGGGAGCGACGTCCTTGAATCCGGAGCGGCTGTAGCCGCCGACCACGTAGGTCAGCTCGACCGTCGTGCCTCGGTCCGCCGGCTTCAACGTGAAGGTCAGGACGCCGGAGACGGCCATCCCCTGCAGGGGACCGAGGCCGCCGTCGACGCGCAGGAGCTTTCCGGGGTCCGCGAAGACGACCGTCATGTGCTGGACGCCGCCGCCCGGGAGCTTCTCGCACCAGCAGCCGCCCGGTTTCGGGTCGAGCGTGATGTTGGCGCCGTCGCCCGAGTAGCTGTGCTCGGGGTCCCACCACTTGCCGACGTCGACGAGCGCCGCCCAGGCCTTCGACGCGTCGGCGTTGACGGCGACCGCCTCCTTGACGGCGAACCCGTTGTTGGCGACGTCGACGACCTCGGCGCGCATGGGTGCCGTGATCGCCGCCGCCGCGGCGAGCGCCAGGGCGGGCCATTTCCTCGACCGCATGCGATTCCTCCTTCGAGCGCGGGCCGGGTTTATATACGATGAACGGAGTCCCGGGATTCCCTTTCAGACAGAAGGAGTTGGCATGCGCGCGTCCGCCCGCCGGATCGTCCCCGTTCTCGGCCTCTTCGTCCTCGGGGCCGTCTCCGCGGCGCGGGGCGCCGCCGGCGCGCTCGATGCGCCGGCGCGCCAGGCGATCGACGACGCGGCGAAGGCCGTGCTCGCCGCGACCGGCGCCCCGAGCGCCTCCGTGGCCGTCGTCTCGGGCGGCGCGGTCGCGTACGTCCAGGCCTACGGCTCGGCGCGCCTGGCACCCGCCCTCGCGCCCGCCGCTCCCGGGATGCGTTACTCGATCGGGTCGGTGAGCAAGCAGTTCACCTCGACGGCGATCCTGATGCTCGCCGAGGAGGGCAAGCTCTCGCTCGACGACGCCGTTTCGAAGTTCGTGCCCGGCCTGACGCGCGGCGACGAGATCACGATCCGCCAGATCCTGTCGCACACCTCGGGCTACCAGGACTACTGGCCGCAGGACTACGTGCCGCCTTTCATGCTCCAGCCGACGACGGCGGCAGAGATCCTCGACCGCTGGGCGAAGAAGCCGCTCGACTTCGAGCCGGGCACGCAGTACCAGTACTCGAACACGGGTTACGTGCTCGCGGGCGTCATCGTCGAGAAGGCGAGCGGCACGCCGCTGCTGCCGTTTCTGACCGCGCGGATCTTCAAGCCGCTGTCGATGGCGAGCGTGGCCAACATCGACCAGGACCGCCTCGGCGACACCGACCCGACCGGCTACCTGCGGTACGCGCTCGGCCCGCCGCGCCCGGCGCCCAAGGAGGGCAAGGGCTGGCTCTTCGCCGCGGGCGAGCTCGCGATGACGGCCGGGGACCTCGCGCGCTGGAACCTCGGCATGATTCAGCAGAAGCTCCTGAAGCCGGCTTCGTACCGCGAGATGCAGCGGGACGTGCTGCTGAAGAACGGGCTCGGGATCGGCTACGGCCTCGGCATCGACGTGCGCCGGCGCGACGGGCACCGCCTGCTCGAGCACGGCGGCGAGGTGTCGGGGTTCACCGCGGCGAACCTGGTGTTCCCGGACGACGGCGTCGCCGTGACCGTGCTCGTCAACCAGGACTCGATCGACACCTCCGGCGCGCTCGCCGGAAAAATCGCCGACATCCTCCTCGCGGGCCGCGCGCCCGCCGCCGAGGCGCGGGCCCGGCGGATCTTCGAGGGACTGCAGGCGGGCAAGCTCGATCGGAGCGCGCTGACCCCGAACGCCAACAGCTACTTCACGGCCGAGGCGATCGCGGACTTCGCGTCGAGCCTCGCGCCGCTCGGCGCGCCGAAAGAGGTCAAGCAGAAGAGCTCGAACGACCGCGGCGGCATGACGTTCCGGCTCTTCGACGTCGTCTTTCCGGGCAGGACGCTCGCGATCTGGGAGCGGGACATGCCCGACGGCCAGATCGAGCAGTTCCAGGTGATGGCGACGGAGTAGGGGAATCTACCGGTTCAGACGGAAGGTCACCGTCACGGTCAGGTACACCCGGATGGCCCGGCCGTTCAGGCGCGCCGGCTGGTAGCGCCACTGGGCGATCGCCTCCATTCCCATCATGTCGAGCTCCGGCGTGGACGACTTCAAGAGGCGCAGGTCCGTGATGCAGCCCGTCGCCGTCACGATCCCTTCGTAGATGCTGATGCCCTGCTCGCGCCGCTTCCGGGCGTCCTCCGGGTACATGGGGGACACGCGCTTGTCGAGCCTGGGCGCCTGAACCTTGCCGCGCACGCGCACGACGTTCGAATCCTCGGCCGTGGAGCCCGTCGTGGCGGGCGGCGGGAGCTCCGCGCACGTGACGGCCGCGGGCACGAGCGGCGCCAGATAGGCCGCCCGTTCGGCGGCGGGGTCGGCGACGTCGTTCGATGCCCGGGACATCAGGTAGAGGGCATTGGCGACGCGGGCGCAGGCGGGCTTGTCGGGGGTCAGATTCAGGGCGACGTGGTGCGGCGCGCCGTCGCCCCGGAACTCGATGACGGCAACGCCGAACCGGTGCACCGGTGAGGCGCACGGCTCGATCCGAAAGAGGTCGTCGGCGACGCCCTCGGGCAGCCCGCTGACGAGGCGCAGCATCGTCTTGTCGCCCGACGCCGCGACGGGCGTCGACTTGGGCTTCGGGGTCGCGGTCCTGTCCGGGGTCTCCTCGGACCGGTCGGCCTGGTTGCGCCGGACGACGGCCTCGCGCTCGCGCTCGGTGAGGTAGGCGAGGAGCGGGCTCTCGCCGAAGTCGGAATCCAGATGGCACTTCGTGCTCGACTCGAGGCACGCGATCCACGCGCCGTCCTCGACGGGGGCCTGGCCGAGAACGCGGCGCAGCAATTCCGCGCCGAAGTGGAGCTCGGGATCGACGGGCTGCTCGGCGCCCGGCTCGCCCTGGTTGAGCGCTGCGAGAATCTCGGGGGAATCGGAAGGCGCTTTGCCGCAGTAGCTCCGCGCCAGGTACCACGCCGCTTCGCCGCGGAAGACGATCTGGTCCGAGCCGAGCGCGGTCTGGAGGAGCGGCGAGTGCATGGCGGCGCCGGTCTCGGTGGCGGCGTTCAAGACCGCCTGCCAGGCTCTGGCGTCGCGCCGGCCGAACGCCAGAGCCGCCGCCGCCACGAGGGCGTCCGGCTGTCCGCGCGTGGCGTCTTTGAAGAAGAGGGTTCGCGCGCGCTCCGAAATGTCGAGCTGGCGGAGGCTGTCGAAGTAGAGGGGGAAGGCCGCGGTGCCCTGGGCGCGCGCGAAGATCAGGACGACGCTCGGATCGAGGCGCGGCGCGAAGCGCTTCGCCGCGTCGAGGATCGTCGCGGCGGCCTCGGAGCTGCCGGAGTCGGCGAGCGCGCGCATCTCTTCGACGGCCGCGGCCGCGTCCGGTTCGGCGACGAGCGCTGCGGCCAGGGCCGAGGCCGCCTCGCGACGCATCGCGACGTCGATGGCGCGAGCCGCGGCGCCCCGCGTCTTCGGGTCCGCGCTCTTCAGGCCTTCCTGGAGGCGCGCCGCGACACCCGGCGCCGCGCCGTAGCCCGCGAGCATCGCCATCGTGCCGGGCGAGATCGGACGGGCCAGGATCGCCGCCGCGTCGTCGGCGCGGGTCATGCCCGGGACGAGCGCTGCCGCGAGAGCAAACAGGAGGCGGAACCGCGAAGCGAGAGGCACGGCTTTTGACCAAGCATATGCCCGCCGCGCCCCTGCCCGAGACGCTTCCGTCCTCGGCGGCCCGCGCTTCGTCCTCTTCCCGGCCTCCGGCCGAAACCTTCCGGGGAAGCTTTCGTTCGAACCCGGAGAATTCCGAGGAGAACGACTGATGAGACGGTTCGTCCCGAAGCTGATCCCGGCGGCCGTGGCGGCATGCCTGGGGAGCGCGGCGGCGCCGGTCGCCGCCGAATTTCCCGGGGAGCGCATGTATCAGACCGTCGAAGTCGGGCCGGGCGTGTACGCCTTCGTCTCGCCGGAGACGAACGGGCCGATCCCGAGCGGCAACGTGCTCGCGGTGATCGGCGAAGACGGCGTGCTCGTGGTCGACTCGGGCCGCTTCCCGACTCTTGCCCGCCGGATGGTCGCCGAGATCCGCCGCAAGACGGACAAGCCCGTGCGCTACCTCGTCCACACGCACTGGCACCTCGACCACATCGCGGCCGACGGTGTCTTCCGCGAGGCGTTTCCCGACATGACGTTCGTGGCGTCGTCGTTCACGCGGCGCAAGATGGTCGAGAAACAGATCCCGTATCTCAAGGACCTCGTCCGGACCGACACCGGCTACCTCCAGTATTTGAAGGAGCGGGTCGCGAGCGGCCAGGGCCGGGACGGATCGCCGATGGTCGAGGACGTCCGGCGATACCTCGAGAGCCAGGCGAAGGACGTCGAGCTCGAGATGGCCGAGCTTTCGGCGGCGCAGGTCGTGACGCCCGCGCTGACGTTCGACCGCGAGATCCGGATCTACCTCGGCGCGCGGGAGATCCGCGTCGCGTTTCTCGGCAGGGGCAACACCGAGGGCGACGCCGTCGTCTTCGTGCCGGACGCCCGCGTGGTTGCGACCGGCGACCTGCTCGTCGCGCCGATCCCGTACGGTTACGGGTGTCACCCCGCGGCCTGGATCCAGACCCTCGCCGCGCTGACCGCCTACGACGCCGCGGCCATCGTGCCCGGCCACGGCCCGGTCCAGCGGGACTGGAGCTACGCGAAGAAGGTCTCGGGGCTGCTCGAGGAGATCGAGCGCCAGGTTTCGGCGCAGGTCCGGGCCGGCGCGACACTCGAGCAGACCCGGGAGAAGGTCGACCTGTCCACCTTTCGGAAGGCCTTCGCCGGCGAGAGCTTCGAGCGGGGCGCCGCGTTCGACGACTTCTTCGTGCGCTCCGCGGTCGATCGGGCGTATCAGGAGGCGAAGGGGAGTCTGGCGGAAGAGTGAAGAGTCGCGCGAGAGGGAAAAAGTGCGGCCCGGGCCCTCGCTTGCCCGGGCCGCGTTGGAGGGGCTGTCGTTATTGAGCCGGGGGCTGAGCGCTCCCGGTGCCCGGACCGTGTCCATGACCCCAGTGCGTCGACGCGCACGCGCCGAGCGCGTTCTGCTGCTCCTGAGAGAGCTGCGCGAGCACCTGGTCGTGGATGGCCTGAGCGTCGTTCTTCATCTTGGTCTTCGTGGCGTCGACGTCGAGGGTGTCCTGGCCGATGACGGCTTTGTCGGCGCCGTTGTTCATGTCGGTTTCGAGCTTGGAGTGGGCGGCCTTCATCGCCGCGCCGTCGGCCTTGAGGGTGGCTTTGCCCGTGGTCAGCAAGGCCTGGGCGTTCGCCCGGGTCGCGTCCGGCAGGTCGATCGACGCGAGGCACCTCTCGAGGCCGCGGAGGGCGAAGCCGCCGGGGCCGCCGTGGGGTCCGGCGCCGCCCTGGTCGGCGAGCGCCACGCCGGATGCCGCGAGCGCAGCGACCAGCAGGTACGGGGTCGAAGGGAACCGTTTCATGGGATCGAAGCTCCTTTCTTTCGAGGCGCCTACACTCGGACAACGGGGCCGGGGCGGGGCGTGTTACACAGGTCCGGAACTTTTCGCCCGGCGTCGCGTCCCCCGTTCGAGGGGCCGGCCGCCGGCCGGAAGGAGGCCCTATGGGCGTTTTTCTTCAAGACGTTCGGTACGCGCTGCGGGGGCT
>Ga0335083_10003995_pt1 | contig 18915 bp, 12 predicted proteins | sample Lox_Sample_42_FD_206716 | JGI IMG/M metagenome (GOLD analysis project Ga0335083, IMG submission 206716) | Soil microbial communities from Loxahatchee National Wildlife Refuge, Florida, United States - Lox_Sample_4.2 | ecosystem: Environmental > Terrestrial > Soil > Wetlands | place: USA...
CGACCGACCGGTCGAGGTAATAGTGATCCAGAAGCCTGCTTCGCGCCGCGGTGTCGTTAGGATTTCGCTGAACAGCCGTTTCCAATCTCTGCACTTCTTCCGGGGACAGCGCCGCCGGACGTTGTGCTTGGGATTCAGTTTGGGCGAGCAAAGCGAGCGCAATGGTAGCGACCCACCGCGGCATCCTGGAGCGTATTCTCATTTTGGACTCCTGAAGTTTGGTTGATGTTGAGCGAGAAGGTACCGCGCTCATGGGCTCCATTGAAATCTTCTGTCGATCCCTCCCCTTCTGTCCATCGACCGCCGGAAACACTGAGACGCTAAGGGAAAACCCCGAGGCGACCGCAGGTTTCTGGCAAAGATGGGCGTCCGAAAAGCAGGCCCGAGGGAGGGTTACAGGCGGGGCGACGGTGAACCGACGAATTTTCGTGCGAGGAAAACCGCTGCGGGACACTAATCCGGCATGAGGACATTTTTAGCAACTCTCTCGCTGGTGCTCTGGTCCTGGGCGGCGCAAGCGGGAACACTTACTAAGTCGCACAGCCAGGGCAAGTTCAGCGACGCTGAGATCGAGGCAACTATCAAGGCCAAGCTGGCGAAATCCAAGATCGGCAAGGAAGGTTTTCAGGTGCACATCAAGGACGGCGTGGCCACCTGGACCGGCACCACTAGCGTGATGCAGCACAAAGGTGCGGCCACGCGCATGGCCAAGACCGCGGGCGCGATCAAAGTTGTAAACAACATTAAAGTTTCTGAACAAGCCGCGGCCAAGGCGGCTGGCAATATCAGCGCTGCGCCACGGAAGGTGGAAGTGAAACCGGCCGTCAAGCAGAACTGAAACATTCGCTGCTTTTGTGTACTCGAATTAGCAGGTAGTCAGTTTGAAATTCTGTGCCGACGCGGCCGGTAGTTCGGTTGACAAGGCGCTATCCGATTACGTGGACATCAACGCCGTCTCATAAAGAGGGCGGCAAAGCAGCGACGACCACCTTTAACGCAAAAACCGAAAAGTAATCGTCGCGCAGTTCTCGCAGAGGATTAACTTTCGGGATTCACGCCCTTTCCTTCCCAGCGTGACGCCGCCGAGCCGTGCTAAAAAGCTACGATGAAAAGGAGGCTAAGAGCATGTCAACTCTTGATTGGTCGCAATGCCCCGCCGTCGAAAGCATCCCCGGCAAGGTGAGCGGCGCATGGGTGTTCAAGGATACCCGCTTGCCCGTGGCTACGGTCATCGAAAACCTTGAGGATTTAAGCGTTGAGGAAGTGATGGAACAATTCGACGTGACGCGCGAGCAGATCACGGCGGTACTCGACTTCGTGGCAAAGAGCCTCAAGGCTTCAGCGCCGCAGCAGTCGGAGCCAGCGCCGGTCGATGCTCATTCTCTTTGATCACGGGACGCCCAAGGGCCTCAACGGTGCGCTTTCCGGCCACACCGTCATTACGGCGCAATCCAAAGGATGGGACAGGCTCAGCAACGGCGCGTTGCTCGACGCGGCAGAGCAAGCGGCGATTGATGTTTTGCTCACGACCGACAGGCGAATACGCTATCAGCAAAACCTTGCCGGACGAAAAATTGCTCTTGTGGTTCTGACCGGCTCGACGAAATGGTCTCGCGTCAGGTTCCAGCTTCAAACTATCGCCGCCGTGGTAAACGCCGCCACACCCGGCAGCTACACTGAAATTCATATTCCTTTCGGCTAACCCCCGCCGTGCTTTCTCTCTATTGCGTCACAAAGGGCAAGCTTTGAGACGACGGAAAACGAAACCAGAAAGGGATTTTGCATGCGCCCCAGGCAAACACGCTATGGCTTCGGGCGATCGTGCTCGAGTTGCTGGCGGTCCTTTAGAACGGCAATCACCTTCTCGCGATCGGTGAGATGGTATATGAAGGCCAGTCTACGGTCCTCGGAGGTCCACGACGAGCCCGGTCCTTTCAAGAGCGCCCAGATGTGTTTCCGAGTAACGATTTCTTTCGATTCGGACCAATGCTGCCACACCCCGCGATAGCCACAAACCCCTGAAATTGCATCCCATACAGAACACGGAACGACTAGGTGGTACGCGAACTCCAGGCCGGCGTGCCCACCTCCGTAGAGGATCTCGGTCGCCACGATACTTCCATTCACATGTAAACCGTCGAATGAAAGAAAATAGCTCGAAAGCTTTAGTTGTCCGACGACCACCGCATCTGCGCTCCGGATGAAAGTGAACTTCTCAATTGCCGAGACGGCCCCGCCCGATGTCAGGAGCAATACGGCAATGGCGCAAATGCGGGAAAGGCGTTGCACCCCTTCATTATGGCGCGCCGTTCAACTGAGGATCATCCATCTCCTCGCCGCGGCCGGCGTCTCACTAAGGGTAGGTTTTGACACAACCGTCGACCGTTGGGGGCGCAACGGGCGTTTCAGAAATCCGTCTCACAATCTGGCCCCGCGAATTGGAATCCTGGACGTGTAGTCGCCAACCTTTTCGAAATGCCCCACAGTCAGCCAAACCGGCCCAGTACCGAATTAGCGCCTTCGGCTTGCTACAATGCAATCCTGATGCGCATTCGACATTCGATCATTGGCTTGATCTTCTGTCTGACGGCGGCAGTTGGGCAGGAACTCCACATCAGCATCGGCCCGGCCGACAATCAGGTGCTGCAGCGCGATGCCGATGACAATGGGCGCATCGTTCTGAGCGGCACGGCGTCCGGCAAGAAAGTGGACGGCAAGGAAGTGGAAGCGCGGCTGCTGGACGCGCGGTCCACCGAACTGGCCGGGTTCCATTGGGCGCACCTCGGCAAAATCCAAAAGCTGCACTGGAACGGAGAGCTGAAGGGCATCCCGACCGGAGGGCCGTACCGGCTCGAAGTCCGGATGCTGGGCGTAGAGTCCTCGACGGTTTCGATTTCCAATCTGCTGGTGGGCGACCTGTGGGTGCTGGCCGGGCAATCGAACATGGAGGGTCACGGCGATTTGCTGGACGTGCAGCAGCCCGCGCCGCTGGTGCGCAGTTTCGACATGGCGGATCACTGGAAGTCGGCCGAAGAGCCGCTGCACACCGTGGTGAGCGCGGTGGATCCAGTGCATTGGCCGTTGAACGCGCAGAATCAGCCGGAGCGGCTGACGGGACAACCACTCGAAACGTATCTTGCGAATCGCAAAAAAGGCGCGGGGCTGGGATTGCCGTTCGCGGTGGAAATGGTGACTCGCACGGGCATTCCGATCGGGCTGATTCCGTGCGCGCACGGCGGCACGTCCATGGATCAGTGGAACCCGGGCTGGAAAGATCGCGAGGGGGAATCGCTATACGGCTCGATGTACAGGCGCGTGCAGGCGGTGGGTGGGCACGTGCGAGGCGTGCTTTGGTATCAGGGCGAGTCGGATGCCAACGTGAAGGCCGAGCCGGGGTTTTTGCAGAAGTTCGAGGATTTCGTCAAGGCGGTGCGGACCGATCTGAATCAGCCGGATCTTCCTTTTTACTACGTGCAGATCGGGCGCCACGTCGATAACACTAACGTCACGGAATGGAACCGCGTGCAACTGGCGCAGCTGCGGGCCGAGTCCGAGATTCCTCACTCAGGAATGGTGGCGGCGGTGGATTTGCAACTGGACGACACGATTCACGTCAGCACGCCGGATTTGAAGCGCCTCGGGAAGCGTCTGGCGGACCTGGTTTGTATCGACTTGTTTGCGCGATTGAAAAACTACGGAGAGATGAAGCGCGGCCCGCGGCCGATGGAGGCTGCGCTCGACAACGGCGTGTTGAAGGTTTCGTTTTCCGGAGTCAACGGCCGGCTGCAATCGGACGGGCGCATATCGGGATTTTCGATTCACGATTCCAAGGGCGCGCTGCTTCCGATGATTTATAAGACTCGAGTCGATCCGGCGGAGGCCAGCACGGTATTGCTGTATGTGCAGGGGCGGCTGCCGGCGGACGCGGTGCTTTGGTATGGATTCGGAAAAGACCCGTACTGCAATGTGCGGGATGCGGCCGATATGGCGGTGCCGGTGTTCGCGATGAAGATCGGCGGGGCTGCCGGGGCTTCCACGCGCGCGGCGCGCTGAGCCAGGATCTCAATCGCACCTGAGCGCGGCGGCCGGGTCCATCCGGTTGGCGCGGCGCACTGGGGCACCGGCCGCGGCCAGCGTCACGGCGAAGAAGAATACGGCGACTGCCGCGTACATCCACGGGGAGCCTTGCACCGTCGCGCTGGAAAGTGTGCGCACCACGCTCCGCGTCGCCAGACCAAGTCCTAGGCCAAGGACCAATCCTGCGGCGACCCACGCGCTCGTCGCGCCCAGAATAGTGCGCGCAATTGCGCCGCGGCTTGCTCCAAGTGCCATGCGGATGGCGATCTCGCTGGTACGCTGCGAGACCAAACAGGCGATCACGCTGTACATTCCGGCCGCCGCCATTGCGACGGCCAGTAGCGCGAACGCGCCGATCAACCAGGCGTCGAAACGCGGCTCGCTGACCGCGTCTGAGATGAAATCCTGCATCGTGGTCACGCCAAACACGGCCTGGTCCGGATTCACGGACGCGACCGCTGCTCGCACTTGCTTCGCCAGTTGTCCGGCCGGAATCGCCGAGCGCACCACCAAGTAAACGTTGCCCCAGGAAAATTGCCGCGACGATAAGTAGACTTCGGGATACGGTGCGGCATTGAGGCCGCGTGCGCGCACGTTGCCAACCATGCCCACGATCGTGATTGGGCCGTCGGGGTCCGGGATCTGCTTGCCGACCACGTTGCGATCAAGCCCAAAGCGTCGCGCGGCGTCTTCATTCAGGATCGCGACGCTTATTTTTTGGCCGGCGTCATCATCGCGGAAGGTACGGCCCGCGAGCAGCGGAATGCGCAGCGTACGGAAATAGTCCGGGCTCACCTGACTGCTCAGCGCGAGCACAGTCTTGAGGGCTCCGTTGTTGTCCGTCTGTCCTACGATTTCAAAAGGTCCACCGCGCGAGGGGCGAAGCGGAGGACCAGTGACGGTTGCGGCAGACTCCACTCCCGGGATCGCGGCGACTTTCTTCAGATACTCCTGAAACATCGTCTGCGCTCGCTGGTCCGGCATGTTCTGCTGGCTGGCCGGTAGCTTGATTTGCATGGCCAGTACGTGGTTGGGATCGAAGCCGACCGGCGTCGAAATCAGCGTCCACAAATTCTGCGCTACCAATCCCGCGCCGCATAGCAAGAACATGGACAGCGCGGCTTCCACCGCAATCATGACGTAACGCCAACGATTGCCCTCTCCTCCACTCACACGTGAGCCGAGGGACGGACCGAGCGTCCACAAGCTGCCCTTCATGGCGGGGATGATGGCGAAGAGGAGGCCGGAGATCAGCGTCACCGCGATAGTCACTCCTGTCACCCGCCAATCCACATGGGACGATGCGAGCAGAGGGGCGCGTACCGGAAGGGCTGCTACCAGCAGTCGTACGATCCAGAGGGATGCCAGCAGACCGGCAGCTCCACCGCACGCCGCGAGCACCAGCCCTTCCAAAAGGAACTGACGGATCAAACGGGGGCGGCTGGCGCCGAGCGCCGCACGAATCGCGATCTCGCGTCCTCGCCGCAGCGAACGAGCCAGCAGCAATTGCGCCGTGTTCGCGCATGCGATCAGCAACAGGACTCCCACGCCGGCCAGGAGCAACCATAGCAACGAGCGCTGTGTCCCCACGATCGCATCGCGCAGAGGAATCGTCTCAAAGGTGAAATTGCGTAGCGCGCCTTCGCGAAACCACTGCGCCCCTGAATGTTCGCGGACGAGTGCCTGTCCGATGCTCCGAAGTTCGGCCGCGGCCTGCTGCTCGGTGACGCCGGCGCGCAAACGGCCAATGACGCGGACCGCGAGGCCGCGGCCGCTGCTGCTGGGATAAAGCGGCATCACGGGGTCGATCGGGTACGAAACGTAGATGTCTACGCGCTCGGGAATGCGCAGCGTGGGATAGTCGAACTGGTAGTCGCGCGGGAGCACACCCACAACCAACGCGGGTTGACCATCCAGGCGCAACGTCCGGCCCAGGACGCCAGGATCCGCGCCCATTCGCGAACGCCAAAATGCGTCCGTGAGTACGATGGCGGGGTTACGCCCAGGCTGATTGTCTTCATCCACGAGTGTGCGGCCTCGAGCGGCGCTCACACCGAGTAAGGGAAAGAACGACGCGCTCACGCGTGCGGCGAACACGCGCACCGGGTCGCCAGTTCCAGAGACCTGCATATCGACGTGCTCGGCGAACGCCAATTGCTCCAGGGTGCGGCTGCGCGCTCGGATCTCGAGAAACTCGGAGGTGCTGGGAGTCCAGTTGCCAATATTCTCCATCACGGTGACGAGGCGGCCGGCATCGCGATACGGCAACGGATCGAGAAATGCAGCCTTCAGCAGCGTGAAGATAGCCGCGTTACCGCCGATGCCGAGCGCCAGGACAAGCACGATCAGCGTGGACACCCCCGCGTCGCGCCGAAGAAGCAGCATGCCATGGCGCAAGTCTGTAAAAACCGACTCCGGCCATTGCATCCAGCGGCGCTCGCGGATCAGCTTCATGGCGTGTCTCGCGCCGCGACGGCTACGTGCTCTCGCCGCAAACAGAGCACTAGCATCACGGCGGCCAATGGCAGGATGACCCAGTTGCCGATCGCGCCTGGCGGCGTGTGCGCGAAGACCACCGGTTTCATCCGTCCCACCAGCATGCGCAGCAGCGCTTCCAGAATCAAGAGCACATACATGAATGGGATCAAAGAGCGGTATCGAAACACGACGGCCAGTTGAATTAGTGCGTAGATAAACTGCGAGCTGCCCCAGAGAGCGAAGGCAAAGACGATGCCGTTCGCGCCGGCAACGTTTAAATCCATGCCCGCTATGCTGCCCGCGCCGCCATCGGGAGCCAAAAGATGGATCAGGCTCCGCACCGTGCTCACAACCGCGATGAGCGCGAATACGTATACCGGCAATTTCATTCCGGGGACGGTGTTATCGGCGCTGGCCGGAAGCAAGGCGGATAAGAAATCACCCATGGCTCAAGTCTCCGGAAGGCTCATCATTTTCGCCAGCGGGGGCCAGCGGGAGCTTTGCCGTAATTTGTTCAGGAGCGGAAGGCGTAGGGGATACAGGAGTGCAGGGTCGCGTTGCAGGATTGCTTTCTCTACCCAATCCGCCGCTTGTTCCATATCCCCGCGGATGAAGTGGTAGCAAAACAATCCGAACGGAGCGCCATACGCGGCGCCGTCTCCCAGTTCGCTCAGCAAGCTCTCGGCCCGGGTGGATTCGCCCGTAATGGCGAGCAGGCCCGCGAGAAATCCTCGGACCCAACCAACCCAGGGCGCAAGAGCAAAGGCTTTTTCGGCTTCCGCCAGCGCCTCCGGAAGATTTCCGCGCTGGACGTGGAGCATGTCCAGAAAATGATGAGCCAGGTAAAAGCTGGGATCGCGCTCGAGAACGCGCCGCAATTCCCTTTCTGCATCCGCTTCACGGTAGACCATCAGGCAGAATGCCAGGACAGTCCGGCAGGTAAGGTTAAGGGGATCATCCTGAACGGCGCGCTCCAACTGTTCAATCGCCTCGCTGGTCCGTCCGGCGTGAAACAGATAAGCGCCAGCGGAAAAACGAACAGCAGGTGAAACCGCCCCAGTCGCCAGGACTAGCTTGAACAAACGCTCTGCTTCGTTCCAATCGTAATCGTACACAGCAGCAATGGACCCGAGATTAGCCAAAGCCTCCGGCAGAGAGGGATCGATATCGAGCGCCTTCTGAATTGCGGCCCGCGCCAACGGAGTGCTTTCGTGTGCCGGCAAGATATGGTAAATCGCGGAAGCTTGGAAAAGGCTTCCAAGGTCGCTATGGGGCAGTGCATAATCCGGATCGAGTGCGATGGCCTCCTCCAGGGCTTTCCGCGCTTGAGCCATCGATTCGGGCGTGGCCTTATTCAGGTGATAGCGAGCCCGCAACAGAGCATCGTAGGCTTCGAGCTTGGGCGTGTAAACGGCGGACTGCGCGGCGGCCTTGGTCCGGAAGGCGGCCGAGATTGACGCCAGCCTGCCTCTCAGCGCCACGGCGATGCCCGCGGAGATCTCGTCCTGCAAAGCGAATACGTCCGTCAGCTCGCGGTCGTAACGCTGGGACCAGAGATGGGTTCCGTCGGCGGCATGAATCAATTGCGCGGTAACGCGCAGGCGGGTGCCGGCGCGGCGGACGCTGCCTTCCAACACATTAGTCACGCCGAGCGCTTCGGCAATCTTGCGGATGTCCTCGTTCTTGCCTTTGAAGGCGAAGGCGGAGGTGCGGGCGATGACTTTGATGCCGGGGACTTCAGTGAGCGCGTTGATGATTTCTTCGGCCAGGCCGTCGGAGAAATACTCGTCGTCGGCATCCCGGCTCATGTTGGCGAACGGGAGCACGGCGATGGATGGCTGTGGGCGGTCGACGGGCTTAGTGCCGGCGCGTTCCAGCGACTTTTTCAACTCCGTCATGTTCTGGAACCGCTCGGAGGGCTGCTTGGCGAGGCAGCGCATGACTACACGCTGCAGCTCCGGTGGAGCTGGCGGCGGGGCCGGGTTGTCTCGTACAACGGCGGCAATGCTGTCGAATGCCCGCTTGCCTGTTAGCATTTCGTACAACACCGCGCCGAAGCTGAAGATTTCGGAACGTTCGTCGGCCAGTTTGCCGTCGGCCTGTTCCGGGGACATGTACAACGGGGTCCCCATCAGTGCGCCCGCGGCCGTCTGGGTCAGGTCGGATGAGACGGCCAGTTTGGCCAAACCGAAGTCGAGCAGCTTGGCCGCACCCTTGCTGGTGATCAAGATATTGGCGGGCTTCAGATCGCGGTGCAGGATTCCTTTGGAGTGCGCTTCCTCCAGCGCGCCGGCGATCTGGAGGGCAAGCCGCACGGCCTGTTCCGGCGGCATCGGTCCGCAGGGAGGCGAGCCCTCGACATACTCCATTACCAGGTAATCGTCGCCGATGTCGTGCAAGGTGCAAATGTGAGGATGATTCAGAGCGGCGATGGCGCGGGCTTCTTGTTCGAATCGGGCGCTGTGTTCGCGTTTGAGCCGCTTGATGGCGACGATGCGATCGAGGCGCGTATCGCGGGCTTTCCACACCTCGCCCATGCCGCCTTCGCCCATCGGCAACAGCAGCTCGTAGGGGCCCAGGCGAGTTCCCGCGGCAAGAGTCATGGGCGTCGATTGATTCTACCAGCGCGGCGGCCACACTTGAAGCGAGGCTGGGTCATGGAAAACCCGAGGGTTTTTGCTGTAATTCGGACACGCGGCGGCGCTTAGCCTGGGACAGCAAGCAGATTGGTGCGGGCATCATTTCGCCCTGGACCATCCGCCTGGGTTCGCTTGCCGCCTAACTTTTGGCGCCCTGTAACGTTCTTGTAGAAGCGGAGTAATCACGTCATGGGCAATTTGCTGCAGGACTTCCGTTATGCGCTCCGGACTTTTCGGAAGGCGCCCCTTTTTGTTACTGTGGCGCTGCTGTCGCTAGCTTTCGGCATCGGGGCGAACGCGGCGATCTTCACGCTGGTGGACCAGCTTCTGCTGCGGCTGCTGCCGGTTAAAGATCCGCAACAACTGGTGCTGCTGTGGGGGCGCGGGCCGCATTACGGCAGCAACAATGGCCGCTACCGGCTTTCTTTTCCCATGTATCAGGACTTCAGCGCTCACAACCAGGTGTTCAGCGGGATGTTCGCGCGCTGGGGGAATTCGATGAGCGTGAGCGCCGACGGCAAGACCGAGCGCGTGGACGGTGAGCTGGTTTCGGGCACGTATTTTCCGGTGCTCGGCGTGGGGCCCGCGCTGGGACGCGTGTTTAATCCGGAAGACGATAAGACGCCGGGCGGGCATCCTCTGGCCGTGCTCAGTTATCGATATTGGGTGAGCCGCTTCGCGCGGGATCCGAACGTGATTGGGAAGAAGATCCTGGTGAATGGATATCCTTTGACGATCATCGGCGTGAGCCAGGCCGGTTTTGATGGAACGAATCCGGGAGCTTCGCCGCAGATCCGCGTGCCCTTGACGATGAAGGCGCAGATGGACCCGGTGGGTGCGGGGTTCGATTACAACTTTACTTCTCGGCGCGGACGCTGGATCAATGTTTTCGGAAGGCTGAAACCGGGCGTGAGCTTGCGGCAGGCCAAGGCGTCGCTGCAGCCGTTCTTTCATCAGATGCTGGAAATGGAAGTACGGGAAAAGGCCTTCGCCCGCGCGGCTCCGGAAACCAGGCAGCGTTTCCTGACGATGTGGATGGACCTGTTGCCTGCATCCAAAGGAGATTCCGATCTGCGCTTGCAATTCTCAAACGCGCTGCTGGTGCTGACCGCCATTGTCGGGCTGGTGTTGTTGATTGCGTGCGCGAATGTGGCGAATCTGCTGATCGCGCGCGCCACTGCGCGGCAGAAGGAGATCGCGGTGCGGCTGGCACTGGGAGCGAACCGGCGGCGCATAGTGTCGCAACTATTGGTGGAGAGCCTTACACTCGCGCTGGCGGGCGGAATTGCCGGCCTGATACTGGCCGTGTGGATCGATCAGGCGCTGATCAGTTTCCTGCCCGCGGGCGATTCCCCGATTACCATTTCCACGGCGCCCGATGCGCGCATCCTGCTATTCACCCTGGGCGTCTCGCTGCTGACCGGCGCTATTTTCGGGCTCGCGCCAGCGCTGCAATCGACGCGCCCGCAGCTGGCCGGGACGTTAAAAGACCAGGTTGGTTCGATCGCGGGCGGAACCTCGGTGGGAATTCGCAAGACGCTGGTGGTGGCGCAGGTCACGCTGTCTCTGCTGCTGCTGATTGGCGCCGGCTTGTTCATTCGCAGCCTGAGAAATCTGAAGGAACTCGATCCGGGTTTTCAAATCGGCAATTTGCTGGAATTCCAGATTAATCCCACGCTGAGCGGCTACAAACCCGAGCGCAGTTTGGATTTTTACCGGCAGCTCCGGGAGAATTTAAATGCGATTCCGGGCGTTGAATCGTCGGCGCTGGCGGTCATGCCAGTTCTTGCCGGCGACGAATGGGACAACAGCATGGCCGTGGAAGGGTTCGCGAACACGCCCACCAACACTCCCGATCCGCACATGCAGTTCGTTTCGCCGGACTACTTCAAGACCATGCACATCCCGATTCTGGCGGGCCGCGATTTTCGCATCACCGATGCCCGCGGCGCGCAACAGGTCTGCATTGTCAATGAAAAATTCGCCAGGAAGTATTTCAAGGACGGTAATGCGCTCGGCCGGCACATCGGCATGGGCGGGGATCCGGGAACCAAGCTGGATATCGAGATTGTGGGCATCGCAGGGAATACCAAGTATGAGAGCATGCGCGAGGAGGTTCCCATCGAGGTTTATCAGCCGTATCGCCAGGTGAATTTCGTTCTGGGGATGACGGGCTACGTGCGCACCACGCGTACGCCGGAGCAGGCATTTTCTTCGATTCGCAGGGTGGTAAATGGTTTGGATCCGAATCTGCCGGTGGCTGGTATGGAGACGCTCGAAAAACAGCAGCAGGAGTCGCTGATCGCCGAGCGTCTGGTGGCGGCGCTCTCGGCCGGTTTCGGAATTCTGGCGACGCTGCTGGCCGCGATCGGCGTGTACGGGGTGATGGCTTACGTGGTGGCACAGCGGACCCGCGAGATCGGCGTGAGAATGGCGCTGGGCGCCGGGCAAGGCGACGTGGTTTGGCTGGTCATGAAAGACGTGCTGGTGCTGGCTGCGATCGGTATTGCGATTGGGCTGCCCGCGGCGCTGGCGCTGACCAAGCTGGCGAAGTCGCAACTGTTCGGCATCCAGCCCAACGATGCGCTGAATATCGCGCTCGCGACAGTCGCCATCGCACTGGTTGCGGCGGTGTCGGGCTACGTTCCGGCGCGGCGGGCGACGTTGGTTGATCCGGTGCGCGCGCTGCGCTGGGAGTAATATAAAAGTGTTCGTCGCCCTTCCCCATGCGAGTGCTGATATCGGGTGCGGGAATTGCAGGACCTACGCTCGCCTATTGGCTGGCGCGCTACGGCTTTCAACCCACGATCGTTGAGCGGGCGCCGAAGTTGCGAACCGGCGGCTACATCATCGACTTCTGGGGCGCGGGTTTCGACATCGCCGAGCGCATGGAGCTGCTGCCGGAGATTAGACGCAAAGGCTACATGATCCAGGAAGTCAGGGTCGTCGATTCCTCGGGCAGAAAAGTGGCGGGCTTTCCGACCGACGGAATTTCTCAGGTCCTGGGAGGACGTTTTCTCAGCCTCCCGCGAGGCGATCTGGCGGCGACCATCTTCTGCAAGATCGAAAGCAGCGTCGAAACCATATTTGACGACAGCGTGTGCCGGATCGAGCAGGACGACAAGCGCGTTCGCGTCACGTTCGAGCGCGGAGAGCAGCGAGAGTTTGACCTGGTAATAGGAGCCGACGGCTTGCACTCGCGTGTTCGTGAACTGGTTTTCGGCGCCGAACAGCGCTTCGAGAAACACCTGGGCTACATGGTTGCCGGTTTCGAGGCCGACGGCTACCGGCCCAGAGATGAATTGGTGTACCTGATGTTCACGGAGCTCGGCCAGCAGGTAATGCGATTTTCGATGCGCGACGATCGCAGCATGTTCCTTTTCACCTTTGCCGATCGCGAGCCCGGTGGCACATCGGCCAGCGATCTTCCCGCGCAAAAAGCCTTATTGCGGTCGCGCTTCGGAAACAGCGGTTGGGAATGCCCGCGGATTCTCGAGCGGCTGGATGCCTCCACTGATCTCTACTTCGACCGCGTCAGCCAGATTCGCATGGATGCGCAGCCGGGCTTGTGGACGCACGGGCGCGTGTCGCTGATCGGCGATGCGGCTTCCTGCGTATCGCTGCTGGCTGGACAGGGTTCGGCGCTGGCGATGGTGGCGGCTTATATTCTGGCCGGCGAGCTGCATCGCGCCGATGGCGATTACGCCAGGGCGTTCGCCAGCTACCAGGCGCTCTTTGCGCCCTTCGTGCGGCAAAAGCAAGAAGCGGCGCTGCGTCTGCGCGTTCTGTTTGGACCCAAATCGAAGGCGGCGATGTTCATTCGCAACCAGGTGATGAATCTTGTGAGATTCCCCTGGATTGCCCGGACCGCGTTCAGCCGCGACCTGGTGGACAAGATCACGCTTCCTGATTATTGATCCCTAGCGCCGGCGTCCGGTCGGCGAACTGCGCCGTTCACCGACTTCCCGGCTGCGCTCGCCGATTCGCGATGGGCCGCCGGAGCTGCGCGGCTTTAGGATCGAATTGCGAGGGAGGATTTTATGAGCCACGCAGTTGCCGGGAAGGCGTACAAGGGCCTGGGGATGGAAGGATTCACCGCCAGATGGTACGCGTCGCAAACCATTAAGTCGCTGGACGAATTCAAGGCGCTGGCACGGCGTGTCGCGGATGAATTGCCCGCGGAGAGCCGTGTGTTGGAAGTTGCGCCAGGGCCGGGTTATTTCGCGATCGAGCTGGCGAAGATCGGCGGCCATCGGATTACCGGGCTCGACATTAGCCGCACGTTTGTCGAAATTGCGCGGCGCAATGCGACGCAAGCGGGAGTGGAGGTCGATTTCCAGCAAGGCAACGCGTCGAATATGCCGTTCCAGGATGCGTCTTTCGATTTCCTGTTGTGCCGCGCGGCGTTCAAGAATTTTTCGGAGCCCGTGCGAGCGTTGCAGGAGATGTATCGCGTGCTCAAGCCCGGCGGCCGCGCGCTGATCATCGATTTGAGAAAAGATGCGCCGATGGAGGCGATCGCCAAGATGGTGGATAGCATGGGCGTAGGCGCGATCGACCGGATGATCACGAAGCTCACGTTCCGGTTTATGCTGCTCAAGCGCGCCTACACGCGCAAACAGTTTGAGGAATTCCTGGCGCGGACGAAGTTTGGGCCGATTCAGATCCGGGAAGAACTGGTCGGGCTGGAGCTGTCTTTGGGGCGGGCGCGCTAGCGATTAAACCCCACCGTTTCGCAGCGCCGGGCTGCCAGGTTCGTGCTCGAACGGGTTGACTACAGTCAGATCGCCGAAGTCACGCCCGGGCTGAAAATCCTCGCTCAATAGCCAGCGGCAACGAGCCCGCTCGGCTGCGGCGACGATCATCGAGTCCCAGAATGAGATCTTCGCCTGGTCTGTCCAGTACCAGGCGCGCTCCAGCAGGCCGAGTGAGACCTCGGGCGGGTGCCATTCCGACCAAAGGGTGACGACTTTCCGAGCGTAATGCGGTGGAACGCGCATCTTCAGAACGGCGTTGGCGTAGAACTCCTGGAGAACTTGCCAGCTTACGTTGGCCAGAGCGTTTTGCCAGATCCAATCCAGCCATGCCTCCGCGCGGAGTTGTTTTTGCTTGTTCCGGGCGTCGTGCGCGTACAGTAGAAGATTGGAGTCGACGAAATACTTATCGCCGCCGTTCATGCGCCTCTTCTCGCGTCATGCGCTTGGAAGCATCGATCGATCCACCGAGATCGCGGGGAAGCTTCTTCCACTCTTCATATGCGCGCCAGTAGGAATCGGAAGCACGGCGCTCACGATCAAGCATGCGCGCGATCAATTTCGAGACCGAGATGTCCTCGTCGGCTGCTTTGCGTCGAGCCCAGTGAGCGAGCTCCTCGTCGAGGCTGATCGTGACGTTCTTCACGAATCCAGTGTAACACGAAACTCGTGTAAATCGCCCACTCCACCAAAAAAAGAAACGGCAGGCCAGTTTGGACCTGCCGTCGCTGATTCGAATTGAGCTTGGTTTTATTCCGCCAGCGTTTCTTCGCCCGGCTCTTCGGTCAGGCCGCCGGTGTAGATGCTGCGGGCTTCGTCTTCGTAGCCACCCAGGTCGCCGGCCAAGATGACTTCTTCCGCGATGGGCTCTTCTTCCACCACGTCCTCGCCCGCGATCTTTACGGCGCGATAGTATTCCATGCCGGTTCCGGCCGGAATCAGGCGGCCCATGATGACGTTTTCCTTCAAGCCGCGCAGGTAGTCGACCTTGCCGTTGATGGCGGCTTCGGTCAGCACGCGCGTGGTCTCCTGGAACGACGCCGCCGAGATGAACGAATCGGTGGACAGCGACGCCTTGGTGATGCCGAGCAGCACCGGCTTACCAGTGGCCGGACGGCCGCCGGCTTCCACCACGCGCATGTTCTCTTCGCGGAACTTGAATTTGTCCACCACTTCCTCGGGCAGGAACTCGGTGTCGCCGATATCGTCGACCTTCACCCAGCGCATCATCTGTCGTGAGATCACTTCCAGATGCTTGTCGTTGATATTGACGCCCTGCAGACGATACACCTCCTGGATTTCGTTCACCAGGTATTTCTGCAGTTCCTTTTCGCCGAGCACGGCCAGGATGTCGTGCGGATTGCGCGGGCCATCCATGAGCGGATCGCCGGCTTTCACGCGCTCGCCTTCCTGGACGTTGATGTGCACGCCGCGCGGAATGGCGTAGTCGCGCTGCTCGCCGTCGTCGGCCGTGATGGAAATCTTGCGCATGCCCTTGGCAACTTCGCCGTACTTCACCGCGCCGTTGATTTCGGCGATGATGGCGGTTTCGCGCGGCTTGCGGGCTTCGAACAGCTCCACCACGCGCGGCAGACCGCCGGTGATGTCCTTGGTCTTGGTAGTCGCGCGCGGAATCTTGGCGAGCACGTCGCCGGCGTGGACTATATCTTCGTGACTCACCATCAGGTGAGCATGGGTCGGCATCAGGTAGCGTTTTTCTTCCGAACGCGAGCCGCCCTCGGGACGAACGATCAGCGTCGGCACGCGCTTTTCGTCGGGCGAGTCGGTGACCACCCACTGCGACATACCGGTGATTTCGTCCACTTGCTCCTGCAGCGTGACGCCTTCGCCCAGGTCCTTGAAGTGAACCTTGCCGCTGACCTCGGTAAGAATCGAGAAGGTGTAGGGGTCCCATTCGAGCAGAATGGCGTTGGTCTTCACCTTGGCGCCGTCTTCAAACAGCACCTTGGCGCCGTACACCACCGGGTAGCGTTCTTTCTCGCGGCCCTTGTCGTCGATGATCGCCAGGATGCCGTTGCGGTTCATGGCAATCAGCTCGCCTTTGGCGTTCTTGACGGTGACGACGTTCAGGAATTTCACGAAGCCGTCAGACTTGGCGTCCTGCTTGGATTGCTCGGCTGAGCCGGTGGCGGTGCCACCGACGTGGAACGTTCGCATGGTGAGCTGCGTTCCGGGTTCGCCGATGGATTGAGCGGAAATGATTCCGACCGCTTCGCCGCGCTCCACCATTCGACCGGTGGCCAGGTTGCGGCCGTAACAGAGCTGGCAGACGCCGCGCTTGGATTCGCAGGTCAGCACCGAGCGAATCTTCACGCGCTCGATACCGGCGGCCTGAATGGCACCCGCCAGATCCTCGGTAATTTCCTGGTTAAGGCCGACGATCAGGTTGCCTTCGTAGTCATGCTGGTCTTCGAGCGCCACGCGGCCGACGATTCTATCTCGAAGGGGCTCGATGATTTCGCCGGATTCGATAATGGGTTCGACGTAGATGCCGTCAGAGGTGCCGCAGTCGGTCTCAGTGACGATGACGTCTTGCGCCACGTCGCACAGGCGGCGGGTGAGGTAGCCGGAGTCAGCCGTCTTCAACGCGGTGTCGGCCAGACCCTTGCGGGCGCCGTGCGTCGAGATGAAGTACTGCAACACGTCCAGGCCTTCGCGGAAATTAGCGGTGATGGGCTGCTCGATGATTTCGCCCGAGGGCTTGGCCATCAAGCCGCGCATCCCAGAGAGCTGGCGGATCTGCTGTTTGGAACCGCGCGCGCCCGAGTCCGCCATGATGTAGATCGGATTCAGATAGCGTCCGGTCCGGTCATCCTCTTCCATGGACTTGAACATTTCGTCCGAGACACGTTCGGTGACCTTGGACCAGATTTCGATGATCTTGTTGTATTTTTCGCCCTGCGTGATGGCGCCTTCCTGGTATTGCTGGCCGACTTCGATGACGGCCTTCTCGGCGTCGCGCACGAGCTTGGCTTTTTCGCCGGGCACCACCATGTCGTCGATACCGATGGAGATACCGGCGCGCGTGGCGTAGAGGAAGCCGAGCTTCTTGACTTCGTCCAGCATCGCCACGGTGATGGGCAGACCGAACTTGAGATACGCGTACTGAACCAGCTGGCTGAGACCTTTCTTCTTCAACAACCCGTTGACGAAGGGCATCTCGTCCGGCAGAACGTCGTTCAAAATCACGCGCCCGACCGTCGTATCCATGTATTGCTTGTTGAACTCGATGGGCTCGGTGTGGAGAACGTTCTGGTTGTCGAACGCCTTGGGCAGGTCGATCACCTTGCCGGTGAAGCGCAGCTTGATGGGCGTGAGCGTTTCCACTTCGCCCATTTCGAGCGCGATCAGCACGTCGTCGGTGGAAGCGAAGGTGCGGCCTTCGCCCTTGGTGCCCGGGCGCGCTTTGGTCAAGTAATACAGGCCCAGCACCATGTCCTGCGTGGGAACCGCGATGGGCGAACCATGCGCGGGCGACAGGATGTTGTTGGATGACAGCATCAGCGTGGAGGCTTCGATCTGCGCTTCCGGCGATAGCGGGATGTGAACCGCCATCTGGTCGCCGTCGAAGTCGGCGTTGAACGCGGTGCAAGTGAGCGGGTGCAGCTTGATAGCTTTGCCTTCCACCAGCACCGGCTCGAAAGCTTGGATGCCGAGGCGGTGCAGCGTGGGAGCGCGATTCAGCAAAATGGGATGATCCTTGATGACTTCTTCGAGGATGTCCCACACCACTGGGTCCTGCTGCTCGACTAGTTCCTTGGCTTGCTTGATGGTGGTGCAATGGCCGCGCTGTTCCAGGCGATGATAGATGAACGGCTTGAACAGCTCGAGCGCCATTTTCTTGGGCAGGCCGCATTGATTCAAGCGCAGCTCGGGACCAACCACGATGACGGACCGGCCGGAATAATCGACGCGCTTGCCTAGCAGGTTCTGGCGGAAGCGGCCCTGCTTGCCTTTGAGAGTGTCGGAGAGCGATTTGAGCGGGCGGTTGTTGGCGCCGCGCAGCACGCGTCCGCGGCGGCCGTTGTCAAACAGAGCGTCCACGGCTTCCTGGAGCATGCGCTTTTCGTTGCGCACAATCACGTCAGGAGCGTGCAGCTCGATCAGTTTCTTGAGGCGGTTGTTGCGATTGATGACGCGGCGATAGAGATCGTTGAGATCGGAGGTAGCGAAGCGGCCGCCATCCAGTGGCACCAGCGGGCGCAGCTCGGGCGGGATCACCGGGATGACGTCCAGGATCATCCACTCCGGCTTGTTGCCGGACTTGCGGAAGCTCTCCACAACGCGCAGGCGCTTGGCATACTTGAGCTTCTTCTGCTGCGAGACCTCGGTCTTCATCTTCTCGCGGATTTCGAGGCTCAGGTCCTCGACCGCGACTTTCTTGAGCAGTTCCTTGATTCCTTCCGCGCCCATCATGGCGACGAATTTGCCGGGGAAATCCTGATCGAGCTGGCGCTTGCGCTCGTCGGTGATTACTTCGCCGCGTTTGAGCTCGGCGACCTCGCCAGGATCGACCACCACGAAAGCTTCGAAATAAAGGACGCGCTCGAGTTCGCGCAGCGTGATGTCGAGCAGGTAGCCGATGCGGCTGGGCAGGCCTTTGAAGAACCAGACGTGCGAGCAGGGGCTGGCCAGCTCAATGTGGCCCAGGCGTTCGCGGCGCACGCGCGAGAGCGTCACTTCGACGCCGCACTTGTCGCAAATCACGCCGCGGTGCTTCATGCGCTTGTACTTGCCGCACAAGCATTCCCAGTCGGCTATCGGGCCGAAGATGCGGGCGCAGAACAGCCCGTCGCGCTCGGGCTTGAAGGTCCGGTAGTTGATGGTTTCCGGCTTGGTCACTTCACCATGCGACCAGCTTCGGATTTTTTCCGGCGAAGCGAGCGAAATCCGGATGGAATCGAAATCGGCGATCAAATTGGCTCTGTCGTAGGGAGAGGAACGGT
>Ga0335083_10003996_pt1 | contig 18914 bp, 18 predicted proteins | sample Lox_Sample_42_FD_206716 | JGI IMG/M metagenome (GOLD analysis project Ga0335083, IMG submission 206716) | Soil microbial communities from Loxahatchee National Wildlife Refuge, Florida, United States - Lox_Sample_4.2 | ecosystem: Environmental > Terrestrial > Soil > Wetlands | place: USA...
GCGCATGCCGGAGCCACTCCCTCACGCGGTTTCAGAGCGTGTCCACCTCCCCGTTGTCCTCGGGCCGGCCGGGGCGCCCGGCGCGGCGCAGGGCGGTCCCGATCAGCAACAGGCCGAGAGCGGCCAGGAGCGCTCCGCGGAGCGACTTCCCCGCGAACGGGAGCATCGCGGAGGTCTTGACTCCCGACAGCGTCTTCGCTGTCTTCTCGGCCGAGACGCCGGGGGTCGTCTTCGACCCGGACGAGGTGCCGGTCTTCAGCGGCGTGACCTTCGCCGGGGTGCGGGACGAGGCCGAGTACGGGGTCTTGCCCGTCGACGTGCTCAGCGTCGGAGCCGCGCTCGGACCGAGCAGCTGGTTCAGCCACTGGCCTTGCCCGGTCTGCGCCGTGTTGCCGGTCGTGCTGGTGCCGGTCGACGTCGGCGTCTGGGTGGCGGAGCTGGGGCCTCCGTAGATGTTCCCACCCGCCGTCGAGTGCGGCGTGTTCGAGTTGACCGCGTTCTGGTTGCTGAACGCGAGGCCGACGGCCCACTGGTTGGTCTCCGCGTTCTGGAGACCGACCTGGAACCCGCCGGCGCCGCCGCAGCCCAGCTTGCAACCGGAGCCGCCGATGTTCTGCGTCAGCCCCTGGTGCTGGTCCGTCTCGGAGGTGTTCGAGACGTTCGCGGTCGCGTTCGACGTCGCGTTCTGGGTCGCCGAGCTCGATCCCTTGTCGCCGTAGATGTTCCGACCGGCGATCGAGACCGGAGCGTTCCCGTTCACGGCGTTCTGGTTGCTGAACGCGAGACCGAGGGCACCCTGGTTCGTCTTCGAGTTCTGGACGCCCAGCTGGAACCCACCGGGACCGCCGCAACCCGCGTAGCAGCCGTCCTTGCCGTCGCGGCTGCTGTCGTTGCCGTCGCGGATGATGATCACGCGGCCGCCGCACCCGGAGCTGTCGCTGCCGATGTTCTGGCAGAGACCCTGGCGCTGGTCGGTGGTGGCGTCGTTCGAGACGTTGGTCGTCGCGTTCGACGTCGCGTTCTGGGTCGCCGAGCTCGGGCCGGAGGAGACGTTCCCACCGGCGATCGAGACCGGGGTGTTCGAGTTCACGGCGTTCTGCTTGCTGACCGCGCCCCCGAGGGCTAGCTGGTTGGTCTCGGCGTTCTGGAGTCCGGCCTGGAAGCCGCCCGCACCGCCACAACCGGCGTAGCAGCCGTCCTTGCCGTCAAGGCTGTCCCGGCTACCAAGGATGACACCGTCCCGGCCTTTCTTGTCGCATCCAGAGCCCGAGCTGCTGGTGCCGATGTTCTGGCAGAGCAGCTGGTCCTGGCCGGTGTTCGCCTTGTTCGAGACGTTGGTCGTGGCCGACGAGTTCGCCGTCTGGTTGGCGGAGCTCGGGCCGGCCGACACGTCGTGCCCGGCGATGTTCACCGGGACGTTCGCGTTCACGGCGTTCTGGTCGCTCTTCGAGAGACCGACCGCCAGCTGGTTCGTCTCCGCGTTCTGGATCCCGGCCTGGAATCCGCCCGCGCCGCCACAGCCGAGCTTGCACGAGCCGCCGCCGATGTTCTGCGTCTGCGACTGGTGCTGGTCGGTGGTGGAGTCGTTCGAGACGTTCGCCGTCGCGTTCGACGTCGCGTTCTGGGTCGCCGAGCTCGGGCCGGAGGAGACGTTGCCGCCGGCGATCGAGACGGGGACGTTCGCGTTGACCGCGTTCTGCTTGCTGACTGCCGCGCCAAGGGCTCCCTGGTTGGTCTTGGCGTTCTGCACGCCGACCTGGAAGCCGCCCGCGCCGCCACAGCCGGCGATGCAGCCGGAGCCGCCGATGTTCTGGTTCAGCGACTGGTGCTGATGGGTCTCGGCGTCGTTCGTGACGTTGGTGGTGGCGTTCGAGTTCGCGTTCTGCGTCGCGGAGCTCGGGCCGGAGGTGACGTTGCCGCCCGCGATCGAGACCGGGACGTTGGCGTTCACCGCGTTCTGGTTGCTCGAGGCTGCGCCGCCAGCCAGCTGGTTGGTCTGGGCGTTCTGGACTCCGGCCTGGAATCCGCCCGCACCGCCACAGCCGGCCTTGCAGGAAGCGCCGCCGTCGATGTTCTGGTTCTGTCGCTGGTTCTGGTCGGTCTTTGCGGTGTTCCCGACGGTCGTCGTCGCCGTCGACGTCGGGTTCTGGGTCGCCGAGCTCGGGCCGTTGGAGTAGATGTTCCCTCCGGCGATCGAGACCGGCACGTTTGCGTTGACCGCGTTCTGGTAACTCGCCGCCACACCGAGTGCACCCTGGTTCGTGCCGGCGTTCTGGGCTCCGATCTGGGCCCCTCCTGGGCCTCCGGAGCCGCTGGCGAACGCCGAGGGTGCCACCCAGAGGGCGACGAGCGCCACGGCAACGCTCAGTAGCTTGAATCGCATCAGACGTTCTCTCCTTCTCGTGTTGTCGTGTCGGGTCAGCGCGCCGTCGCAGAAACGACGCGCGGCTTAGGCCGGAGAAGGAGGGTCAGCCCGGCTTCCAGGACGGAATGACGGTGTGCCTCGGCTTCCGCAAGGCCGGTAGCGGAACGGCCCGAGGCAGGAGTCTCAAAGCGAAGAGGAAGAGCGTCGCTGCGAGCGCGGCGAGCATCAGTGGCGCCGGCTGGCTCTGGCCGCCCGCCTGGCCGGACGAGGTCATGTCCGGGTTGGGGGTCGGAAGTGGTCGCGGCGGGAGCTGCTGCGGCACAGCTCCCGCCGGACGCTCGGGCTTGCCTCGCGCGCGGTGGGCTGCGCGAGTCTCGCCTAGCCCGTCTGTGACGAGCCTCTTCTGCAGCGGCACAGCGCTGCTCTGCGGCACAACGGTGGAGATGCGTCCAAGGTTCGAGCGCGGCGCAGTCCGGACGGCCGAGCCCTGCGCGTGCTCGGGCTGCCCGGACTTAGGTGCGCCGCGCTCCTGTCCCGAGCTTCGGGTCGTGCCGGGTGTCGACGGCGAGCTCTCCGTCCCGGCCCAGCTGGACCCGGGAGAGGGCGCCGTGGCGGCCGACTCGGCCGCGGCGGCGACGCTCGTCGGAATCGCGCCGTCGGCCGCAGCCGGCATCTCCGGCATGGCCGTGCTCGGGAGACTGAAGCCCGTCGAGCCGCTGGTGCTGGCGAACGCGCGGGCGCTCTGAACGGCATCGCCGAGCTGGGCCAGGGCGGACTGGATCTCGGATCCGAGCCCGCCGCCACCCGCGGGGCCAGCAGCACGAGCGGCCCCGGGCGCGCCCAGCCCAACGACCGCGAGCACGCCCGCGACAGCGCATAGACGCGCGCGCCAAGAGACTGGGCAGCCGACTGCGCCGGGAGCGGCTGGGCCGGACGCGATTGCTGTGATTTTCGTCTCCTTGCTCCGATCGGTAGCGGAGAGGCGAGCTCTGCGGGGGATGATGCGAGCGCCCGTCGCGGCTCGAAAGCCCCCACGTGGCGGGTCTTGATCCCCCCGTCTGGGTGTCACGCCTCGTGTCACGACGCCTTGGAGAGCGACATCGGGCCGAGGAGCCCCCGCCGTCCCGCCTCGACCACGGCCGCAACGCGGCTGTCCACGCCGAGCTTGCGCATCGCGTTGCTGAGGTACTCCTTGACCGTGTGGCGGCTCAGGTACAGCCGCGCCCCGATTTCCCTGTTGGTGAGGCCTTGCGCGGCGAGCCTGACGACGCTCAGCTCCTGATCTGTGAGCCGCGGCCGGGCGGCCGCACCCTGGGCGCGGAACAGCACCTCGGCGACGGCCGGGTCGACGAACCGCTCGCCGGCCGCGACACGCCGCAAAACGTTGGCGAGATTGGGCTTTGGAGCGTCTTTCAGCAGATAAGCGCGGGCCCCGGCAGCCGCTGTCTCGAGAACCGATTCCTCGTCTAGGTCACCCGCGTAGACGACGGTCACCGTGCCCGGCAGTCGTCGGGAGATCGCGGCGCAGACGCCCGCTCCGGCGCCGTCGGCGAGAAGCGCGTCGAGCACGACGATGTCCGGCCGCATGCGGAACGCCGCCTCGAGCGCCTCGGCTGCCGTCGAGACCTCCCCGACCACGTCGAAGTCCGAGGGCGCCAGCCAAGAGCGGAGACCCGCCCGGACGACGGGATGGCGATCGGCGAGGAGGACCGACAGCTTCACCGGTGGTCCTCCGATCCGTTGCAAAGAACGGTGGAAACCCGCTTGGACAGGACGGTCTGCGCCCGATTCGTCCAGCTCGCGAGGGCTATTCGTCCAACCACGCCGCAGCTCCCCCCGGTCATCGCAGGCGCCAGGCCCTTCGGTCGAAGACGCGGCCCGCCCGGGCGATGAGCGACGAGGAGAAGAGCACCGCGAATGCCCCGAGCACCGCGACCAGCGTCAGCAGCACGGCGTTCGAGACATTCGGGCCGCTGTTGTCGGACTGCAGTGCCGCGGGCGGCCGGGGAGCCAGCTGCTTCAGAACGTCGGCCCCATACCGCGGAGCGGCGCGAAGGAGCGGGCGGGCCGCCCCCTGGATCGAGGTCTTTGCCTTCATGGCCGCGTGCTGGACGACGCGAACCGGCGCGCTCGGCCCTGCGGCGTGCGATGTGTTGCTCACGGCCGCCGGCCGCGGCGTCGACCCCGAGCCGGTCGAGGCCGCTGCGTGTTTGGGAGCTGCCCTCGAAGCTGCCGGAGCACCGCCGCCCGTGCCGCCCGCCGGAACGGACGCGTGCCGCATGGGCGTCAGGCTCCCACGCAGATTTCCGGTCGTTCCGGACGGCGATCCTCCGGTTGCCTCTCCCCCATCGGCCACTCCCGCGCCCTGGTTCGTGATGCTCACGTTCCCTGACGACGAGACGGCGACCGAGATGTTCTGCTGCGAGACGGGGCCGTTGTCTCCGGGGCTGTTAACCCGGATCGAGATGACGATGTTCTGCGGATCGTTCTGCGTGGCGGTCGCATCCGAGCCGGCCGCCTGATTCGTGGACGCGTCCTCGTTTCCCCCTGGTTGACCCGTTTGACCGGCTTCCTGACCCGTGGCCGAGTCGTTGGAGCTCGACCCGACCGCGCCCCCGGTGTTCGTCTGCTGGATCGGGCCGTCGTCGCCGGGGCTGTTGATCCGGATCGACACAACGATGTTCCGCGCGGCCTGCTGCAGCGCCGACGCCGCCGCATTCGCGGCCTGGTTGGTCGCCGCCGTTTGGTCGGAGGGCGCCGACGAATCCGCAGGCGCGAGGGAGTTGAGCGCCTGGTCGTCGGCGCCCGCCGCGCCGGCAGAGGCCCCGGAAACGCCGGGAGCGACGGACGCGGGAGCGGAAAGCGGTCCGCTTGCCGCGTGCGCGTTTCCGGTGGCCGCGACGGCGTAGACAAACACGCAAGAAACCGCTACCAGAGCCGCAATCGCCCGTTTCACGCGGCGCCCCCCGAGGCTCCAAGCCGAATCCGTCTCCACCGCAGTTGCAGTAGTCACCGAAATGACCGTAGCAATACGTCACTACCATTTCAAGATCTGATTTCGTGACTCTAACCGCATTTCCAGTGTGATTTCTCGAAGCGTTATTAGCGTTGCACTTTTTGAATTGAAATATCGTTGGACGAAAGCACCAGGGCCGTTGGACGAAAGGCCCGGACGGCTTGGCAGCGCGGGAAGCGCGCCCGTCTGACGTGCAAGCCAGGCGTTTCAGTGCGCTGATCGTGTGTCCGGGAGGCGAGCCCCTGACCATAAGTACGGCTTATCTGAAGATCTTTTGCCCCGCGTGTCCCGCGAGCCCGAGTGCGCTAAGGTGAGAACGCAAACCTCCTGGGGAGGAGGAAGCACTGCCTCGAAGAGCCGCCAACGGCCGAACCGACCTGAAGGCCACGCAGAAGCGGGTGCTCGCCGCGCTCGAAGACGACGGCTCGGTCCGCCTCACGCGCGGGCTCTACGAGGAGATCGCGGGCGTCAGCCGCTCGCAGGCGGCGTACGACCTAGCCGAGCTCGTCTCCGCCGGGATCCTCGAGCGGATCGGCGGCGGCCGGAGCACGTGGTACCGGGTCGTCCGCCAGGAGCGGCCGGGGCAGCGCCGGTGGACGAACGAGCGAATCCGGGATGCGCTCGAGCAGTTCTGCGCCGGACGCGAGACCTGGCCTTCGGCAAGCGAGTTCAAGAAGGCTGGCCACTCCGACCTCTACGTCGCAGCAAGCCGTTACGGCGGGATCGCCTTCTGGACGAAGGAGCTCGGGCTCGCGCGGCCCGCGCGGCCGGCGGCCCCGGAGCCGGCCGCTCCGACACGCACCGCTCGGACGCGGCGCCGGTGGCGCCCGAAGCTCGGCTGGGCTGCGGCCGGGGTCGCCTTCGCCGCAGCGCTCTTCGCCGCCGGCGGCGCCTCCTTCCACGCCTGGCACGGCTCGTCCCACAACGGGGCCCGGGCCCAGGGGGCGCATGCGCCGGTGATCACGCTCCGCGTCCCGAAGCTCCACTCGGTCAAGCCGGAGACGGCGAAGGTCAAGCTACGGCCCGTGAGGCACACTTCCCCTGCTCCGGCTCGCGCGGCTCGGTCGTCCAACGCCGAGCTCGCGGTGAGAACGGTCTCGGCGCCGGCGCGTCAGATGGTCTCGACGCAGAGGCCGGCGAGCACCAGAACGGCTCAGAGCACGAGTGGGCCCGCCCCGCTCCCGTCGCCCGGCGGCACGACCAGCGGCCCGGCTCCGCTTCCGCCCCCGAGCGGCTAGCCCTGGAATCCCTGCAAATAGGGCGCTAAGCTTCGCCCGTAGAGCTATCTCGTGGGGGAGTGGCCAATGCGTCGCCGTCCGATGCAGGCACCGCGACCGAACTGGAAGCGGGTGGGGCCAAGGGTCGACTCAGCAGGACCGAAGATCAGACGTTTCGGACTGCTTGTCGCAATGGCCTGCGTCGCCGCGCTCACAACCGCAACAAGCGCGTCGGCTGCTCCAACGGTGTCGTACTCGTGCACTCCGGGGCCGGCGAACTGTGTGGGCTGGTACAGGAGCAACGTCAGGATCCAATGGACGTACAGCGACTCCGCCGGGGTCATGAACACGGAGGGCTGCAACACGCACACGCTGACGACCGACTCAACCGGCTCGCACGAGTACTGCTACGTCGAGAATGTCAACTCTGCCTGGACCAAGGTCGACCTCTCGCTCAAGCGAGACGGAACGCCTCCTCAGATCACGGGGGTCAGTCCGAGTCGCAGCCCCGACTCGAATGGCTGGTACAACCACCCAGTAACAATCACCTGGAACGGCACCGATGCGACCTCGGGTCTGGCGGGGTGTTCCTCCTCGACCTATTCCGGGCCCGACAGCGGCGCGGGGTCTCGTAAAGGCACCTGCACGGACAACGCGGGCAACGTTGCCTCTTCGTCCTTCGCGCTGAAGTACGACGCGACCCCGCCCAAGGTGTCGAAGGTCGGGGTGGCGAGCCGCGCTGGTTCCGACCTCGTCCACTGGGCCTCGACCAGCCCTTCCGACACCGCCGTCGTCCAGCGCTGGGCGCGCGGGAGCGCCGATGAGCCGGTGGTCTTCCGCGGCCCGGCCTCTCGCTTCGTCGACACGAAGATCCAGGTCGGCCTGGAGTATGTCTACGCGGTCCAGACCACCGACGAGGCGGGCAACGTCTCCAAGCGGATCACGATCGACGCTCTCCCGAAAGTCCTGACGCTGCGTCCGATGCCCTACGTCCCGAGGGCAGCGCCGAACCCGATCCTGCGCTGGGCGCGGAAACGCGGGGCGACGTACTACCACGTGCAGCTCTTCCGGGGCTCGAAACGGATCTTCGCGGCGTGGCCGAGCAGGTCCCAGATCGCTCTCCCGTCGGCCTGGAAGTGGGCCGGTCACACCTACCGCCTCAGGCCAGGCAAGTACCGCTGGTACGCCTGGGCGGGGCTCGGCAGGCGCTCCTTCGCCCGCTACCACGCGATCGGCAGCGCGCGCTTCATCGTTCCGCCGGGCTAGCGGTTAGGATCGCGGCACGGGGTCGAGCGACGGGAGGAGACCGATGAACGCGATCGCAGCGATTGACGCCGCCCGTGAGCGGTGGAACGTGCTCGAGCATCCCTTCTACGTGCGCTGGGAGCGCGGCGAGCTCTCACACGGCGAGCTTGCGCGCTACGCCGGCGAATACCGCCACGCCGTCGTGGCGCTCGCGCGGGCGGCCCGCACCGCGAGGCTGCACGCCGAGGAGGAGGCAGCGCACATCTCGCTCTGGGACGACTTCGCCGGCGCGCTCGGCACCGAGATGCGCGAGCCCCTGCCCGAGACGCGCTGCTGCTCGTCCGCCTGGGCCGCTGCCGACGACGAGCTCGGCGCCGCTGCGATCCTCTACGCGATCGAATCGGGGCAGCCTGAGATCTCGGCGACGAAGCTCCGCGGGCTCGTCAAGCACTACGGCTTCGAGCCGGGCTCTGACGCGACCGCGTACTTCGAGCTTCACGCCACGCGCGACCACGAGCATGCGGCCGAGGCACAGGCACAGCTCGACGGCCGCGGCAACCGGCGGCTGGTCTCGCTCGCGGAGTCGGCGCTCGCCGGCAACTGGGCGCTGCTCGACGGCGTCTCGTAGACGCGACCGGCTAGGCGCCGGTGTCGCCCGGGAGCGGCCCCGCCTGCTCCTGCTCCGCGAGGACCTCGCGCGCCCGCTCGAGCTGGTCCGCCGGTACGAGCACCTCGCGCGAGCCGATCGCCGGCATCCCCACCCCGATCGCGCCACCCACGTTCGTCAGCCGCTGCGTACAGGGAATTCCCGCCTCCTCGAGCAGCGAGCAGAGCAGGTCTGCCAGGACCTCGTTCGGCACCACGTCCAGAACGACGAGCTCGTCCACGGGCGCAGTATGGCCTACAGGCGGCCGGCCTCGACGATCCTGCCGAGGAACTGGCGTGTCCGCGGCTCCTCCGGGTCGCCGAAGATCTTCTCGGGCGGCCCCTGCTCGAGGATCCGGCCCTCGTCGAGGAAGCACACCTTGTTGGCGATGTCTCGGGCGAACGTCATCTCGTGGGTCGCGATCAGCATCGTCATGCCGCCCTCGGCCAGCTCGCGGATCACGCTCAGCACCTCGGCGACGAGCTCCGGGTCGAGCGCGCTCGTGACCTCGTCGAGCAGCATCAGGTCGGGCTGCATCGCGAGCGCCCGCACGATCGCGACGCGCTGCTGCTGACCTCCCGAGAGCCGATCGGGAAACTCGTCGCGCTTGTCCGCGAGGCCGAAGCGCTCGAGAAGGGCGATCGCCTCGGCATTCGCCTCGGCGCCTGGCTTACCCAGCACCTTCCTGGGCGCGAGCGTCACGTTGCGCAGCACGCTCATGTGCGGGAAGAGGTTGTACGCCTGGAAGACGATCCCGATCCCACGCCGGACCCGGTTCACGTCGACGTCGCGACGGGTGATCTCCTCGCCGTGGAGCAGGATCCGGCCCGAGTTGACCGGCTCGAGGAGATTGACGCACCGAAGCAGCGTGGACTTCCCCGAGCCCGACGCCCCGATCAGGCAGAAGACCTCGTGCTCGCCGACGTCGAGGTCGACACCCTTGAGCACCTCGTGCTCGCCGAACGACTTGCGGACCGCTTCGAGCTGAAGAGCCCGGCCGTTCGAGCTCATCGTGCACCCCCGGCGAGCTGGCGCTTCCGCTCGCGCGCGACCAGCCAGTCGGTCAGGCGCGCGAGCGGGATCGTCAGGAGGACGAACAGGAGCGCGGCGCACATGTACGGCGTGTAGTTGAACGTCGCGGCGACATCGATCTGCGACTGGCGAAACGCCTCGACCGGCCCGAGGAACGCAACGAGCGCCGTGTCCTTCGTCAAGCCGATGAAGTCGTTGAGCAGCGGCGGGATCACCCGCCGCACGGCCTGCGGGACGATGACGTACCGCAGCGTCTTCAGGCGCGAAAGGCCGAGCGACCGGGCGGCCGCCTCCTGGCTCGTGTGAACCGACTCGATCCCGGCGCGGTAGACCTCGGCCACGTACGCGGAGTAGACGAGCACGAGCGCGAGCGTGCCCCAGAACAGCGGCGTCGCCCACTCGAGCCACGAGAGCTGCAACGCTGGAGCACCGAACCCGAGGATGTAGACCACGAGAATCGTCGGCACTCCGCGAAAGAAGTCCGTGTAGGCGATCGCCAGACCGCGGATCGGGAAGAACACCGGCCCCGGGAGCCCGCGCAGGACCGCGATCAGAAGAGCGAAGACGAGGATGAACACCTCCGCGGTCAGGAAGATCCGGATGTTGAGCAGGAAGGCATGCGCGATCTCCGGCAGGGAGTCGAAGAAGATCTTGCGGTTGAAGAACGAGGCCTTGACGGCCGGCCAGCCGGGCGAGGTGACGATGAGCGCAACGAGGATTCCGGCGAACACGAGCGTGCTCGCGAGTGCGATCCAGACGCTCCGCTGTCCTCCTCCGGAGCCCTTCAGGTCACCGAGGATCCTCGAGCCGCGGCCGGGATCCGCGTCGGTGGTCACCCGCTGAGCGCTACTTCAGGACGGGGGCGCCCGCGTTCGAGATCCACTTGTTCTGCAACTGCGTGAGCGTGCCGTTGGCCTTCAGCGTCGCCAGCGCCTGGTTCACGCACTTCACGAGGCTGTTGCCCTTGGCGAACACAGCCCCGAAGTGGTCGCCGCTGCCGAGCGCCGGGAACCGCCCCACGACGACGCTGTTCGGCACCTCCTCGGCTCCCGTGATAATGAATGCCGTCGGCAGGTCGACGACGATCCCGTCGATGCCGCCGGTCTTCAGGCCGGAGTTGACGTCGTTCGAGTTGTTGTAGACCGCGGGCTGCTTGTCCGGCTTGATGTGCTTGACGATGTAGTCGTAGCTCGTGGTTCCGATCTGCGCGCCGAGCTTGTAGGGCTTCAGGTCGGCGATCGTCTTCGCCTTCGTGATCGGCGTTCCCTTGATCGCGACCAGCGCCTGATTCGTGTTGTAGTACGAGTTGCTGAAGCTGACGCTCTTGGCGCGCTGCGGCGTGACGGAGACCTGGTTCACGTCGAAGTCGTAGTTCCTCGGGCCCGGCTTGAACAGCTGGTCGAAGGACGCGACGACCCACTTGACCTGGCTCGGCGTAAACCCCAGCTGCTTGACGATCGCGTAGGCAACCGCGCTCTCGTAGCCCTTCTGCGTCGACGGGTCGTTGAACTTCCAGGTCGAGCCCTTGGGAGTGCCGCCGCCGAACCAGGGTGGGTAGGCCGGGTTGTCCGTCGCAAGCGTGAGCTGGCCCTTCTTGACGAGGTTGAGCTGACTCTTCACGCACGAGGCGGCAGCAGCCGTGGAGGTCGAGGAGGCGCTCGAGCTGCTCGACCCGCCGCAGCCCGCGGCAACGACCGCGAGCAGGGCCACGAGGGTCGCCACAGGGAGCCATCGCAGAGGTCGCGGCCGCATCAGGCGTGAGGCTAACACTATGCCGCGACCCCGGAGAACCCGGGAATCACGTCGCTCCCGTAGACGGCGAGCGTCTCGTCCGCCTTCTCGGTCATCAGGTAGATGTCGAACTGGTCGACCCCGATCGACTCGAGCTCCCGCAGCTTCTCCGTGATCTGCTCGGTGCTGCCGAGCACGCAGAAGCGGTCGCAGATCTCGTCGGTGACGAACTCGCCGTGCGCCGCGCCCACGCGGCTGTGGTCTGCGTAGTCGTAGAACTTCCGCGCCTTGACGTAGTCGGTCAGCGCGCTCGGGATCTCGTCCGAGTTCTCGCCGTAGCGCTCGATCAGGTCCATGACGTGATTCGAGACCATCGCCGGGAACCAGCGCACCTGGTCGCGCGCCTCCTGGAGGTTTTCCGAGACGTGGCTCGGGGCGCAGACGATGCACTGCAGCGCGGCCGGGTCACGTCCCGCCTCCTCGGCTGCCTTTCGGGCCGTGTCCATGATCCACTGGATGATCTGCGGGTCGGCGAGCTGGATGATCACACCGTCCCCTACGCGACCGGCCACGCCGAGCGCGCGCGGCCCGTAGCCGGCGACGTGCATCGGGATCTCGGGCAGGTCCTTGCGGACCCACTTCAGCTCGAGCTCCTTGCCGTTCCACTCGACCGCGCGGCCGTTCATCAGATCCTTGATCATCACCAGGCGCCGCTCGAACTCGTCCACCTTGACCGGCTTGAGGCCGACGACGCGGCGCGACGAGTCGCCGCGGCCGATGCCCATCACCATTCGGCCGTTCGTGATGTCGTGCGTGGTCGCGTACCAGCTCGCCGTGATCGTCGGGTCGCGGATGCCGGGGTTCGTCACGCAGTGGCCGAGCTTGATCGCGTCGGTCTGCACGCCCGCGACCGCGAGCAGCGCATAGCTCTCCTGCCAGAGGATGTGCGAGTCGTAGGTCCAGCCGTACTCGAAGCCGAGGCTCTCGCCCCGCTGCAGCAGCTCGACGAGTCGCGTGTACGGCGGGTCCGGCAGGACGGTGACTCCGAAGCTCAGCATCTGCGCCTCCCGGTCGTGGGCGACGTGAGCATAACGCCCGCTCCTCGGCCGCACTCTCGACGCGCGAACCTTCGACTTAGTAACAGACTGTTACTTGGAGGGATGGCTGGCTAGCCGACGGCGACGCGGGCGATCGCCTTGTCGGCCAGGCGGTCGAGGGCCTGGACGGAGAGCTCGAGGTGCTCTTCCTTCGTGTCCTCGAGCTTGGTGTGCGAGAGCCCGCGCAGGCTCTGGACGAACAGCATCACGGTCGGGACTCCGGCGCGCGAGACCTCAGCGGCGTCGTGGAGGGGCCCGCTCGGGAGATGGTGGGAGCGGCCCGCGACCTCGCTCACGGCCTCGTCGGCGAGCCCGATCAGCGCCTCGTCGAAGAGGATCGGCTCGATGTTCCAGATTCGCTCCCAGGCGACCTCGATGTCCTCCTCCTCGGCGAAGCGCTGCGACGCTGCCTTCGCCTCCTCCAGCATTCCGGCCAGCGTCGCCGCGTCGAGATGCCGCTGGTCGAGCAGGCACTCCGCCGTCTCGACGACGGAGGTCACGATCCCCGGCCTGGTGACGACACCGCCGACCGTGCAGACGGCGCCCCCGCCCGTCCGCTTTGCGATCTCCCGGATCTCGAGCTCGAGCTTCGCCGCGCCGGCCAGCGCGTCGCGGCGCTTGTCCATCGGCGTCGAGCCCGCGTGGGCGGCCTGGCCCGTGAACGTGACGAGGTTGCGCTCGACCCCGAACGTGCCGAGCACCACGCCGAGCGGCAGCTCCAACGACTCCAGGACGGGCCCCTGCTCGATGTGCAGCTCGAGATAGACGGCCGCACTCTCGAGCTGGCGCCGCGACTCGAGCGCGCGGTCGAGCTCGACACCGTGCGCGCCGATCGCGTCCGGCAGCGAGACCCCGTCCGCATCACGGCGCTCGCGCAGATCGTCCTGGTCGGCCATCGAGCCGGCCGCGGCGGACGAGCCGAACAGCGACCGGCCAAAGCGCGCGCCCTCCTCGTCGGCCCAGTTGACGAGGCGCACGGTCGCCGCCGGCTCGCCGTCCTCGGCCAGCCGCCGAACGACCTCAACACCCGCGACGACGTTCAGCGCCCCGTCGAGCCAGCCGCCGTTCGGGACCGAGTCGATGTGCCCGCCGATCAGCACCGCCCGGTTGCTGGCGCCACGAAGCGTCCACCACTGGTTCCCGGCCTCGTCCACCTCGTACTCGAGCGGGAGGCCGTCGAGCTTCTCGATCAGCCACACGCGCGCCTGCTCCCAGGTGTCCGTCCAGGCCACCCGCTGCGCGCCGTCGGCGTTGCCCGTCAGCTCGCGCAGCTCCTTCAGCTCGGCGACCGTTCGGCTCGGTGACAGGGGCACCTCGCGAGCATAAACTCGAGCGCGAGCCAAGGAGGTCGCCATGTCCGTACTGATCAAGAACGGCCGGATCGTCACCGCGGCCGACGACTACGTCGCCGACATCTACGTCGAGGACGAGACCGTGACGCTGATCGGCGAGTCGCTCGACCACGTAGCCGACAAGGTGATCGACGCCTCCGGCAAGTACGTGCTCCCGGGCTGCGTCGACCCGCACACGCACCTGGACATGCCGTTCGGCGGGACCGTGACGGTCGACGACGTCGAGTCGGGCCAGACCGCCGCCGCGTTCGGCGGGACGACCTGCCACGTCGACTTCATCATCCAGCCGCAGGGCGCGACGTTCGGCGCCGCGCTGGAGGAATGGCGCTCCAAGGCCAACGGGAAGCAGGTGATCGACATGGGCTACCACATGGCGGTCACCGACCTGGACGAGGGTGGCACGCTCGAGGAGCTCGCGTCGCTGCCGGACGAGGGCATCACGTCCTACAAGCTCTTCATGGCCTACAAGGGCGCGCTCATGGTCAGTGACGAGACGCTGTTCAAGACCATGGAGGTCGCGGCCGAGACCGGCGCGCTCGTGATGGTGCACGCGGAGAACGGCGACGCGATCGACGTGCTCGTGAAGAAGGCGCTGGCCGAGGGCAACACGGCGCCGCACTTCCACGCACTCACGCGCCCGCCCGAAACCGAGGGCGAGGCCACGAACCGCGCTATCCAGCTCGCGCGCGTGGCCGGCTGCCCGCTCTACGTCGTCCACGTCTCCTGCCAGGAGGCCGTCGAGCCGATCGCGCTCGCGCGCGAGAAGGGCTGGGACGTCTGGGGCGAGACGTGCACCCAGTACTTCTTCGTCGACTACACGTTCCTCGAGCGGCCGAACTTCGAGGGCGCGAAGTACGTCTACACGCCACCGCCGCGCGACAAGGCGAACCAGGACGTGCTCTGGAACGCGGTCCGCACGGACATCCTCTCCGCGATCTCGACCGACCACTGCGCGTTCCTCTGGGACGGGCAGAAGACGATGGGCAAGGACGACTTCTCGAAGATCCCGAACGGCGGGCCCGGGCTCGAGAACCGGCTCCAGATGATCCACGAGTTCGGCGTCCGCGCGGGCCGGATCTCGCTCAACCGGATGGTCGAGCTCCTGGCGACGAGCCCGGCGAAGCTGTTCGGCCTCTACCCACGCAAGGGCACGATCGCGGTCGGATCCGACGCCGACATGGTCGTCTTCGACCCGGACAAGAAGGTGACGATCACCGCCGCCGACCAGCACTCGAAGACCGACTACAACCTCTACGAGGGCACGACGGTCACGGGCTCGCCGGAGGTCGTACTTCTGCGCGGGCACGTGCTGGTCGAGGGGGACGAGCTGGTGGCGTCACCCGGGATCGGCCAGTTCGTGGCCCGCGCGAGGTTCGGGCAGGAGCTGCGTCCCACGACGGTCACGGCGTGACGGAGAAGCCGCGCAGGACCAGCGTCGATCTCGCGGACTATCCCGATCTCGTCGTGATCTACCTGGCATGCGCGTCGAGGAGCCGCGAGGCTACGACACGATCCAGACGCTCGGCCCACTGATCGAGACGTCCGTTGCTGAAGGGCCCGACGGGCTCCTCCTGCACGAGCAGCTGATCTACTCGGAGGAGCCGCTGCACCGCGGGATGCGCCAGTACTGGCGCGACTTCGAGTCGCTCGCGGCGATCAGCTAGACCGGAGGGTCCGGGTCGTACTGGATGTAGCGGCGAACCTCCTTCGCCCGCTCGGTCGAGTGGAGGCGCTCGACGAGATGGAGGGCCATGTCGATCCCGGCCGAGACACCGGCCGCCGTGATCACGTCGCCAGTGTCCACGTAGCGGTCGTCTGACCGGACCTCGATCTCGCTGCCGAGCGTCGGAAGCGTCTCGAGCGAGCCCCAGTGGGTCGTCGCCGGCCGCCCGTCGAGCAGGCCCGCGGCCGCGAATACGAGCGAGCCGGTGCAGACGCTCGTCATCAGCGTGCCGCGGCCGGCGAGCCCGCGGATCCAGTCCAGCACGGCCGCGTCCGCAAGCTCTCTCCGCGTGCCGCGCCCGCCCGGGTAGACGAGCACATCGAGCGGCGGCGCGGTCTCCCAGGTCTCCTCCGGGAGCACGCGCAGCCCCTTCGCGCAGGTCACCGGCCCCTCCTCACGCGCGATCGTGAGAACGCGCACGCCGTCGTCGGGCCACTGCTCTGCCCACGCGGCCAGCACCTCCCACGGCCCGGCCCAGTCCAGCTCCTCGGCGCCCTCGAAGAGCGCGACCCCCACGACCACTAGCGCGTCTGCGGGAAGCCGAGGTCGACCTTGCTCGTCGCCGGGTCCGGCCAGCGGGAGGTGACGACCTTCCCGCGCGTGTAGAACTGGATCCCCTCGGGCCCGTAGATGTGGAGGTCGCCGAAGAGCGAGCTCTTCCAGCCACCGAACGAGTAGTACGCAACCGGTACCGGGATGGGGACGTTGACGCCGACCATCCCGGCCTTGACGTCGAACTGGAACTGCCGCGCGACCCCCCCGTCGCGCGTGAACAGCGCGACGCCGTTGCCGTACGGGTTCTCGTTCACGAGCCGGACGGCCTCGTCGTACGAGTCGACTCGCGTGACTCCGAGCACGGGGCCGAAGATCTCGTCCTTGTAGACGTCCATCTCGGGCGTGACGTCGTCGAGCAGCGACACGCCGAGGAAGAAGCCGTCGCCGTTCGGGGCGGTCTCGCGCCCGTCCGTGACGACGGTGGCGCCCTCTTCGCGGCCCCGGTCGATGTAGCCGGCGACCTTGTCGCGGTGCTCGCGCGTGACGAGCGGGCCCATCTCGGAGGCGGGGTCGAGCCCGTCCCCGACCACGACCTTCGGCAGCCGCTCCACGATCGCCTCGACGAGATCGTCCGCAGCGTGGCCGACCGCGACGAGCATCGAGACGGCCATGCAGCGTTCCCCGGCGGAGCCGTAGCCCGCGCTGACCGCGGCGTCGGCGGCCATGTCGATGTCGGCGTCGGGGAGGACGATCATGTGGTTTTTCGCCCCGCCGAGCGCCTGCACACGCTTCCCGCTCGCGGTCCCGGTCTCGTAGACGTACCGCGCGATCGGCGTAGAGCCGACGAACGAGACCGCCGCGATTCCCGGGTGCCCGAGGATCGAGTCGACCGCGACCTTGTCCCCGTGCACGACGTTGAAGACGCCGTCGGGGAGCCCGGCCTCCTTCAGCAGCTCGGCCGTGAACATCGAGGCCGAAGGGTCCTTCTCGGAGGGCTTGAGCACGAACGTGTTCCCGCAGGCGATCGCCGGCGCCCACATCCACATCGGCACCATTGCCGGGAAGTTGAACGGCGTGATCCCGGCGACGACGCCGAGCGGCTGGCGGATCGAGTAGACGTCGATCCCGGTCGAGGCCTGCTCCGAGTAGCCGCCCTTCAGGAGCTCGGGGATCCCGCAGCAGAACTCGATCACCTCGAGCCCGCGCGCGACCTCGCCCTTCGCATCCGAGAGCACCTTGCCGTGCTCGAGCGTCAGGAGCCTGGCGATGTCCTCGGCGTGGTCGTGGACGAGCTCGCGGATGCGGAAGAAGAGCTCCGTGCGCCGCGAGAGGGATACCGTGCGCCAGCTCTCCAACGCTCGCGTCGCCACCTGGACCGCCGCGTCCACGTCCTCCGGGCTCGCGAAGTCGACCTCCCCGGTCTGGACGCCCTTCGCCGGGTTGTAGACCGGCCCGTTTCGGCCGGAGGCTCCCTCGACCCGCGCTCCGTCGATCCAGTGGCTGATGTGGGCGATCTCGCCGCCCGCGTGCGCGTCGCGCTGCTCCGCTACTTCGGTCATGGCCGGCCTCCTCGCTCTCTCCCGCTCGTGCCAGCCTAGCGCGGAACGCGAGGCGGGCCGGGCCGGCCTCGACGGCCGGCCCGGGTACCGCCGCTCAGATCAGTGAGTGGTGATCCGGAGGATTCGGCCCTGCCCGGCGGGGAAGCCGAAGCCCTGCTCGGAGACGTAGAACGCGCCGTCGGGGCCGACCGTCAGCCCGGTGGGGAAGACGAGGCCCGAGGCGATCGTCTTGACGGGCCCGTTCGGCCCGACCTGGACGAGCGCGCCCGTGCCGGGCGTGGGCCCGCCCGGGGTCGTGCTCATCTCGAGGGCGTAGAGCTTGCCTCCGCGGAACGCGAGGCCGAGAACCTGCTCGAGCCCGGTCGCCTTCTGCTTGAGCTGGCCGTTCTTGCCCACCTTCCAGACGCCCTCGTTCGGCACGGTGCCGTCCTCGGGCCCGAATGGACCGAGGTTGCCGATGTAGAGCGGCGGGATGCCGTGGGTGCCGTGCTTCCACGACTTGCCGCCATGATGGCCGCGACCCTGGATGGCGAGCGCGGTCGGGCCGATCCAGTCCGGGAACTGCGCCGAGATGTCCACGAGCCGGGTAATGTGGCCGCTCTTGGTCACCCGGTCGAGCTCCTGGTGGTTCGAGTCCGTCGGGTAAAGGGCACCGCCGACGGCGATCATGCTGTACCAGGTGCCGTCGGGCTCGAAGTCGTCCTCGTCCGGCTTTGCCACCGGATTGGCCGCCTGGAAGGCGCTCAGGTTCGCGATGACCTTCCAGCTCCCATTCTTGCCGACCTTGAAGACGCCGTTCGGAACGGTCGGCACGCCGTGCGAGCAGCCCGCACCGGCCAGCAGCCCGTAGAGCTTGTGGCCGATGAACGCGACGCTCGAGACGCCGCTGACCAGGCTGCCGAGGGCCGGGCTCGTCTGGCTCGACGGCAGCGCATCGACCACGACCTTCGGCGATCCCGACTTGCCGACCTTCGAGATCCGGCCGCCGTTCACCGGGTCGTTCGTGCTTCCGAAGTACGGCGCCGCATCGCCGTGTGCCTGCGGGCAGTTGTCGTCGGCCGAGCTGTGCGTGCCGCCGAGACCGCCCTCCGCGACATAGAGCTTCCGGTCCGGGCCAAACGTCAGCCCGCGCGGGTTGTTGAAGCCCGTTGCGAAGATCGAGACGCTGGGCGTACCGGGCTTCCCGTGCTTCTCTTTTCCGTGTCCGTGTCCCTTTCCGGGACCGTGATGGCCCGGCATCTTTGAGCCGGCAGCCACCCCGCTGCCTATGAGCGCGGCCAGCGCCACGACGAGCGCAACCGCAAATGTCGTCCGTTTCATCGAAATCCCCCTCCTGCCGTTATGCCGCATAGCGAAACGTCCGCTGACAGATGCGCGCAGCTTGCAAGGAGCAGCCAACTTAACGAGCGACTGTTAACAGACTGTTACCGGGCGAC
>Ga0335083_10004000_pt1 | contig 18895 bp, 16 predicted proteins | sample Lox_Sample_42_FD_206716 | JGI IMG/M metagenome (GOLD analysis project Ga0335083, IMG submission 206716) | Soil microbial communities from Loxahatchee National Wildlife Refuge, Florida, United States - Lox_Sample_4.2 | ecosystem: Environmental > Terrestrial > Soil > Wetlands | place: USA...
GCGAGCTCCGCCGCCTTGTACCCGCCGACCTCTACGACCGTGCGGAACACGCGGAGCAGCCGCAGGTCCGCGTCGGCGACGGCACCGCGGAACGGTTCCGTCATATCATGCCCTCACCGCGTGGACGGCGGCGCGCAACGCCAGCACCGCGACCGTGATCCCGATGAGCACGACCGAGAGGGCGGCCACCGCCGGATCGATGTTGTCGCGCAGTCCCATCCACATCAGCCGCGGCAGCGTGACGGCATTGACGCTGGTGATGAACAGCGTCACCCCGATCTCGTCCCAGGACAGGATGAAGCAGAGCAACGCGGCGGAGATGATGCCGAAGCGGATATTCGGCAGGACGATGTGCACGGCGCGCATCCAGAGCGACGCGCCCAGGCCGCGTGCGGCAAGATCGAGCCGCGGATCGACCTCCGCCAGCGCGACCAGCAGGAGAACGACGGCGAACGGTACCGTCATCACCGTATGCGCGAGCACCACGCCCTGCCAGCTGTCGTATCCGATGCCGAGCGCACCCGAGAGCGTGGTGAGCAGGAAATAGAGCGTGATCGCCGAAACAACCGGCGGCGCCACCATCGGCAGCAGCACGAAGCCGACCAGAGCGGCGGCGAAGGGTGGCCGCAGCATCCAGATGCCGAGCGAGAACAGCAGCCCGAGCAGCGTCGACAGCGCACTGCTGATGACACCGATGCGCAGACTCAGGATGAGCGCATCGCCCCAGTCCGGATTGTCGAGCAACTCGCGGTAGTGACGGAGAGACCAGGCGCCGGTCGGGATGGAAAGGAACCGCATCGGGGTGAACGAGATCGGCACGACGGCAAGCAGTGGCAGCAGCAGGAAGACTCCGATCAGAGCGGCAAGCGACACCGCGACGGGGCCGGGCCGGTAGTTCATCGCGGTCCCACCAAATGCACCGGCCGCACGATGCGGAACAGCGCACCAAGCATGACCGCAACGAGCGCGACCAGGGCGACGCTAATCGCTGCTCCAAGGCCCCAGTCGGGGCTCTGGAAGATGCGGACATAGACGAGTTCGGCCAGCATGATGCTGCGTCCGCCGCCGAGGATGGCCGGCGTCACGAAGAAGCCGAGCGCAAACACGAACACCAGCATGGCAGCACCGATGATGCCCGAGCGCGTCATAGGCACGAAAACGCTCCAGAACACGCGCACTCGCCCGGCGCCGAGGCCGCGGGCGGCAAGCAGCACGCGGTCGTCGACACTGCGCATCGCGGAGGCGAGCGGAAACACCGCGAACGGGATCAGGAAATGCGTCATGCCCAGCACGACGGCGAGCTCGCTGTCCGAGAGCGGGAGCGGATCGTCGACAAGACCCGCCGCCCGCAGCCAGGTGTTGATCAGTCCACGGTTGGCGAGCAGCGCCACCCAGCCGAAGGCGCGCGTCAGCACGGAAAGCCAGAACGGGATCAGGATGCAGAACTCGGTGGCCAGCCGTTGCGCCGGCGTGCCGCGAACCCAGACGAAGGCAATGGCGTAGGCCGCGCTCACGGAGGCGAGGGCGACGATCCCGCAGATGCGAAAGCTGCGCAGGAACACCGAGCGCACCAGCGGGTCGGTCATTAGCGCGCCATACTGGCCGAACCCCGGCTGCGGCAATGTGACGCTCCAGCGGGCGACGCCGAGGAAGGGCAGGAAGTAGGCGAGGCCGAGGCAGACGAGCAGCGGCGCCAGCAGGAGCAAAGCGGGCGCCGCGCGCCGCACGCGGGTCAAGGCTCAGGCCGATATCACCCTGGTGTATTCGTCGAGTGCCTTGCCGTAGTTTTCCGCATACCACGGCATGTCGAGGGCCACCTGCTTGGCCATATTGGCCGGATCGACGCAGTTGATGCGCCGCTTGTCCGTGGGGATCAGCGCGTCGGTCGCCGGGTTGGCCGGTCCCTGGCCGAGCATGTCGAACATCACGAGCTGCCGCTTCGGATCCTGCGCACTCGCGATGAACTTCATTGCCGCGTCGCGGCCACCCGGATTGCCCTTGATGACCGCCATCGCGCCCGGCGAGATCAGCCCCTGGTTCCAGGTGAAGGTGATCTGGCCGTTGCTGTCCTGTTCGAGCAGGGAGGCACGCGTGGACCAGATGATCGCCATCGAGGCGTCGCCGTTCATGAGCACCGCCTGGCTCGCGGCCCCGCCGCCCCAGAAGGAGGCAACATGGCTCTTGAACGCGCGGATCTTGGCATGCGCGCGGTCGAGGTCGAGCGGATACAGCTTGTCGGGGGCGACGCCGTCCGCGAGCAGCGCCGCTTCCCACATGCCCGCGCCCCATTTGTACATCGAACGCTTGCCGGGGAATTTCTTCACGTCGAAGAAATCAGCCATGCTGGCTGGCGCCGTAGATCCGTATTTTTTCTTATCGTACGCAATGATGTAGGAGAAGAAATAGGTCGAGGCCGCGTAGTCCCAGCCGAAGCCCGGCCGCATCTTCTTCCTGTCCACGACACTGTAGTCGATCTTCTCGATCATTCCTTGCTTGCCGAGGGAAATGGCCGAAAATGGGTCGGCATCGACGATGTCCCAGCTTGGCTTGCCGCTCTTGTACTGCGCAGCGATGGCGCCTTCAGTCGGGCCGGAGCCATCCTCCTTCACCTGGATGCCGGTTTCCTTGAAGAACGGCTTGCCGTAGGCGGCGTCGTAGGCCTTGATCGCATCGCCGCCCCAATTGACGAACACCAGTTCCTTCGTCGCCGCTGCTGCCGCACCGGTGCGAAGACCTGCGCCGCCGGCAAGAAGCAATCCGGCCAGTTGGCCGAACCGCCGGCGACCAATCTGGCCGCGTGCCAGTTTTTCGGCCAGGATATCCAGGCAGTCCTGCTGGAATGCGTCCCGCATCATCGTTCCCCCGTTCGACCCTCGATGTCGCCGTTGAAGCCTAGCAAGCTACGCGCCGTCGGGGAGTAGGAATCCGCGCGAGACCGGCCAGGACACGCGCACCTCCTCACCAGGCCACGGACCGTCCGCGAGCGTGTAAGTCGGCTGCGTGAGCATCAGTGGCTGCCCGCCCGGCGTGCGCAGGGTGAGGCGTGTGGCGGCGCCGAGATAGGTGCGGCGCTCGACACGCGCGGTGATCACGTTGTCCCCTTCGCTCGCAGCGAGCGTCATGTGTTCCGGCCGGATCGCAAGCGTCGTCCCCTCGGCGGTGTCTGGCCGGCGCGCGACGAGGACCGCCTGCCCCTCGAACCGCCCCCCGTCAGGTCCAAGGTGCTCCAGCGCAAGCAGATTGATCTCACCCAGGAACTCCGCGACGAAGCGGTTCACGGGCCGGTCATACACATCGTCGGCGGAGCCGGTCTGCAGCAGCGTGCCATGGTTGAAGATTGCGATCCGCGACGAGAGGGCGAGCGCCTCCGTCTGGTCGTGCGTGACGAAGACGAACGTGGTGCCGGTCTGCTCATGCAGGCGTTTGACCTCAACCTGCATCTGCTCACGCAGGCCTTTGTCGAGGGCCGAGAACGGCTCGTCGAGCAGCAGCACGCGCGGCTCGAAGACCAGTGCCCGGGCAAGCGCGACACGCTGCTGCTGCCCGCCCGAGAGTCTCGCCGGCAGCTTGTGGGCGTGGCCATGCAGGCCGACGCGCTCGATCATCTCGGCGACGCGCCGCCGGATCTCGGCGGCCGGCCGGCGACGGACGCGCAGCGGGAAGGCGATGTTCTCCTCCGCGGTCATGTGCGGGAACAGCGCGTATCCCTGGAACACCATGCCATAGGCGCGTGCCTCTGCCGACTGCGTGGTGACGTCGGTGCCGCGGACAATAAGCCGGCCTTCGGTCGGTGCCTGGAACCCGCCGAGGATCATGAGAAGCGTTGTCTTGCCCGAACCGGACGGCCCGAGCAGCGTGAGGAATTCCCCCCGCATGATGTCGAGCGTCACACTGGAGAGGGCACGGAATCCGCCGTAGCTCTTGCCGATGCCGCGTACGCTGAGTTCCGGAGCGTGGTCCGTTAGTGCGGTCAAGGCGGTCTCGCTCTTGTCAGTCGTCTGTCGTCACGTCGGCGACGTCGCCGAAGATCTGGTCTTTTGAGCGGTCACACTTCAAAGCTGATTAATACCCATGGTTTTGCTTATAGCATCGGCAGTCGATCGATCCAGGGGCGCACGCGTTCGAATGCCGCCGAGGCCTTGATCACCGTGCGATCCTCCAGGTGACGGCCGGTCGGGAAGATCGGGTTGTGGCCGACGCCGCCGTAGCCGAACTCTGTCGCGTTGGTCTTGCCGAGGATGACGGCGCCCGCACGAGGCCTGCACCAAACGGCGATGCCCGTTGACCCGCAACCGCCCAATGACAGAAGGAGCCCAAATGACGAGCCTGCGGCCACGCCCGGAGCGCAACATTCTTGTACCGGATCGGAATGGCTATCGTGAAATAGGTCGTGAAATAGATCGAGTCGTACAACAAATCACAAATATCACAGGCCAGTGATGCCCCGACTAATTCCTTGCCGCATGGACTTTCGCGTGGGTAATTTCCACCGCGATGAAGAGTCGCGAATATAGGCACTGAATCATTGCCGTAATATTCCATATTCGCTGCCGTGCCGTATCGTCGTATCCCGCAGCGGACTGAACATATTTCCCCTATTGGAGTGAGGTGTTTAGTCATGCGGGTGGCGATCGTTTGTGACTCGATGTCCGCCTATGGCGGGGCCGAGCGGGTAATCGAGCAGCTGTTTGCTATCTATCCCAGCGCGGATCTGTTCACTGTGCTTGACATCGTTCCGGCCAATCAAAGGCGCTTCCTGGAAGGTCGGACGATCAATACCTCCTTCCTGCAAAATCTGCCCGGCATTTCGATATACTACCGAAAACTGTTGCATTTCTGGCCGCTCGCCGTCGAACAACTCGATGTGACGCGGTACGACCTGATCATTTCCAGCCATCACAGCGTCGCGTACGGCGTGCTGACGCGGCCGGGGCAGTTGCACGTCTCCTACGTGCATTCGCCGATGCGCTATGCGTGGGACCTGCAGCATCAATACCTGTGCGAGGCTCGGCTCAACTATGGCATCATGGGCCTGATGGCGCGGCGCACGCTGCACAAGGCGCGCATCTGGGACTACTCGGCGGCGCAGCGGCCGGACGCGCTCGCCACCAATTCGCTGTTCGTCGCCCAGCGGCTGTGGAAGACCCATCGCCGCCACGCCGAGGTAATCTATCCGCCAGTGAACGTCGACCGCCCACGCCCGCCGCGGCACGGCGGCGGCTACTATCTCTCACTCGGCCGGCTCGTGCCCTACAAGCGGGTCGATCTGCTCGCCCGCGCCTTTGCGAAAATGCCGGAACGGCAGCTCAAGATCATCGGCGAAGGCCCGGACTTTCGCAAGATCGCCGCGCTCGCCACGCCGAACGTCGAGGTGCTCGGCTTCCGGTCGGATGCCGCCGCCGCCGAACTTCTGGCTGGCGCCCGCGCCTTCCTCTACGCCGGGATCGAGGATTTCGGCATTTCCGCGGTCGAGGCGCAGGCAGCCGGCACGCCGGTCATCGCATTCCGCGACGGCGGCCTGACCGAGACCGTGATCGGTCTGGAAAGCGGCCAGCCGACCGGCCTGTTCTTCGACGAGCAGAGCGAGTCCGCGATCATCGACGCGGTCGAGCGGTTCGAGCGGCATGGTGCCCGCTTCACCTCCGGCGCATGCATCGCGAACGCCGCGCGCTTCAACGAGGACCGTTTCCGGGAGCAATTTGCGAAATTCGTCGAGAGAGTGCGGCTGGACTGCTCGGCCGCCGACCTCGTCGAGCGCCACCTGCATCACCCGCCGCTGGCCGCCCCGCGGGCGCCCGCACCGGTACCCCGGGCCTAGCCCGAGGACACTGAGGTGGGCATGTCTCACATCACGGACGTATCCGGCCCACGGCGCGACGCCTCGCCGCGGCGGGCGGCCATGACACTCCCCGCTGCAGTTTCGCACGACCCGGCTCAGTCCCGGCCTCGGCGTCCGCCAGCCGTGCCGCCGCGCGTAGGCGGCATGCTCGGCCTCGTCGCGCTGCTCACGGTGGTGTTCGGCTGGCTGCGCCGCGGCTGCCGGCTGGAGACGCCGCAGTGTCTCCAGCCGGTTAGCCGCAGGCAGGTCGATCGGATCCTGGTCGCCGAGACGCTGCCGCCGCATCGTCTCGCCGCCCTGCTCACCATGGCGTGCGCGATCCGCCTCGACAGCCCCGGGCCGATCCTGTTCCGCAAACGCCGCACGGGCTTCAACCAGCGCGACTTCATGGTGCTGAAATTCCGGACGATGCACCACGCTGCGGCGGACCACGACATGCGCTGGCAAGCGTGGTGCGGCGAGCCGCGGGTGACGCGGGTCGGCGCCTTTCTGCGCAAGACCTCGCTCGACGAGTTGCCTCAGATCTTCAACATCCTGGCCGGCAACATGTCGTTCGTCGGGCCGCGGGCGCACGCGCCAGGCACGCGGGCCGGCGCGCTGATCCTGGTGTGCACGGCGGTCGCCGTGCTGCGCATGCGCAATGCCTGCTGACGCCGCCGTCCGGGCGCGGCAAGCGACGGTTGCGCAACGCGACGGGGCTGGCCCGGTCGTGCTGTATGTCTCCTCCGTCGCCGAGTTGAAGGGTGGCGCAGAGACGGTGCTGCTGGAAATGCTGCGCAACCCGGGCGTCCGCCCGGCGCTGGCGGCGCCCGGCCCCGGCACACTGGAAGAGTTTGCGAGACGCCGCGGCATTCCGGTGCATCGCCTCGAGCTGGGCGCGGTCGGCAGTATCCGCCGGCCGGTGCGGCCGGGCGACCTCGGGCGTGCCGGACGCGATGCGCTGCGACTCGCGTCGCAGATCGCCGCCATCGCACAGGCGACCGATGCCGCGCTGGTTCACGCCAACGGGCTGAAGGTGCACGTCACCGGCTGCCTTGCGCGGCTACTGCACGGCACGCCGACCATCGTGCACATGCACGATGTGCCCTATTCGCGCGCCGAACGGCTGATCTGGAGCGCGCTGTCGCGCGCCGCGCGGCATACCATCGCGGCGTCCGACATCTGCTTCCCGACCGGGACGAGGCGGGTCAGCGTCGTCATGCAGGGCGTGGATTCGCCGCCGGCGCCCGTTCCGCGGACGCTCGGTGCGCGGCCTGTGCTCGGCTTCGTGGGCCGCTTCCACCCCTTCAAGGGCGTGCATCTGCTGCTCGACTGGTTCGAGTCCGTCACCGCAGAATTTCAGGACCTCACGCTGCTGCTGCGCGGTCGGGCGGATGCAGAGGGCGCGCGCTACTGGTCCGACCTGCAGCCGCGCGCGCAGCGGCTGGTTGCCGCGGGGCGCTGCCGGATCGAGGGATGGCGTCCGGCCGCCGAGGACCCGCTCGCCGACATCGACGTGTTGATCGCGCCCTCGGCGACGCCCGAGGTCGGGCCGCGTATCATCATGGAGGCGATGCTGCGCGGCATCCCGGCGATCGGTTACCCGACCGGCGGCGCGCTGCGCATGATCCCGCGGCCGGAAGTCGGCGCGCTCGCGGCCAACGCCGACCAGCTGCGCACCGCCCTGCGCCGCCTCCTCGATCCGGCCTGTTACGCGCAGGTCAGCGCCGCCGCGCTGGCACACGCGGCGGCGGAGTTCGGCATCGGGCGGTTCTGGCAGTCGCTCTCGGACGTGTACCAGTCGGTCCTGGACAAATGAAGCCTGTCGCCGCGCCGCGCGCCGGGCTGAAGTTGGGCACCTTCGTCATTGGGCGAACGCATCCCCGTTGCCATGGCCCGCAATATCGCCAAGTCTATGTCGAATACACCTTTTCTTCCAATCCCCTATCACTGACGCACACATACCGGCAGGGTGGAAATGTCGCTCAGTTCGTGAACAAAGATGAACAGGGTGGGTGAAGTTCGCCAAGTTTGCCTCGAACAGCGCGTCGTAGGGTTCAATCCGGTGTTCCGAAATCCGCGGGCGAGAGAACAGGCGACATCTCCAACGCTTGCTCCCTCGGCGCGATGCCGTAGGCGGTGGCGAATCCGCCGCACAGCCACAGCACGCAGCCGGCGAAGCCCTGGATGTTGACGAACGCCAGCTCGAAGAAGGTGCAAAACGCGGCGACGGCGAACGCGCACGCCGCGCCGGATCGGGTTCGCCGTGCGGCGAGCAGCGCCTGAACGACCACGGCGAACATACCCACGAGATAAATCGTGCCGGCGACCCAGCCGAGGCTGAGATAGATCGCGACGGGACCGGCATCGACGCTGACCAGATCGGGATCGTTGGCCGCCACCGCGCCGCGCCCCAGCGCGCCGATCCCCATGCCGAACGGGTGCGCGTCGATCAGCCGCGGCCCGGACCGCCACAGCGCCGCACGCTCGTGGGCGCTGGCGTCGCTCTGCAGTTCGCCGAGGCTGTCGATCCGGCCCATCAGACGATCCGCGACGATCGGATTGAAACTCAAGGCGATGACGCCGACCACCACGGCCGCGATGACGACCCGCAGCAGACTCGCGGTCATTCGCCCGCCGCCGATCCACGCCGCCAGCATCACGCTGAGCACGACGCCGACCGTGACCGACCGCACCCAGCTGAACAGCAGCACCAGCGCCGTTGCCGGCAGCAGGACGATGGTCAGGCGCGTGCGGAAGTAGAGCGCCAGCAGGATCAGCGCGCCCAGCCATTCCGCCAGCACGCCGGTGCTGTTCAAGGTGCCGAAGACGCGGATTTCCTCCGCCCGGGCCTCCGCCATCTCCATGCTGGAGGCGATGGACCACGCAACGTCCCAGGCGGGCGGGTGGAAGAACTGCCAGAGGCCGTAGCCCACCACGACGAGGGCGTTGAGCGTGACGAACCAGCGAAAGTCCGCTTCCGCTCCGGCGACGTCGGACGCCTTGTCGATGATATAGAAGTAGTAGAGCAGCGGCACCAGCCAGTCGGCGGCGGCGACGGCGCCCGGATAGAGATCGCCTTCCACGAAGTTGACGGCGAGGCCATAGACGGCCGGCGCCAGCAACAGCAGCCCCGTCAGGGTCTCGCGCCGCCGCAACAGGGTCCGGCTCGTCACGATGTCCCGCAGCATGAACATCGCCACGAGGTTCGGTGTCACCAGCACGATGTCCGTGGGATCGAACCCGCTGTTGTATTCGATGATCCGCCGGATGAACGGCGTCAGTGTCCAGAACCAGAACGTCAGCGTCAGATAGAGCCACGGCGACCGGCGCTCGTACCACGCGCCTGCGGCCAGCGCGCCGCCCATGAAGAGGAGCCGTGCCAGACCGGCCGCGCCGAACCAGCCGATCGCGCCGGAGACCAGCAGGACAAGCGCGACAACCAGCATCTGCACGAGCGCGCGGCGAAACGGCGGCGCGGCCATGCCGCGCAGCCAGCCGGGCGACAGGCGCAGGGCCGGGGCGCGCCCGTTCCATGCCGTCTGCGTCAGGGGCCGGATGGCGTCGCCAGAACGCGTCGGGACAATCCGCCTCATCCTCGACAGACTTCGCGATAGACGCTTGCGACCGCCGCAGCCATGCGGTCAGGGGGGAAACGGCGGGCCGCGTAGGCCGCGCATGCGGCGCGATCCGGCAAGGCCAACGTGCCGGCGAGCACATCGCCGATGCCGGCCGCGATGTCGGCTGGCGTGCTCGAGCGGAGCACGAGGCCGGGGGACAGGTCGGCGACGACCTCCGGCAGGCCGCCGATCGGTGTGACCAGGGCCGGAGTACCAGCCGCCAGCGCCTCCGCCGCTACCAGGCCGAAACCTTCCAGATCGACGGACGGCACGACGTGCAGGTCGGCCGCACGGTAGGCGAGCGGCAGAAGCTCGTCGGGGACGAAGCCAAGGAAGCGCACATGCCCGGTGAGCCCGAGGCGCTCCACCTGCGACCGCAGCGCCTGCTCCTGCGGACCGCGCCCGGCGATCAGCAGCAGCACCGACGGCTCGCGGCGGACGATCTCGGGCATGGCGGCCAGCAGGTTGTCGAGGCCCATGCGGGCGGCCAGACGCCGCACGGCGAGCACCAGCGGCCGACCGACGGGCCAGCCGAGACGCGCCCGCGCCTCCGCCGGGGGCGTCGGCACCGCGAAGCGGCCGATATCGACAGAAGCGGGGATGATCCTCAGGCGCTCCGGGCTGATCCCGTAGCTGCGCTGCGCCAGATCCGCGAAGGCGCGGGACAGCACAATGACCCGCGCGGCCCGGCGATAGACCAGCCGTTCCAGCGCCGCCTTCGCCGTGACGGCGGCACGCCTGGCGCCCTCGCGCCGCGATTCCGCCGCCCAGGGGCCGTGGAAATGCACGACCAGCGGCACATCGCCCAGCAGGTCGAGGCAGGGTGCGGCATACAGCGCGAAGTGCGAGGCGACGACCGCGACGCGCTGCGCCCGCAGCATGCGCCGCACCGCCCGGCGCGCGCCGAGCAGGCGGGCGCCGAGCGGCGCCCCGTCCGCGGCGAACGCCTCCACCCGGCCGGCGGTCAGCGCGGCGACGCCGGATGGCGCCGCGACCGCCCCCCGCACCGCGATGCCAGTCGCTGGAAGCGTGCGCATCAGATCGGCCATCACGCGGGAGGCACCGCCGCCGACTCCGTCGGCGAACCACTCGAGGCCGAGCTGCACCGCCAGCGGCCCGGTCCGTGCCGCCGCGGCGACGTCGCTCTCAGGCATCGGCGCGGCGCCGGCGTTCCTCCACCGCCTCCCGCAGCAGATCAACGTAACGGCCGGCCATTGCGCGCCAGGAATGGCGCATGGCCTGCCGCCGCGCGGCCTCCGCCATCGCGTGGCGCCGCGCCGGTTCCACGGCAAGCAGCCGCAGGGCGGCGGCGAGCGCATGATGGTCGTCGCTGTCCGCAAGGACCGTGCCCGCGTCCGGCGTCACGAGTTCGGCGCCGCCCGCGGTGCTCACGGTCACCACCGGAAGCCCGCTGGCCATCGCCTCAAGCAGGACGAGCGAGCACGCCTCGTAGCGCGAGGGAAAGACGAAGATGTCGGCCGCGCGCATCAGGGCGGGCATCTCCCGGCAGAAACCGATGAAATGCACGCGGTCCTGCAGGTTCATCGACCGTGCGACCGCCGGATAGGACGAACCGTCGGTGCGACCGGCCACGGCCAGATGCAGGTCCGGGACCTCGGACAGCGCGCGCAGGACGGTTTCGAGGTTCTTCCGGGGGGATTTGAGGTCACCCGCGAACAAGGCCAGCGGCACGGCGTCCGGCAGGCCGAAACGGGCGGGTTCGGCCAGTCCGGGATGGAACTCCTCCGTATCGACACCGTTGATGATGACGTGGATCCGCTCCCCGGGGACGCCGGCGCGGAGCAATTCCTGCCGCACCTGCGCCGACACGGCGACGATGCGCCGGCTGCGCCTCAGCGCCCTGCGTTCGAGCAGCGCGTTGGCCTGGCTGTAGGCGCGCGCATACAACGAGCGCGCGTCACGACGCAGCCGCCAGGGGTGGTAGCGCGATCGCAGCCATGCGGCATGGACGAAGTGAACGGCGTTGATGTCGCTCTGTGCCCACGTGACGAACCCGTTGGCCAGCACGGCGTCGCAGCGGTCCCGGCTGGCACGCAGCCTTCGTTCGGTCCGCAGCGCAAGAACCTGATCGCGGAGCAGGCGCGAGGGCAGCCATGGCGGCGGCGGGACGGAGACTGCTTCGACCTGCGGCGACGCCGCGAGGGACGGCGCGATGCGCTCGGCGAACACGGTCACCTCGTGTCCCTGCCGCACGATCTCGGCAGCCACTTCCAGGTTCACGCGGCCCTGCCCGTCGTTGAAATCGAGCAGCGGCGAGACGATTCCGAATCTCATGCCCTGCCCTACTGCGCGCGCCGCCCGGCAAGCGGCTCGCGCATGGCGGGGCGCTCCGGCCACGCTCGGCGTGCCGCCAGCAGGTCGCGATACGCCGCCATCTTGCCCTGCTGCGCGACCCAGAACCGCTGCCACGACCCGATGCCAAGCCGCGGCATGTAGCGCACCGCCTGCAGCAATCCCGGAAGCGCCCCGGTGCCGATCAGCAGCGACCAGACGAAGAAGGCAACGTGCCGCGGTGGCGACAATTCGTCCCAGATCGCGACGACGCCGTTGTAGGCGTAATTGCGGAATCCGTCCCGGTCGGTTAGGCGCGCAATCGACGCATAGTGCCGCGGCTCGTCCCGCTCGATCGCGTAGTGGTCAACCAGGATTGCCGGGTCGTACACGAGATGCCAACCGCTGCGCGCCACCGCGAGGGAAAAAGTGCTGTCCTCGTAGGCCTGCGCGCCGAGGCCGCGCAGCCGCTCGTCGAAACGGATCGAACTGGCCACGCTCAGCCGATAACTCATGTTGGCGCCTTTGAGGAAGTCCACGCGGCGCGCGTTCCCGTAGCCGAGATGGTGGTTGCCGATCATGCGCCCGAACCATTGCAGGCGGCCGACCGGGGCGCGTCGCCGGTCGTCGAAGTGCCGTCCGTCGATGCATCTGTCCCGGCCACCGACGCCCCCCACGGCCGCGTCGGCCGTGAAGTGGACAAGGATGCGCTCCGTCCAGTCGGGAAGCGGCGCGGTGTCATCGTCCGTCATCGCCACGATATCGGCATGGCACGCGGCAAGCCCGGCATTGCGGGCAGCGACCAAGCCGGGCCGCATGACCCTCACGAGATGCACCGTCAGCCGGCCGGCCGGCCGGGTCCGGAGCCATTCGGCGGACGAGGTATCGCTATCACGGACGACGACGATGACCTCGTCCGGCAGGCGCCGCTGCTGCTCCAGCGCTGCGAGGCAACGCGCTAAACCGTCGATCCGCTGCCACGTACAGATCAGCACGGCGATGGTCTGCGTGCTCGTCTGAGACATGCTTCTCTCCACTTTCTCTCCTCGGTCAGCGGCCCACGATCGCGGCAAGATCAGCGGGACCTGGCAGCAGCCGCGGCATCTTCGCGCGCAGGATGAACGGCAGGCACGCGACCGCCCCGAGCAGCCGCAGCGACGAAGCGAACAGTACGCAGCACGCGGCACCGACCGTGCCGAAATGCGGTACGACGACCAGCATGGCGGCAAGCGACGCCGATACGCCAATCCCCTCGATCACCGAGACGACGCCGGGCCGTCCGGTCCCGCTGAACGCCTGGTAGAGGATGCGTGCCGCGTTGGAGACGATGGTCTCGAACAGCAGGATGCGGAACGGGTGCACGGCGCCAGCGAAGCGCGAACCGTAGAGAACCTGCAGCACCAGCGGACCGACCGCCGCCAGCACCACTGCCGCCGCCACGTTGAATAGCACCGCGATGCGCATGGTGCGCGCCACCGACTCGATCACCTCCGCATCCGCGCGGGCCGCGATGGACGGGAACAGCACGCTGGTGATCGCGCCCTGCAGTATCGACAGCACGCGCGACAGGCTCTGCGCGACGACATAGAGCCCGACCGCCGCCTGGGGCAGCATCGCCACGATGACGAGCTGGTCGAGATTGGCGGACACGGTGCCGAGCAGATCGATCCCGTAGAAGCGCAGGCCGTAGTGCAGCAGGCGCTGTCTGATCGGCCGCTCCAGCGTTGCCACGGGCGGCACCAGCGCGAACGCACGTCGTGCGAGATACGCCAGCGCCGGCAGGCTGGGCAGAAGGTAGGCGAGCGCCGCCGCGGTGGGCGTCACCTCCCCGGTGCGCCAGAGCAGCGCAAGTATGGCGAGCGTGCTGAGACCCTGCAGGTAGATCGTTCGGTTGGACAGATCGAACCGTGCATGCACTTCGAGGATCGCGATCAGCAACACGCCGAGGACGGTGAACGGGGTGATCAAGAGCAGTAGCCGCGCATTCTGTACCGTCGATGGGCCGAACCGGTGCAGCCACTCCGGGAGCAGCGCCCACCCGACCGCAGTCGCCGTCAGCCCCGCCAGCCCTGCGAGCAGCAAGGCGCAGCCGAAATACCGGCGCCTGCGATCCGGGTCCGCCTTGATGTTGTAAATCAGCGATGCGTGCAGGCCGAGCGTCGCGATCGCCGCAAGGAACTGCGGCGCGCTGATCAGCGCCGCCTGTTCCCCGCGCCCGTCTGGCCCCAGCACGGCGGCGCTGAGCAGGCCAGTGCAGACATTGGCCGCGAGGGCCAGCGTCCGCAGGCCCATGACGTGCGCCATCGTCGCTGCGCGGGACCCGTTGCCGAGGCGACGGTGGATGGCCGCGATCAGCCGTACCGGCAACGTCACCATCCCGCCTCATGTATCGGCCAGGGTCGCGCGATCCGAGTAGTCGGGATAGCGCGTCGCGTAGTAGCCGCTCGCGGCCTCATGACGCGCGAACTGCCGCAGATCGACCTTGGTCAGCACGATGCCCGAGACGTCGGCCGCGCTGCGCCGCAGCCGCTCCACGGCGGCTGCCAGCGCGGCCCGCGGCGTCTGCCGCCAGCACGACAGCAGCAGGATCTGGTCGGCGAACGGCGCCAGGTTCAGCGCGTCCGGTACCGCGAGCACGGGCGGCGTGTCGATGATCACGACGTCATAGTTTTCGCGCAGGAAGTTCAGGACCCTTTCGATCCCGTGCGGAACGAGGAGCTCGTGTGGATTGCGCACGCAGGATGCGATCGGGACGATATGCAGGCCGGACCGCCCATCGACGGCCGCATCCACGCCCTGCACGTCCGCAAGATCTGTGCCCGGCCCGCCGTTCGACTGGTCGCGCGGGGCGACAAGCCGCGTCAGCGACGGCCGCCGCATGTCGCAGTCGAGCAGCGCGACCGACAGCGACGCGCTGGTGGCCGAGCGGCCGAGCGCCAGCGCGAAGGACGTCTTGCCCTCGCCCGGAAGCGCCGAGGCGATCATGACCACCTGCTTGGCCGGCGCACGGCCGCCGGGGCCGCGGCGCGACAGGCCGATCAGGATGGCGTGCAGCGCTTCGGACTCGAGCGACATCGGCTGGTCAACGACCACGTCGTGCGGCATCGCGCGGCGCGGCGGGCGCGGGAACAGGCCGAGGACGGGCAGCCCCGTTTCCGCTTCCAGCTGATCGACGCTGCGGAACCGGCGCGAGACCGAGCTCAGCCCGATAGCGCCAAGCGCGCCGACGCCGAGTGCGGCCAGGAACGTACCGACAACCATCATCTTCGTGCGCGGGAAGGAGGCGAACTCGGGCGGCTGGGCGGCAACCACGATCCGCGCGCTCGCTTGCTGCAGGCCCTGTTGCGCGTCGATCTCCTTCAGGCGGATCAGCATGCTCTGATAGAGTTGCCGGTCGGCATCCGCGTCGCGCTGCAGCTCCTGCAGACGCACCGCGTCCTGCGCCTGCCGCGCCGCCTCCGCCTGCAACTGCCCGACGGACTGCGCGAGCGCCGCCCGGCGCGTCTGCAGCGCCGCCACCTCGTCCTTGAAGCTGGCAAGAATCTTTTCGACCTCGGCGCGGACCTGCTGCTGGATGCGGAACACCTGCGCTGCGTTCGCCTTCACCAACGGATGCGACCGGCCGTAGCGCGTCTGCAGCTCGGACAGCGTCGCGGCCTGGACCGCCTGCTGCTCCATCAGGCGTTGGATCAGCGGCGAGGCGAGCGCCGGCGCCGTCGCGTCGAGCTGGCCCCGCCCCGCGGCGATCGCCTGCAACTGCTGTAGCTGGCTGCGTTTCTGGGTCAGATCGCTGGTGGCGACGGTCAGCTGCGTGTTCAGCTCGGCGAGGCTCTGCCCGACCAGCGTTTCCCCTCGCAGCGGCGTCAATTGATGCTGCCGGCGGTAGGACGCGACGGCGGCGTCAGCATCCTGCGTCTGCCGCCGCAGCTTCTCCAGGTAATCGGTGAGCCAAACATCGGCCTGCTGCGTGTCGGCGACGCCGCTCGAGCGCTGCCGTTCGACGTAGTGCTGCGCGACGGCATTGGCGATCGCCGCCGCCAGCTGCGGGTCCCGCGCAGACGCGCCCACGCGCACGATGTAGGAGCGGCTGTCGTTGTTGAACGTGAGACTGCCCGCAAGGCGGCGCGCTGCCTTGTCCACGCTGTCGGTGCAGGGCGGGATATCGCGCGACGGCAACAGGCGACGCCACCAGGGCCCGTTCGCCTCCACCGTCGACTCGGCGTGACCGCAGAACTCCGGGTTGTGGGTCAGGCCGAATTGCCTGACGACGGCTTCCGTGATCGCGGGCGCGTAGAACCCTTCCATTTCGGTGCGCAGCAGGTCGAGATCGAGCTGCGGCGCGGCCATCACGCTGTTGCCGACCAGAACCTGCTGGTGTCCGGTGCCGATCGCGACCGACGCTTCGGCCGTGTAGGTCTTCGGCAAGCTCATCAGAAAGGCGAACGCCAGCGCGGCCAGCGACAAGGCGAACGCCAGGACGAACCACTTGCGTTGCAGGACCACCTGCAACGGCGTCTGGGCCTCAGCGTCAGTCTGCATTCCGCATCTCGCAAATCGCAAATCTGCCCGTCGGGGCAGTCGCCCGAAATGGAACGGCCGAAGCAGCTCTCACGCCGCCTGCTATCAATATCGTCCCCGCCATTCGGATATTTATTGCAGCACTGGCCGACCGTGCGGATCGCTCGGACGGGTGTTCTGACGGGTAGAAAACTGCCTGTTCGGCGCGATCACCGGCAAGCAATAAGTTTGGATTTTAACGCATCTGTGAACAAGAATATGAAGAAAGTTCGCACTGCGGATCAACTTCTTCGCAGGCGGAGTCTGCTTTTCATATCGGTTTCATTCAGGTCAATACATCATGTTTTCACGACGCCCGCTTCTGCGCCCTAGGCTGCAACGCGCATGGGAACTAATACATCGACTGCCATGCTGGCTTTTTATTGTCACGCCTTGTGGCGCTGGTGGTCCACCATCGCGCGGGGCCCCGTGCTCGCGTGGGTGCTGCTGGCGTCGCCGGCCGCGGGTGCGAGTGGCACCAAGCCCCCGCCGATGCACGCCAGCGCAGCTGCGGAGCCGGCGCAGTTCGGCGCCGTGGGGGATGGCACAGCGCACCCGATCGGGCGACGTTTCGGCGCGACCCTTGGCGCGCTTGCGGACTACACCACGCGCGATGGACGGCATCCCTTTGCGTGGGTCAGCGACCCGGGCTACGGGCTGACCTTCGTCCGGACCGGCCGGAGTGGGGGTGAGACGGAGCTGGCGGCGCTGACCTTCGCTCCGGCGCAGGACCGGAACGCCGCGGTGCAGATCATTCTGCCGGGCATGACGGCCCGCGCCGACTGCCTGCCGCGTGACGAGAGCGTGCGCGCGGTCACCGCGCATGGCGTTCTGCTGCAGCGGCCGCCGCTGAGGCCCTGTCCCGCCGACACGCGCGTGACCTTCGCCCTGGCGCCCGGACAGGTGCAGGCCCTGCTCGTGGATTGGCTCGGCCTGCAGGCTGCGATCGCTGCCGCGCGTGACGGGGTCTACGGCGGCACGGTGCACATACCGCCGGGCGCCTACGTGATCGACCGGCCGCTGGTGAACCCGGCCACCGCCGAGGACCCGGATGCGCAGCGGCCGGTGGACATTCGCGGCGACGGCACCGAGCAGACGCGGATCGTGGTCACAACGGATTCCGGCGCCGGGACGTGCGCGCTTGCGGCGTCGGACCGTACGGGCGCAAGCGCGCGAAGCCGGATCAGCGATCTGCGGCTGGTCGGCCCCGGACGCCGCGGCCGGCTTGGCACGTCGCCGGCCGCGATGGACGGGTTCTGCCTAGGGGCGAAGCAGCTCCTGCGGCGCGCGCGCGCCGACGGGTTTCACGCTGGCGTCAGCGTGATCGAGGACCACTGGGAGATCCAGGATACGGAGCTGACCAACAATCTCTACGGCGTCTATCTCGCACCAGGTGGGGACACGTTCGGCAACGGCGTGCTGCGCGACGTCATCCTGGCGGGTAACCTGCTGGCCAGCGTCGCCGTCGCGCCCGGCAACATGCTGGACAGCGCCACCTTGCAGAACGTGCATCTGGGCTTCGGACCCTACGGGTTCTACCGCGAGGCGGCATCGGGTGGCGAGCGGCCGATCGGCAGTTTCGTGACCAACTCGCTGCTGGAGAATGTCTGGGGCGAGGCGCTTGGCGACGGGTTCGTCACCGGTGAGAATCACGGGACCGACGTCGTTTACGGGAACGTCTGGATCAACGTCCGGCCGGTGATGGACACGAGCGGCACATACCGCCTACCCGGCCGCACGCCGGATGCGCTGGTCTCGGTCGGGCGCTGGACGGAGAACGACATGATCCGCTCCGACTTTGGCGACCCGGCGAACTACCGCAATGTCGGACGCGCGCTGCTGATGGCGGCCGACACCATTCAGGGCAACGCATTCGGCCGCGCACCGACGCTGGTGGATGGCTCGTCGCCCGCGAAACCCGCCCTCGCCGCCCCGGTGATCCTGCTGGATACGTTCGATACGGGCGAGGCGTCCGGCCGCTTCATGACGGTCACGGCGGGCGTGCATGCGGGCGAAATCCTCGCCGATGCCGGATTCGATCGTGCCGACCCCGCTGCGCCCGGCCGGCCGATCGCCGGGGTCGCGCTCGCGGCCGGCGGCGCCGGCGATGCCGTGCCGGTGGCAAGTCGCGGCCTGGTTTCGATCGTGAAGGGCACAGAACCGCTTCGGCGCGGCACGCCGCTTGGCCTCGCGCCCGGCGATCCGACACGCGCGGCGCCGGCAGCAGCGGGCGCGGCGATCCTCGCCACCGTTTGGGAAGACGCCGGGCCCTCGGCGGCAACGGTCACCGCGTTCCTCGGCCCGTTCTTGTCGCGTTAACGGAGGTGAATTTCACAGATCGGTGATGTTCTTTCCGATTCGCTTGCAAATTCTCCTTCCATCATGGGATTTTCTATACGTCCAAAACTCACGTGCGTATCATTGCAATTCTCATATCTGACGCAGCCAAAAATGGACGGAATTATAGTATTATTCAGTGTGTATTTCATATGGCGACACCGGGACATGGTGCGACCAGCAGACCGGCGCCTGGGGGCCTCGCTGCGGAGGGCAGCGTAATGGCAGGGAGGTTCGCATGAGCGAACTGGTCACGATCTGCATCCCGACC
>Ga0335083_10004002_pt1 | contig 18889 bp, 11 predicted proteins | sample Lox_Sample_42_FD_206716 | JGI IMG/M metagenome (GOLD analysis project Ga0335083, IMG submission 206716) | Soil microbial communities from Loxahatchee National Wildlife Refuge, Florida, United States - Lox_Sample_4.2 | ecosystem: Environmental > Terrestrial > Soil > Wetlands | place: USA...
AAGCACATCGAAAGGGGCGGAGCCGGCGGAACCTACTATCGGCACCTTCTCGAAGACTTGGGAGCCAAGCCGGTGAATCAGTAAACCTCAATCATTACCTGGCCTAAGTGTGAAATTATTTCTGCGCCAACCCTAAGTCGCATTGCGCGGGAAGCGTGCGCCACAAACCCCAGACCCACACTGGTACTTGTTCCCGGCATCGTCATGATGTTTCAATGCTATTCTCGAAGGCTAGGTCTGAGGTTCCAACATGGCACTGATTCAGTTCACCCGTAACCATACCGATCATTCCACCGATCGTGGCTATCAATTTGAATTCTTCTGCGACCGCTGCGGCAACGGCTACATGTCCGAGTTCCAGGCGTCGGTCGCCGGATTGGCCGGCAGCGCCATCCGCACCGTCGGCAACCTGTTCGGCGGATTCCTCGGGTCGGCGGGGTCGACCAGCTACGAGGTGGAGCGCGCGGTGCAAGGGCCGGCGCACGATAGCGCCTACCGTCAGGCCATCGAAGAGGCCAAGCCGAATTTCCATCAATGCCCCAAATGCACCAAGTGGGTTTGCCTCAGCACCTGTTGGAACGGCCAGCGGATGCTGTGCTACGAATGCGCGCCCGACGTGGCCACCGAAATGGCCGCCGCCCAGGCGCAAACCACCGTCGACCAGATGCGCCAGAAAGTCCAGCAGCAGGATTTCACGGCCAATCTCAATGTCACGGCGGAAGCGGCCGCGCTCTGTCCCAGTTGCGGCGCGCGCACCCAGGGCGCGAAATTCTGTCCGGAATGCGGCAAGCCGCTGCGGCCGAAAGGCGAGTGCCCGCGCTGCGGCACCAACGTCGAAGCCGGCACCAAGTTCTGTCCGGAGTGCGGCAACAAGATGGCCTGAGGGCCGGCATGCCCTCCTCCTACTCCGGGAAATTCCAGTATCTGGACGCGGCCGGCGCGGTCCTGCAACAGGGCCCCTGCCAGTTCGGTTTCGACACCGAAACCGCGATCCTGACGCCGCAGAACGCCAGCCCCATCGCCTTCGACCTCGGCGACATCGACCGCATCAAGGCCGCCGAGTGGGACCTCGAACTCGCGCTCTTCACCGGCAAAAAACTGCAGCTTCGCCAATTCGGAGCGGCGTTCGGCAATCTGAGCCCGGGCCTGCTGGCGGCCTGGCGCGACCGCGCCATCCAATGCCTGCTGCTGGAGGATTTGCAGCAGATCGAGCGCTTCAGCGGTGCCGTGTCGATGGACGGCGCGGCGGCGGAAACGGCCGAAATCCGCCTGTATCGCAGCAACCTGGCGGTGCTGCCGGCATCCGCTTTGCCGTTCCAGTGGCGGCTGGCGGAAATCGACTCGGCGGCGTTCGACAGCGCATCCTACAGCATGATTCTGCAATCGGCCGGCGAGCGCCTGGAGATTTCGCGGCTCGCCAAGCGGACCGATGAGTTTGCCGGAAAGCTGCAAGGCGCTCTGGATGCCCTGCACACGCAGGCCGCGTCCGCGCTGCACCAGGTCTTTCCATTTCTCAACCCCGACGCGTTGCAGCAACTGGTGTCCACCATGCGCGAAGGCAGGAGCATTTTGCTGCCAACCCTGGCGGCCATCGATTCCAAGCTGCCGGACGCGATCGTGGCGCGAGCCGTCGGCGACCCTTTACGGCCGTATTTCGACGTGCTGAAGTCGCGCGCCACGGGTCCTCTAATGGCGGGCTTCAAATTCATCTGGGAAGACGAAGATGGCGAATCAGTTGAGTCGGAAGATGCCGAAATCGGCGAGCCGGCCGCGGACGGCGAGAAAATGCCTCTGTTTTTCTGGTTTTTCTTCCCTCTGGCAAACGGGATGGTGGCTTGGGAGGCGGCGACGGGGTCGGGCCGGGCGACGTATTTCTTCCGCGTCGAGGGGCCGGTGGAGGATGCGGTTGGGCATCTCACACACGGCCTGGCGCTGGTGAATTTCCGCCGCGAGCCGGTCTATCTGCCCGATGCCTCGCTCGAGCAGCAGGCCAAATTCCATCGATACGCCATCGCCTGCCGCAAACTCCCGGATCTTCGCACCCTCCGCGCCGCCTATGTCAAGCGCGCGCTGCACACGTCAGTCGAGGCGTGGCAGCAGCAGTTGCCGTAGTGCGGGCGCCGGCAAAAAGCATTCTGGGCCATGCTGTCTTTTAGAACGTCATCTTGAAACCCAACTGAATCTCCCGCGAGGGATATGCCGCCCCGTTTTGCGAGGACGACTTGGTGATGGTACCGAAACTGGCGCTGGTGACCGTGCCGTTGAACTGTGTCCCGGCCAGCCAGGGCGTGTTGAACACGTTGAACGCTTCGGCGCGGAACTGGAAGGAGACGCGCTCCCAGATGTGAAACGTCTTGGCCAGCGACATATCCGCGACCAGCGCGCCCTGTGTGCGGATATCGCTGGTTCGCAATCCGGCCTCCGACGACGGGGCGTAAATCGAAGTCGGGATGGATAGGAAATTGATGTTGGAGACGCTGCAGTTGTAGGGGTTGCCGTTGGCGGTGCTGTAGGATTCCAGGGTGATTTGCCCGCTGGCCGACATCACCCCGACGCACGGCCGCACGCCCTGAACGATGTTGTTCGGTCCATCCCACTTCACCGGACGAGCCGCCGCGTACGGCGTCCCTTTCTCCGGATAAAAGATGATGTTGCCCGGCAGGTTCCAGGGACGGCCGGAGTTGTACTGCATCAACATATTGTGCTCCCAGCCTCCCACGATGGCGTCGAGGAGCCGGTTGGCGCTGCCCAGGAACCGGCGGCCCTTGCCGAAAGGCAATTGGTACACGCTGCTGATCTTCAGCACATTCGGCAGATCGTAGGGAGCCACGCTGCGTTCCAGGATCTGCTTCTGCACGTCGATGTAGGACTGGCCGGCGTCGCTGTTCTGGTTGCTGCCCGCCGACGAGCTGGGAAATCCTCCGGCCTCGGTGGCGCGCGAGAGCGTATACGCCACGGTGAGCGTCAGGCCGCGGCGGGCGCGGATCGTGTAGGTCACTTCCAGCCCCTTGTACCAGGACGAACCGAGATTCAATCCGCTCTCGGTGCCGCCGGCGAATTCGGGATACGGCATCGACAATTGCGCGACGGTGGTGGTGGCGCTTCCGCCCAGCGTGCTGCCCGCGAATTGCGGGAGGTTATAGAACGGATTCGGCACCACCGTATTGCACACGTTCGGATTGCCGCCCTCGAGCGGATCGCACTGCTGCCGCAGGCCGAGCGGGATCACGTTATACGTGTTATTGGACTCCAGTCCATATCCGCGGTTCCCCACGTAGCTGACTTCGATGCGGGATTGCCACGGCAGCGAATACTGGAAGCCGAAGGAGTACTCCAGCACCCAGCCCGGCTGAAAATTCTGATTGAAGAAATTCACCGAATTGCCCAGGAACGTCTCCGCGCCCAGGCTGTTCCCGGGAGGAAGGGGCAGGCCGCCGGAGCCGAAGACGGCGAACGGATTGGCGAGCAGGTTTCCCGAACAGCCGGCGATGCTGGAACTCGCGCAGGGCGAGCCGAACGGGATGCCGCCGAGCGGAGCGCCGGTGGAGAGCGCCGTGGTTCCATAGGACGTATTCTGGCTGTAACCGGGCGGCGGATTCTGATACCAGTCGTTGGTCGGGTTGATCATGTAGCGCGCGACTCCGCCGCGGACGACCAGTTTCTTGTTCACCGCGTACGCCGCCCCGACGCGTGGTTGCAGCCCGCGGCCGAAATCGGTCACGCCATCGCGTCCGCTGCCGCCGTGGACGTAGCTGAGCCCGCCCATGAGCGCCGGCAGTCCGTTGGGGAATGCGGTATTGAAGGCCGAAATCTGCGCGGCCGTATAGAGCGGAGCGCCGGTTGCGGTGGTCGCCTTGGAGAAGTTGGCCACCGCGCCCTGCACAGCGCCATTGATCGGATTTGTCTGGTTGGACAGCCAGCCGTTGGTCAATTCGCCATCGCGCTCGGTGACGGCGGGAAAGATGTCGTAGCGGAGCCCCAAATTGACTGTCAGGCGCGGGGTCAGTTTCCAGTCATCCTGGAAATAGCCGGCATAGTAGGTGCTCAGGTACGACGGCTCGGCCAGGTTGTCGGCCTCGAACGAGGTCGGCAGGCCTAGCAACAGGCTGGCGAGCCCATCCCCGCTTCCCGTCGTGGCCGTGTTGTACGACTGTTGCGTCCAGGTATCAGCGAACCCCAGGTTGAACGTGTTGCCGACGTTGACGAAATTCTCCTGGATCCAGCGAAAGTCCAGACCGGCTTTGAAGGAATGTTTCCCCATCACCTTGATGATTTTCGCCGCCAGCGCCTTGGTATTGGTCCAGTTGGTGTTGGCCACGTCCTTTCCCAGGTTCTGATAGTTGGTGATGGAGTATGTGCCGAACGCCTGCTTGTAGGGAATCTGCGCGACTACTGACGAAGGAAAACCCGCGAAGGCCGGTGTGACGCTGGCGTCGGCGGTGCTGTCGGACGCTTCGATGTAGCGTGAAAAGGAGACTCGCAGGTCGCTGATCAAGGTCGGGGTGATGGTTCTCGACCAATCCGCGGAGATCGCCTTATTGGCGCGGATCAGAGGATTCTGTCCGGTTGTGCCCACTCCCGTCAACGGCGTCCCGATGTTCTGCTGGTGCCGGTCGTTACTGCCGAAGCGGACATAGACGCGGTCGTTCGATCCGAAATTCTGGTCGACGCGCGAAATGAAGTTGTAGAAATGATCCTCGCCGTTGCCCAGGAAAGGATTGTCGGAGGCCTGCAATCCGTAATCGGAGGTTCCGTAGCGGGTGGCGTTTTGCGCCGTCACGCCATTTTGATTCGGCGTCGGAAGCAACCTGGCAATGCCCAGTCCGATGGGGTTGACCATACTGGCGGGGATTCCCTGAATGGTCGGCGAAGTGGTATTGCAGGAGAACGTGCCCGCCGGAATACCTTGCGGCGTCGCCGGGCAACTGCCTCCGTAGAAGGGATTGGAAATCAGGAGCGGCGAGCGGGTCACGTTGGTGCCCGCGGAGTTGCTCACCGCTCCGGGGGTGAAGCCGTTGGCCGCGGTCGAAAACGGATTGTAGATGGTGACGGGTGTGCCCCCGTCGGTGGCGGGATTGTTCAGGCCGCTGAAATCGTAGACGCCCATTTCGCCCGGAGCCAGTCCGAGTTCCTGAAGAGTCGGCATGCTGTACTCTTCCACCTGCGGATTGTCCTGATAGTAGCGTTCGTAATTCACGAAGAAGAACGTTTTGTCGCGCCCGTTGTAGATTTTGGGGATTCGCACCGGCCCGCCCAGCGAAAAGCCGTACTGATTGAGGTAGTCGACGGTGGTGTTGGGTGTGCCGAACTGCGCGGCGTTGTCGATCTCCGCGGGGGTGAGAGCGTCCAACGGGGTACGGCGCATGAATTCGTACACCGAGCCATGAAGCTGGTTGGTGCCGTTCTTGGTGCTGACGTTGACGACGCCGCCGGCGGTCTTGCCGTATTCCGCGTCGTAAGACGTGGTCTGCACCTTGAATTCCGACACCGAATCCACGGGCGTGACGAACGCCAGATTGTTGCCGCCGGCCTGCGCATTATTGGGAGCGCCGTCCAGCAGGAACTCGTTCATGTTCTGCAGTCCGCCGTTGATCGACCAGTTGGCGATGGCGCCGTTGTCGAAGGGCCGCTGGAACTGCTGCGAGCCGTTGTAATTCACTCCGGCCGAGAGCACCGACAGCATGAAAGGGTTGCGGCCGTTCAGGGGCAGTTGCAGGATTTCGGTTTCGTTGACCACCAGTCCGCGGTCGGCGGTTTCGGTCTCCAGCAGCGGCGTGGATGCTTCGGCGGTGACGGTGACGGATTCATTGGCATTGCCGACATCCAGGGTAACGTCGATTCCGGCCACGTTGCCGATGTCGAGCACGATCTGCTGGCGCACATATTTCTTGAATCCAGGGGCTTCCACCACCAGGTTGTAAGAGCCGGGCTGCAGCAGCGGGATTGTGTAAACGCCCTGCGTATTGGTCAACGCGGAAGCCGCTACGTTGGTTTCCCGGTTAATCGCTTGAACTTTGGCCTGCGGCACAATCGCGCCGCTGGCGTCGGTGACATGGCCGGTGATGGTGGCCCGGAACTCCTGGCCTGGCAACAGGGCCGCAAAGGTGAAAACGGTGGCGAAACACAGTTTCAACCCCATGACAAATCCTCCTCGTGGAGCGCAATTGGGAGAATAGTAAACGCTTTACATCACGATGTCAACAGGATTTTACAGCGCACTCAAAACTTCGAAACCCGTTTACAAAGACAGGCGTAAGCGTTTAATATGGACTCCATAAAGTAACGGGAAAGGAAGAAACAAACTTGGCAGGCAGCACCAGAACCGGCAGCAGCATCCGTGATGTAGCGCTAAAAGCGGGGGTTTCCACGGCTACGGTTTCACATGTCCTCAACGGAACCCGCGGCACTTCGGCCAAGACCCGGGAGCGGGTTTTGGCAGCAATCAAAGATCTGGATTATGCCCAAAATCAGGCCGCCCGGAACCTGGCTATGGGCCGGTCGACGCTGTTCGGGCTGATCATCTCCGATATTCGCAATCCGTTCTTTCCGGAAGTCACCGCTTCGTTTCAGGACCAGGCGCTGGCGCACAACCTGGATGCGCTGGTGGTCAACACCAACTACGACGCCCATCGCACCATGACCACGGTGAAGCGGATGATCGGGCTGCAGGTGCCCGCCGTGGCCATTCTCACCTCGCAGATCGATCCCGGCGTGATCGAGATGCTTTCCGAAAAAGGCGTGGCCGCGGTGTACCTCGATTTGGGACGCGTCGACCGGTACATCAGCAACATTTTGCTCGATTACGAGCACGGCATCTCGGAAGCTCTCGAACATCTGCGCTCACTCGGCCACGAGCGCATCGCATACATCGGCGGACCCGATCATTTGCATTCCGCGCAGCGCCGGCGCCTGGCGTTCGAGGAGAGCGCGCGCCAACTCGGTGTCGATCCCAGCCTGATTATCGACGCGGATTTCACCGTAAAAGGCGGATACTATGCCTGCTCCAAGCTACTGGCGGCGCATTCCCCGACCGCCATCGTGGCCGCCAACGACCTGACCGCCATCGGCGTTCTGCACCGCGCGTACGACGGCGGATTGCGGGTCCCCGAAGACCTCTCCGTGGTCGGTTTCGACGATATTCTCATCGCCGAATATGCCCAGCCCGCGCTGACCACCGTCGCCGTGCCGCGAACCGAAATCGGCCGCGTCGCGTTTCAAGCGCTCTGGGCTCTGCTCAACGATTCGGCCCCGTCGGGACGCGAGTTCCGTCTGGGCACGCGCCTGGTCAAACGGCAGTCGGCCATTCCGCCTGCCACCCAAAAGAGTTCTCCATGAAGCTGACTTCTCTCGCCGCCGTCCTCATCGCCACAAGCATCTGCTCCGCCGCCGACCTCACTGGCCACTGGGTGGCCCGTCAGGAGGGCCCCGGCGGCCAGGTCCGCGAAACCTCCCTCTGGTTGAAATCGGATGGAGATCGCGTGACCGGCTACATCTCGACGCGCATGGGCGACTCGCCGATCGCGGACGGCAAAGTTGAAGGCGATCGCATCAGTTTCGCCGTCATCACCGATGCCTTCGACATCACCGGCCGCAACGAATACACCGGCGTCGTCACCGCGGACGGAATTCAGATGCGCATGCCGGCCTTCGGCCGCGGCGGCCGTGGTCAGGGACGCGCCGGCGCGCCGCCGGAAGCCCTGTTCAAGCGGATCTCGACCGAGGAGCCGAAACCGCTTCCGCCACCGCCGCCCAAAGTCAGCCTGCCGGCGGCCAAAAACGTGCCGTATAACGGGTTGGCCAAAACACCGCCCATGGGCTGGAACAGTTGGAACCAGTTTCGCGCGCAGGTGTCCGACAAACTAGTCCGCGATTCCGCCGACGCCATGGTCCGCAACGGCATGAAAGACGCCGGCTACCTCTACGTCAACATCGACGATACCTGGCAGGGGAAGCGCGACGAGCACGGCAACCTGCAGCCCAACGATCGCTTCCCCGATATGAAGGCGCTGGGCGATTACATCCATTCCAAAGGGTTGAAATTCGGACTGTATTCGTCGCCCGGCCCGAAGACGTGCGCCGGATACGAGGGAAGCTTTCAGCACGAGGAGCAGGATGCCCGCGCCTTCGCGGCATGGGGCGTCGACTACCTCAAGTACGACTGGTGCAGCGGCCGCACGGCTTACGAGCCGGCTTCCATGGCAGCGGCCTTCGCGCGCATGGGGCAGGCGTTGCTGGATTCCGGACGCCCGATGGTTTACAGCTTTTCCGCGGCTCTGCCCAAGGCGCCGGAATGGGCTTTTGCCGCCGGCGGAAATCTCTGGCGCACCGGCAGCTTCCGCGACAATTACGCATCCATGGCAACGGACGGTTTCGACAATCAGGCGGGCCTCGAGAAGTTCGCCGGCCCCGGCCACTGGAACGACCCCGACATGCTGCACGTTGGACAAGGCGGCATGAATGAGACCGAATATCGAACCCACTTCAGCCTCTGGTGCCTGCTGGCCGCACCGCTGCTGGCGGGCAACGATGTGCGCGACATCCCCGCGGCGATTCTGGCGATCCTTACCAATCGCGACGCCATCGCCATCGACCAGGATCCGCTCGGAAAGCAGGGCTCGCGTCTGAAGAAGGACGGAGATACCGAGATCTGGAGCAGACCGCTGGCGGGTGGCGCGGTGGCCATCGGGTTGTTCAATCGCGGCGAAGCGCCGGTCACCATCACGGTCAAGGCGGGCGATGTCACCTGGAAACAGTTTTCCAAGCTGCGGGATCTCTGGGCGCACACCGATGTCGAAGCGAAAGACGGAGCCTATTCCGCGGAAGTGCCGGCTCACGGCGTACTGCTGCTGCGCGCCACGGGCAAGTGAAGGTGCGGCGCGATTTCCATGAAGTTTCGCGCAAGCACTCTCGCGGACACCGGGAGGATGGCATCTCCGAAGCGGGCGCGCCGGAAGCCCGGGGCTCCACCTTGGGACGAAATCGTGTTTGGTGATTCTACTTAGCGCAGAACTTCTTCGTAGAGCGCGCAGAGAGCCCGGACCCGCGCGCCGGGCGAGTGTTGCTCTTGGGCGATCTCGTGCCCGCGCGCGGCCAGTTTCGCGGCCAGGTCCGGGTTGGCCAGCATGGATTTCAGCGCCTCCGCCATGCGCTCCGCGGCGCCAGCCGGAACCAGCAGCGCGCTTTCGCCGTCACGGACGATTTCCGGAATGCCGCCGACAGCCGTCGCCACCAGCGGTACACGCGCGCCCAGCGCTTCGAGCACGGCGTTCGGCGAGCCCTCCGTGACGGACGAGAGCACCGCGATATCCGCGATGCCGTAGTACGGCTCGGAGGGCCGCCAACCCGGCAGGATTACCTGTTCGCCCAGCCGCAAGCGGAGCACATCCTCTTCGATATATGGCCGCTCCGCGCCGTCGCCGAGCACGACGAGCTTCGGCTTGATTCCGTGCCGGTCCCGCAAGATCGCCAACGCGCGCAGCAGCGTGGCATGGTCCTTCTCTTTCGACAGGCGCGCGGCCATGAGCAGCACCTTCTCGTCAGAGCCGAGACCCAACTCCGCGCGTAGCGCCGAAACCCGTTCGGAGCCGCGCGCCTCCGCTGCAAACGAAGGGTCGATTGCATTGTGAATCACCGCGATGCGTTCGCGACTCACTCCCCGGCGCTGCAAATCCCGCTGAAACTGGCCGTTCATCGTTACCACACGCCGGGCCGCGGCCAACGACCAGCGGTCGAGCTGGTTGTAGACGCGATTCAGCCAATCGGTGCAGGTGTAGCCGTGATGAAACGCGATCCAGGGATATTGCAGATGAAGTTTGCCGAAGCGCGCCAGAAAGTGGCCCTTCATCGCGTGTGTCTGCAGGATGTGCGGGCGCGCGCTCTTCAAAACCTCGCGGAGCGATGCAATCACGCGGCGATCGAAGCGGCCATTTTCCGGAATTCGATGGACGGTGACCCCGGCGGCCGCAGCCGCATCGGTGAAGCCGGAGGGGTTATTGGGACGCCAGAAGACGGCAACTTCCAGGACCACACGAGGGCGGGCCAGGCGGGCGAACTGAAGCAGGTTCTTGGCCGGGCCGGTGACTTGATTGCTTTCCGGGAGCGCCAGCACGCGTAGGGGTTCGGTCATTGCGATTGGAAGCGCTCCCTCATCCGGCACTGAGGTCAGACCGCCGCGGGTCCCGGTCGCGGTATTGGGTCGGCGTGATCTTCACAAACCGCTTGAACACCCGGCAAAAATAGGCGACGTCCGCATAGCCGCAGTTGCCGGCCACTTCTTTCAGGGGAATCCGGTAGTTCGCCAGAATGAATTTAGCGCGATTGATCCGCACCAGGTTCACATAGTCGTTAAACCGCATCATGCCTTCGGTGCGAAACAGGCGCGAGACGTGCGCCGCGGCGATTCCGAATTTTCGCGCCACCGATTCGCGCGTCAGATCGTCCTGGAAATTCTCCTGTACGTAAAGGCACAGAGCCTCGTAACTGTGAGTAGCCTTGCGCGATTTGCGGGTCTCCGGCCCGATCAGTAAACGGAGACACGAATACAACAGCGATTCCACCAGCGACTTGGCCAGAGGGCCCGGCGACTCGCTCATCAGGGCGGCGATGGCATTTAGAATGTTTCGCGCCGGCACGTCGTGGGCGCTGGCGATGCTGGTCTTGACGACCCGCGCCCGGGATTCGTGGCCGCCGCGGTGCGTCACCAAACTGATACCAATCTGTTTGGCTCCCAGCAAAAATGTCAATACCTTGACGGCATCCGCCCAATCCGGCCGGTTCCAGGCGTGACCGGGCACGAATACGGCCTGGCCGCGTCCCGGAGCGATCTGTTCCGGCCGTCCGCCCATCGGCAATTCCATCGCGTGGGACCCGTCGAGCGGCAGCGACAGGCGCGGAAAATGTGTAACATAGGCCAGCGGCGGCGGAGCCACACTGCTATCGGCAAAGTAGACCTTGCGCAGACGGCTCCGGCGCAAGAAGTTCTCCAGTTCCTGCGCAACGATACGCCGCGATTGCGCCGCATCCGGCGCGGCTCCGAAAGCGGGTCCTCTCACAAATGTCACAATAGTCCAATAAATGTCTCATGTCTACTGTCAGAGATCCTTTGTTCCCTATTCGGAATGTTGCATACTCACACCACAGGGCCTCCATGTTTGAGATCGCGCGCAATCTGCGTCAGCACCTGTTGACAGGTGTGTCCTACGCGATTCCGTTTATCGCTTGCGGCGGAATTTTGATCGCGATCTCCATTGCGTTTGCCCCCATGACCCCAGCGGGGCCCGATTTTTCGCACTCCCCTACCCTGCAACTCATCTCCAATATCGGCGGCGCGGCGTTCTCCCTGATGCTGCCGATTCTCGCGGGGTACATCGCCTATTCGGCGGCGGGAAAGCCGGCGCTGGCTTCCGGATTCATCGGCGGCTACCTATCCGGCCAGGTGAAGGCCGGGTTCCTGGGCGCGCTGCTGGCAGGATTGCTCGCCGGCTACATTGTCGGCATTTTGAAGAAGCTCCCGGCGCCGAAAGCGCTCCGCCCGGTGATGCCGATCCTCGTGATCCCCATTATCTCGTCCTTTGTCATCGGTTTGTTGATGCTCGAGGTGCTGGGCGTTCCGATCGCACACCTGATGGCGGCCGCCACGGACATGCTGCGCGCGCTGAACTCCGGCAGCGCCCTGGTGCTGGCCTTGATGCTGGGGGCGATGATCGCTTTCGACATGGGTGGTCCGGTGAACAAAACCGCGTTCTTTTTCGGCGCGGCGATGATTCAGCAGGGTAATTACCGCATCATGGGCGCCTGCGCCGCGGCCATCTGCACACCGCCGCTGGGTATGGGCGTGGCGACGCTCTTGCGCCGCCGTTTGTGGAGCGAGGAGGAACGCGAAGCCGGCATTGCCGGCATCACCATGGGGCTGATCGGCATCACCGAGGGCGCGATTCCGTTCGCCGCATCCGACCCCATGCGGGTGATTCCCTGCATCATGGCGGGATCCATGACGGCCGCGGCCATCGCCATGATGGGCGGTGTCGGCGATCACGCGCCGCATGGCGGACCGATCGTGTTCCCGGTGGTGGATCATCGCACCGCGTTTGCGGCTGCGATTGTGGCCGGCGTCGCGGTCACCAGCGTCGCCATCAATGTCTGGAAGAGCGTCGGCGTGAAGCAACCCGTGCCGGCGATCGTCAAGGAGACCGCATGAAACTGGTAGCCGTGACCGCCTGCGCCACGGGGATCGCGCACACGTATATGGCCGCCGAGCAACTGGAAAAGACGGCCAAGGCCCTGGGCCACCAGATCAAAGTCGAAACCCAGGGCGCCATGGGCGTCGAGAACGAGCTCTCTTCGAACGACATCCGGCAGGCGCAAGCGGCGATTTTCGCGGCGGACATCGAAGTGGAAGGCAGCGAGCGTTTCGAGGGAGTGAAGCTGGTGCGGGTACCGGTCCAGGAGGCCATCAAGGACCCGCGAGGTGTCATCGCCAAGGCTCTCTAGGCGAACTTTGAGCGGTATGCAAAGCAACATCTCATTGGCGGCGGAGTTTAAATTCGAATGCAAACTTGCGAACGGTCTGCACGCGCGTCCCGCCAGTCATCTCGCCGAGGTGGCCAACCGGTTCCAATCGAGTTGCGAACTGACCAATCTGCGCAGCGGCGCCACCGCCGATATCAAGGGGGTCCTGTCCACCATCGCCGCCGACGTCCGGCGCGGCGATACCTGCCTGCTGGTGGTGGAGGGCGCCGACCGCGCAGCGGCGGCCGCAGCCTTGCGCCGCTTTATCGACGAAGATCTACCCGGCTTCGACGAACCGTTGGCTGAAGTCGTGCCGGTGGGCTCGGCGCCGAAGCTTCCGCGCGCCCTGCAATCCGCCGGTGTTTCCTGTCTGGTGGGCCTTCCGGTGAGCGGCGGCGTGGGACGCGGGAAGGTCGTCGCACTGGGACGCATCGCGCTTAGCGCCGATTTCGCCGGACCCGCGGAAGACTCCAGGGTGGAGCATGAGCGCATCGAGCGCGGCCTGGCGGGCGTTCGCGCGCGCATGGAGAGACTGCTGGCGCGGAATCCCGCGGGCGCCGAATCGGCCATTCTCAAGGCGCACCTGGCCATTCTCGGCGACATCACGCTGCGGCGCGATCTGGCCGGACGCGTTGCCAATGGCTGCTCGGCAGCGCAAGCGGTGGTGGGCGCCGGCGAGCATTTCCGCGGCCTGCTCGAGCGGTCGGGCAATGCTTACATTCGCGAGCGCGCCGTCGACGTCGAGGAGCTCTGCACGGAACTGCTCGAGGAGATGTACGGCTCGCAATTTCAGCCCGCGGCGGTGGAACTGACGGAGCCATCGATCGCCGTTGCCAAGACGCTGGCGCCCCACCAGCTTCTGGCGCTGGACCGCCGCTGGCTGGAAGGCATTGTCATGGAGAGCGCGGGCGCCACATCGCACGCCGTGATTCTGGCCCGTTCCATGGGAATTCCGGCGGTTGTGGGCGTCGTCGACGCGGCCAGACAGATCGCTCCCGGGGGGTTGGCAATTGTGGATGGGGATCGCGGCCTGGCGTTCCCGCGCTGTCCGGACCCGGTGGAGCGCTATTACCAGCGGGAGCGCGCCGTCCAGGTTCGCCGGCAGGCCACGCTGGCGCAATCGGCCGCGGCGCCGGCAGTTTCGGCGGATGGCCACCGCATCGAGGTCGGCGCCAATGTGGGGTCGGCGACCGAGGTTGCGGCGGCGTTTGCCAATGGAGCCGATGGAATCGGCCTGTTCCGGACGGAGATCCTGTTTGCCGAGCGGGAAACTCCACCCGGTGAAGAAGAGCAGTTCACGGCATACGTAAAAGCGCTGCGCGCCGCCAACGGACGGACGGTGATTCTGCGCACCGCCGACGTCGGCGGGGACAAGCCTCTGCCTTACTTGCGGCTGCCCGAGGAACGCAATCCGTTCCTGGGCTGCCGCGGCATCCGCGTCTACCCGGCGCACCGTGATTGGATCGCCGCGCAGTTCCGGGCGGCCCTGCGCGCTTCCGCGCTCGGCCCGGTATGGCTGATGGCGCCCATGATCTCGACGGGGGAAGAAGCGCACTGGTTCAAAAACGAAGTTCAACTGGCCAAGATGGAATTGCGGTCGAGCGGCCGCGCGTTCGACGAGAAAATGCCCATCGGCGCCATGATCGAGGTGCCTTCGGCGGCGTTTCAACTGGATCGCCTCTGCTCGCTGCTGGATTTTTTCAGCATCGGCACCAACGATCTGAGCCAGTATTTTTTTGCGGCCGACCGCGAGAATCCCAAACTCGCGGAATCGGCGACTGTGCGACACCCGGCATTCCTCGGCCTGCTGGATCGCATCGCGCGCGGAATCCGGCAGCACGGAAAGTGGGTTGGCCTGTGCGGTGAGATGGCCGCCGACCCACGCAATCTGCCCTTGTTGCTGGGTCTCGGATTGGATGAAATCAGCGCCGGAGCGCAGACGATTGCCGGTTTGAAGCGCGCCGCCACGCGTTACTCGGTGGCGGCCTGCCGTGAAATGCTCGACCGCGCCATCCAATGCGATTCCGCCGCCGAGGTGGAATGTCTGCTCGATTCCGCCGCGCGCGTGGAGATCGCCGAGCCGCTGCTTTCCAGCGCGCTGGTAAGCCTGCGATCCGATAGCCGCGACAAGGACGAGGCCATCCGCGAGTTGATCGATTCCCTCTACGCGGCCGGACGCACGGAAGATCCGCGGCGCATGGAAGAGGCCATCTGGGCGCGGGAGTCGGTCTACTCCACCGGCCTCGGCCACGGCTTCGCGGTTCCGCACTGCATGAACGATGCGGTGAGCGTCAATTCGATCGGCATTCTCAAGCTCGACCAGGCCATCGAATGGGGATCGCTGGACGGCCAGCCGGTGAAGATGGTGATCCTGCTGGCAATTCGCGAGTCGGGTCCAAACGGCCTGCATATGAAGATATTTTCGCGGCTGGCACGCAAGCTCATGGACGATGAGTTCCGCGGCCGCCTTTTAGGGATTGAAGATCCCGGTGAGTTGATTTCCCACGTGGGGCAGGAGCTGGAAGTGAATCTATGAAGAATTCTCGAGTGATTACCGTGGCGCAGGCACTCATGCCTGCCGCGCCGAGACTCATCCCGGCGCTTGTGGCTGGCGTCGTTGCAATTGCCTTTCTCGGCGCGGCCTCCGCGCAAACCATGCAGGCGCCGGACATCACCAAGACACCGACGCTCTACGTGGTGCCGTACGCGCACCTGGATACGCAATGGCGCTGGGAGTTTCCGCAGACCATCAGCGAATACCTGCTGAAGACGATGCGCGTGAATTTCGAGCTCATCGAAAAATATCCGCATTACGTCTTCAACTGGACGGGCGCCAATCGCTACCGACTGATGAAGGAATACTTTCCCAGCGACTACGCCAAGATGAAGCAATACGTGGCGGCGGGGCGGTGGTACCCGGCGGGTTCGTCGATGGAAGAGGGCGACGTCAACATGCCCAACGCCGAAGGCATCATCCGCCAGATCCTCTATGGCAACACTTATTTCCGCAAGGAATTCGGCAAGGCCAGCGCCGAGTACATGCTGCCGGATTGCTTCGGCTTTCCGGCATCGCTGCCCAGCATTCTGGCGCATGCCGGCGTAAAGGGCTTCTCCACGCAGAAGCTATCGTCGGGCTGGCAGCCCGCGCCGCGCGTCGGGGGTCCCGATTCGCCGGAGCAGACACCCGAAGGCATCCCGTTCAACGTCGGCATCTGGGAGGGCACCGACGGCAAGACCATCATTGCCGCGCTCAATCCCGGCGGCTATGGCAGCCAGGTGTTCAGCGATCTCAGCAAGGAACCGCCTCCGCCGCCACCGCCCGACCCTAACGCCCAGGGCCGCGGACGCGGCGGCCAGCGCGAACTCGATTGGGTCAAGCGCATCAATCTCGACGGCAGCGTGACCGGAGTTTTCGCGGACTACAAATACATCGGCACCGGCGACATCGGCGGCGCGGTTTCGGACCCGAGCGTGAAGCTGCTCGAAGCGATCGTCACCAAGGGAACCGCGGTGATTCCGCCACCGGGCCGCGGTCGCGGCGGCCGGGGCCAGAATCCCGATACTCCGGCGGCCCCTCCTCCGCAGCCCGTAGCCGTCGGCGAAGGTCCAGTACATGTCGTCGTAGCCGCAGCCGACCAGATGTTCAACGACATCAAGCCCGAAATGACGGCGCGCATGCCGCGCTACAAGGGCGACCTGGAATTGATCAATCACTCCGCCGGATCGCTGACATCCGAGGCTTACCACAAGCGCTGGAACCGCGAGAACGAAATTCTGGCCGACGCCGCGGAGAAGGCCTCCATCGCCGCGCAGTGGATGGGCGGCCGGCCGTATCCGCAGCAGCGTCTGAATGACGCCTGGACGCTGGTGATGGGCGGCCATTTCCACGACACCGCGGCCGGCACCGCCACGCCGCGGTCTTATGAATTCGCCTGGAACGACGACGTCATCGCCATGAACCAGTTTTCGGGCGTGCTCACCAGCGGCACGGAAGCCATCGCCTCCGGCCTGAATACGCAGACGCGCGGCACGGCGCTGGTGGTGTACAACCCGCTGAACATCGCGCGCGCGGACGTCGTCGAAGCGTCCGTTTCCCTGCCCGCGGGAACCAATGCGGTACGCGTGATCGGACCCGAGGGCAAGGAAGCGCCCGCGCAAGTCGAGAACGGCAAGGTGGTTTTCGTAGCTGAGACTCCGTCGGTAGGCTACGCGGTGTATGACGTCGAACCGGCCGCGTCGCCGACGCGGTCCACGCTGACAGTCAGCAATTCCTCGCTCGAAAACGCGCGCTATCGCGTGACGCTCGACAGCAACGGCGACGTCTCCAGTATCTTCGACAAATCCATCAATAAGGAACTGCTTTCTGCGCCCGTCCGGCTGGCGATTTCGCACGACGCGCCGCGGCAATGGCCGGCGTGGAACATGGATTGGGACCAGGTGCACGCTGCGCCGCGGGCGTTTGTCGGCGGACCGGCACAGGTGCGAATCGCGGAGAACGGCCCCGCGCGCGTCGCCGTGGAAGTTACCCGCGAATTCGAGGGCTCTAAATTCGTCACCACTGTCCGGCTGGCCGCGGGCGACGCCGGCAATCGCGTGGAATTCGCCAACTCCATCGATTGGAAGCTGCTGGCGTCGAACGTGAAGGCGACGTTTGCGCTCGCGGCATCCAATGAGAACGCAACCTACAACTGGGATATCGGCACCATTCAACGGCCTACCGAGAACGAGCGGCAGTTCGAAGTCGCCTCGCACCAGTGGGTCGATCTCACCGATCAGAGCGGTTCCTTTGGGGCCACCATCCTCACCGACGTCAAGAACGCGTCGGACAAATTCGACGATCACACCATCCGCCTGACGTTGATTCGTACGCCCGGCGGGACTAACTATACCGATCAATTCAACCAGGATTGGGGCCACCACGAAATCCTGTTCGGCATCGCCGGGCACTCGGGCGACTGGCGGTCGGCGCAGACCGATTGGCAGGGCCAGCGCCTGAACGATCCGCTGCGCGTCTTCGAATCGGCCAAGCATGCGGGCGCGCTCGGCAAGGAGTTCTCGCTGGTCAAGGTCGACAATCCGCGGATCCGCGTTCTGGCGTTGAAAAAAGCCGAAATGAGCGACGAGGTGATTCTGCGCATGGTGGAACTCGACGGCAAGCCGGCCTCCGATGTTCACGTGCATTTTGCCGGTCCGGTGACCGCTGCCCGGGAAGTGAACGGGCAGGAACTGCCGGTCGGCGCGGCCACCGTGCAATCCGGCGCGCTGGTTACGAGTTTCACGGCGTATCAGCCGCGCACGTTCGCGCTCAAACTGGGCGCCGCTCCAGCCAAACTCGCGGCGGTGGTGTCCAAACCTGTCGCGCTGCGTTACGACCTCGCGGTTGCGAGCAATGACGACACGAGAACCGAAGGCGGGTTCGACACCAAGGGCGATGCCATTCCGGCCGAAATGCTGCCCGCGAACCTGATGTTCGGGGGCGTTGGTTTCCAACTCGCCCCGGCCGGGACAGGGAAGGCCAATGCGGTGGTTGCGAAGGGGCAGAAGATCGAGTTGCCCGCGGGAAGATACAACCGCGTGTATGTTCTCGCCGCTTCCGCCGATGGCGACCAAAAAGCGCAGTTCCGCGCGGGAGATCGCGCCGCCGATGTCACGGTTGAGAATTGGGGCGGCTTCATCGGCCAGTGGGACACGCGGTTATGGAAACCGCGTCCCGAAAGCGTGACGCAGAACGGACGTGGGGGCGGCACGCCGACGCAAGTGCCGCTGCGGCAGGATTGGGCGGTGTCGGCGAATCATGCGACGTGGGATCTCTCGACCGGAGGATCGCGCAACTGGTCGCCGAACTATCCGGCGGATTTCGTCGGCATGGCGCCCGGCTATATCAAGCGGGCCGATGTAGCCTGGTACGCCTCGCATCATCACACCGCCGAAGGACTGAATGAGCCGTATCAGTATTCGTATTTGTTCGCCTATGCGATCGATCTGCCGGCGAATGCGCACAGCCTGACGCTGCCGGAGAACGCGAACGTCCGCGTGCTGGCGATCTCGGTGGCGGAAGGAAATCCGGAAGTGAAGCCGGCGGAGCCGCTATACGACGTGATTGGAAGCAAGTAACAGGGAGGATCGCTCTTCAACCTGCCGACGCGCGCTTGCGACGGCGGACAGGCGTCTCCTCGCTGTCTGTGAGGGGCTTGACGGGGTCAGTGGGAAGTCCAGAGGGGTAGAAGGAGGTTAGAGATATGTGTATCCGACGTTTGCTCGCACTGCTTTGTCTGCTGTGCGGGGGAGTATTCGCTCAGGAAAACGCCGCCACGTTGACCGGCATTGTCACCGATCCAAGCGGTGCGCCGGTTCCCAACGCAGCGGTTAAGGCTACCAACAA
>Ga0335083_10004004_pt1 | contig 18883 bp, 16 predicted proteins | sample Lox_Sample_42_FD_206716 | JGI IMG/M metagenome (GOLD analysis project Ga0335083, IMG submission 206716) | Soil microbial communities from Loxahatchee National Wildlife Refuge, Florida, United States - Lox_Sample_4.2 | ecosystem: Environmental > Terrestrial > Soil > Wetlands | place: USA...
TGGAAATCGGGGTTCCCGATGTCGCCGCGTTCCTCCAAGCGAAGGCCGGTCATTCCCTTATCAACTATGGCACGGCAGCGAGCCATGCGGCGGCGCGGGCGCTGGTGTTTGGGGCTCCACTTCCAGCGGAAATCCCCGACGCTCATGCCGGCGTGCTGGAGATCCTGCCGAAGAGCGGGCCCGCCACCAATCAGCCCGCCACGCCGGAACAACTCGAAGCCATACGCAAGCGGCTGCGCGCGGAGCTTGACGCCGGAGGCCTGGCGATAGGTATGGGCATTCAGTACACGCCGGGAGCGACGCGGCTGGAGGTGATCGAGATGTTCCGTCTGGCTGCCGCACGCAGCGTGCCGGTGTACACGCACGTGCGCAGTTTTGGCTCCGTCGAACCCGGGTCCGACGTTGAGTCGATCAACGAGGTGATCGGGGCGGCGGCCATCTCGGGCGCGGCGTTGCATATTGTTCACATCAACAGCAGTTGCCTGCGCGACGCGCTCACCTGCCTCGGGCTGGTGGAAGGTGCGCGCGCCCGCGGCCTCGATGTCACCACCGAAGCCTATCCGTATATCGCGGGAATGACGATGATCAACTCCGCGCTGTTCAATCCGGGATGGAGAGAGAAGCTTGGCATCGAGTACAGCGCGCTGCAATTGCCGGACACCGGCGAACGGCTGACCAAAGAGCGCTTTGAGGAGCTGCACAATTCGACGAAGCCGCAAGCAGTGCTGATGTTCGCCAACACGCAGGAAGTGGTGGATAAGGTGATTCCGCACCCGCTGATCATGATCGCCAGCGATGGCGCCGAGGGACATCCGCGCAATGCGGGAACATACTCGCGCGTGCTGGCAGAGTACGTCCGCGAAAAAGGAAGCATCACGCTGATGGATGCGCTCCGGAAGATGAGCCTGATGCCGGCGCAAGTGCTGGAGAAGTCCACTCCGGCAGCTCGCGCCAAGGGGCGACTGCAGGAGGGCGCGGACGCCGATATCGTCGTGTTCGATCCGCAGACCATTACCGACCGCGCGACCTATCAGGCGCCGATGGAAACCAGCAGCGGAATGCAGTTCGTGATTGTCGGCGGAACCGTGCTGATCGACCAGGGAAAGATGGTGGCTGATGTTTTTCCTGGGAAGGCGGTGGTTGGGCCGGGGAAACCCTAAGGCCAGGTAGACTGCGACTTATCCCACTTCTGAAAGATTGGGCAGTATCGTCGTGTCAGGCAGGCAGTGCATCGACCGGGGCAAATGAGTAGACGCGGAAAGAGGTAGGTTTCAAGCCAGCCTTGAGCCGGCACCGTCTTGAACCTGCTTCCTCCACAAAGACGGCAATGGACTGAAAATAGGCTCATGTCGAAACCGCGGCATTCTGCCGCTCTGTTATTTCAGGCTCGGCCTTAATTCGTAGTTGGAGCGGAACAAACAGGCCCCATCGGTGGCTTCGCCGACGTCTTCATTTCGGCTTGAGTGAGCTGGCAGCCACACACGCTGCATGCCCAGACCACTGCCGCGGCGCCCAACACCTTCGCGGGGCTGGGATTCCACTTCTTCGACATTTCACTGTTGCACTCAGGACATGTCATGAACGAGATGTTTCCTTATCGGCGGTTGCTCTAAGGAGAGGAGAACTTCAGACAACCTGACTTAGTTCAGAGGATCTGAAAGAGGAGAAGGATTGCTCACTCCAGCTTGACTCTAGTCTCTTGTTGCGGGCAGGTCAAACCCGGCCCGGCAGCAAGAGCCGGAGCACTGCGCTCCGAGTCTTTGCAAGAGACTGCTGGCCGTCCCAGTTATGCGGGGTGTTGGAATCAGATGGAGCTGCTTCATTGGATGACCGGCTCCGATCAGATCCAGTTAGTCCTTCACTCCAACGATAGTCACCCGGTCGGTAGCTTCGCGATGAGCATCAAATATCGGGTATTCCACAACCATTGAGAAGCCGAGCTGCCTCAATAGCTCGATCAGATCGCGTTTCATTGGCCAAAATGACCTCGCATTGTCCCATGACGACCATCTATCGGTGTGGCGCTGGTGTTCGTCGGCAAACTCAGAAAACCACCTTCCGGACAGGCCTTCGTTCTGCGTTATGTCAGAGACGTTGAACTTACGATTGGGCTGGTCGGCGGCCACATGCGTGTCGATGATGAGGACTCGACGGCAAGCTCGGCTCATCATCTCCGCGAACTTGCGGGGTTCATCAAGATGGTAAAGAATGCCGCAGCAAAAAATGGCATCGAAGGTCCCATACTTCTCCAAGTTTCGTACATCATCGCAGGCGAACCGCAAATTGGGAAGATTGGTCGCCGCTTTGACGCGCTGACAATTCTCAATATTGCTTTGTCGAACGTCGATACCGAGGGTATCAAAGCCGTCGCGAGCGAACTCGACGGCGTAACCGCCCTCGAGACACCCGAGATCAACGATCCGCTTGCCGGTAAAGCCTGCCGGGAATGCAAGGCGCAGGAACTGCCGGGAAAACTTGGTTAAAGGAAGATCCTGCATCTGCCAGGGCTGATCCGGAATGGTGCAGGTGCCGTCGTCAAGTCGAATATTGTGCGCCGTAAAGCTGGTTGCCATAGCAGTCCTCTTGCCATCACCATATCACCGCTGTGCCGCGGCCGTGACCGCCTCTTGGAATTCAATTGGGACAATGGCTTCCCATATTGTACTGGGCTCCGGCTGGGTACCTCAGTTTACGCAAGGTTGGGTGGAGGATTTCTTCGGCTACTCTTCAGCATCTTGAAGAACCTCTGCGCACGGGCGACGTCGCGACCTATCTGCAGCTTCAGCGCGTCGATGGACTCGAACTTGCGCTCCTCGCGGAGGCGCTTGAGGAAGATCAGTTCGACCTCGGTCTGCGCCAGCAGTTCGATTTCGTGGAAGTTCAGCAGGTGGCTTTCAATGGCGAACGAGTCGGGCCCGAAGGTCGGACGCACGCCTACGTTGCTTACGGCGTCGAAGCACTCGCCATTGATGCGGATCCAAGTGATGTAAACGCCGTTGGCCGGTACTAGTTCGTCGTAGCGCGCGAGATTGACCGTCGGAACGGTGTAGCTCGTGCCGTAGCCGCGGCCGCGTCCGGGGTTTGAGATGATGCTGAAGGGTCGCCCGAGCAGCGCGCGCGCGCGATCCACGCGACCGGCGGCAACCAGACCGCGGATTTCGCTGCTCGAGACGTGATGCCCGCGCAGTAATTCCTCGGAGTAGGTAAAGACGCTGAAGCCCATCTCGCGTCCGAAGGCGGCGAGCGTGTCGACATTGCCCTGCGCCTTGTGACCGAAGTGGAAGTTGTAGCCCTCGTGCACTTCGCGCGCGTGCAGCACGTCCACCAGCACCTGACGGGCGAAGTCGTGCGCCGACATCAGCGACAGGTCGCGCGCGAACGGCAGCACCAGTACCGCATCCACGCCTGTCTGCTCCAATAGTTTTAGTTTGACCTCGAGCGGCGAAAGCAGCTTGGGCGCGCTGTCGGGCCGCAGAATGCGCAGGGGATGCGGCTCGAAGGTCACGACCACCGCGCGGCCGCCAATGGCGTGGGCGCGCTCAACCATGTGCCGCACCACCGCCTGGTGCGCGATGTGCACTCCGTCGAAGTTGCCGACGCTCACGATGGTCGGGCCCAGTTGCGCGGGCACTTCGTCAAGCTTGCGGAAGACTTGCATGGTCGGTTGGCGTCCCATAGTAGGTTCAGAGAAGATGTATTGCAATTTCCCTCAGGGGCCAAAGCCCGGATTCAGTGATGCCGCTGACGGCAGGGCTGAAGCCGTGCTCTTTCAAGGCGACTTGCCGGCTGCTTTATCCGCGTAGTCGCTATAAATATCGAAATCGAGTTTGAGCCCGTCATAGGAGAGGCGTACATTCTCCGGCAGCGTAGCGTTGGTGGCCTGGTGCGGGAGATCGTGCGACATGTGGGTAAAGAATGTGCGCTTCGACTTAAGGCGCTCGGCGATCTGCAGCGAGTTGGCCAGCGTGGAGTGCGTAGGATGAGGATGGTGCCGTAGCGCGTCGAGGATCAGGATGTCGAGCCCCTCCAGTTGCGACATGGTTTCATCGGGTATAGAGCTAAAATCCGTCAGGTAAGCCGCCGAGCCGAAGCGATAGGCTTCGATGGGATAGTCGCCGTGGTTCACGACCAGCGGACGGAAGGTTGCGCCATACAGCTCGATGGGCCCATTGACTTCACGTATCTCCACCTGCGCCAGCCCGCCATATTTGTAGTCGCCCTCGAAGATGTAGCGGAAGACGTTGCGCAACACGCGCGCCGTGTTCTCGGTGGCATATAGCGGGATCTTCCCTCCTCCGGTGATGCGCGGAAAACTGAGCGGGCGCACGTCGTCGAGCCCCAGGATGTGGTCGGCGTGGCCGTGGGTGTAGAGTACCGCATCGATGCGGCGAATGTGCTCGCGAATGGCCTGTTCGCGGAAGTCCGGGGAGGTGTCGATGAGCACGGTGTGGCCGTCCCACTGCACCATGATGGAGGGGCGCGAGCGGCGGTCACGGGGATCCGTCGAGGTGCACACCGCGCAGGTGCAGCCCACAGTGGGCACGCCCATCGAAGTACCGCTGCCCAACACGGTGAGCGTGGCCTTCATCAGTTCACAGGCGGCACGCCGTCTTTGGGCGGATTGGCCAGCAGGTTGGTCACTTCGAGATAGGCCATGCGCAGTTCGTACAAAATGTTGCGCAGAGTGCTCTCCTCCGCCGCGCTGAGATTGCCTTTGGTCTTGTCGTTCAAGATGCCGAGGATGTCGATGGTCTGGCGCGCGCCGATGAGGTCGAGCACCGGCTTTTCGCCCTGCGGCGCGGCGAGGCCAAGCTGCATCAGCGTGGTCATATAGAGCGAGGCGACAAACTTCTCGAAGGTCATCTCCAGGTCGCGCGCCTGGTCGCCTCGTCCCTGCTTGTCCAATTCCTTGCGGATGCGATAGTCCATCTTTTTCGTGGACTCCGCGTAGGCGTCGGCGCTGGCCTTCTGCTCGTCCGCCGATGGAGCATCCTGGGAGTCCGTCAGGTCGATTTTCGGCTCCTGCGGTGCGGCGGGTTTCTGCTGCTCGGCGCGCTCCCGATTGGCACGCTGCTGCGCCTCGCTGGCCGCGCGCTCACGCTCGGCGGCGCGCTCTTCGGCTTCCACCACGTCCTGGCGCAACTCACCGTCACTGCTGAACAGACGGCGGTCGTTGACTACAAACTCCGACTTCTTGCTGTCTTTGTCTGGCATAGCTCCCCTGATTAAAACGAAAACGGAATAGGTTGCACCCAGGCCTGCTGCTCGCCCACTTGCACGGCAGTGCCCGGCGCGGCAAACTCGCGGCGGAGATACCCCAGCGCCACAGTGCGCTCCCCGCTCGGGAACGGAATGCGCGCCGCGCTGGTAATCTCGCCGATGTTCTTGTCGCCGTCCTTTATCTTAGTGGCGGTTTGCGGCGGCTCGCCTTGCAGCAGGAAGCCCGTAAACGTGCGGTGCAGGATGGCACGGGCGCGAATGCGCTCCACGATCTCTTGCCCTATGTAGCAGCCCTTGGTGAAGTTGAGGGCGTGCTTCTGCTCGGTCTCCTGCGGAAGGTCACGCTGGCTGAGGTCAATGCCGTAGCGCGGAACGCCGCGCGCGATGCGGTACCACTCCAGCGCCTCGCTGCCTACCGGCGTCGCGCCGGCTCCGGCCAGAGCATCCCACACGGTGGGAGTGTGCTCGGCGGCGAACCACAGCTCATAGCCGTCCATGCTGGGATGGGTGCTGCGTGCCACCGAGATGCCGATTAGGCGCCACACGCTGTCCGCCACCTGGCCGGGCGCAAGTTGGGACACTTCGATACCGGCGTTTTGCAAGAGGCTTTGGGCGTGCGGGCCGGCAATTCCCACCGCCGACACCTTGTCGCTGATGTTGGCCACCTCGACGTCGTCCATGATGATGTAGCGATCGAACATTTCGGTGATGGCCTGCGTCTGCGCGCGATCGCTGGTCACCAGCAGGTAGTCGCCGCGATTGTAGGCCACCAGGTCGGCCACGATACGTCCCTGCGCGGTCAGCAAAAAGCTGTACACACCGTGGCCGACGCCGAGATCCCGCACATTGTTCGTCACCATGCCGTTTAACCAGCGGACACGGTCCTCACCGCTCAGCACCAGCTTGGCTTGCCAGCACAGGTCGTAAAGGCCGCAGCCGTCGAGCAGCTCGCGAAACTCAGCCGCCCGATCACCAAACGACGCGGGCGTTTCGGCTCCGCGGTAACTCGTGAGCGCGGCGCCACTGGCGATCAGCTTGTTTTGAAACGTGGTCACACTCATACAGAATCTTTGATTATAGCGGGGATCGACTGGATGCTGGGAGCGTCGCAATCAGGGATATACGGATGGCTGCTCCTCGTCAGTCGTGGTCGGAAGACAGAGTTGATAGAGATTGGAGTGTGTTGGGATGCAACCATCAAGGCTGAGGTCTAAGGTTCGCTCCAGTTCACCATGTTGGAATGGATCAGCACCTTCGGCGTCGGGCTGGGTGAGGACTCTTCCCACGTAGTGAAGAAATGCAGTTGAGGCGGCTGGTTCTTTCCGCTCAAATCTGCGTAGATGAATGACCCGCGATTGTAATCGCCGATAAACGGAAAAGTCGGATTTATGTTCCAGCTCCAGTTGTAGGCACCGCCATTCTTCACCGCCAGCGCCGTCGCATTGCCCCAGAGCAAGCCCCGCCGCACGGTCATGTAATTTGCCGTGGAATTCCCCTTCGCAGGCACATCCATCCAGTAAACGACGACCGCATCGAACAATGCATCCTTGTCCTCGTTGGGATGAAACTCAAAACGGTCCGTGGGCACGAATGTCGCCTGAAGAATCGAGTGCCCGCTGGCCCCTTTGATCAGCAGGTTGGAAGTAACCACCGGGTTCTTGTCGCCCGCAGCCTTCGTCGTCACCAGCATGACCGCAGCCACCTGCTGGTTGTTCACTACCCCGGAATACATGACGATGACATCGTCGACATTGGAAACCCCCCAGCGCGTGACGCCCACGCTCGGGCTCCCCGCACCGATCGTAGCCTGCAAGTTCGACGCAGCCACGGTCTGGCAGTCCAGCGGCGCAGCCAGGCTCTGGTCCTGATATTTGATGGTCTGCGAGTCGGCATTCTTGAAGCTGGCGCCATAGTCGTCGGACCAGTACAGCCGGGGCTCAGTCCCCTCGCAGCGAAAGGCGTACACGCGGTGATTGGGCGTGGTGGCGATTACCGTGGGGTTGCCGCTGGCGTTGGCATTCACTCCCGGCAGGAGCACAGGGGTTAGCCAGCTGTCGCCTCCGTCCAACGATTTCAGCACCATCGTCTTGCCAGCCATTGGTCCCATGCGGATGGCCGCGGTGAGGAACACTGCCGTCTTCAGAGGAAACGGAAAGTACGGGTCAACGAACACCTCCGGACGGTCGATCGCGTAACCGCTCTGATTGCTATTGCCCTGCGCGTCATATTCCGGCACCGCCCAGGCGCCGTTCATGAAATTAGGCTCGTTCAGATCAATGACCTTCTTCTTCGTCCAGTTGGTGCCGCAATCGCTGGACCTGACCACGGCCAACGAACAGGTGGTAAAAGGGTTGTTACATCCCACCGGTTTGGTCTTGTCGAGGCGATTGGGGACTGGAGTTTTCGGCGGATGATTCGCCATCACCAGGTAAACATGAAGGAGATCACCGGCGGCAACCCGGGTCATCAGGGAATCGGTGTAAAAAATATTGTCGCGCTGCACATCCTGAGTCGGCGCCTGGCTTGTTTTACAGCTGAAGTTCTGCGGATTTCCCGACCCGTTCCACTGCTTGTTTGAGGTGAACGTGATGTTGTCCCCCACTAGTTCGCTGGCAGGCTGCGCCTGGAAGCAATTGGCGGCCCCTGTGAGGTAACAATTCAGGTCATTGCTGGCCATTCTCGTGGCCCCATACTGAAGGCCATAGGTCACCAACATCCGTCCGTTCGAGCAACTGCCGTTGACACCCGGCGGCATAACTGCGGAACCGGTTTCCACCTGCATACGGTCCTGCGAGAGTAGCGCTGAATCGGAATTCAACACGGCGACCGGCGGTCCCGGTTTGCCACCGCAACCACTGAATACTATTACGGTTCCCACGGCCAGCGACGACAGCACCCCTACTAGACGTTCCATGTCGCGCCTCCCGCCAGGCGCACTGGAATTACAGCGTGACCTTGAACGGATGCACGCATTCCAGGTTGCCGATTTGGAAATTCAGGCGAGTAGCACTATACACCCGATTGTTGCGGAATTAACGACTTTGGCGGGAAGGTGTCCGAATTGCGGGTTCAGAGCGGTTTCGGGATTGCTGTATCCTTCCGGCCGGTTGGGTAGAGCGGCGCTTCAGCGGCTGTTACGAAACTGCGATCGCAATTTGCATGGTGGAACAAATGCTACGAAGCGTGACCGCACGAGCCGCGAAGCGGCGGCTTCGTAGTTAGCCCGGCGTGCAAACGCCGGGGCAAGGGGAAAGATTCCGGAGCCGCGTAGCGGCGACTGGAGTTTCGTAACGGCCTCTTCAGCGCCGCGTCCCGCCAACCCCTAAAAGATTGTCATCCTGAGCGGAGCGACCGAAGGGAGCGGAGTCGAAGGACCCGCTGTTGTTCTTGACCTGTCATCCTGAGCGGAGCGACCGAAGGGAGCGGAGTCGAAGGACCCCTTTCGTTGGAAGAACTTCTTCGTGCTTGCCATCACGAGGTCGCCGCTTCCGACTTGTCATCACGAGGTCGCCGCAGGCGACCGAGGGATCTGCTTTTGTCCTTCCGACAACTCACCACTATCCACTGACGTGTCATCCTGAGGCGGGTGCCTGTAGATGGTCAAGATGTTGTTCCCATCGGAGCACGGCTGATGGGCGGCTGCTACGAGTTGCTAGCTGCCAGTCGCTTTGTTTATCGTTCCAACTCGTGACCACTCGCAAACACATCGCCGTCGTCCCCGGAGACGGCATCGGCAAGGAAGTCATTCCCGCTGCACTCGAGGTCCTGCGTGCGTGCGGCGCGCCGCTCGAGTTCACCACCTTCGACTGGGGCGCCGACCGCTATCTGATCGACGGCACCACAATTCCAGCCGATGGCTTCGCCATGCTGGCTCGCGACTTCGACGCCATCTTCGTCGGAGCGCTGGGCGATCCCCGTGTGCCCTCGAACATTCACGCCAAGGAGATCTTGCTGGGTATGCGTTTCCAGATGGATTTGTACGCGAACGTCCGCCCGGTGCGTCTTCTCGACGCTTCACTCTGCCCGCTGAAGAACACCACTCCGGCCGACATCGACTTCACGGTAATTCGCGAGAACACCGAAGGGGTGTACGCGGGCATGGGCGGCAACTTCAAACTCGGCACGCCCGATGAAATCGCCACACAAGAAGATATCAACACCCGAAAAGGCGTGGAAAGCATCATCCGCTACGCCTTCGAGTATGCGCGTGACAACGGTCGCAAGAAAGTGCTGATGGCCGACAAGTCCAACGTCATGACCTATGCCGGCGGCCTGTGGCAGCGCGTGTTCAAGCAAGTCGCGGCCGAGTTTCCGGATATCGTGACTCAGCACATGTATGTCGACGCGCTTTGTCTCCAGATGGTGCGCGAGCCCCAGTCGCTCGACGTAATCGTGACCAACAACATGTTTGGCGACATCATCACCGACCTCGCCGCTGCGCTGCAGGGCGGCCTGGGCATGGCGGCCAGCGGCAACATTCACCCCGGCCGCACCTCGATGTTCGAGCCGGTGCACGGGTCGGCGCCGCAAATTGCGGGCAAGAACCATGCCAACCCAATGGGCGCAATCCTGACCGGCGCGATGATGCTGGCGCATCTCGGGCAGAGCGCGGACGCGCAGAAGCTTGAAGCGGCTGTGCTGGATGCGGTCCGCCAGAAGAAAACGACTACCGACGTGGGTGGCACGCTGGGCACACGCGAGTGCGCGCGATGGATCGCCGAGATAGTGGCAAGATAGCTGCACGCTGTGAGCTATCGGCCCTTAGCTTTAGCCTGCAGGCATAGCTTTGGACATGACCTCGCGTTACGGTGCTTGCACGCCGATCCACTCCGCTTTATAACTGACTCGCCATGACGAAATCCGAGTTTCTCTCGCTCCGCCGCGCCGAGTTCCCCAAAACCCTCAAGCTGTTGCGGATGTATCCGGAGGAAAAGAAGGACCTGAAGCCATCGCCGATCATTCGCAGCGCGATTGAGACGCTCAACACGTTTATCAATGAAGAGGGCATCAATCTGTCCTACGCGCAGACTGGAGCGTTCGACATGGCCGGCTTTGCCTGGGCCGCGCCGCCATCCACCATGGCGGACGGGATTGCAAAGCTCGAAGCACTCGCCCTCGAAGTCGATGCCGCGCTGGAGCGCATGTCGGAAGAGGACTTTCAGCAACCGACGGAGTTCTTCGGGATGAAAATGCTTCTGTCGGAGGCAATGCTGCTGATGCTGCTGGACCACATCCACCACCGAGGACAGTTCACCATCTATTCGCGTATTGCCGGGGCGAAGGTACCGCAGATATACGGCCCATCGGCCGATGAGCCCTGGCAACCGCCGCAGTAAGCGCTAAAAAACGCGAGGCGTGCACGCTAACACGCCTCGCTCAGAGGGGAGAATCAGGGAGGGCTCCCTTCTAGACAAACTCGTGGTCGTTCCTCGTCGTTCTTCGCTAATTGCTCTTCGCTCGCCGCACTTAGCGATTCGTCATCCGGCTCCCGCCAGCGGTCGTGATCAGCTCGCCCGTCTGGCCGTTAGCGTTCCCGGGCTAACCTCCGACCGTACGAGAGAAGCGTAGAACAGTTGCAGAGTTTCGTATGTGATGCGCGTCACAATGCAACGTACGCAAGGGGCATTGTCGAAGTGGTAAACGGAACGCAGGGTTCTCGAACGGCTGTACGCGTCTTCCGATACCCTTTTGACGCATGGTCTCAATGGCCGCCGTGAGCAACCGGCGGCGGAGACGGCTCACGGGCCAGGATCTCGATTACGCTGCGCACATCCTGCACCTCGACGGCGCGGATCGCAGCCAGGGCGTCGCCCTTAAACGGGGGATACAGAATGGCGCGCCCTTCCAGAGAAACGGCCAGATCGAGACCGTCGATGGTGACGTCGTGGAGGAACGCCGGCTCGTTGGCCAGGCGTTGGGCCACAAACCATGCCGCCTTGCGCGCCAGATCGATGTTGAAATTGATGAGCGTGCTTTCGGTCTTGAGGCCGACTTTGGACAAGTCCTTGATTAGCGGCGATAAGGTTGACATTTCGTCTTCGACCGCGCCCACCTGCGCCGCCAAGACGACGTTGATCTCATCGAAGTCGGACTTGAGCTGAGGAAGCTGGTCACCGGGACAAACCTGAGCTGCGGCCACGCCCAGATCGAGATTGATGTGGGCGTTCATGCCCGCCAGCAAATGCTGCAGGATGATCCGGGTGTCGTCGTCGCAAGCGTGAAATGCGACCTTCCAGCAATGGCTTGGTTTTCCGTCGGATTGGTAAGCGCTCGACGCGTCTAGATAACGGCTGGCAAACACCACGTCGAGAGTTTCCATGCGCGGGCCGTCGGCAAACTGGTTGTTGGCGATCCCGGCTTTCACCGCTCGCGTGACGCGGCGATAGAGCGCAGCGAAATAGCCCAAGCGGCTCTTCTCGTCCCATGCGCGCTGAATGATCGCATCCAGGTCGGCGATAACATCGTCGATGGTGTGAAGTGGCATGGAGTGGATGGTACCAGAGCCCGAAAATGGCCCAAGACGGCCAAGCCATCGGGCTGGCGATTGTGCCCGACTCCAATCCTGGCGCCGGACACTATTACCGCTCCGACCACTTCAGCCTGGCTCGCGTGGGTGTGCCCGCGTTCTCCATCGGCCCGGGCGACCTTTATCAGGGACACAACCAGGACTGGGGCTTGCAGAAAATGCGCGACTTCGTCGCCAAGGACTACCACCATCCCAGCGTCGAATACCGGCGAGTAGGCCACAATTGCTTTCCGCCTTTGGCAATTGCGGGATGTCGAGGATCTACCTCACGTGGCGCTTCCTGAACGGAATCTGCACTACCGCTTCCAGCTCCACGGGATCTCCGGCTTTGGTGCCAGGGCGAAAGACCCAGTGCGAGAGGGCCCGCGCGGCGGCTGCATCCAGTCGGGGATCGACGCTGTTCAGCACCTTGATGCCGCTCACCGTGCCGTCCGCGTGGATCACCGCATAAAGTGTCACCGTGCCCTCCACGTTGTCGCGCAGCGCATCCGCCGGATACGCCGGATCCACTTTGGACAACGCCACCGGCGCGGCCAGCGCCGCTTTACTGTCCGACTGTTTCAGCTCGGCAAAGCGCACAATCCAGCTTCCCGTCGCCGAAGTCAGGTTGGGCATATTCAGCACCAGCGAATAGTATTTCTTCGTGCCGAACACCTGCCGCTCCACGGCGTCGGCGTCGGTGTCTGACATTGTGGGAGGAGGCGGCTCGACCGGCGGGCGGCTGACGCTCGGAATCGAAGGTCGCATCGCCGCCGCGATGAGCTTCCTGTTCGCTTCCGCCTGTGTGTCGCCCGGCGACTTCCCGGGTGTTCCTGTCACCGCGGCGGCCGCAGCTCCCGGAGGCGCGGCCCCGACACTGATTCCCGGCGGCGCATTGCCGTTGCCCCCGCTGCCCGAACCGTTTCCCTTGCCGCCGCCCGCTCCGCTGCCCGTCGCTCCCGGAGTTCCCGCCACATTGGGCGTCCCCGGTGCATCGGGCTTGCCGCCCGGCGATGCGTGAAACTCACCACTGCGATTGCCGCCAGGCACCTCGATGGGCCCACGCACATCCGCCGGATTCAGGCTCAGGGCGATGATTTGCCCTTGTCCCTTCGACGGCTGCAGTCCCTGGATACTCGGCTGTGCCGGGACGTTCTTGCCCGCGCTTTCCCCTGCTGCGGCATCGCCCACTGCGCCCGCGCGCTGCGGCTGAACCGGCAACTTTGGCGGCGCCACCTGGGGATCGATCTGCGCCATGTTGATCTCGCCGCGCCGCAGCTTCAACTGGTCCGGCGCCAACGGCGGCTCAATCACCGACGGCTGCGCCAGCGCCGGCATCGTCAGCTTCGGTTTCACATGCGATACGTCCGCCGTTGGCTCCACCACGGTAGGCTGCGCCATGACCGTCAGCCGGTTGCGCGATTGCAGCTTCGAGACGTCTGCTGTCGGTTCCACCACCTGTGGCGCAAACTGCGGCAGCTTGAGCTGCGATATCGGCCGCTGCGATGCGGCAATCGGCTGTCCCGGAATGTTCGTCCACGCCACAATGTTCGGCAGCGGCACATCATGATTCAGCTTGATATTGGGCGGGGTCACGATGGTCTGGTGATTGTTGTCGGGGTTGGGCGGCACAGACAGGATTTCCTGTTTGGCCAGCTTCGGCGCGCCCTTGCGCGGCTTGGCCTCGCCTCGTGGACCCGTGTTGATGGGGGGCAAATACTCGCTCAGCGCGTAGTGCTCCACCTGGGTGTTCTCAAACGGAGACTGTAATTGCACTGGGCGGCTAAACCAGGATGACGTTGAGAAGAAATAAATCAGAACAACCAGCAGCGCATGGTAGCCGTAGGACTCCACGTAATGCTGCGGACCCAACCCCGTGGCGATCCATTTTTCCGGGGGGATGGGTACGGGCTCGGCCGTGGTCTCCACCGGCGCCGGCTCGCGCCGTAGAATCAGGTCGGTAAGGTTGCGCCAGAAGACGCGCGGCCGGGGCTCCAATTCGTAGTGCAGGGCCGGCGCATTGTGAAATGCGTCATCTTTCTGGGGCTGCGTCGCTGTTACTTCAGACATCCTCCCCTACCCTGGTACGCGTAGTTGGATTATAGCGAAAAGCACGGTGCCAATTGTGAATTCGCGCCGAGAGCATGCCATAAATCTCACCGTCGAGTACCCCACCCTTGCCGCCTGCTTTTGGCGACCGGTGGGAAACTTCGGATGGCGGGCCGCCACTCGCTTAGCCTTGGCAATTGTGGGGTCCCAGCCCGCCGTGCCATGATGGAGCTTCAGGGAGCCAACATGCCTTGTCAGCGAGTTTTCACGACGGGTGTTTTTCTCGTCCTCCTGGCGCTGCTGCCGCCAATCGCAATTCCCCAAGCCCCGCCCGCGCCCCCGGTATCGCCTGACCTCTCCGGCATGTTCACCTTCCTCAAGGAAGGGGAGTTCGTGCAGCTCACCGTCGAGGAAGGCCAACTCTCTGGTTTGGTCTCTCGGTTCGGCGATACTGCGGACGACAGGGGACAATTCATCGACCAGTTCTTTGACAAGGCGTCACTGCAGGGCGACCACCTGTACTTTAAGACAAAGACGGTTCACGCGCTTTGGTACGAGTTCGACGGCACCCTGACGACGCTCGCGAGCAAACAAAAAGGAGAGGAAGGTTATCGCGTGCTAAAGGGCAAGTTGACACTGCACAGCCTCGACGCCAAGGACGTCGACCATATCAGCGAGCGCAGCGTGGAATTCAAATCATTCCCCGACTTCCGCCGCCCTTAAAAGGCAAGGCTGGAGCCGAGTTCGCATTTCGGCTGCAGACTCACCGCAAACCGCGCTGCCGCCGACCCGCTACGAGCGACCAGTCACCGATGGTCATAGCTGGCCGCCAAACGCCAGTACATAGCTACTGGATCTTGATGGCGCCCGCACTCGCCGATTCCACCAGTACCAGGTTCCGCAACGACTCAACGTGTCCGTCCTCCATCATCGACAGCTCGATATACAGCCGGCGCAGGGAATCTTCTTCCGTCTGTTCCACCAGGCGAGCGTAGAAGTCGTGGGCGTTCCTCTCCGCATTCAGCGCGACCTGCAGGGCCCGTTCCCGTGCGCTGCGGTGGCTGGTTTCGGTCTCGTCAAACACATCGCCATCTTCGAGCCTCGGCACCTCGATCATCTCCCGCAGGTTTTCTTCCGTTAGCGGGCAAGCCTCGCTCCCATAGCGTTCCTTGTACCTCTCCTGCAACATCGCGCTGTGCCGCTTCTCTTCGGCCGACATGTCCTGGAATACGCTGGCGATCTCCAGCGATTCGGCGTCGTGAAACTCGGTAAACATCTGGGCAAAACGCTGATAGATGCCGGCATTGCGGTCTTCGATCAAAATGGCGACGTGCAGGGCTTCTTGTGGATTGAGGGACGCGAACGCCCGTGTCATGCAGTCCTCCCGAGAACGTGCAGTGATGACTTGCATTCTACCCGCCGCAGGGCAAAAAGTCCCCGGTCGGTGCTCTCAGCCTGATGATTCGGTTCCATTTTGGAACGACCGCCAAACGCGCTCGCTTTGACTGAGAGGCGGTCTAGCCCACCTTCTCCTGCGCCTGTTCCGCCTCTTTCGCTTGGGCGCGCTCCGCCTCGATCCGGGCGATCGTGCGCTTGAGCCAGTGCTTCACGTTTTCCCGCAACTCTTCCTCCGACTGCGGCGTGGCGATGGTATCTCCGTGCTTATTCAACGGAATGTGATGACAGGGAACATCCTCCGTGCGGTACTGTTCGGGCACGAAGTCGTACAGCAGGCACTCATGGCAGGCGTGGGGACGCGTCGGGTCCCCGTGATTGGGACAAGTCAACGAGTCCTGGAAGATGGAAGCCGGTCCCCAAGGCGTGCTATACCAATTTCCATAGCCACCCTGTTCGATGAAGTTGAGCTCGTAGCGCAGAACCTCCAGCACGTCTCGTTTGTCTTCCGACATTCACGCCTCCCCGGGGAGCTCAGGCTCGTGGATTCGCTCCCTCTCTGGCTAAGATTGTGGTCGAACACGAACCCTCAAGCTGTGACATGGCTCACGCCCTGGTGTGACGGATGTCCGCATCTGAAACAAGCTGCAAGACTTCCCAAAATTGTTAATTAGCGTGACTAACGTCACATACCCGCCCCGCCGGGTCTGCCATTGTAGTGCTCAGATTGCCCATTGTGGGAACGGGGAGGCAACATGCAGGGCAACACCAACTTCGACGAGCGGCCCTTCATTGCCATCTGGGAAACCACCCAAGCCTGCGACTTGGCCTGTGTCCACTGCCGCGCCTGTGCTCAGCCCCTGCGTAACTCGCAGGAGCTTACCACCCACGAGGCAAAACGCCTCATCGACGAAATCGCCGCCATGGAAGTCCCTGTCTTCGTACTCACCGGCGGCGATCCGCTCAAGCGCCCTGACGTCTTCGAGCTGGTGCGCTACGCCACCGAGCACAACGTCCGTATCTCCCTGACTCCGAGCGCCACTCCGTTGCTCACGCGTGACAGTATCGTGCGCCTGAGATCGGCTGGACTGGCGCGTCTGGCGGTTTCGCTCGACGGCCCCACCGCCGCCATCCACGACGCTTTCCGGCAGGTGCAAGGTTCCTATGAGTGGACCCTCGACGCCGTGCGCTGGGCGCGGGAAATCGGCCTGCCGGTGCAGATCAACACCACGATCACGCGCCATAATCTGGCGATGATCGACGACATCATCGCCCTGCTGGAGACCCTCGACATCACCTTGTGGAGCGTGTTTTTCCTGGTACCGACCGGACGCGGCTCCAATATCGACCTGATTTCCGCCGAGGAGTTCGAACAGATATTCGACAAACTCTACCAGACCTCCCAGCGCGCGCTGTTCGACATTAAAAGCACCGAGGCCCAGCACTATCGCCGCTACGTCCTGCAACGCCGGACAGAGGCGCGCCGCCGCGGGGAGAAGCCGGATTCCACCTATCCCCGCATGCCCCAATTCTCGCAGTCGCCCATCGGCGTGGAGACACCCGACGGTATCGGTCGTGCCCCGCGCGGCATCAACGACGGCAAGGGCTTCGTCTTCATTTCACATCTTGGCGAAGTCTATCCCAGCGGATTTCTCCCGCTCTCTGGCGGAAATGTACGCCGTCAGTCGCTGGCCGACATCTATCGCAACTCGCCGCTGTTTCGCTCGCTGCGCGATAGCAAGAAACTGGAGGGGAAGTGCGGCGTCTGCGAATACCGCGAAATATGTGGCGGCTCCCGCGCCCGCTCTTATGCAACGACCGGCAACCTGTTCGCCGAGGAGCCGTGCTGCATTTACGAACCGACGGGTGTGGCTGCTAAGAGCGAAAAACCGGCACCCGTGGCGGTCTAGCGCGGATTAAGCGAGGCTGTGCTGGAGAATTCCCGGCCTCACGGCCCGTGGCTGCCCAGATCTTCGGACCCCGTGTACTGCTTGCGCGCCGCGGTTTCGTCGGCCCGCAACTTGTCCACCGCGGCGCTCAACTGGTCGAGTCGTGAACGGAGCGATTGAAAGTCGCTGGTGCTCAGCTCTTTCCCCGGCTTGTCGGCGTTTTCGATCTCGACGGTCAGGCCAGCAAACTGCGCCCACAGTAGACTCTCGGCCTGGGTGCTTTTCGTTTCGTATTTCGCCTCTGTCTCAGCGGCGCGGCGCACGTCCCAATACATTTGCGCGATCTGGTTCCACACGCGATTGAGCTTCTCGATCGTCGTCTTGGTTGACTCATGCTCGAAGATGTACCACTCGTCGAGAATGTCTCGAAGCTCCTTTTCCAGCTTGGCGTGCTCATCGAAGAGTTTGTTGATCTGTGCAAACTGCGACTCGGTGGAAGTGTGATATTCGTCTCGCCACAACTTTTCGACGCCAAAGGCCTCCAGTTTGCCTTTGATGGCGGCGGCCTGCGCGCGCAGCACCGAAACTCCGGTCTGCGCTTTGGCTGCGTCGGTGACTCTTGTTTTCTTATCGGGAGGGTTGGGTGACTTGGCGGGCAGAGGCGAGCGAGAGAGCGTGACGGCTGGGCGAGCCTTCAGCTCAGGAGATCGTGCGACGCTGGTGTGCGTCGTAGCTTCGACTCTGTGCCTCCAGAGTATGTGCTGGAAGGGCGTGATTGCGTGTGAAGTCTTGGGTGACGCTGCCGCGGCATTGGGCTGCGGGTGCGTTCGATCAGCCCGTGTGTATTCGAGGATCTCGGCGAGGCTGGCTGCTGGGGGCACCGGGCCTGTTCTCGCGGCATGGGCGGTGGAAGGCATCCGAACTGAAACCTTGCCGGCGGGACGGGAGGCTGCCAATGCTCTGGATGCCGGCTCCGGTTGCGCGTATACCCGTGAATGCATCGTGCCCTCCCCACAAGGGCGAACAGTTTCGATCGAGAGCCGGGGTCTTTCTGGGTCTGTATCGTAGCTGATCGCGCCAGTTGCCACAAACCGCGGACGCTGGCGGTGGCGCGGAAAAGAGAAACGGGGCCCTCATTTGCCTTGAGTTGGCAATGGAGAGTCCCCGTGTGACCACCTTACTGGTTGTACTTCTGCTTGTAGAAGTCGATCTGCTGCTGGATCTGTTCCTTCGTCAGCCCTTTCGTCCAAGCGTGATACGGGCTGTTCATCACCTCGGTGGTGACGCCCGGCATGATCGCTTCGGCTTCCGGAATGAATTCGTTGTAGAACGTCTTGGCTACTTCATAGAAGCCATGCCACTGGGTATAGTCAGGGCCCATCATGGCTGTGCCCATGCGCGCGCGCCGTCCCTGGTGGTGCCACATCTCGTAATACGTCCACTCGATCTTGTCGTCGAAGGGCGTCTTCGAGATCTTGTTGGCGGCATAGAGCTTGTCCATGATCGACTTCGCCGGCTTAGCAAACTTTTCGTTGTAGAGGTCGATGGTGTCATCGTATTGCTTGTAGAAGTTCTCGACCCATCCCGCAGCGTGGCAGTTCGAACATACATCCTGCATCGCTGCCCGCTTCCTTTCCCAGTCTTTCTGATGGATGGTGATGGCCGGCCGCAGTGTGTAGCTGATGCGGTCGCCCACATCATGGGTGACACGTTGCGTCGAAGTCGCGCTCATGTGACAGGTGGCGCAGGTTGGGGCCGCCGAATAGTCCTTGCCCACCACCCAGGTCTTCGCGTCGAGGTTCATCTTGTCGATGTTGGCGCGGAA
>Ga0335083_10004005_pt1 | contig 18879 bp, 17 predicted proteins | sample Lox_Sample_42_FD_206716 | JGI IMG/M metagenome (GOLD analysis project Ga0335083, IMG submission 206716) | Soil microbial communities from Loxahatchee National Wildlife Refuge, Florida, United States - Lox_Sample_4.2 | ecosystem: Environmental > Terrestrial > Soil > Wetlands | place: USA...
TGGTTGCCGGTCTCGACCGCGTCTTCCATGAAATAGCAGTGGCCGACGGTGTTGAAGGTGACGTTGTTCTGGATGCGCAGGTTGTTGGTGCCGTGCACCGTCACGCAGCGGCTGAACGTGTCGTGGATCGATGAGTTCTCGATATACTGGCCTGTGCCATCGCCCAATATGTGCCAGTGGATCGGGTAGCGGGCCAGGTGCATGTTCTGGCCCATGCGATTGAGCTCAATGCCCGAGACATACATTTTGGAGCCGGCCATCGCCATGATATGGCCGCCGAAATAGGTCTTCTCGGAGTCTTCTGAAGCCTGGATCTTGATGTTGCGGCTCAGCATGCCGACCTCGCCGCGCTCGTCCACGCCGAAGGTGATCTCGCCAAAGTGCATATATTGCAGCGGCTTATCGAGCGTGATCATATTGCCTTTGACGGCGGCGACGGTGCGCTCCTCCGCCTGATGGGGATCGAAGTCGGTGGAAGCCAGCACGATCACGTCGCCCTTGCGCCAGCCGGCGGCATTGAGGACGGCGATCGTCGCGCTGCCTGCCTTCGCCGTCTTCGCAAGCTTGGTCCAGCTGTTCTGGCGATCACCATGCAGGCTGAGCGTACCGCTCATCAGCATGATGCCGCGATCACCCATGGTGTTGATGTCCTCATTGGGAACGACATCCGTGAGCGTGATCGTGGCTTTATGCGTATAGGGCTTCGCTTCGCTGCCGATGTCGAGTTCGCCGCCCGGCAGATAGATCCAGTCGGTCTTGAGTTCGAGGTCGAGCGCGTCGGAAAAGCTGAGCTTGCCGTTGATCGTCAGGCTGCGCAGCGCGGGCGGCGCGACGTCGAGAAGGATGTTCCGGTCGCGGCCGATGGTGACCGCATCACCCGCCTTGGGCACCTTGCCGCCGGGCCAGGACGCCGGATCGGACCAGCGCGACTGCTTGACCGCCGAGGCCGGCGCCTTGCTCATGTCCATATTGGCTGGCATTGCCTGCGCATCGGCCTTCGCCCCCGCGCCAAACATGAGAGCTGCCGGAAGCAGCAAGGAAACAAGAAACTCGCGCGAGCGCATGCGCATGGCATTGATCCCCTCTCTCGAGCGGGACCGTAGGCCCCGCATTCTGATTTTGAGCGCAGCTTACTACGACAACATAGCTTTGCAACGGATAAGCCGATGTGGCGAGCCACGATAGGCGCGTGCCCCCGGGCATCGGCTTCGCGGGTCCGCTTGCCACGAACTGCGGGAAACAAAAAGCCCCCGGCGCGCGCCGGGGGCTCTTGCTCATAGGGGGCTCCCGCCTATCTGCTGACCTGAAGGCTGACGCCGCCACCCGGGCCTTTGCCGGGGCCGCTACCAAGAACGTCGCCGGTGGAGACGAGCTTCACCCAGAGCGCGTCCTTGCCCTTGTAGTAGGAGGTGGCGCTGGCCTTGCGCAGCGCATCGAGACTGTCCTGCGCCGCGCCCGATGCCGCCGTGGTGAACCCGGGCAGCTCGAAGATCACCCAGGAGCCGGTATCCAGTTCCTTCACGTTGAGCGCCAGGGACGGCCTTTCGGTGGTCACCTTGATCTCGGTGCCCGCGCGGACGTTGGTTTCGCCGCTGGCGGGGAAATCCTTCCCATCGCGGCTGAGGACGACCGGCAGTTGCGGTGCTGCCGGGGCACCTCCGGCGCGAGCACCAGGCGCGCCATAGCTGGGAGCGCCCCCAGGAGCGGCACCGGGAGCCGCCGCGACCGGACCACCGGCACCGCCGGCTCTCGGGGCGCCGCCGCCAGGACCGCCCGGTCCAACGGAACCGGGGCCGAAACCGGCGAACCCGGGAGGCGCGACGGCGCCGCCGACAGTCATGCGTCCGACATCGCCCTTGCACACGGCGGCATTCCAGGTCGGCTTGATCTCACAGGCGCTGTCGATGGCGATCGCGTCATTCTCGTCATTGATGAGGATGAAGCTGTTCGGGACGCCGTCGACCGAGCCGTCCAGATCGTGGAACACAGCGGTCTTGTAGCTGCTATTGCCATAATCATCGTTGCTCCACCGGTGCTCCATCGGCGGGAAATAGACCGGCTTGGCGTTGATGAATTTCGCGTGCTGCACGGTGTTGTTGGAGCTCATGCCGAAGCTGGTGAAGAGCAGGTAGGAGATCGCGCCCGTCTTGCGGGTGGCATTGTCCTGGAAATTGACGAACGTGTCATTGTCCAGCTCATGATGATAGTCGTAGAACTCGTAGCCGCGGATCGGGAAATCCGCGACCTGGGGCTCCGGCAAGCTGCGGCCATAGGCCTTTTCCGCCGGTGTCGTGGGATTGCCGATATTGGCGCTTTCGCCAACGAAGGTCGAATCGACCACCCGCGATGTATAGGCCGATTGGCCGAAGTTGCCGGACGCATGGGTATAGCCGATCGCGTTGTCGGCCAGCTTCAGGCCCTTGTAGAGGTGCATCTCGCCGCGCGACCATAGGCCGCTGTTGCGGTTCTTGTAGCTGGTGAAATTCTCGATGACCGACGCCACCTGGGCACTGTTCGCATCGGTGGGGTTGGCAAGAGAAATATAGCCGCCGACGGCGAAATGGCCATCGGCCCTGGGCGCGCGGTCCATCATGAACCCGTCAAAGTTGGAGTGGGAGACATTGCCCTTGAACTCCAGCACCTGCATTCGGCTTGGCCAGATGTTCTTGCTGGTGTCCTTGTCCAGGAACGCGCCGGTCGGGTGCTGCGGCAATGCATACCAGAAGCCCGTCGCCTCGGACCCCGCGGCGACATTGTCCCGATAGATATTGTCGGGGTTGGTGATCCAGAAGGTCGACGCGTTGTTGTCCGACGGGATCAGGATATCCTTGGCATTCTGGCCGGTCGTGGCAAAGTTCTTGCCGTCCGCCGTCGATCCGAACGGCGCGAGGTTGGTCGGCACGCATGGTTTGCCGTCGGGATGGCATTTGGTGAGGATGCCGAGGTTGTGGATGAACTGGTTGCCGGTCTCGACCGCGTCTTCCATGAAATAGCAGTGGCCGACGGTGTTGAACGTCACATTGTTCTGGATGCGCAGGTCGTTGGTGCCGTGCACCGTCACGCAGCGGCTGAACGTGTCATGGATCGACGAGTTCTGGATATATTGGCCGGCGCCGTCACCAAGGATATGCCAGTGAATGGGATAACGGGCGAGGTGCATATATTGGCCCATTCGCGTCAGCTCGACGCCCGAGACGTACATCTTCGAGCCCGCCATCGCCATGATATGGCCGCCGAAATAGGTCTTCTCGGAATCGTCCGAGGCCTCGATCTTGATGTTGCGGGTCAGCATGCCGACCTCGCCGCGCTCGTCGACCCCGAACGTCATCTCGCCGAAGTGCATATAGGTGAGCGGCTTGTCGAGGGTGATGGTGTTGCCGCTCACCGCCGTGACAGTGCGCTCCTCGGCCTGGTGAGGATCGAAATCGGTGGAAGCCAGCACGATCACGTCGCCCTTGCGCCAGCCGGCGGCATTGAGCACCGCGATGCTGGCCGCGCCGGCCTTGGCGGTCTTCGCCAGCTTGGTCCAGCTGTTGGTGCGGTCGCCATGCAGGCTGAGCGTGCCGCTCATCAGCATGATGCCGCGATCGCCCATCGTGTTGATGTCCTCATTGGGGACATTGTCGGTCAGCGTGATGGTCGCCTTGTGGGTATAGGGCTTCGCTTCGCTGCCGATGTCGAGTTCGCCGCCGGGCAGGTAGATCCAGTCGGTGGTCAGGCTGAGATCGCGCGTGTCGGCGAAGCTCAATTTGCCGTTGATCGTCAAACTGCGCAGTGCCGGGGGCGCGACATCGAGCAGGATGTTCTTGTCCCGGCCGATGGTGACCGCGTCGCCCGCCTTGGGCACCTTGCCGTCCGGCCAGGATGCAGGGTCCGACCAGCGCGTCTGCTTGGCCGCAACAGCCGGCCCGGCCGCTGCCTTGCTCATGTCCATGTTGGCCGGCATCTGCTGCGCCACGGCTCCCGCGCCCATCATGAGCGAGGCTGGCAACAGCAATGAAACAAGAAAATGGCGCGATGGCATGCGCATGACCGTGATCCCCTCACCAAAGCCCGGGACTCAATGGCCCCTTGTTTTTTCTGAATGCGGTTTTGCAACGGATCAGCCGATTTGCCAAGCGGCTGCGGGCACAAATCGTTCCGGCCTGATCGATTTCCGCCCTACTTCTTCTTGCCGAAGTCGACCGTCACCACATTGGAGCCGGCATCCTCGCCGTCCTCGGGGTCGTTCTCCGCATCCTCATGCGGCTCGGGATCGTCGCCGCCGCCCTGAACCTGGAACTCCAGGCTGAAGTTGACCGCCGGATCGACGAAGAAGCGAATCGCCGAAAAGGGAATGACGAGATGGGCCGGCACCTGGTTGAAGGTGAGGCTGACCTCGAAGCCGTCGCCGCCGACCTTCAGGTCCCAGAATTTGTGCTGGAGCACGATGGTCATCTCGTCCGGGAATTTCTGGATGAGATGCGCCGGGATCGCGACGCCGGGCGCCTGGGTCTTGAAGGTGATGTAGAAATGATGGTTGCCCGGCAGCGCGCCGGAGCGTTCGACGTCCCGCAGCACGCGGCCGGGAATCGCGCGCAACGCCTCCTGCACGATCTCGTCGTAGGGGATCAGGCTGTCGGGCGTCTCGTCGCTCATGCGCACAGTCCTAGCGATGACGCCTTTGCGGTCAAGCGCATAGGGCGCGCTTTCCGCTCCGTCATCCGGACTTTCGCAGCCCTTCCGCGACGGACAATCGCATTGCGCGCGCGCAAAGGCGCGCTATAGGCCGCAGCCATGCGCACGGGGACAATCAACCGCACCACCGGCGAGACCGCCATTGACGTGACCGTCAATCTCGACGGGACCGGCGCCTATGACGTCTCGACCGGCATCGGCTTTCTCGATCATATGCTCGAGCAGCTTTCGCGCCATTCGCTGATCGACCTCGACGTGAAGGTGGTCGGAGATCTCCATGTCGACCAGCACCACACCACCGAGGATACCGGCATCGCGGTCGGCGAGGCGGTGGCGCAGGCGCTGGGCTCCAAAGCGGGCATCGCGCGCTATGGCAGTGCCTACTCGCCGATGGACGAGACGCTGACCCGCGTCGCGCTCGACATTTCGGGCCGCCCCTGGCTGGTCTGGAAGGTGCCGCTCACCATGCCGCGCCTCGGCGAATGGGACACCGAGCTCATCGAGCACTGGTTCCACAGCTTCGCCCAGAGCGCCGGCATCACCCTGCATGTCGAAAATCTCTACGGCGCGAACAACCATCACATCGTCGAGAGCTGCTTCAAGGGGCTGGCCCGCGCGCTGCGCCAGGCGGTCGAGATCGACCCGCGCAAGGGCGGCGCCATTCCGTCGACCAAGGGCATGCTGGGCGGCTGATCCATGACCATCGCGCTCATCGATTATGGCGCGGGGAACCTCCACTCCGTGCACAACGCGCTTCGGGCCGCCGGGGCGCAGGGCGTGGTCGTCACGGCCGATGCCGAGGTCGTGCGGCGCGCGCAGAAGATCATACTGCCCGGCGTCGGCGCGTTCCGCGCCTGCATCGAGCCGCTCAAGGCCATCCCCGGCATGGTCGCGGCGATGCATGAAGCGGTGTTCGACGAGGGACGGCCGTTCCTCGGCATTTGCGTCGGCATGCAGCTGCTTGCGAACGCCGGCGAGGAATTCGGCACGCATGAAGGACTCGGCTGGATCGGCGGCACCGTGCGCCTGATCGAGCGCAGCGATCCCGCGATCAAGATCCCCCATATGGGCTGGAACGATGTGATCCCGAGCGCGCCGCATAAGCTGATCGCGCCCGGCGAGGCCTATTTCCTGCACAGCTATCAGTTCGAGGCGGCCGATCCCGCGCAGGTGCTCGCCACCACCGATCATGGCGGGGCTCTCGTGGCCGCCGTCGGCCGCGACAATATGATCGGCGTGCAATTCCACCCCGAAAAGAGCCAGGCCTATGGCCTCGCCTTCCTCGACCGCTTCCTCAGGTGGCAGCCATGACCGGAATCCCGCCCTTCATCGTCTTCCCGGCCATCGACCTCAAGGGCGGGCAGGTCGTACGCCTCGCCGAGGGCGACATGGATCGCGCCACGGTCTATGGCGACGATCCCGCCGCGCAGGCGATGATCTGGGCCGACCAAGGCTCGGATTTCCTCCATGTCGTCGACCTCGACGGCAGCTTCGCCGGCCATGCGGTCAACGGCGCGGCGATCGCCTCGATCGTGCAAGCCTTCCCCGGCCATGTCCAGCTCGGCGGCGGCATCCGCGAGCCGCAGGCGGTCAAAGCCTGGTTCGACCTCGGCGTGTCGCGCGTCGTCATCGGCACGGCGGCGCTCAAGAACCCGCAGTTCGTCAAGGACATGGCCGCCGACTATCCCGGCGGCATCGTCGTCGCGGTCGACGCGCGCGACGGCATGATCGCGACCGACGGCTGGGCGGAAAAGTCCGACATGCCGGTCGTCGATCTCGCCCGCCGCTTCGAGGATGCGGGCGTTGCCTCATTGCTGTTCACCGATGTCGGCCGCGACGGGCTCCTGAAGGGCGTCAATCTCGACGCGACCATCGACCTCGCCCGCGCCGTCGACATTCCGGTGATCGCCAGCGGCGGCGTCGCGGGCATTGCCGACATTCGCGTGCTGAGCCTTCATGCGGGCGACGGCATCGAGGGCGTGGTGACAGGCCGCGCGCTTTACGACGGGCGGCTGGACCTGCGCGCCGCCATCGCCGTGGCGAACGCCAAATGACCGTCAGAACGAGGATCATCCCCTGCCTCGATGTCGCCAATGGCCGCGTGGTCAAGGGCGTCAATTTCGTGGACCTGAAGGACGCGGGCGATCCGGTCGAGCAGGCGCGGGTCTATGATGCGGCGGGCGCCGACGAGCTCTGCTTCCTCGACATCACCGCCTCCCATGAGGAGCGCGGCACGCTGCTCGATATCGTCGCGCGCACCGCCGAGGTCTGCTTCATGCCGCTGACCGTGGGCGGGGGCGTGCGCTCCGTCGAGGATGCGCGCGCGCTGCTGCTCGCCGGGGCGGACAAGGTGGCGGTCAACAGCGCCGCCGTCGCCCGTCCGCAAGTCGTCGCCGAGATCGCCGACCGGATGGGCGCGCAATGCGTGGTCGGCTCGGTCGATGCGCGGCGCGTCGGTGAGGGCCGCTGGGAGATTTTCACCCATGGCGGCCGCCGCCCGACGGGCGTCGATGCGGTCGAACATGCTCGCAACCTCGCGCGGCTGGGCGCGGGCGAACTGCTCGTCACCTCGATGGACGGCGACGGTACGCAGAAGGGCTATGATCTCGAACTGACCCGCGCGATCGCGGACAGCGTCTCCGTGCCGGTTATCGCCAGCGGCGGCGTCGGCACGCTGCAGGATCTCGTCGACGGCGTGACGCAGGGCCATGCCAGCGCGGTTCTCGCTGCCTCGATCTTCCATTTCGGCACCCACTCGGTGCGCGAGGCGCGGGAGGCGCTGGCGGCGGCGGGGATCGCGGTGCGCTCCGTCGACGCTTGACGCGCGCGCGCGTCGCGAGGACAAGCCCAGCATGACCGACACGCTGACCCGTCTCGAACAGACCATCCTGGCGCGCCGCGAGGCCGACCCGGAGACAAGCTATGTCGCGAAGCTGCGTGCCAAGGGCCGCGAGAAGATGGCCCAGAAGCTCGGCGAGGAAGCGACCGAGACCGTGATCGCAGCGCTCAGCGGCGACAAGGCGGCGCTGACCGGCGAGGCGGCGGACCTGCTTTTCCATCTCATCGCGCTGCTCGCCGATTGCGGGGTGAGCCTCGACGATATCCGGGCGGAACTGGAGCGGCGCGAGGGGGTCTCAGGGCTTGATGAGAAGGCGGGGCGCTCAAAATCATAGACGTCATGCTGAACTTGGTTGGCTTCGCCGCCCTTTCGGGTCAGCATCCATGGCGCCAAATGGACCCTGAAACGAGTTCAGGGTGACGAATAGGGATGAGGGACCAACCATGCCCGTCGACGCTACCTTGCCCTATGACGAGACCAACGTCTTCGCAAAGATCCTGCGCGGCGAGATCCCGAACCGCACGGTCTATGAGGACGAGCATGTCCTCGCTTTCCACGACATCGCCCCGCAGGCGCCGGTGCACATCCTCGTCATCCCCAAGGGAGCCTATGTGAGCTGGGACGATTTCTCCGCGCGCGCCACCGATGCCGAAATCGCGGCGTTCGTGCGGGCGGTCGGCAGGATCGCGCGCGAGGCCGGTTATCTCGCGCCGGGCTACCGGCTGCTGGTCAACAACGGCCTCGATGCCGGGCAGGAAATCCCGCATCTTCATGTCCACATCTTCGCCGGCCGGCCGCTCGGGCCGATGCTCGCGCGCTGAAGATGCCGTGGCGACCTATCCACCCCTCGAGACCGCGCGCCTCATCCTGCGCCCGATAGAGCTGGCCGATGCGCCCGCGATGCAGCGCCTCTTCCCGCGCTGGGAGATCGTGCAATATCTCGATACCTGGGTGCCCTGGCCCTATCCGGATGACGGCGCCGAGCGCTATCTGCGCGACTTCCTGCTACCGACGATCGCCAAGGAGCGCTGGTGGAGCTGGTCGATCCGTCTCAAGACCGCGCCCGAGCAGCTGATCGGCGTCATCGACCTGTTCGACTGGACCGACGACAATCGCGCCTTCTGGCTCGACCCGGCCTATCAGGGTCGGGGCCTGATCAGCGAAGCCGCCGATGCCGTCACCGACTACTGGTTCGATGTCCTGAAGCGCCCCGTGCTGCGTGCGCCGAAAGCCGTCGCCAACGCTGCCTCGATCCGCATCTCGGAGAAGCAGGGCATGCGGCTCATCAGGACCGGCGACAAGGAATATCGCGGCGGCATGATGCCGAGCCAGCTCTGGGAAATCACCCGCGAGGAATGGCAGGCGCGGAAGCGCTGAGAAAGGGCTGTCCTACAGCCCCGCCGGCATGCCATGCCGATCCCCATGGCCATGATGCTCACGGCGATATGCTCGATCCGCGTCCCGCGCATGATGCCGGGGAGGCGGAAGTTAGCGATACGTGTCGCTCACTTTACAAACTTCCGGGTCGCGACGCTGGTTTCCGTTTCGGTGACACCAAAACGGTTCGGCACCAGCCCCGTGGCCGAGGCGCGTGACTCGGCCCACGCGGCCGGCACCGTATCTCCGCGTCAGCGGAGCAGCGACCAAGCTCGCTTGCGCACCGCAAAATAACCGATAGTCTGCCCGGTCATTCAGGGGGAAGGCGGTCGCGATGCGTCGCCGCACGGAAAAAGGGACGGACCAGCCCATGATCTTCGGCCGCATCAAGCCGCTCGACGCCATTCTTGCCACCGCCGAAAAGAAATCGCTGCACCGTTCGCTCGGCCCTTTCCAGCTCACCATGCTGGGCATCGGCGGCATCATCGGCACCGGCATTTTCGTGCTGACCGCCGCCGCCGCGCAAAAGGCGGGGCCGGGCATGATCTGGAGCTTCGTCATCGCCGGCGCGGTCTGCGCGGTCGCGGCGCTCTGCTATTCCGAGCTGGCCTCGATGGTGCCGGTCTCGGGCTCGGCCTACACCTACACCTATGCCGTGGTCGGCGAGTTGCTGGCGTGGATGGTCGGCTGGGCGCTCGTGCTTGAATATGCGGTGGCGGCAAGCGCCGTGTCGGTCGGCTGGTCCGGCTATTTCATGGGGCTGTTGAAGAGTTGGACCGGGTTCGAGTTACCCACGCTGCTCCAGGCGGGGCCGGTCTGGTCGATGCACGGTTTCCTGCCCTATGCGGATTTCAGCGCCGGCATCATCAACGTGCCGGCCATCGTCGTGGCGCTCGCCGTGACCTGGCTGCTGATGATCGGCACCAAGGAAAGCGCGACCGTCAACGCCATCCTCGTCGCGGTGAAGGTGGCGGCGCTCACCCTGTTCATCGGCCTTGCCCTGCCAGTGCTCAAGGGCACCCATTTCGCACCCTTCGCCCCCAACGGCCTCGGCTCCTCGGGCATGGGCATCATCGGCGCGGCCTCGTCGATCTTCTTCGCCTATGTGGGCTTCGATGCGGTTTCCACCGCCGCGGAGGAAACGAAAAACCCCCAGCGCAACGTGCCGATCGGCCTCATCGGCAGCCTCGCCATCTGCACGGTGTTCTACATGCTGGTCGCGGTGAGCGCGATCGGCGCGATGGGCGCCCAGCCCACGGCGCCCGGCGTCGCGCCCGGCTCGGCCGAGTTCACCGCGCAATGCGCCGCCCTCGCCGCCCATGGCCAGCAGCCTTTGGTCTGTTCGAAGGAAGCGCTCGCCCATGTGCTGCGCTCGATCAACTATACCTGGGCGGGCGATCTGGTCGGCCTGGCCGCCAATCTGGCGTTGCCCTCCGTCATCCTGATGATGATGTTCGGCCAGACGCGCATCTTCTTCGTCATGGCCCGCGATGGCCTGCTGCCCGAGAAGCTGGCTTCCGTTCATCCGAAGTGGAAGACGCCCCATGTCGTGACACTGGTCACCGGCATCTTCGTCGCCATCGCCGCCGCGCTGCTGCCGGTGGGCCAGCTCGCCGACGTGTCGAACTCCGGCACCTTGTTCGCCTTCCTCATGGTGTCGGTCGCCGTGCTGGTGCTGCGCATCAAGGACCCGGCCCGCAAGCGGCCGTTCCGCACGCCGCTGATCTGGGTCGTCGCGCCGCTCTCGGTCATCGGCTGCGTGGTGCTCTATTTCTTCCTGCCCTTCGACGCGAAGATGGTGCTGCCGATCTGGGGCGGGATCGGGCTGCTGCTCTATTTCGCCTATGGCTTCCGCAAGAGCCATGTCGGCCTCGGCAAGGTCGAGGTGCATGAGGAGGATGCGGACGCGCCGCCCCTTCCGGTGCCGCCGGTCTGATCCAGCCGGTCAGCGCGCCGGCTCTGGCACCTTCGGGCGCTGCGCGGCCTTGCGCGGACGAGTGAACAGCCGTCCGCCCTCCGCCCAGAGGATGAACCCCAGACCGACGAAGCCGGCGACCACGAAGCCTTCCGCCAGCGGCAGCGTCGTGCCGTTGAAGCGCTGGCCGGTGAGCGCGCCGATCGAGGCTGCAAGCGCCATGCGCGCGAAGCTCTGGAAGCTCGAGGCCGAACCGGCGATCTCGCCGAACGGCTCCATCGCGATCGAACCGAAATTCGAGCCGGTGAAGCCGACGGTGCCCATGTTGAGCGAGATCACCGCCACAAACAGCCACAGCGGCTCATGCGCCAGCCGCGCGGCGAAGAGCTGGATGAGGCTCAGCACGATATAGACCATCAGCGCGCTGTGCGAGACGCGCCGCGCGCCGAAGCGCTCGACGATGCGGCTGTTCGAGAAATTGGCGACCGCCATCGATCCCGCCACGCAGGCGAAGCAATAGGGGAAGAGCCTGGCGGCGTGGAACGAGTCCGCGAAAATCTGCGGCGCACTGTTCAGGAAGCCGAACAGCCCGCCCATGATGATGCCCGCGCCCATCATATAGCCGAGGCCCAGCCGGTCGGTGACGATGGTCTTCCAGTTGCGCACGATGGTGCTGACCGCGATTTCCTGGCGGAACTCGGGGTGCAACGTTTCGGGCAAGCGGAAATAGACCCAGAAGAACACGATCACGCCCGCAGCGGCGAGGACATGGAAAATCTCGCGCCAGCTCGCCACGCTGATGATGATCTGGCCCATGCTCGGCGCGATCACCGGCACGGCGAGGAAAATGATGATGATGAGGCTCATCAGCCGCGCCATATGATCGCCGTCGAACCGGTCGCGGATGACCGAGATCGCCATCACGCCGAGACCCGCGGCGAAGAAGCCGTGGATGACGCGGACGACCAGCAGCGCCTCAAAGCTGGGCGCAATCGCGCTGGCAAGGCCGCCGATCGCCGCGAGCGCAATGGCCATCAGCATGATCGGCCGGCGCCCGAACCGGTCGGCGAGCGGCCCCGCGACCAGCGAACCGACCGCGCTCGCCAGCATATAGGTCGTGATGATGAACTGCAGCGAATTGGCATCCGCGACATGCAGCGAGCGCCCGATCGCCGGAAAGGCGGGCAGCATCGCATCGATGGCGAGCGCGTTCAGCGCCATGGTCGATGCCATCATCGCCACGAATTCGCCGTCGTGCATGCGGAACTCGCGCACCTGCGCCGTCATTGCCTTCATCCTGTCAATCGGGAGCGCGCCCCTATGCACATTGCGGCGCACAATGGCTAGTCCTGTGAATGGAGGGCAGCGCCTTGACGTTCCCGGCGTGGCGCGGGCGCCTCAGACCCCTGCGCGTCAGACCATGGCTTCGGGTTTGACCAGCCGGTCATAGGTGGCGGCATCGACCAGGCCGAGTTCGAGGCCGGCCTCGCGCAGCGTCTTGCCGGTCGCATGGGCATGTTTGGCGATCCTGGCGGCATTGTCATAGCCGATCTCGGGCGCGAGCGCGGTGACCAGCATCAGGCTGCGCTCGACCAGCTCGGCGATGTGCGCGCGATTGGGCTCGATCCCCTCGACGCAGCGGGTTGCGAAGCTCTCCATGCCGACGCTCAGCAGATGGATCGAGCGCAGCACCGCCGCGCCGATCAGCGGCTTGAACACGTTCAATTCGAGATGGCCCTGCAGCCCGCCGACGGTCACCGCCTGATGATTGCCGATGACCTGCGCCGCGACCATGGTCAGCATCTCGCACTGGGTCGGGTTGACCTTGCCCGGCATGATCGAGCTGCCGGGCTCGTTGGCCGGGAGATCGATCTCGCCAAGGCCCGAGCGCGGGCCGGAGCCGAGCAGGCGGATGTCGTTGGCGATCTTGGTGAGGGACACGGCGAGGGTGTTCAGCGCGCCGGAAAGCTCGACCATGGCGTCATGCGTCGCCAGCGCCTCGAACTTGTTCCTTGAGCTTCGGAATTCAATGCCGGTCGCCCTGCTCACTTCGGCGGCAAAATCATCTCCAAACCCGGTCGGCGCATTTAGGCCCGTCCCGACGGCGGTGCCGCCCTGTGCGAGTTCGTGAATGTCGGTCGTCGCGCTGCTCACCCGCACGCTGGCCTTGGCAAGCTGCGTGGCATAACCGGAAAATTCCTGGCCTAGCGTCAGCGGTGTCGCATCCTGGAGGTGGGTTCGTCCGATCTTCACAACGTCCGTCCACGCCTCAGCCTTATCCTCCACGGTGACAAGCAAGCGCATGATCGCCGGCTGGAGTTGATGGCGGACGGCCAGCGCCGCCGCGATGTGCATCGCCGTCGGGAAGCTGTCGTTGGACGACTGGCTCATGTTGACATGGTCGTTGGGGTGGACCGGCACCTTGCCGCCGCGCTTTCCGGTCAGCATCTCGTTGGCGCGCCCGGCGATCACCTCGTTGACGTTCATGTTGGTCTGCGTGCCGCTGCCGGTCTGCCAGATCACCAGCGGGAACTGGTCGTCATGCTGGCCGGCGATCACCTCGGCGGCGGCGGCCTCGATGGCGTCGGCGAGCTTCGCGTCGAGGCCATGCTTGCGGTTCACCCGCGCAGCAGCCTGCTTCACGATGGCTAGGGCGTGGACGATGCCGATCGGCATGCGCTCCATCGGCCCGAACGGGAAATTCTCGATGCTGCGCTGGGTCTGCGCGCCCCAATAGGCGCTCGCGGGCACGGCGACCTCGCCCAGGCTGTCGGTCTCGATCCGTATTTCGGGGCGGGTCTCGGACATGGCGCGTCTCCAATGCAACGAGGAAGCAGATGGCGCTTTCGGACGCGCGATGCAACGCGATCAAGCCATCATCCTATCGGCGAATGTCGCCGGAAGTTTGCAAAGTTAGCGACACGCATCCATCAACTTTCACTTCCCGTGACATGCGGAGAGCCGGACACCGTCAGCCGCCCGGCGTGAAGCATGGTTTGCGCGACGGTCATGGCGAAGCTTGAGACATGAGAAAGAGCCGCGACCTGGCGTGCCGCGCGAGCAGCAGCGACGGTCCAGGAAAGGCTGGCATGGAAACCGGCGTGTAGGACAGCAAAAAAAGAAGGGTGGAAGACCTAGCCCCTCAGCAGGAACACCGCATGTTCGGCGAAGAGATTGGCGTTGGCCGATCCGGTCTCGCGGTCCTTGCTGAGGAACCACTGGCCCTCGATAGTCCAGCCATGATCCTTCACCAGCGCGCGGAAGTCGTCGATGGTGAGATGGTGGATATTGGGCGTGTCATACCAGCGCTCGGGCAGCAGCTTGGTGACCGGCATACGTCCGCCGAGCAGCAGCGACAGCCGCCCGCGCCAATGTGCAAAATTGGGGAATGAGACAAAGGCCTGCCGCCCGATGCGCAGCAGCTCGCCGACCACCTTGTCCGGCCGCCGCGTCGTTTGCAGCGTCTGACTGAGGATCGCATAGTCGAAGCTCTGGTCGGGATAGTAAGAGAGGTCGGTGTCGGCATCGCCCTGCACGACGGCAAGCCCACGCTCGACCGCCGCGCCGACATTGCCGGGATCGAGCTCAAGACCCCGCACGTCGGCCTGTAGCCCATCGCGCAGCGCCGCCATCAGCGCACCATCGCCGCAGCCGACATCGAGCACGCGCGCGCCGGCCCGGACATGACGGGCGATGAGCGCGAGGTCGGGACGCAGCGTCTCAGGCATGGGCGGCCTTCAGCAAGGATGCGAGGGTCGGGTCGAGCCGCTCCATGTAGCGCTCCGGGCGCAACAGGGCATGAAAGCCGAGCGCGCCATAGACGCCATGTGCGTCGCCGGTGACCAGCGCGAAGCGGCGCACGCTCTCATAGTCGGGATGATCGAGGAACCATTGGACCATTGCCCGGCCCAGACCCTTGCCGCGTAAGGGCTCATCGATCCAGACGTCCGCAAGCCAGGCGAAGGTCGCCCTGTCCGAGATCATGCGGGCAAAGCCGATCTGCTCACCTTCTTGATAAGCCCCCAGGCAATGCGACCCGGCAATGGCGCGCTCGACGAGTTCATAGGCGACGCCCTTGGCCCAATAGCTCGACGCCAGCCAGCTGTGCACGCGCGCTACATCCAGCCGCGCCGGGTCATCGCTATATTCGATCACCGCCCCGCCCTCAGGAAGCCGTCGATCACGCGGTTCATCTCCGGCGCATCGAGCAGGAAGCTGTCATGGCCGAACGGGCTGGAGAGTTCGACGAAGCTCGCTGCCTTGCCGGCGGCATGGAGCGCATGGACGATGTTGCGCGATTCAGCGGTCGGATAGAGCCAGTCGCTATCGAAGCTGATGATGCAGTAGCGCGCCCGGCTCTTCTCGAAGGCGCGCGCGAGGCTGCCGCCATGATCCTCGGCGAGATCGAAATAGTCGGTCGCGCGGGTGATGTAGAGGTAGGAGTTGGCATCGAACCGCTCGACGAAGCTGATGCCCTGGTGGCGCAGATAGCTTTCCACCTGGAAATCGGCGTCGAATCCGAAGGTCTTGGCGTCGCGCGCCTGCAGACGCCGCCCGAACTTCTCGGTGAGCCCCGCTTCGGAGAGATAAGTGATGTGCGCGGCCATGCGCGCAACCGCCAGACCGGAAGCGGGCGGATTGCCGTCCGCATAATAATTGCCCTCGCGCCAGTTGGGGTCGGCCATGATCGCCTGCCGCCCGACCTCGTGGAAGGCGATGTTCTGCGCACTGTGCCGCGCGGTCGCGGCGATGACGATGGCGGCCTCGACCCGCTCCGGGAAAAGCGTCGGCCAGGCGAGCGCCTGCATGCCGCCCATCGATCCGCCGATCGTGGCCGCAATGCGTTCGATGCCGAGATGGTCGAGCAGCATCAGTTGCGCGCGCACCATGTCGGCGATGGTGATGACCGGAAAGCGCATCGCATAGGGTGCGCCGGTCGCGGGATCTATGCTGGCCGGGCCGGAGGAGCCCATGCAGCTGCCGAGCACATTGGCGCAGATGACGAAATGGCGGTCGGTGTCGATCGGCTTGCCCGGACCCACGGCGCGCGTCCACCAGCCTGGCTTGCCGGTGATCGGATGATCGGAGGCGACATGCTGGTCGCCGGTCAGCGCATGGCAGATGAGGATCGCGTTCGAGCGGTCGGCGTTGAGCGCGCCATAGGTCTCATAGGCGATGTCGACCGGCGTCAGCACCGCGCCGCTGTCCAGCTTCAGCGGTCCGGGCAGCCGCACACAGCGGCGCAAACCGAGGCGCTCGTCCGTACAGGGGGCGGCAAAAAGATCGTCGGACATGGTGCACGCAGTTGGGGCGCGTCGCCTGACTTGTCAATCAGCCGGGCCGGGACGTCCATGCCGCCTCGGCTCGTCGCTGTCCTTGCACGGGTCCCTCGGGCAGCCCCGCAAACGCGCCATCTGGGCGCATGGCCCTTCTGCTCCCGCCGCTCGCCAAGCACTCTTGGCCGAGACTCGTCTCCCCCTCAATCCGGTCGCGCCCCACATGAAGTTCTCCAAGATTTTCAGTGCCTCCAACAGTGACATGGCGATCGACCTCGGCACCGTGAACACCGTCATCTATCTGCGCGGCCAGGGCATCGTGCTCAACGAGCCCTCCGTCATCGCGCTCGAGACCGTGGACGGCGTGCGGCGCGTCAAGGTCGTGGGCAACGAGGCCAAGCTGATGATGGGCAAGACACCGGGCAATGTGCAGGCACTGCGGCCGCTGCGCGACGGGGTCATCGCGGACATCGACGTCGCCGAGCAGATGATCAAGCATTTCATCAACAAGGCGCTGGGCCATTCGATGCGCTTCCGCCGGCATGAGGTGGTGATATGCGTGCCGTCCGGATCGACGATGGTCGAGCGGCGTGCGCTGCGGGACTCTGCGACCAATGCCGGGGCCTATCGCGTCCAGCTCATCGAGGAGCCGATGGCGGCGGCGATCGGCGCGGGCCTGCCGGTCACGGAGCCGCGCGGCGCCATGGTGGTGGACATCGGCGGCGGCACCACGGAGGTGGCGGTGCTGTCGCTGCGCGGTATCGCCTACTCAACCTCCGCCCGGGTCGGCGGCGACAAGCTCGATGACGCCATCTCCGCCTATGTTCGCCGCAAGCATAATCTCATGATCGGCGAGATGACCGCCGAGCGCGTCAAGTGCGAGATCGGCGCGGCGACGCGGCCCGAGGGCGAGATCGCCGAACTGGTCGTCAAGGGGCGCGACCTGGTCAGGGGCCGCCCCGCCGAGGTTGTCATCACCGAGACGGAAATCTACGAGGCTCTCGCCGAGCCGGTGGGCATGATCCTGACCGCCGTCAACACCGCGCTCGAACGGACCGCGCCGGAACTCTCCGCCGACATCATCGACGAAGGCATCACCGTGACCGGCGGTGGCGCGCTGCTGCGGCGGATCGACCAGGCGATCTCAAGGGCGACGGGACTCCCGGTGCGCATCGCCGACGAGCCGCTGACCTGCGTCGCCAAGGGCGCCGGCGCGGCGCTCGAGGAAACGCTCTATGACGGGATATTGAGCGCGGCCTGACACGCCGCCCGCCGCACTGAGCCGCCGCCTTTGCCAAGTCGCGCAGGCCTCGCGTCTCGTGGTCGCATCGCTCTTGCGAAAAACCGGTTCCCACTTTTTCGCGCGATGCTCTAAAGGCCCAGCCCATGACCGACGAGACCCTTACTGCCGCCACGGCTGCCGACGCCCCCGTCCCCAAGGACTGGATCATGGCGATCCATGCCTATGTGCCGGGCAAGTCCAAGACGGACGACGGGCGCAGCGTCTCCAAGCTCTCGTCCAACGAGAATCCGTTCGGCACGGGGGACGCCGCGCGTGCCGCTTATCTCAGCGCCGCCGACAGCCTCGAGCGCTATCCCGACAGTGCCAATGTCGACCTGCGCGAGGCGATTGCGGCGCGCTTCGGGCTCGATGCCGCGCGCGTCATCTGCGGCACCGGCTCGGACGAGGTGCTGCACATGGCGGCGGGCGCTTTCGCCGGGCCGGGCGACGAGATCATCTATTCGCGCTTCGGCTTTTCGGTCTATCCGATCGCCACCCGGCGCGTCGGCGCGACGCCGGTGGTTGCGCCGGACAAGGACTATGCGACCGATGTCGATGCGATGCTAAGCCTCGTCACCGAGCGGACGCGCCTCGTCTACATCGCCAATCCCAACAACCCGACCGGCACCTTCACGACCCGCGCAGAGATCGCGCGGCTGCATGCCGGCCTGCCGAAGAATGTGCTGCTGGTGATCGACCAGGCCTATAGCGAATATCTGGAACCGCAGGACGACGATGGCGGCCTGGAACTGGCGATGACCCAGCCCAATGTGCTGGTCACGCGCACCTTCTCGAAAATCTATGGCCTCGCGGCCGCCCGGGTCGGGTGGGGCTATGGCCATGCCGACCTCATCGCGGCGATGAACCGCATCCGCCAGCCCTTCTCGTTCAGCATTTCCGCCTCGCGCGCGGCGGTGGCGGCGCTGGCGGACACGGCGTTCGTCGAGCGCAGCGCCGCGCATAATCGGCAATGGCGCGGCTGGTTCGAGGATCAGATCGCCGCGCTCGGCAACAAGGGGCTGCGCGCCGTGCCCAGCAAGGCGAACTTCAGCCTTGTCCTGTTCGAGGGCGAGACCAGCGCCGAGACGGCATACAAGGGCCTGATGGACGCCGGCTATATCGTGCGCTGGCTACCCGGGCAGGAGCTGCCGCATGGCCTGCGCATCACCATCGGCACGCCCGAGGAAATGACCGGCCTCGTCGCGGCGCTGCGCAAGATCGTCGGTGCGAGCTGATGCTGCCGTTCAGCCGCGTCACCATCATCGGCCTCGGGCTCATCGGCTCGTCGATCGCACGCGGGGTGCGCCAGTTCATGCCGACGGTGCGGGTGACCGGCCATGACGCGAGCCCGCAGGTGCGCGAGATCGCGCGCCGGATCGACCTGTGCGACGACATCACCGACACGGCGGGCGCATCGGTGATCGACGCCGATCTCGTGATCCTCTGCGTCCCGCCCGGCGCCATGGGCACGGCGGCAGCAGCGATCACGGCGGACCTTCCGCCCGAAGCCATC